>ORMF010617733.1_pt1 | contig 12548 bp, 6 predicted proteins | sample 1779871 | NCBI WGS metagenome assembly ORMF01 (sample SAMEA104232316, study PRJEB22302) | groundwater metagenome | biome: forest; feature: aquifer; material: groundwater | place: USA | collected 2011-08-07 | depth 5.4 m | reverse complement strand
CCGCGCGGGGCCGACCCGGCCCCTCCCGGGCGCGAACGGCTTGCGGTCGTCGCCCGCCAGCACGCGCAGGAATGTCCGCGGCACCGGAGCGCCAGGCCTGGCGGGGTTGCCCCGCACGAAGACGCGCGGCTCGTACATCTCCGGCGGGGCAGCGACGACCATCGCGCGCGCCGGCGGGGCGTTCGTCGCGCGCGCGGCCAGCCCGTCGTGTTCGAGACCGGGGCCGCCGTACTTGTCCTTTTCCGGACGAGACATGTGCTGCGGCGTCTGACTCTTCGGGAAATAGAACGGGCTTTCCTCGCTGGTGAGAAGGGCGAGCAGTTCGCGCTCGTCTGCCGTCGGCCGCGCGGCTGGGGAGTCCGCAGCCGCTTTCTTCGCGTTCTCATAAACGCGCTTGAGGAAGTCTCCATAGACGCGGGCAACGTCGGCTTTGTTGGTGAGGACGGCGTTTTGAAACGCGGCGAGCAGGAGTGGATTCGTGCGTTGTCTTGGGACCGCCGACCCGAGGAGGCTCGGACTCCCACTGGAGGAAGCGGATGAATGAACCTCCTCACGTCGGCTGCTACGAATGAGCACCTCCCTCGCCCGCTCGACAAAGCCTTCGTCGGGCAGTTCCATCAGTTCCGCCCACAGACCGAACACCGGATCGTCTTTGCGCGCCCGTTCCTCCAGGTAGCGGCGCCAGCGCATCACCAGCGTCGGGCGGCGGCGAAGTCGCGGGCGGGAGCCAGTCGCGTCCCGGCCGCGGGCAGGCAAGTCACGGCGAGCAGCCACGTCAGCGAGAAGATCAGTTGCCGGGCCAAGCCTCTCATTCTGCGACGGGAGTCTGCCTGCGGCTCAGCCAGAGTCAACTTGAAGCTGGGCTGTTGAGGTGGGCTGAAAGGATGCGCGATACGGGACGCTGGAGTCGCGCGCCGTTGGAATCACCCCGACTGCCGGTCTCGTGATCTCTCACTTCCGCCCGGCAGCGCCGGCCTTGAGTTCTTGGAGGCGGGCGCGGACGGTTTTGGCTTCTTCGAGTCCCTCGGGCACGTATTTGAGGTAGAGTTCGTAGTTGGCGATCGCGTCGGTGGGGCGGTTGCGCCGGAAGGCGATCTCGCCGAGACCGTAATAGACCGCGTGCAGGCGGGGCACGATCTTCTTGAGCTTTTCGTAATCGCGTTGGGCGGCTTCGAGCTGGCCGCTTTGCAGATTGGCGATGGCGCGATTCATCAGCGCGGCCCAGTTTTCCGGGTGCGCTTTGAGGACCTTGTTCAGCGGAGCGAACGCTTGGTCGTAAGCCTTGGCTTCGATGGCGAGGGCGGCCTTGTGGAGCAAGGCTTGTCCGTTCCGCGGATCGAGCTCGAGGATGCGGTCGAGGGTCGCGTTGGCCTTGTCGAAGGCCTTGTTCTGCGTGTGCAGACTCACTTCGAGAAAGAGCGCCTGGAGATTGTCCGGCGCCAGCTTCAAGGCCTGGTCGAGCTGGCGTCTGGCCTGGTCGAAATCTTTCGTCTGAATGTTCACCGCGGCCTTGTTGAGCAGCACGCGCGTGTTCCGGGGGTCCAGTTGGAGCTGCTGGTCCATCGCGGCCAGTGCCTTCGGCAATTGATCGGCCGACCAATAAATCTGGGCCAGCGTATCCAGCACGGTTTCCTGCTGGGGAAACTTTTTCTGAGCGGCGAGCAAGACTGCTTCTGCCTGAGCGAGCTCTTTTTCTGCGGTCGCAACCTCCTTGGCTTCCTTCGCGAACGCGCTCTTGCTGAAATGCGCCAGCGCTTCGAGGCGCACTAACTCAAGCTGGTTGGTCACCGACAGCGGCGGCGCGTTCGCCCGATGGCGCATCTGGGCGATCACCGCCAGCGCGCGGTCGGGCACGCGGCCCTCGAGGAACATATCGGCCAGCAGCACCTGGGCTTGGATATTGCCCGGGGTGAGCGCCTGCACGCGGGTGAACTGCTGGGCGGCCTGGCGGAACAAACTGTTGCGGGCATACTCCTGGCCGAGCCGAAAACACATCGTCGGCTCGTCAAACGGCCCGTTGGCCATCAGCATCGGGTTCCACCCGCGATACTGGCCGAACTTCGTTTCCACGGCCCGATCCAGCGGCAGCGCCTGGGGCTGGCCGCGGTGGAGGCTCTGGTTGAATTCCCCGTTGAGCTTCGCCACGACGTTGTCCGCGTACAGCTCCTGGGCCTGCGCGAAGCAACGGCCGGCCTCCTCCACCTGGCCGAGCTGTTGCAGGGCGACACCCCACGCGTTAAGTGCGCGCGAACAAGCCCGGCTGACGAACAGCGCGTCCGGATTCTTCGTGCGCGCCTTCTCCGGCACCGCCGCCAGCAACGGCTTCAGTTTCTCCCAGAACGCCCGGTTCTCCTCCACTTCGGCCGGGCTGAGCGGCGGCGGCTCCACGTCGTCCGTCTGGAATTCCTTCACGCGGTAAAGCACGCCGTGCGGCTGGCGGTAAATCGTCTCGAAGAAATAACCGAAACTCGGATTCAGGTAAAAAACCGTGTTCGTGCGCGTCAGACTGGCCAGGAACTGCGTCAACACGCCGGGGTCGAGCGGTTCCCGGGCGTCTTCCTGAGCCAGCAAATCCGGCACGCGCTGGGGGTAGCGTTTCGCCAGGTGCCGGTGATAACTGTGGTAGGGCAGCGACACGGTATCGAGCAGCACGTGCGGATGGGGCTGCCCGCCGCGCTGCAGGCTGGCTTCCACCAGCAGCAATGTGTGCGGTTCGTCGCTCACCAGCACGGCCCCTTGCGCCGGCAGTTGCTGGGCTGCCTGCGCCGCGAACTCCCTGAGCACGGAACTTCTGCCGACTTGGATGGCGGGCCAGTTCTTAACGACCAGGCCTGCGGGCACACCCGCCAGCGCCAGCCACAGCAAACCCACCACGACGGGCGCCGCCGCCCGCATCAGTGGCGACGGCCGGTGCATCGACCGGCTGGAAGTGGGACCGAAAATGAGGAGAAAATAACCGCTGAAATATCCGATGCACAGCGCGCCGAGATAGTAAAACGTGAGGAAGGGCGAAACCTGGGCGAGGGCGCGCGGGCTGAACTTCGGATCGAACGCGACCCACAGGCACACCGCCAGGAACATGCCGTGGACCACGCGGAAGATCATGTTCGTCAGCGCCGCCCCCACGATGCTCGTGTCGCCGAAGGTGGACGGCCAGCGGACGCTGATGATGAAGAGCGGCAACAGCGAGGTCAGTCCCAGCAGCAGGACCAGGTATTTCGGGAAATTGAGCAGGATGTTTTTCTGCGTCACCAGTTCATACCAGAGCAACCGTCCAAAGCCCGCCGTGGCCGTGCCCGCCGCCGCCGTCACCAGCGGCAGCAACAGGTAGAGCAGCAACCCCAGGCCGCCCCAAGCCGCCATGCGCGCCAGAAACCGAAAATTGAAAAACTCAGCGCCTTTGACCCAGAGCAGGGCCGCCAGCAACAGCGGAAAGAAACCGATCATCGCCCAAGTGTTCGTCATCCCCAGCCCATACACGAGCGCCAGGCGCGTCAGCCACGACTCCCGGCGGTCGATCCGGTATTCGAGCAAGCAGCGAATCGCGTAGGCGAAGACCAACAGGTCCAGCGCTTCACCCGTGTCCGCCGTGGCGTGCTCCCAAAACGTCAACTGCAGGCCGCACGCCAGCACGGCGAGCGCCGGGGGCAGCCAGGCCGCCCGCAGGCTCAGGAGGGAAAACTCGCTGTGCTCCCGCTGCCGTTGCTCGCGGGTGCGATCGTGGGGCAGCAACGCCACTGACCGGGCCAGCAGGCCCAACGTGAGCGCCGCGCACACCGCGGCGAAAAGGTTCAGCGCGACCGGTTGCCAGGTCGCCGGCAGCCACCGGATCGGGAACGTCAGCACGTAGTGCAGCGGCGCCTGCATCGCGGGATACCAGTCCCACCCGGTGACTTTGGCCACCACCGGCAAGCTGGTCATCGTCACCCAGTGGTTTAGCGTCACCAGGTACAACACCAGCACGCCCGCTGTGACGATCCACGGCAGGGTGGACAAAACGAAACTACGACGAGTGCGTTCCTGATGTTCCATACGTTGAGTCGCGCCCAGTTGAAACCATGCCAGGCCGCTTGGCAAGGCTCTTGTCGTACCCTCGACGGTACGCCCGCGTGCCTCCGCAAGGTCTCGGCGGCAGCACCATCCCACCAGAACTGCGGAACGCCGGATTCATCCGGCCGTGGACTCGGCTGACCCCGTGCTGCCGGATGAATCCGGCGTTCCACCGGCTTGGTCACGCACAGCTTCGGGATGCACTGGCGTTCAACTCGCGCCCGGTGCCGGGCATGACAACGCATTTCCGCCCGCGCTGCTTGCGGCACTTGCGCTGCCGGCTGTTGCGGTCACGGCCCGCAGGTCCGCCACACACTCGACGTGCTGCGTCTGCGGGAACATGTCCAGCGGCACCAGCCGCGCCAGTTCATAGACCCCGCCCGCGCACAGAACGTTCAAGTCCCGCGCCAGCGTCGCCGGGTGGCATGACACGTAGAGGATTTGCGCCGGGCGCGTCGCGCGCAGCACTTGCAGACACTCGGGCTGGCAACCGACGCGCGGCGGATCAAGCATCACCGTCGTCGCGCCCGCCGGAAGACGCGCGAGCACCTGCGGCAGGAGCGCCTCGGCGTTGCCCGCGAGGAACTCGCCGTTGGACCGCTGGCGGGCGGCGGCGTTGCGCCGGGCGGCGCCGATCGCTCGCGCGTCGAATTCGATCCCAACAAACGACTCCACCAGATCCGCGAGTTCGATCGCAAAGAAGCCGACGCCACAGTAAACGTCCACGAGCTGCCGCGTGCCCGCCTGCTGCAAGCGTTCGCGCGCCGCCTCCACCAGCTTCGGCAGGAGAAAGAAGTTATTTTGGAAGAACGAGTCCTTCGGCACCTCCCAGCCGTCGGGTGCAACGCGGAGGACGACCTTCAATCCGCCCTTCGGTGGCGGTTTGGCGCGCACTTGACGGAGCTGTTCGTTGAGAAGCGGCTCGGCGATCCGGCACTCCTCGATATCGACCGCCAGCCGATTGTCGTAGCGAAGAAAGCCGATGACCAGCCGCTGTTCAGGCTTGTTCCACTGGCTGCGCACCATGATGCGGTTGCGGTAGCCGTAGGGTTGCGGACACGGCACGACCGGTGCGACCACGGCGCTGGCAAAGCCCCCGATCCGCTCGAACAAATCCGCGATCTGCTTGTGTTTCACCCGCAACTGCGCCGCGTAGTCCATGTGTTGATACTGGCAGCCTCCGCACTCGCCGAAGTAAGGGCACGGCGGCGTGACCCGTTCTGGCGAAGCTTGCACCACCTTCACCAACCTGGCCCGGGCGAATCGCTTCTTGACCTCCGTCACCTCCGCCTCGACCACTTCGCCGCCGATCACGAACGGCACAAACACAACGAAGTCATCAACGCGCGCCACCCCTTCCCCGCCGAACGCAATGTCGGTGATCGTCAGGGTGACGCGAGTGCCGACAGGCAACGCGGGCGTGGGGTTAGGAAGCTGTGTCATCGGGGGGAGTGATGCGTAATGCGTAATGCGTAAAACGTAATGCGTAAACAAGTCAGAAGCCCCTCTGCCGTGGTTACGTTTTACGCATTACGTTTTACGCATCACGCATCACGCATCAACCATTAACCATCAACCATTGCCCATTCTCCCATCTCCCCTCCTCCCCTGCCTCACTTCCCATGCGGCACTTCCTGGTAATGCCGCCGCAGCAGGTCCTCGCCAAAATCATTCTCGAAGTCCCGCCACACGGAGTGGATGTGATTGGCGTTGTTTTGCGTGTTGTCGTATTCGAGCAGGAACGTCGGGCCTTGCACGCGATAGTAATGGCCCTCGCCACGCTCCATGCCGCCGGCCCAGGCGAACCGCAGCTCTCCCCAACGCGCCTTCTCGATCTTCTCGATGTCCCTGCGGGCGACTTCCAGCCGATGCCGCTGAGCGTACATCCGCACGAGTTGGCCAAGGAGCTTTCGTTGGTTCGCCGTCATCTTCGCGTAAGCCAGGCCGGTCTGTTCCAGCGGCGTGACCTTGCGCTTGGCTTCGGTCAGGATGTCTTTCGGCGCGGTCGCGTCGATGATCGCAGTTTTCCTCTGCGCGTCGGTCAGCGACTTGACCAGTTGCCGGCCGAGGTCCTCTTCTTCACCCAGCACCCGCAGACCTTGGCGCGGACCGTCGCGCACTTCGCCGGGATTCGAGCCGAAGAACGACGGCGCCACGGCGATCTCACCCTTGACGACCGTGAAGTTGACCGACAGATGATGGCCCTCGACGCGCCAGCCCCAGGTGCCTTGCTCGTCCGGCTGGCCGAAGATCGAAACGAAGTAAAGCTCCGGATCGCGCGTCGGCCCTTTGCCCTGCTCCAGCTCCAGGAGAATCTGTTCCAGGCTCATGATCGTCGTCGCCTGCGCGTAGCCGCGCTGGCTCAAGCCCGTGCTCAACAGCGCGTGCGCCAGAGGCCGCTGCGCCGGCGTCATTTCTTTGAACGGAATCCCCTTGCGCGCGCGCGGGATGAAATGCCAGTTGAGCCGCTCGTCATCCTTCCACTCGAAGGTCGCTTTGGCGCGCTGCTCGGGTGTGAGCGCCGCGAGGAAGTTGTGCGCGGCCTCGGCCATCTCTTCGGCAGGCGAGTGCGCCCGGACGAACGCCGGCACGGCCAGCAACGCGCCAATCAGCCACGGAGTCCAGCGGGAAAAACGGTTGTTTGTCATGCTCGAGGTAGTCAAGACCACCCACACGGAAAGGTAAACAGAAAAACCGAGCCGATGCGTAGCGCGCCGCCGTCTTTCACCATCCGGCTTGACCGCGCGTTCGGAACCTGCGACACCATGGCCATGAAAAGATTTCCCATCACGCTCGCGGCGGTGTTGTCGGTTGCCCTCGTGGCTTCGGCCAAAGACTACTTCCTCCACTCGTTCAAGAAGACCCAACTGAGTGACAAGTTCTGGGGCGAAGGCGCCAGTTTCGGCGACTTCAATCACGACGGCAAAAACGACCTCGTCTCCGGTCCCTACTGGTACGAAGGCCCGACCTTCACCAAGCGCCATGAGTATGACGCGACGACCCGAAAGTCGCCCGCGGGTTCAGCGCCGTTCAAAAACAAGCGCGCCGACGGCACCGAGGAAACCATCGAGGGCTTCGAAGGCGGGCTCGGCAAGAACAACGCCTACGCGGACAACTTCTTCGCCTTCACCTGCGACTTCAACAAAGACGGCTGGACGGACATCTTGATCATGGGCTTTCCGGGCGACCTCTCGGCGTGGTTCGAAAACCCGAAAGGCAAAGACGGCCATTGGCCCAAGCACATCGTGCTCGACGTGACCGATAACGAGTCGCCGACCTTCACTGACCTCACCGGCGATGGCAAACCTGAGATCGTCTGCAGCTCAAAAGGCTTTTACGGCTACGCCGAACCGGACTGGAGCGATCCCGCCAAGCCGTGGAAATGGCACCCCATCTCGCCGAACAACAACTATCACAAGTTCACCCACGGCATGGGCGTGGGCGACGTGAACGGCGATCGCCGGCCGGACCTGTTGGAAAAAGACGGTTGGTGGGAGCAGCCGGCCTCCCTCGCCGGCGATCCGGTGTGGAAGCGCCACGCCTTCCCGTTCGCGCCCCAGCACGGCAGCGCGCAGATGTACGCTTACGACGTGAACGGCGACGGCCGCAACGACGTCATCAGCAGTCTCGCCGCGCACGGTTACGGCCTGGCGTGGTATGAGCACGTCGTCGAAAGCGGCGAGATCACCTTCACCAAACACATCATCTTGAACGACCTCGCCACGCCCGCCAGCCGGCCGACGCCGAACAAATACGGCATCGTCTTCTCGCAGGTTCATGCGGTGGACTTGATCGACATGGACGGCGACGATCTCAAAGACATCGTGACCGGCAAGCGCTTCTGGGCCCACGGCGCGCAGGGGGATCCGGACCCCAATGCGCCGGCGGTGCTCTACTGGTTTCAGCTCGTGCGCGGCAAAGACAAGAGCGTGGATTTTCTCCCGCACCTGATCGACGACAACTCCGGCATCGGCACCCAGGTCGTCGCCGGGGACATCAACGGCGACAAGCTCCCCGACGTCGTCGTCGGCAACAAGAAAGGCACGTTCGTCTTCCTCCACGAAAAGAGAAAGGTGAGCAAAGAGGAGTGGGAAAAGGCGCTGCCGAAAGCAGCACCGGCGGCGACGGCGTCAGCTAGGTAAGCCACTCGCTGACGATAGACGTTTCCTATTTTGTTTCCTTTCGGAAGCCCGGTGGGTTAAAGTCTGAGCCATGAGCACGCTAGTTCTCGACAGCGCGATCAGTTACGAACGAGAGCGAGGGAAACCTATGCCCAGCGAAAACCACGGAGTTGCGCAGATGAACCTCGGGATTGAGCTCGCCAAGCACAAGGAGTTTCGCATCATCTCCGAACTTGCCTTGGAACTCAACGGGCGCTCTTACACTCCGGACCTCTGTGTCTATCCGCGGCGCCCGGTGGACTGGCGCCACGACACTCTTAAACGGACGGATCCGCCACTTGTCGCTGTCGAGATTCTCTCCTCAACGCAAAGCTCCCGTGAGGTGATGGAAAAAGTGGATGCGTACCTGGCGGGCGGTGTGAAGACGTGCTGGGTCGTCAATCCGCCTCAACGTGCCATCACCATCTACGCCGTGGACGGTTCGGAAAAGACCTTCGCCGAAGGCCAGGCCGTCGATCCTGCGATTGGCCTGACGGCGGACTTGGTTGCGGTGTTCTCCTGAGGTCTTGAGGCTGGTCGCGCGTGGGGGCGCGTCGCTCGAGCTCTTCAATCCTGGGGTCGCTGAGACTTGCGCACGGCCCTTGAGCCGCTTCTACCGAGAGAGAAGCCTTTAGTCATCCGGCCTGCGGCGGCGTCCAGCGAAGGTAGCGAGCAGAGGACCAAACGGAGAGTGTGCTTGCGGATCTGCAAGCCCGCAGGACCGTCATGAACTTTAGACTCCTCAAGCTGCCTCGGCTCTGTTAATCCATCGCCGCCCTATGAATACCCGCAAAGCCCCGCAAGCCCCTGTCCCGTTCTTTCTCCTAATCTTAATCGTAATCCTAATCAGCCCCTCGCCCGTCGCCCTCGCCGCCGCGCCGGATGCCCCGCCTGCCGATCTCGTCCCCTTCACCGGCCTGAGCGCACAGGAGGCCTGCGAGAAAGCCACGCTCCCGCCCGGCTTCAAGATGCACGTCTTCGCCGCGGAGCCGGACGTGCGGCAGCCGATCTCGTTCTGTCTCGATGATCGGGGGCGGGTGTGGGTGGCCGAAGGCATCTCCTATCCACGCCGCCGCGGCGCGCCGCCGAAGGACGACCGGCCTGCGGGTGCCGACCGCAGCAAGCCGACGCCCGAGCAGCTCAAAGACATCTTCGGCGGCCTGGACCGCATCCTCGTGTTCGAGGACACGAATGGCGATCACAAGTTCGACAAGCGCACCGTCTTTCTGGAGAACGTCAATCTCATCAGCGGAATGGAAGTCGGCTTCGGCGGCGTGTGGATCGGTGCGGCGCCGTACTTGATGTTCGTGCCGGTGAGCGACTGGGACAATCCCAAGCCCGCCGGCGATCCGCAGATTCTGCTCGATGGCTGGGATTACCTCCGCGACACGCACGAGACGCTCAACACGTTCCGCTGGGGACCGGATGGCTGGCTTTACGGGTGCCACGGCGTGTTCTGTCCCTCGCACGTAGGCAAGCCCGGCGCCCCGGAGAGCGAGCGTCAATGGATGGACTGCGGCGTCTGGCGGTATCATCCGACGCGGCACGTCTTCGAGGTCTTCGCCGAGGGCGGCAGCAATCCGTGGGGGATCGACTTCGACGAATACGGCCAGTGCTGGGAGGAGATGTGCGTGATCCCGCACCTCTTCCACATGATCCAAGGCGGGCGCTACCAGCGGCAGGGCGGCGAGCATTTCACTGTCGGGCGCGAGGAGACGACGCGCTACGCGAAGCATGGCGATGCCGGCTCGCGCAAGCCGCGTCATCCGCACATTTACGAGGACATCCAGCAGTCGGGCGATCACGTGCATTGGCTCGGCAACCTCGGCCCGCACGCCGCCAACGCGCGCAGCGACGCCGCGGGCGGCGGTCACGCGCACGCCGGCATGATGTGCTATCTCGGCGACTCCTGGCCGGACGAGTATCGCGGCAAGCTGTTCATCGGAAACATCCACGGCCAGCGCCTGAACCTAGACATCCCGGAACGCCGTGGCTCCGGCTGGCTCGGCAAGCATGGTCCGGATTTCCTGAACTTCAACGACACCTGGTCGCAGACGCTCGACCAGCGCTACGATCAGGACGGCTCGGTTTACATCATCGACTGGTACGACAAGAACCAGTGCCACCATGGTCGCGAGGATGGCCACGACAAGTCCAACGGGCGCATTTACAAGATCGTCTATCGCGACACGAAGGTGACGCCGGTGGACTTGCAGAAGAAGAGCGACGAAGAACTCGTCGCGCTCCAACTGCACAAGAACGACTGGCTCGTCGGCCACGCCCGACGCATCCTCCAGGAGCGCGCCGCGAAGAACGGCCCGAGCACAAAGGTGCGCGAGGCACTCACGAAGATTCTCCGCGAGAACCCCGGCTCGACGCGCAAGCTCCGCGCCCTTTGGGCGCTGCACTTGACGAGCGGCCTCGACGCCCGCACTGCCATCGCCAACGTGAAAAGCCCGGATGAGTGGGTGCGTGCGTGGACGGTCCAGCTCGTCAGCGAAAGCCGGGAGAACATCGAACGCGTGCTCCGCGAGATCGACGAGCAAGGACTGACGGCCGACCCCGATCTTTACCAAATGGCGGAGAGTGATCCGTCGCCGGTCGTCCGTCTCTACATCGCCTCTGCGGCCCAGCGACTGCCGGAGGAACTCCGCGCGAACCTCGTCCGGCGTTTGCTCGGGCGCAGCGAAGACGCCGGCGATCACAACCTGCCGCTGATGTATTGGTATGCGATGGAGCCGCTGGTGGCCGACCATCCGCTGGAGGCGCTCCAAGCCGCGATCGAGACGAAACTGCCGAAGATTCTGAACTTCACCGCGCGCCGCATCGCTGCGGAAGGCACGGCTGAAGCGCGTGACTTGCTGGCCGAAGCGCTCCAACGGCTCGAAGACTCCACGAAGCAACTCGACGTTCTCCGCGGTCTCTCCGCCGCGCTCCGCGGACAGCGCAGCGTCCCGATGCCGAAAAGCTGGGACGCAGTGGAGTCCAAGCTCAGCGCCAGTTCGCACGGAGAAGTGAGAATGCTTACGCAGCAACTCTCGCTCACCTTCGGCAGCCAGACGGCCCTGGCGGCGATGCGCAAGCTGGTGGGCGATGTCTCCGCGGAGGCCGGTGCCCGCCGCGCTGCGTTGGACTCGCTCCTCGCCGCGCGCGACGGAGACGTGCCTGCTCTACTGCTGCGGCTGCTGAACGACGCGACGCTGCGCGGGGTCGCTTTGCGCAGTCTGGCGTCGTTCGACAACACCCAGACGGCGCCGGCTGTCCTCGCGATCTATGGCAGCCTGCAAGGCGGCGAGAAGCGCGACGCCCTGAGCACGCTGGCTTCGCGCGCCGCCTTTGCCAAACAACTGCTCGGCGCGGTGGTGGCCGGCACCGTGCCGAAGAGCGACTTGACCGCGGAGGTCATCCGCCAGTTGCGCAACTTGCGGGACGCCGAACTGGCGCAGCAACTCGCCAAGGTTTACGGCACCGTGCGCGAGAGCAGCGCCGACAAGCTGCAGGAAGTCGAGCGCTACAAGCGCGTCTTTTGGGCCGGCGGCTCGCAGCCCGGCGACGGTCCGCGCGGGCGCGTGGTCTTTGATAAAGTGTGTGGCCAATGCCACACGCTCTTCGACCAAGGCGGCAAGGTCGGTCCCGACCTCACCGGCTCCAATCGCGGCGACCTTGACTACCTCCTGCAGAACATCCTCGACCCAAACGCCGTCATCCCGAATGAGTATCGCGCCTCGAATCTCGAAACCAAAGACGGCCGCAGCATCACCGGCCTCGTGAAGCAGCAGGACGACAAAGCCGTGACGATTGTCACGCAAAACGAAACGCTCACCATCCCGCGCAAGGAGATCGAGTCGCTCGAACAGAGCGAACTGTCGATGATGCCGGAAGACCTCATCAAGCAAATCACCGATCAGGAAATCCGCGACTTGATCTACTACTTGAGCCGGCCGGGCCAGGTGCCGCTGCCGGTCGAGAGTGCGGGGAAATGAGCGGACGAGCCTGGACTTGCCTCACAAGTCCGGTCGCCTCGCGCTCGCTATCCCGAAGGGATTGCATCCCTCAGCCCAGGGTTGCGAGGCGCGAGCTACCCTGGGATGGCATGGGGCAGAGCGCCCCAACCCTGAAAGGGTTGTAGCCTCCCGTCGTCGGCTGTGGCCATTGTTGCACCGCCGCGTGTGGGTCAGGGCCACAACCCTTTCAGGGTTGTCATTGGCTCTGGCGGATCATCCCAGGGTAGCTCGTTCCTCGCAACCCTTATATGTTCTCTTTTGTGTCATTTAGCATCTCCTCCAAGTCGGTTTGTTTCCAGCACGGGCTTGGCGCTTTGTCCCTGGGCGGGCCGTG
>ORMF012563992.1_pt1 | contig 12549 bp, 12 predicted proteins | sample 1779871 | NCBI WGS metagenome assembly ORMF01 (sample SAMEA104232316, study PRJEB22302) | groundwater metagenome | biome: forest; feature: aquifer; material: groundwater | place: USA | collected 2011-08-07 | depth 5.4 m | reverse complement strand
TTGATCACCGGCATCACCGGAATGGTGGGATCCCACCTAGCTGACTATTTGCTCGAGCATACCGACTGGACGATATATGGAATGTGCCGTTGGCGCAGCCCGCTGTCGAATGTCGAGCATCTGCTCGATCGTGCGAACCGGAAGGACCGCCTGCATTTCATCTACGGCGATCTTTGCGACACGATTTCGCTGCAGCATGTCGTCGCCGAGTCGCGGCCGGATTACGTCTTCCACCTCGCGGCCCAGAGTTATCCCAGCACCAGTTTCACCGCGCCGATCAACACACTGGACGTGAACATCCTCGGCACGGCGCGGTTGCTCGAGGTGCTGCGTGCGCAAAAGGATCTGGATCCGGTGATCCATGTCTGTGCGTCGTCGGAGGTGTTTGGCCGCGTGCCGCGCGAGAAGCTGCCGATCAACGAGGAATGCTCGTTTCATCCCGCCTCGCCATATGCGATCTCCAAGACCGGCACCGACTTGGTGGGTCGTTTCTACGCCGAGGCCTACGGAATGAAGGCGATGACGACACGGATGTTCACGCACACGGGGCCGCGGCGCGGCGACGTGTTCGCGGAGTCGAGCTTCGCCAAGCAAATCGCCATGATCGAGGCCGGCCAGATCGAGCCGGTTGTCCGCGTGGGCAATCTCGATTCCCTGCGCACGTGGTCGGACGTTCGTGATGCCGTGCGCGCCTATTTCCTCCTCGTCACGGTGCGGCCGCAGGCCGGCGCGTATTACAACATCGGCGGCACGTTCTCGTGCACGGTCGGCGACATGCTGAAGAAGCTGATTTCGTTTTCCCCTGCCGCCGACCGGATCCGCGTGGAGGTCGATCGCAGCCGGTTGCGGCCACTCGATGCGGACCTGCAGGTGCCGGACACGTCAAAATTCCGGAAGCACACGGGCTGGGAGCCCGTGATTCCGTTTGAAACGACCATGGCCGACCTCCTTGAGTACTGGCGCCAGCAAGTCAAAACGAACAAATTTCTCGCTCGCTGACGCCAGCGCCACCCAGCATCCCTCCTTCCCTGTGCATAATTCCTCCCTCTACGAAAAACTGTTCCGGCAGGCGCTGCTAATCCGGTGCTTCGAGGAGAAGGTGATCGAATTGTACCCCAGTGACCGGATACAGAGTCCGGTCCACCTCTCGATTGGACAGGAGGCCGTCGCCGTCGGGGTCTGCCATGCGCTCGAGCCCGACGACCTTGTCTTCGGCACGTACCGCGGGCACGCCTTCTACATTGCGAAGGGCGGTGACATCAACCGGATGATGGCCGAACTCTACGGCAAGCTGACCGGATGCGGACACGGCAAGGCCGGTTCGATGCACCTCGCGGCACCCGAGGTTGGTTTCATGGGTTCATCGGCCGTTGTGGCCAGCACGATTCCGCATGCGGTGGGCGCGGCGTGGGCGGCCAAGCTCCAGGGCAGGAAGCAGGTCAGCGTGGCGGTGTTTGGCGACGGCGCAACCGACGAGGGTGTTTACCACGAGTCGATGAATTTCGCCTCGCTCCACCGGCTGCCGGTGTTGTTCGTATGCGAGAACAACGGGCTCGCGGTACACAGTCCGGCGAAAAAGCGGCAGGCCTATACACCGGCCGAGCATGCGCGGACCTACAACGTGCCTGTCGAGCGAATCGAGACTGGCGCCGATTTTGTCGAGATCGCCAACCGGATCGGCGCGCTGGCGGCGGCGATTCGCACGGACGGACGCCCGCGCTGGGTCGAGATCGCGACATTCCGGTACAAGGAGCATGTCGGCCCGGGGGACGACTTCGACGCGGGGTACCGATCGGCGGCCGAGTGGGAGGAATGGAAGAAGCGCGACCCGCTCTGCACCGATGTGGCCACGGTCAAGAAATTTGAATCCGAAATCCGATCCGAAATCGCCGCCGCGGTCGCTTTCGCCGAGAGCAGCCCCTGGCCGGGGGCGGAAGAGCTGACCCGCGACGTCATTTGAACCCATGAATGTGACCCAATCCACGCCCTCGACTGCCACGGCGGATCGCCCTCCGACGGTGATGACGTATCGCGAGGCGCTTGCTCGCGCGATGCGCGAAGCCCTCGCCGCCAATCCCCGTGCCATCATCATGGGACAGGGGGTCGATGATCAGAAGGGTACGTTCGGCACGACCCTACACCTTGACCGCGAGTTCGGCACGAATCGCGTGTTCGATCTGCCGCTGGCAGAGGAGGGCACAACCGGCATCGCGATCGGCGCCGCCCTGAACGGGATGTATCCGATTCAGACGCACATCCGGGCCGATTTCATCCTGCTCGCGATGAACCAGCTCATCAACCTGGCGGCGAAGTACCGCTACATGTTCGGGGGCCGCTTCCACGTGCCCATGCTGGTGCGGCTCGTCGTCGGCCGGAGTTGGGGCCAGGGCGCGCAGCACTCGCAGAGCCTGCAGTCGCTTTTCGGACACATTCCCGGGCTGACGGTAATCATGCCGTCGCACCCGGCGACGATCCTCGATTCGTACCGGCATGCCGTTACGCAACACCAGGGCCCCGTCATCAGCATCGAACACCGGCTGATGTATGATCTGCAATTCACGATGGGCAGCCACCATGAGAACGGCGGCAATCCCCTGATGACGTCGTATGTCGTGCGTCCAGGCGGCGACGTCACCATCGCCGCTACTTCCATCATGGTGCTGGAGGCGCTCCGGGCCGCTGAGCACCTGCAGAACGCGGCCGGAATCGACTGCGAAGTCATCGACCTGCACTCAATCTCACACCCCGATCGGAAGGCGGTGCTCGACAGCGTGCGGAAGACGCGGCGGCTCATCGTGGCCGACACCAGTTGGAGCGCGTATGGCGTCGCCGCCGAGGTCGCGCGCTGGATCGTCGAAAGCGACCCGTCCGTCCTGGCGAAGCCGGTAAAGTCGGTGGGCATGGCGCCCGCACCGTGCCCGACGGCGAAGACCCTCGAGGATCTCTATTATCCCAATCTCCAGACGCTGAGCCACGAGATTGCCACGCTCGTGCTGGGCAAGGTCAATCACGGCGTCGAATTGCCGTGCGAGAAATCGATGGCCGATGTCTACAAGCGATTCCGGGGGCCGTTTTGATGCGTGAAGGCGAGCACAGCGTGATCGTTTCTGCCATGCCCAGTGTGCCCCGACTGATTTCCGGCGAAACGGTGCTTGCCACTCCCTTCTTTACCGTGGTGAAGGAGCGATTCTGTCACGAGGAAAAGGGACGTACATTTGATTATTACAAACTCGACCGACCCGATGGAGTTATTGTGCTGGCGCTCACAACGAACGGGGAGATCATTTTGGTCCGGCAGTATCGAGCGGCTTTGAAGCAGTTTACCCTCGAGTTGCCTTGCGGCGCGCTGGATCCGGGCGACAGTCCGATCCAAGCCGCCGAGCGTGAATTATATGAGGAGACGGGTTATCGCTGCACGTTGGACCCCATCGGTATCGGGCGAATCATGATGAATCGCGTGGCGGCGCGTGAACATTGTTTTTTTGGCCGCAACGCTGTGCTCGATCCAAACTTCGTCCCGCAGGAGGAAATAGAGGTAAGGTGTTTCCTGCCGGACACGTTTCGCGAGTTGGTACGGAGTGGTGGGTTCGAACAATTGGCGACGCTGGGCGTGATTCTACTGGCGGGATGGGAGCATGGGCTTCGTGAATTTGGACTCTGATCGAGTACACTGCTGCAACCGTCGCCCGTGGCGTGACGTGGCTTGAAATGCTTTATTGCTTAACTGCGTCGTCGAAGTTATGCCTGACCGAATAGCTACTCCCTCGGCGGAAAATCGGAATTCTGCCAATCCTCAGCGGCCGCACGACGTGGAATCCCGCGTCCGCGCCGGTCTGGCGGCGTACAGGAAGGTTCTGCTGATCCGCACGTCGGAGGAGGCGATCGTGAAGTACTATCCCGAGGACGACATGAAGACTCCCATGCACATGACGATGGGACAAGAGGCGATTCCGGCTGGAGTGTGCCTGGGTTTGGGAGCGAGTGCCGAAGTCTTCGCGACTTATCGGAGTCACGGAGTGTTCCTTGCCCGGACCGAGGATCCGAACGCGTTTTTTGCCGAACTCTATGGCCGGGTGACTGGGCCTGGTCGGGGCAAGGGTGGATCGATGCACCTCTCATTGCCCCACAAGGGACATTTGTGTTCCTCGGCGGTGGTCGGCAGTTGCCTCCCTCTGGCGGTCGGGGCGGCTTTCGCATTTCGCAGCCGCGGCGAAGACAAGACCAGTTGCGTTTTTTTCGGCGACGGTGCGCTTGATGAAGGTTCGTTTTGGGAGAGCTTGAATGCAGCCTGTGTCCTGCGACTTTCCGTATTGTTCGTTTGCGAAGACAATGATTGGGCCGTCCATACAAGTCGCGAACATCGCGCCGGATATGATTCCATCGTGGAAGTCGTCGGCAAGATGCGCTGCCTCGTCGCCGAAGCGGATACCAATGATGTGGAGGATATCGCCGGACTGACGGCTGACATTGCGCAGCGTTCGCGCGAGTCCAACTGCCCCGCGTTTCTTAAGCTGAAGTGCTGCCGATATCTGGAGCACGTCGGCATCAACTGCGACTTGAGTGTAGGGTACCGGACCCAGGAGAGCATTGAACGATGGCGTTCCCGGGATGCCGTCATGATTCAGCGGCAGAAGTTGCTGGAACGCGGAATCCCGGAAACAGAACTGGCAATGCTGGAGAGCGACATCAAAAGGGACGTCCAACTGGCCATCGATGCGGCGAAGCGGGCCGCCAGTCCGGACCCGCATGAATTATGGGAGGGGGTTCTCCTTTGAGAAAGTTATCCTTCAGCGATGCGATCAATGAGGCGTTGCGTCAGCAGATGCGCCGCGATCCGAGCATCTTCGTTTACGGCATCGGAGTTCCCGATCATAAGCGCATCTTCGGAAGCCTTAATCATATCCTCGAAGAATTCGGATCAAATCGCTGCTTTGACACGCCCCTTTGCGAGGATACCATGACGGGCTTCGGGATAGGCGCGGCGATCTGCGGCATGCGCCCCGTCCACGTTCACATCCGCGTCGATTTCCTACTGCTCGCCATGAACCAATTGGTGAACATGGCGTCCACCATGGCCTACGGCTCTGGCGGTCACTTGAAGGTACCGATGGTGATCCGGGCAATTGTCGGTCGCGGTTGGGGCCAAGGTTACCAGCATAGCAAGAGCCTTCACTCTTATTTCGCCCACATCCCCGGCCTAAAAGTGGTGATGCCGACCACGCCCTATGATGCGAAAGGCATGATGACGGCGGCGCTGCAGGATAATAACCCCGTCGTTTTTATCGAACACCGATGGCTGCATTGGGCGGAAGACAACGTGCCGGAGGAATCCTATACGGTGCCAATCGGACCGGGGCAGGTTTTGCGCAAAGGTGATGACATTACAATCGCGGCCACGTCGTGGATGACCGTCGAAGCGTTGCGCGCCGCCGATGTTCTCCAGAGCCGGGGCATATCGGTTGAAGTGGTGGACGTTCGCACCATCAATCCGCTCGATCCCGCGGTCGTGGTCGCGTCGGTCGGGCGAACTCACCATTGCGTGGCTGTGGACGGAGACTGGATTCCTTGCGGGGTGGCGTCCGAGATGGCCGCAATCGTATCGGAAGCGTGTTTTGGCGCATTGAAGGCGCCGGTGAATCGCGTGGGATTTGCCTTCACTCCGTGCCCGACGGTTCGCTGCCTGGAGGATGAATTCTATCCTAATGCGTCGACCATCGTTCGGGCCGTCGAAAAGACCCTGCGGCTGTCGGCGATGGACTTGGGCGCCATGGAGTTGTATAGCCACGAACGGAAGTTCAAGGGCCCCTTTTGACGGCGCGGCCTTCGTCGATGCCATGATGCGCCGCACTTCGCAAACTGTCGGCAATAATATTGCCATGATTGACCCCGCTCTAATGTCTTTGCGAATCGAAGATTTCTGTCGAGCGTTCGGCATTCTCCCATCGGAAATGCCACGAGAATGCACGGCTCTCATCGAACGGCTTGATTTTCGCTATAGTCTCATTCGAGATACGGCCTACAAAGACCTGCTGCTGCGGATTATTCGGAGATACGACGATGATACGCAGAAGATCGCCGCTGCCGAGAGGACGCAGGTATGGCATCAAGGCTGGCAGGAGGCGCTCGAAAGTTTTGTGAAGTCAGAGCACTCCGACGACGCACTTGTTCCGAGATTCATTCGTCCAGGCCAGCCGATCCGCGTGTTTCAACAGTACGTGGAGTCGCCTAATCCGCGATTTGAATATCACTGGGTGGAATTGATCCGAACCTGGTTCCTGAGCTCGTATTTTGGGCATTGCGATCACATTTGGGAGTTTGGGTGCGGCACCGGCTTCAATCTGGTCGCGGCTTCTCGCTTATTCCCCAATAAGCAACTGTGGGGATCGGACTTCGTTTCTTCTGCCGTTGAACTGGTGAACAAGATCGCGGAAGTTAAACGGCTTAATCTGAAGGGATTTCGGTTCGACATGCTCAAGCCTGATTTTGGGATGATATTTCCACCAAACTCGGGGGTTTTTACCTTCGGATCGCTGGAGCAGTTGGGCGGTAACATCGATCCGATGTTGAACTACCTCCTGGGCAACCAGCCGAAGGTGGTCGTACACGTCGAGCCCGCCGCCGAGCTGTACGACCCGGACAACCTGCACGACTACCTTGCACTCAGATTTCAGAACAAGCGTGGTTATACGGCCGGCCTCGTCAACAAGCTGAAAGCGCTGCACGAATCAGGCCGGATTGAGCTGAGCAAGATCCAGAGGACGATGATTGGCTCGATGCTGATGGAAGGGTATAACATTTTTGTTTGGCGGCCGAATGGAACTGGGTCTCAAGGATAAGGTTGCGCTCGTTACCGGGGGGACGCATGGTATCGGCCGGGCCGTCGCCTTGACCCTTGCGGGTGAAGGAGCCCGAATCTGCGTATGTTCGCGGTCCGCTGAACGCGTCCAGTCGATGGTCGCCGAACTGGAGACACGGGCGGTTCCGGCTTTGGGGTATCAATGTGACGTGCTCAACGATGCGGACATCGATGCGACGATATGCGCAGTCGAAGCGCGTTTCGGCACCCTCCACATTCTGGTAAACAATGTCGGCGGAGGAGGGCGTTGGGGGACGGACAGCATTGAAGATACCGACGACAAGGTGTGGGCGGAAGTGCATCAGAAAAATGCCGGGGCGGCGGCGCGTTTTACGAAGCTGGCTTTGCCCATGATGCGCGCCGCAAACTGGGGACGCGTGGTGACTATTTCGTCCATTTATGGCAAGGAGGGGGGAGGCAGGCCGTGGTTCAACATGGCCAAGGCAGCCCAGATTAGCCTGATGAAGTCCCTCGCGTTGCGCGGCGATCTCGTTCGTCAGGGAATCACGTTCAACACGGTTGCTCCCGGTGGCATCATGATAGAGGATACAGGATTCGACCGGGAAATGCAGGCGGATCCTGCGGGATTCTCCCGCCGAATCGATGCTGACTATCCGCTTGGCCGGCTGGGCACTCCGGAGGAAGTGGCAAGCCTGGTCGTTTTCCTTTGTTCCGAGCGCGCTTCGCTCATCAATGGCGCCTGTATTGTCGCCGATGGCGGACAATCGAAATCGTTTTGAGCAAGTTTTATGTCTGATTACTTTGCAGCTTCGCTGAGCGGGAAAGTGTGCCTGGTCACGGGCGGAACGGGGTTGATCGGCCGGGCCGTCGTACAGCGCTTGTGCGACGCCGGGGCCTCCGTGCGCATTGTTTCCCTCGATCGGCTGTCCGTGAACAGTCAGGCCGTGCACGTGTTGGGCGATCTCGCTGACTTCAACCTCTGCCGGAAAATATTTGAGGGCGTCGACTACGTTTGCCACCTAGCCGGCGTCAAGGGCTCGATCGAAGTGACAAAATCCAAACCGGCGAGCTTCTTCGTGCCGCTGTTGCAGATGAACACCAATGTGCTGGAGGCGGCACGGCTGGCGCGGGTCAAGGGGCTGGTATTTACGAGCTCGATTGGCGCGTATCCGAGCGCGGAGGTCTTCGTCGAGCGCGATGTCCTCGATCACGACCCGCCGATGGACATGTTTCCCGGTTGGGCCAAGCGGATGGCGGAGATGCAGATTCAGGCCTACAAGATTCAGTACGGCGTGGAAAACTTCGCCGTCGTCCGGCCGTGCAATGTCTACGGTCCGGGCGACAATTTCGATCCGAGCAATGCGATGGTCATCCCGTCGCTGATGGCGCGCATCGCCGCCGGAGAAACACCCGTGGTGGTATGGGGCGACGGCGCCGCGGTGCGCGATTTCGCCTACAGTGACGACGTGGCCGACGGGATCATCCGCGCGCTGCTGCGCGGCACCCGCGGCAGCTATGTGAACCTGGGCAGCGGCCGCGGAGTGACAATCCGGGAACTGGTCGAGACACTCCGGCGGGTCACGCCCTTTACCTTCCACTTCGATGCAACGAAGGCGGGTGGATTTCCCAAACGCGTAATGGATATCACGCGGGCCCGGGAACTGCTCGGCTACGAACCACGCGTTTCTCTCGAGGAGGGACTGCGGCGGACCTGGGAGTGGTACCAGGCGCACCGTGAGGAATACAAATCGCGCAAGAACTACTTCGTCGACCCACCAACTCCAACAACGGGGTCCGGCCGGTAACCGCGGGGATCGCATCACTCTTATGGAAAGCGTAAAGATGGAGAAAACAACGCTGGACGGCGTGTTGAAGATATCGCCGCCGACGATCTTCGAAGACTATCGCGGCTGGTACGTCGAGACCTACAATCGCGACCTGTATCGCGCGGCGGGCATTTCCGTCGAGTTCATCCAGGACGACATCTCCGTCTCGCATCGCCACGTCCTGCGCGGCATCCACGGCGATCGGAAGACGTGGAAGCTGATCAGTTGCCTCGCGGGCCAGTTCTACCTGGTGGTGATCAACTGGAATGAAAAGTCGCCACAATACCGGAAATGGGAGGGATTCACGCTGTCGGAGCACAACCGCACGCAAGTGCTGATCCCGCCGGGTTTCGGCAACGGGCATGTGGTAACATCCGAGCGCGCCATCTTTCATTACAAGCAGAACACGACTTACGACCGGGCCGGGCAGTTCACGCTGGCCTGGAACGACCCTGACCTGCGCCTCTGGTGGCCGGTGCGCGACCCGATCGTGTCCCAGCGCGACAAAGGAACCGGCCGATGAGTACCGCTGGCTCGAGTCTGGCGGGCCGGCGCATCCTGGTGACCGGTGCCGCCGGTTTCGTCGGCAGCAACCTCGTGCCGCGCTTGGCGGCCGAGGGGGCCCGGGTGCGGGGCACGATTTCCCGGCATGAGCCGGCGAAGGCCGTGAGCGGCGTGGAGTATATCCGGGCCGACCTGGAAAGCGCCGCCGACTGCCAGCGCGCCTGCGAGGGCATGGAATTTGCCGTGCTGGCGGCGGCGAACAGCAGCGGCGCCGCGGTCATGGCGACGACACCGCTCATGCATCTCACCCCGAACGTCGTGATGAACGCACGCATGCTCGAGGCCGCTTATGCCGCCGGCCTGAAAAAGGTTCTGTTTCTCAGCAGTAACACGGTCTATCCGTTGGCCGACTTTGCGGTGAAGGAAACGGACGCCGGTTACGATTTCTACGAGAGCTACTTCATCGTGGGGTGGATGAAACGTTTCTCGGAAATCATGTGTGAGATGTACGCGCGGCGGCTGCGGAAGCCGATGACAACGATCGTGTTGCGACCGGGCAACATCTACGGCCCGCACGACAAATACGATTGGAAGAAGTCCAAGGTGATCGCCGCACTGATCAGGCGGGTGGTCGAGCGGCATTCGCCCATCGAGGTGTGGGGCGACGGGCGCGACATCAAGGATTTCATCTACGTTGACGATGTGGTCGATGCCATCGTGGTGGCGCTGCTCCGGCTCGACTCTTTCACCGTATTGAACGTCGCCTCGGGGCAGCCGGTTACCATTCGCGACGTGTTGCGAACGCTCCTGGAAATCGAGGGCCACGTGGGCGCCGATGTTCACTATGATGCGACGAAGCCGACGATGATTCCGAAAAGGTTGATCGACATCACGAAGGCGTCCGAAGTTCTCGATTTCAAACCACGGGTCTCCCTGGAGGAAGGGTTGCGCCGAACGCTCCAATGGTATCGCCAGGCGGGTGCAGCCTTGGTGCGTGACGCGTGAGTAGATGCCTGCCGGCTCGATCGTCAGCGGACAGGAGCAGCCCGCAAGAGTCCACACGGTTTTCCGGTTTGGCGCGCCGGCTTGCGGATGGCTTTCCGTTTTCGCGGACTGGCGTAGCGCAGGCGTCCCCGCCTGCCGTTTGAACAATGCAGGCGAGACGCCTGCGTTACTTGGCACGCCAAGTCATAAAATCGGGCGAGAATCCCGCGCGGATCAACTTGTTGCGAACAGATCAAGTTTTTGAGGTCCTGAAAAATCAATTACCAGCGAGACGACGTCCACCGAAAGGTGGCCGGCGACCTCCGGCCGCCGTCGGGCCGCGTCCGCAGGCAGATCGCGCCCGGAAGTCGCGTTCCACTTCGTGCCAACTGCAACGTCCCCGCTAAGCCTGGGTCCCCTGGTCCTTGGTCTCTGGTCCTTTGGTCTGAGGCAAAGCCTCACTCCATGATCATCACGCGAACTCCTTTTCGCATCAGCTTCTTTGGCGGAGGCACCGACTATCCGGCCTATTACCGTCAGAACGGAGGCGGACTCGTCCTCAACGCCACGATCAACAAGTACTGCTATATCACGTGCCGGAAGCTGCCGCCTTTCTTCGACTTCAAGTACCGGTTGCGCTATTCGAGCATGCAACTCGCGAAGCAACTCGATGAAATCGAGCACCCGGCCATTCGCGAGTGCATTCGGTTCATGCGGATCGAGGACGGTCTCGAAATCACCCATACCGGAGACATCCCCGCAATGTCCGGCATCGGTTCATCCTCCGCCTTCACCGTCGGATTGCTGCACGCGTTGTATGCGCTGAAAGGCGAGATGGTGACGCGCCGCCGGCTGACCTTTGATTCCGTGAAAGTGGAGCAGGAGGTTTTGCGGGAGAATGTCGGATCGCAGGACCAGGCGGCGGCGGCATTCGGCGGCTTCAACCGCATTCGGTTCGGCGGAGCCGAGGAGATTTTTGTCGAGCCGCTGGTGCTCCCGGCCGAGCGGATGCGCGAGTTGGAGGAATCGCTCTTTCTTTATTTCACCGGGTTCTCGCGCGTGGCGGATGAAATCGCCCGGGAGCAGATCCGGCTGATTCCCGAGAAACTCAAGGAACTGCACGCGATGAAGGACATGGTCGGCGAGGCGATCGGCATTCTCAGCCGTCCCGACCGGAGCCTCGACGAACTCGGCCGGCTGTTGCACGAGTCGTGGCGGCTGAAACGGGGCCTCAGTTCAAGGATTACGAACAGCAAGCTTGACGACATTTACGAGGCGGGAATCGGGGCGGGGGCGACGGGTGGAAAGATTTGCGGCGCGGGCGGCGGTGGTTTCATGCTCTTTTACGTGCCGCATGAAAAACAAGAAAGATTTCAGAATGGCATGCGCTCCTTGCTTCGCGTGCCGTTTCGTTTTGATACTTTGGGCTCACACATAGTATTCTATGCTACATAAATTGACAATACTCACTGGCGGCTGCTGAAAAACATTTGACTCGGCCATCTGTATCCCAGTATATAAAAACCCTGCGCGGTCGACCCTCCTCCCAACTCACGTTCCTGAGCCTGATCAACGTCGAGACCCTGATCCTGCCGAGCACCCGTTGCGGGTGATCAAGCGGGTGGTCGATGCGGTGCGCCACACACTGGACGCGTGCTTTGACGAGATCTACGCGGCGGATGGCCGCAGTTCGATTCCGCCGGAGCGAGCTGCCACCACTCGTGCGGGCGTGACGCCCCGCCGGGCCCGTGGTGTGCCCGCACACCGCGCCGAAGCCGGAAAACGATGCGGGCCGAACCGAAACCGGAGCGGAGGGCGAAAGACGAAGCCCGTGGTTATAGCGGAAATCACCATTGCATCGATTTTTGCGAGAAACTCACCTGTTTTTCGGTTCTTCCGGAGAGTTTCGTCACCGCCACGCTGAAGCAGGGTTATGAGATAACGTGAGCAAGCGGAAGCGGAGGCCAAGAACAACTTCGAGGGGACTGGTCTTCGCCTCCGGCTCCGAACCACAAACCGCTTTGAAGGAAGAAGCAGAACGAGCGTTGGTAGGCGGAATCGCGCCACCGGGATTGCCGCGCCGGCGCGCGGTTGCTGGGATAAAGCGGCATGGCCAAGGGCGACCAAACCCGGCAGGAAGCGGAAGCGATGAAGAGTTTGCTTTACCATGCCTTTGGCGTCCGGGATTACCGTTACCTGCGCACCGTTTCCATCGGCCTGAAGCCGGTGGTGCTCAAAGTGAAGGTGCCGCGCTGGCGCAACACGACCACGGGCGAGGAGTTCGACCAGCCCCCCCCCCCTTTGCCTAGCCCTACACGAAAGTCACGCGCGCGCTCGCGCGGCTAATCGTCGATGCGGCGCGGTTCATGACGCTGTCGGACGTGGCGTCGTGGCTGGATCTGAGTTGGGACACGGTGA
>ORMF011339982.1_pt1 | contig 12553 bp, 18 predicted proteins | sample 1779871 | NCBI WGS metagenome assembly ORMF01 (sample SAMEA104232316, study PRJEB22302) | groundwater metagenome | biome: forest; feature: aquifer; material: groundwater | place: USA | collected 2011-08-07 | depth 5.4 m | reverse complement strand
GGGAGCGGCGGAAGGCGGAGACGGCATTAAATGATCAGATGAAGAAAGGCGGGTTCGCATGAGTGACATTAGAGCTTGGTGCACTGTTTTTCTTGGACTGCTGACGGTTTGCACTCCGTCAGCACGGGCAGACTTGAAAGCATCGGCTGGTTGCCAATCGGGCCGAGTGGTAATCGTTAATAATGACTCCGCTGACTGGTTCGAAGTGAAGATCGAGGTGAACGGAGTTTATGTTCACCAGACGAGTGTGATTTTCAAGGGAGATACCATGCGATTCTTCCCTAGCATCTTCACCAAAAGCGACGGTACACGGTTAAATCTCGAAACGACGGCCTGCAAGCGCATCGATATCCACGCGACAGTCAACGGCAAGCGAGACCACTGGAACGGCGCATATAAGTGAAACCGCGTGAGCCGAAAAGGGCGAGCGGCCAACCTGACGCCGGCCAAACGCATTTCGCAAAGGGCCGCCAAGAAAGGGGGGCGCGTTATGAACTCCATGATCAGCGGTGCGGTGGGCCTCGTCGGCGCTATCGTCGGTGGCGCGCCGGGCCGCGTTTTTGCAAAAGGGGGTAGGGAAAAATGAAGGTACAAGTAAGCATGGAGAGACGAGGTAGGCGGGAAACCTCTATTATCGAACTGCCAAAGCACTGCGTGGCCTGCCGAAGGGAGATTCGGCCCAAGATCGCGGGTGAGGCAACTATCTTCAGCAAAGAGGGTCTAAAGAAATTTGGTATTGGGCTTCGATGCCCCGAAAGGGATTGCGGACGGGCGTTCACTGCCACCTATGGCCGGAGGCAGTATGCCACGCCGGAAACGATCCATTCAGAGGAGAGATGGGAGCTTGATCGGGCCGGGTGGGTTTCGGAAATGACGGTGCACTTGTAGGCGCGGTTAGCAGAAGAGGGCGAGGGCGAGAACAAAGGAGAATCCATCAGTGCAAGATCAACCAACTGAGCATCTCAGCGTCGAAGTGGGCGACTCCCTCTACTTCAATGATGACGATATCTTGAAGATGTTGACCAGCGGGGAAGATCATTTCATTGAGCGTAAGAGCTTCGGCGATTGGGCAAAAGACGCGCTTAAAGACGGTAGTTGCTTTTGCAAACTCAGCACCGATAGGCCATCCGGCGGTGCTCTTCATCGGTGTGCTCGACGATGGGCGGATCGACACAAAACAACAGAGCCTGGACGCCGTTCAAAAGAAGCTTGCCGAGAAATTGCGCTTCGCCGTTCCAAGAATCCCATACATATGCAGGGCACTAACACATGAGCAACTGCGATGCCTAGCGGTCATCGTTTATGGAAGTCCGAACCGGCCGCATTTTGCAGGGCCTGCATATGTCCGCATCGGATCAGAGACAAAGGATGCCAGCGACGAACAGTTGAATGTGTTGATTGCAGAGCGGTCAAGCAAAGTGCGGGAGATCCGCAAGTGGATTGGAAAAACCATCAGCGCGTCTTTGCCTGAGCAACAGATGCGAGGCAACCACACATATAGGCTGGAAGACTGCAACGAGTTTTGGATTACCTACAGGAACGATGTCGACGCCGTTTATCATTGGCCACTCCCCTTCGTGGAGCTTTCATTTGAAGCGCAAGGCGAGAGGCTGAAGCTGATCCTCAGGGATCGATGAGGCAATATGAGCTGTTAATGGGGGAAGAGAGGGCAAGTGGCGGGTAGTGGGCTACTTTGGGCTTTGTCGTGAGTCCGCTTCCAGACGGTGAGCCAGCGCCAGATATTTCTTCGATCCGAGAATCTCCTGCTCAAGTTCGATGGCGTAGAAATGTGGGTTGGCCTTGATCTTTTTCAGTTGTTCAGAATATGGGTACCACTCATTCCAATCAAAGACAATGAATTTCGTGCCGATGGGTAGAGGCGGATCAGACTGATCTTCCAGGTCTATCCCGGCAGTGTTAAGTTTGGAGACAATTAAGGGACTTGTCAATTCGTACGTTGGGCCGAACTCTAGCATGTGCCTTGCATCGTACCATCAAAGTAGCCCACTACCCAAGCTAGTGGCCGTGCAAACATCGTGCAAACATCCCGGCAAAATACCCTGTCACAGGATGGCATTGCGGAAATAGGATGATCGTAGAATCAACTAGTTGCGATAGGATGGCACGCTGAGACACACTGTTAAGCGGGTTCGAGCCCCGTCGTCCCCGCCATTTCTCTCCTTCAGAATCAGAGTAAAGGCACCAGCCGGACCATGCTCCCGGGCCGGCTAAAAATCTAGACACTCGCTTTGAGGTGTCCACTGGCAAAAGGGACGCCCATTTCCATACACTAATCCAATATGGACGTGCCGCGCCGGGAATCCTCTGCCAATGCCAGTTGAAGTCGAAAAGCCGTATCTTTCCGTAGTAGTCACCACGCGGAACGACGATCACGGCGGCAGCCAGATCAGCAGGACCCAGACCTTTTTCAATGCGCTCGTGGCGCAATGCAATCGTCACCGCATCCCCACTGAACTGATCTTTGTGGAATGGAACCCTCCCGCGGACCGTCCTCCGCTGGCGGATGCGCTGCGCTGGCCCGAGAACCGCGAATTCTGCCAGGTGCGGATTCTGCGGGTTCCCCCGTCCATACACGCTCGCTACCAGTATGGGGAAGCGCTTCCGCTCTACCAGATGATCGCCAAGAACGCCGGGATACGGCGGGCAAGGGGCGAATATGTTCTGGCCACCAACATCGACATTTTGTTTTCCGATGACCTGATGCGCCACATCGCGGTGCGCCGGCTGGAGAAGAACAGGATGTACCGCATAGACCGGACCGATGTGGGAGCGGATGTTCCCGTGGATGCTCCCATCGATGAACAACTGGACTACTGCCGGCAAAATATCATCCGGGTGAACAAGCGTGGCGAGACGGTGTCTGTGACGGTGGAAGGCCCAAGACGGCCCGAGGAAAACGACATAGTTGAGGCCGGCGGAGGCATCTTGCTGGGCGAGGGCTGGTATCCGCTGGAAGAGATGGACGGGAGGCCGTTCCGGTGGATGCAGCTGGAAGGGGAGGTTATTGTCCGGACAGGGGATGGGGACGGCAATATCGAGCGCCAACAATTGCTGGTGGACGCGGAGCCGGGAGAGCAAACGATTACCAGCACCTGGACCCTGCAGTTGCGGGACGAGCAGGGTGTTGTACTGGGCGAGGGATCCCTGGAAGGCATGACACGGCTGGTGTTCGAGGTTCCCATCCGCAGCGGAGCCCGGAACATTTTTCGCCTGGTACAGGTAGACGCTGATCTTACGCTGGTTTCACCATTTCCCGACGACACCCGGTACATGGGCCTGCGTGTTTTCCGCTGCGGCTGGCATGATGGTGGCCCGGTTCCGGCGGCTAATGATACCTTCCACTACGCGCGAGCCCCGAGGAGCTTTTTCCGTCGCATTCTCGATCAGGTGACCGGAAACCGCTGGCCCTATGAGCACCCGGCTATCGAAATTCCGTCAGCGGTATTCCACGACGTTCTGCCCGCCAGCTACCATTCCGATCATCCTCAAGCCGTGGTGGTGCACAACCGGCGTTTGTCTTCTCGCCTTGGCATGCTCTTTGGACCCGGATGTCACCCTCGGGAAAAGTGGGATGGAGTTCTGTTCTTCTGGTGCGAGACGGAAGCTCACCTGATCGTGCGCCGGCCGCGGGGTTGTACCGGTGATCTGTGCGTGCTGGTGGAAACCGGTCCGGCGCTGGGGTATGAGCCTTTTACGATGGAAGTGTTTGATGGAAGTGGAGCGCTGCTTGTTCGGCACGCGGTGAAGCAGCGTAGCTGGATCCGGTTGCCTATCTCACCCGATGAGGGGAGGTCGCGACAATTGATCTTTCGCGCTGCCGGAGACGGAAAACCGGTGCTGATCCCTCAGGACCCGCGTTCGCTTGCGTTTCGAGTCCTGGACTATGGGTGGGACAACCAACTGGGAATGATCTGCCAGACGATACAGTCCATACCTCGACGGGGGACTGTGAAGCTGGGATGGGGCTGGGCGGGGCAATCCGAAAACGGAGATCTAGTGGCGCTGAACGGTGCCGAACTGATCGCCCAGCCCACGGGGGAGGAAGGGGCGCGCCTGCGGATCGAGCTGGACCAGGAGCCAAACTCGGGCCGGTTGGAACTCAGGGATACAGCCGGCAATGTTCTCAGCGAATTCACAGCAGGTGGAACTCATTGGGATCTGCCGGCGGATTCGGAGGACAGCCCCATTCACTTGTACCAATTGTTCTCCTCCGGTGTGGAGACTGGCCGGCCTATCGCCAGAATACGAGGCATGCATTGGCTGCCGGGAATAAAGAGAAGACAGCCCAGGCTTCCGCTGTTACACACCAACGCGTGTGGAGATTTCACGATGCTGCACCGGGATCATTGGCATGATCTGCGCGGCTACGCCGAGTTCGACCTGTATTCGATGAATCTGGATTCGCTCTTTTGCTTTGCGGCATACCATGCCGGGATCGAGGAGGATGTCTGGGCAGATCCGATGCGGATCTACCATATTGAGCATGGCGCGGGATCCGGCTGGACGCCGGAAGGCCAGGCGGGACTTTACTCGCGATTGGCCAAACGCGGCGTTGAATGGATGGACTGGGCGCAAGTGGTGGCTTTTGCCCTCCAAATGAACCGTCTCCGCTGTCCAATGATCTTTTGCGGACCGGACTGGGGGCTGGGTGGCGATTCACTCGAAGAGGTTCTTCGGTAAGGCTTGGAAACGCCGCACGCCAATCGGGGAAGGCGTCTGGCCCGCGATCAGCCGGGCAGGGTCATAGCCGGGATTGGGTTCTCTTGCCGTGTCCAGGGGTAGCTTGGACCAGTCCTGCACCAGGTGGAGGCCGCCTTGGCCGTCATAGCTGATGAGTAGGGTATTTTCTACCTTGGTCGTTTGGAACATCTGCTCGACCGGGGGCCGTGGGGTTTCCCATTGCCCGTTTCGAAGAACCCAGCTATTGCCAGGCCCGGGCGCACCGGTGTCCAGATAGTAGGCGCCCGCGACAGGGATGCCTGGGTTATAGAGCCGGATTGCCTTATCGAACCACAAGTTTTGCACAAAGTGATCGGAACCAGGCGGCACCCTGAGCAGTACGACCATTGTGCCCGGGCGCAGGACCGGCGCCAGTTGCATGATGCGCGCCATATCCGCTCTTTGAGCCTCCCATTGCCGCCGATGTTCCCCACCATGGTTCAGGGCAGCATGAACGCCGCAGATCACCACAGGCACGGACAACAATCCAGCGGCTGCCACGCGCGCCCATTGGACCCTGGGCATGCTCGTCAAAATTCCGATCAGCGCAGCGATGGCAATCATAGTGCCCGGGCCGGAGAGCATTTGTGTCCTCCACCCTGAGACGGCGTCCCGCAGCAGCAGGTAGGCGGGAAAACTCAGAATCGAAAACCAGGCCCCATACAAGGCCAGCACGATGAGCTTGGTTTGAGATGGAAACACGGGATCGCCCCGCCTAATTTGCCGCCATGCAAGCCAGGTAAAGCCGCAGAGCATGACAACCGCCGCCCCCAGCCCCAATTGGAACTCACCAGGCGTTCCACTGCCCCAGGACCAGAACCCGAAGCTCATCCCGATGTTGGTTGCGAAATCACGGATCAGGCTGGTCATGGCCCAGTCCTTCCTCATAAGCGACATCTGATTGGCTGCGTTGCTGGCCAGCGCATAGCGGATCGCGGTGAAAAGCAGGTAGATGCCGGGCATAATCATCCAGGCAACGGAAAACCGGAAAAAACGCTGGAGAGTGGGGCGGAAAGCCAGGATCAGGATGGGAGAAGTTACGATAATGACCGCCGGGCTTTCATAAGTCCAAAGGGTCATGTGCTGGAAAAACGCCGCAGCCAGCATCCAGACGGCTCTTCTGTAAGGGTCCTCCTGTTGAAAGGCCACCACGAAGCAGTAGAGGGCGAGAATCAACCAAAAGAGAAACCCCTGCTGGTTCAACTGGCCAATCCAAAGCATCGAGGAGTCGGCTGCATGCACCAGCACCAAGCCCCCGGCGAGGAAGCGGAAAGCCGTGTAGGCCGGCAGGAATCGTTCCAAAAGGAGATAAACAAGGATGCCCCTCATCCACCACAGGAACGCGTACATGCAGTTATAGGGAATGAAACTCCCCTTGATTCCGAGTGCGGCCCCGACCAGATAGGAAAGATGGAAAAAGAAATTCAGGTGTACGCGCGCATGCCATCCATCCAATAAAAGAAGGCGCGCAGGAGGCTCCTGGTATCGCTGCTGGTAATAAATTCAGTCTCGTAGGGCATGCCGGTGGTGGCGGTGTGGGGAGCCCACATCAGCAGCACAAGAGCCAGGTAGGCCAGAAAAGAGAGCGCCATCGAACCGGCGGCCGGCAGGAGCCATGAACGGCGCCGGCACCGGGCCGCCCAGCATCGCGCCCAGGCGCAGCAAGGGATGCGGGGCATGTTGGGGTTTGCGGTGGAGCTTTTTCCGGAAGGCCGTCATGGCAATTCTTGAGTCGTAGAGAGAGTCCCGGTAAGCATCAGCTCCATTGGGACATAGGTTTATGATCGGGAAGGCAGCCGTTTTGCAGCGGCCGCGAACCACTCAGGATATCATGAGGCGCCCATCCTCCTGATGGCGCCCCGATGGCGCCCCGATGCGCCCCGATGGCGTTGGTTGACGATCATGGCTGGGGATGGCTATGATGAAGTTGTTCAGATTGTCGTGAAGGAGCACCTATGGGTCCGTTGGGCTGGCAGGAAACTATTTTCATCTTCGTCCTTGCCTTGCTCGTTTTTGGCCCGAAGAAGTTGCCGGAATTGGGCAAGACCATTGGCAAGGCGATGACTGAATTCCGCCGCGCGTCGAGCGAGCTCAAGTCTACTTGGGATCGCGAGATGGCGCAGGTGGAAAAAGAAACCGAGTCGTTGAAGGAAGTCACAGCAAGCTACGATCATCAGATCGCCAGCAGCTATAGCGACCACAATTCCTATCACGACTCCAGCTACGAGTCAGGTTACGAATATGGATATGATGCTGGGACCGCTTCCCAGGCATCCACTGACTCACCTACCGTAAGCGCATCCGCAACCGAGGGCGCTGAACTGACCGTGCAAGCTGGAGAATCTGCTCCCGTAACCGCCGCCGCCGCCCCTGCCCCGCAAGGCAGTCCGGTAGTGAAGGCGGAACCAGACCCGAACCCGGTTCGGACCTGAAGATTTTCCACTCAAGCGGAAACGCAGTTCGGTGAACTATGGACTCGGCTGACGACAAACAGCACGGGCCGGATTCCGCCCCCAAGGTGGATGAGGCCAAGCAAGAGCACATCGGTCAGGAGACACCCTCCTCAGCCTCTGTGACGGAGTCTGTCCAGGCCGAGTCCAATTCCGTTTCCTACGAACAAACCACGGATGCCACCAACGCCTATAACTACTACGATGATTACGGCTACGACAACTACCAGGCGCCCACAACCGAGCTAGCCCCCGTTCCCGCCTCCCCCGCTGCCCCGCCACCTCCACCTCCCCCGCCAACGCCCGATGAGCCGGAGGATCCGGATGAGGACGGCATGTTGCGTATGTCCTTCCTGGAGCACCTCGAAGAGTTACGCACACGAATTTTGCACTCGCTGATCGGGATCGGCGTTGCGTTTGCGGTCAGTCTCTACTTTGTCAATGACCTCTGGGCCATCATCAGTGAACCGGCCATGGCGGCCTTGCGCCAGAACGGCGTCCAGGACCCTAAACTCGCCATGCTCACCCCGACCGAGTCCTTCTCGGTGATTTGGGTGAAGCTCCCCATACTATCGGCAATCTTTCTCTCCTCGCCTTGGCTTGTCTACCAGGTCTGGTCCTTCATTTCACCGGGGCTGTACAGGAAGGAACGCCGGTGGGCGGTGCCCTTTGTTCTGTCCACGGCCGGGCTATTCATTTGCGGCGGCCTCTTCGCCTACTTTGTCGCTTTCCGGCTCGGACTTGGTTTCCTGTTGAGTATCGGGGTCAGCCAGAATGTGATGGCTGTTGTTTCCATTACGGAGTATTTCGACCTGTTCGTGAACGTCACTCTGGGCCTCGGTCTTGTTTTTGAACTCCCGGTCCTCATCTTCTTTCTCTCGCTTTTACGCATTGTTACTCCCCAGTTCCTGATACGCAATTCGCGCTACGCCATCCTGATTATCACCATCGTCGCCGCCATTATCACGCCTACCCCTGATGTCGTTAACCTGATGCTGATCACAGTTCCCATGGCCGTCTTGTATTTCGCCGGCGTCTTTGCCAGCTACCTGCTATGGCTCAGCCGGGAAAACAAGCGGTTCCCGTGGCTTCTGGTCCTGTTCTTCATCGGATGCGTGGCCTTAATCGCGGCTGGTGGGGTATATCTAGCGGTATCTCAATTTGGATACCGGTTAGTACTTTCTTGGCCTTATCTAGTACGGTAAATTGCCAAGTCCTATAGCCTTACACAGATTCTTTTCCTACCATGAGGACAACTACCTCCGCAAACCTGTGGGTGGAGTGCGTCTTAATGGATCTGTTACGTTTGATCAAGGAACTAAGAGAAGAGAAAGATCGGATTGATACTGCGATTGCGGTATTGGAAACTGTCATTGCGCAAGGAGGCAGTCCAGCTTCCCAGAAGCGAGGCAGGGGACGGACGTGGATGTCGGAAGCCGAAAAGGCGGAAGTCTCACAGCGCATGAAAAAGTATTGGAGGCTGCGGAAGCGTCAGAAAAAAGAACAGTAGCCGTGTTACCGCTTGAAGAACCAGAGCCAGAAGTATTGCTCGCCGGCGCCAATCCGGTGGCGAGGTTCGAAACCGCACTCAAGAGCCATCTGGACAGCATCCTCATCGGAAAAAGGAACTCCATGCCAGGTGTCGTCCGGGCGCGACTCAGTGCGTGTATCGCCTTGCACCTGAAACTTGAACAACCCGCCGGGCCGCAGCAGTCTGTGCACATCACGGACATAGCTCACGATCACCTCACGGCTGGGGATATGCTGAAAGACGATGGTGGAAAAGGCGAAGTCAATTTCCAGGCCGGCCGGCAGCACGGAAAGGTCGCGGCCGTTGTTTTGAAAAATCCTTTCGGCGGCCGGCGAATGGAGCCGGAGCAATTTCCGGATCATCACGATCCAACGGGCTTGACCCCAATTGGCCTGAGCGTCAAGAGCGGCCTTAGCCTGCGCCACCATCTCGGCGCTGATGTCCACCGCGTAGACTTTGCCAAATACCTTTGCCAGCGCCCGTGTGACACGCCCGGCACCGCAGCCGATCTCCAATATTGCCATTTGCTTAGGGTCTTTCCCTTGGCAGATATTGGTCATATCGTTGAGAATCTGACCGGATACGGTTAGTTCTCCGGACTGGAAGAACTCCTCATCAGTCCAGGCCTGCCTTTCCGTGTTCACGTAGTAACGGGCGTTTTCCCGGGCGCGCCAATCCCACTCGCGGCGCATGTGCTCTAGCTGCTCTTCCGGGCTCATGGAACTCATCCTCATACCATACTAAGCCATGCTAGAATGGTTCAGGAATCCACTTCAGCCTGCATCGATTTGAGGGCTGTCACCAGGAAAGTGGGCGGCTAGCTCAGTTGGGAGAGCGCGGCGTTCGCAACGCCGAGGTCGTGGGTTCGATCCCCACGCCGTCCACCAAATCCAGCGCTTTTATTTCATCATCTTGCAAGCCTGTTTTTTTCGTGTGCCAGATACGTGCCAAAAGATCCGTGATTCTGGCCTGTCTGCCCCGGCTCCACTTCGCGTAGTGACGCCGGACTATCTCGACCGAATCCCCGAGAATATCGGCCGCCTCTTCGAATGTTCCGCCCAGTTCCAGAATCTCAGTTGCAATGGTATGACGGAACCGGTGCGAACAGGCCCCGGCAACGCCGGCCTTTCTGAAGACCGCTGAAACCGTGCGTGTCGCATCGCGGACCATGGCGCGGGTGGATCCGTTCCCGCTCCAGAAAAAGTAGGGGCAGCCGTCACCACCGCCCCGGGGAACCGGCAGTAAGCCCAAAGCGGCCTGAAGGTCCGGATGTACCGGCAATTTGACAATCTTCCCGTTCTTCGTCGTCCGAACAAAGATTTCACCATCCCGGACGCGATCCCGTTCCAGTGTGGACACGTCGGAGATTCTCAGCGCGGTATAGCGAAGCAACAGGATCATTGCGCGGGCCCGCAGCCGCTCGTAAGGGCCGCGGCCAATTAAATCGCAAGCGGCAATTATACGGGTGATCTCGTTCACCTCGTACGGCTCCCGTTTCGCCGGCTTGAGGTTCTTTGGCGCCTGGACCTTGGCCGCTGGATTGCTCGGGCACCATTCATTGTCCAGGCAGTGGCGAAAGAAGTGGCGCATGATTTCAAGCTCCTTGAGCCAGGTTCTTGCACTGATTGGACGCGTAGCGCGGAAAGCGTTCAGGGCCTCAAGCTCGACCTGATCCACGGTGACCACGCCCCGCCCGGATAGGAACTCCTCGAGAACTCGAAGCGTCCGCTTGTAGTTGCGTACTGTGCCGTTCGCCAGATCCAGGGTAGAAGCATGGAAGGAGGAAACGGCCTCGGTGATCGTCCGGGTATGCCTGGCACAGCGGCCGGCGTCCACAGGCGTCTCACAGCCCGGATGCACACATCGGTTCTGATAGGCCTCCGGATCTTCGAGCAAAGCCGCCTTGCGTATTGCCCTCTGCCAGTCCCGCGTCTCAAGAGATTTCCTGAGCCGCTTCCCGTTGAGTATGCCATCGATCCATATCGGGCATGAGCATTTTGTGACCGTGCGGCCCTTCCCGGAATGTGGACAATCGGCAATGTGCCGGCGCCATAGAGTCAGCATCACGCGCCCCCTTCTTCTTCGCCTTTCGGATAACACCGTGGAAAGGCAAGACGGCGCCCCTGCTCGATCAGGTCGCCTGCCTCACTCCATCCCAACGCGGCGGCACTGACGATCCACTCCTGTTGCCAGGTGTCGATCATGGTGGTCGTGACAACGTACATGTGCAGTGTCCGCCCGTCTGGAGTTGTGTAGCTGTACTCCACCATGGGACCAGCCAGAGTCATTACATTGTGGCTCTCGCGTTCGCCGGTGACCGTGCACCTATCCCGCAGTATGGTCTCAATGTCCTGGTCACACAGTGCGCAAAAGCCCTCGCTCATGATCCTGACAAGTGACTTGTGCATGGTCGCGGTGGGAAATGGCTGGTGGTCCAGCGGAATATCTGAGATGGTCTTGCAATTTTCAGCGGTGAGGATCATCCGTTTACCACCCTCTTCGCGGCCTTCGCGGCCTTCGCGGCCTTCCTCCGCTCCCGCGCCTTCTCCCAACGCTTCTTGGCCGCAATGCTGGCCACCTCGGAGCGCTTCTTTGGCGTCATCTTCGTCATCCGGGCCTTGCCCCCTCTCCGTCCGAGCGATACTGCCGCCGGGTTCTTGCGTTTCGTTGCCATGCAGCTATGCTAAGCGCTTCGCTAGCTAATTGCAAGCCCCGCCCACCGCCGCTGAATGGGCGAAGCGGAAAGGCATGGGAGAAAAGGCTATCCAGTATTGCCGATCCTACGCCTTCGAAGCCGAGCGCAAGATGGGCGCAATGCTTAGGGACGCACCGAAGAACGCCGGAGCCCGCGGCGCCGGGATAAGTGGAGTACCCGCGAGGTACTCCACCCTTGCCGAGCTGGGCCTGACGAAGAAGGAACGCCTTCGAAGCAGAGCGCAAAATGGGCGAGATGCTGAAGGCTGCGGAGAAGCGCGGCACGCAGCATAGCAGAGGCGGAGGCAGTAAAGGTACCACGCGGGTACCGTTACTTGATGCTCCACCCACCCTTGCGGAGCTGGGCCTGATTACTCGGGCACATATCCACCCAGCTCGACCAGTGCCGCGGTGATTTCGCGTTCTATGATCAGGTGGCACTCAGAGATGTTCCTTATTCCAGCGACACGTGGCGCCAGTTTCGCAGGCAACAGCAGCAGCCGGTTCTTTGCCGTCTCGATGTGCTTGGACCACTCCCGCAGAACATCATCGGCCCGGACCATCTCGCCGCGGCGCGCCGCATTCTCCATCTCGCGCCGTTCAGCCTTCGCCCTCTGCTCGCGCCGCAGGTCCTGCTGAAACTCCTCTCCGCTGATATCGCCCTCTGCGACGATCGCGCCGCGCTCACGCCGGATCCCGTCGCCCGGGTTGCCTTTCAACTTCGCTTCGGCCTTCGCGAGAATTTGCGAATCCGGAAGCCCGCGCCTTCGCGCCTTCAAAACCGCCGTGTGACTGACGCCGGCCTGCTTCGCCAACTCGCGGCTACTTATTTTTTTCATGGATCAATTCTCCCGGAAACCCTGTGGAAACCCAAAAAAACCTCAACAGGTAGACCAGCGGTGCGATCAGTGTACCCTCCCGGAAAAAGCCTCGTCGAAGGACCCACGAAATTTTGCACACCCCCAGGCCGTCTCTGGCAGGCCCGCCACGCTGCCCTCGGTGGTTCAGGCGATGGCGGCCGAGTTTGCCTGCAGACTCGTCAATCCTGCCGATGCGCGATCGTTCGGATCCCGCCCGTCGACGGCTCCGGTTGGGCCAGACCCACGTTGGAGGGCCTGCCGGTCGATCCCAGGCGCGT
>ORMF010597650.1_pt1 | contig 12556 bp, 8 predicted proteins | sample 1779871 | NCBI WGS metagenome assembly ORMF01 (sample SAMEA104232316, study PRJEB22302) | groundwater metagenome | biome: forest; feature: aquifer; material: groundwater | place: USA | collected 2011-08-07 | depth 5.4 m | reverse complement strand
TGGCGCTCCTGATCTCACATCTCCGGTACCTGGCGGTCTTCAGCAGCGACTTAGCCAGCGAGGCGAGCCGCGACAGCTTCATTCGCTCTGTGGCGGACCTTGTCGCACAAGTACCGTACGACTTTACGCCGGGGGCCGCCCGGGGAGGCGCGGCCAATGCCGACGAGATCGTCGAAGCCATTCTCACCGCGGACCGCACTGAACGCTTCGGGCAGGATATCCTTCGATATGAGCCTGGCGCAGAAGGCGAGGGTCGCGAGTTCGCCGGACGCGCCGAGGGCCTGATCCTCGTCAAGCCCGGAGGGACGTTCGTCAAGCCGTGCCTGGTGGAACTGGTCCGGCGGATCCAGACGCGATGCGACGTATGTCAAGTCCGGGTATTTGACGGCCAGACCATCCGCCTGAGGCGTCTCTTCCAGCAGCAATATGTCTCCAACACCAGACTCGCCGCCGGCGAGATCCGGCTGAATGAGGAAGAACTCGCGCGCGTCCGGGACATCTACGATACCCCCGAGTTCGAGCAGTATTTCGGCGTTCGATATGCAGACGACTTGTTAACACCAGCCCTCCATCTCGAAGCACCGCCTTTCAACCTCGATGCAGCGGCGATCTCGGAGTATTGGGAAGTCGGTCGATCGGAGCAGCTCTTCTGGAACGGCAAGTGGAACGGTTTGAACAAGATCGGCTACCAAAAGACGGTGTTTCCGATCGTTCTGCGCCAGCTTGCTGAGCCACGCGTCAGAATTGTGCTCAACGGATTCATCCCGGGCTACAAGCAGCTATTCGAAGCGCCGGACGCTCGCACGGTCGCCATCCACGCCAGGACGTCGGCTCCCTGGAAGGAGATCCGTGAGCAGATGGTGGGCGGCGAATCGGATCCCCGAGCCTGCATGGAAGGCTCGATTCGCCGTGACGCCTATGATGGCCGGATCCCCCTAGATCCTCTGGACGCCACCGTTAATGGTCAGCGCAATGTCTGCCATTCGAGTGCCACACTCTTTGACGGCTTGCGTGAGTTGATGGTGTGGTTCGAATACCGGCCGAAGCAAACCATTCTCGGGGCAGTCCTAGACCTCGTAGGCCGGTCCGAAGGTGACGTCGATCGGACCCTGAGCCGATATCTCGAGGACATCTCGTGGACGACTCGAGACGATACGTTTGCAGAACTGCTATACGAGGTGCGCCAAGGACAGGTGTTCGACAATCTCAAGGGGGCCCACGCGCAACGACATCGTGCACTCCGGCAGTTCGCCATCGAGACTGGTGCAGACCGCGACCTCGTGCAGCGCTCGGAGCCCCTCAGGGCGTTTATCGAGAACGGTGTGCGCTGGATTGTCGGAGGCTTCGATTACTACCTCTTCACAATCGCGAAGACCCTGTTTCAGGACAGTGTCGGGCGCGCCAGCTTCTACGAGACCGCCAGCGAGATTCAGCGGCTTCACGACAGCCGTTGGGGGGAGCAGCGACCCGAGACTCTGGCAGAGGCAATCCGCATTGCCGCCAACGATCTGCGTCTACTCGGCAGCCCTGTCTATAGACGGCGGCTTCGGAATCGCGAACTGTTCAGCGCGCAGGTTCTTTCGGAGTTGCCGGAGCAGGCGCTGGCGTGCGCTGAGCGCATCCGACATAACCTGGTTAGAGATGTCGTGACGCTAGTCTCGGCGTCTGCAGATCACGAAGCGCCAGCGACGATCGCCGAAACGGCGGATTGGCAGGCATTCGTCGATTCGCTTGGCCGGAAATCGCCACGGTCCGAGGTGGCAAGCGTGGGCGGACCCGTCAGCCTGATACTTGCGGGCGGTAGGTCGACGCGCATGAACTCGACCATTCCCAAGCCCATCCTACCCTTTGGTACGGATCTGCTCTTCGACGCGGTGGCAGACAGAGTTCGCTTGGCCATGGGCGACACGACACCTACGTTCGCTGTCGTCGGATTCCGGTCGGACCTCGTGCGACGTGCCCTCGGCGAGACACTGGCCAACGGCACCAACCTACGATACCTGAGCTACTCGAAGACGCTGGGTCTTGGGTTTCGCGCTGCAACTGCGCTTGAAGAGTTGAGCCGGCTCGGCGGAGATGGACAACTCGTGTTGTTGACGTACACGGACATACCCAGTTTGTCTGCCGAGAAAGTTATCAGACTCGTGGACCACGTTAGCGCCCGGGACGCGTTCGGCATGCTGGTGTGCGTTGGCGCCGACCTCTCCGGACACGTCGAAGAACGGAACGGCAAGATCACCCGAGTCATTCAGCAGCGGCTTCATCCGGACCAGTGCGTGCCGGGAATGAGGCGCGACGTGGGTTTGTACGCGTTCAGAAATACCGCACAGATGCGCGATGCGGTCTTGTCAATCAGGAATGATAACGTCCGCGGCGAGTTCATCTTCGCCGACGTCGTCGAAATTCTCGCGGCGCGAGGACTCGAAATCATCTCCGAGAGGGAGGACCCACACCTGTCGCAGAGCGTCAACACGGTCCAAGAACTCTTGCGTCTGACAGCTGAGCCATTTGTCAACCGCGGCAACGGCGCCGGGCTCCGCCGGCACATGATGGAAACGCTCGGCCTCGGCCTCACGCCCCAGCTTCACCTCGATATCTTTGGTCCAAGCGCAGCGGCCCACTGCGGGCCTCTCTATTTCTTCCCGTGGTGGGAACGGACGTGGCTCAGCAAACAGTAAGCGACCGCAAGCTTCCCCGCCAGAAAAGACACGGCCCCTGAAGCCTGGCCGGCTACGGCAGGGGGCATTCAAGGTGATCTGGGCGCGCTGAGCGAAGTTGTTCGCCGGCACACCTCGCCAAGATCCGGTATCTGCTTCGTGTTCTTCGTGTGCTTCGTGGCCCTGGTGGTTCGTGGTCGCGGCGTTCAGTCCACCACCGCGCCCGCCGCGCGCATCGCTTCGATCGCCCTCGCGCCGTCGTCGGGTCGCACGTTGACGGGCGCGTGCGTGCCGGGTAGCACGGTCACCCGCAACCCGCTCGTCAGCGCATCCATCACCGACGCCTTCACGCAGTAGTCGGTCGCCAGCCCGCCGACGTAGAGGTGCATGATGCCACGCGCCCGCAGGTCGTCGGCGAGGCGCGTCCCGTCCGGTGTCATCCCCTCGATGGCGGAGTAGCCGTCGTCTGCGAGCGATTGGCCCTTCGTGATCACAATCGCCTCGGGCGGCAGCCGCAGCTCGGGATGGAATGCGGCGCCCGGCGATCCCTGCACGCAGTGCACGGGCCAGGGTCCGCCCTGTGCGGCGAAGTGCGCACTCCCCGACGGGTGCCAGTCGCGCGACGCGTACACCGGCAGGCCCCGCGCGGTCGCCTCGCGGATGTAGTCGTTCAGCACCGGCACGACGCGGTCACCTCCGGCGACGGCGAGCACCCCGCCCGGACAGAAATCGTTCTGCACGTCCACGACGAGCAGCGCGGAGTGGGGGGCGGTGAGGGGGATCATCTGAGGCCTACTGCGGCGCCAGGGGGTCGAGCACGGTCAGCCCCGGGAACCGGTGGAAGTCGGCGTCACGCGTGTAGATCCGACTCACCCCGTGTTCGAGCATGAGCGCCGCCGTATGCGCGTCGTGCAGCAGGTTGCCGGATACGTGCGGAACGGTCCGGAGCAGCGAGCCGAAGACCTCCGGGTGGCGCGATGTCTCGGTGAGGACCTGGAGCCGCGGCGCGGCCAGGATCGCTTCGACGAAGCCCCACGCCGATGCCGGCGCCCAAGGTCGCGCGAGCACCCTCGGATGCGTCACGATGCGCATGAACTCGTACAACACGCCCCAGGTCGTACACCACGGCAGCGGCTGCCGGCGCCAGCCGTCCACGAGCGCGACGCACGGGGGATGCTCGGGCCCGTCGACATTGGCCGCGTACACGAACACGTTCGTATCGACCGCGAACATCAGTCCGCGTCCAGGACGGTGTAGAGCGCCTCGCGGTTGGCGATGTCCACGAGCAGGCGGCCGCCATGGAACGTCGGGAGGGGTGGAAGCTCCGGGGCGGGGCCGCGGCGGTGGTCGAGGAAGGCCCGAAGCGCGGCGTCGACCAGCTCGGACATCGTGCGCCGCTGCCGTGCCGCCTCCGCCTTCAGGCGCCGCATCACGCCGTCGTCGATGACGAGGGTGGTCTTCATATGGATAAGCATAAACATTGGATGGCTAGCCGTCAAGTGCATGCTGTGCGCGGTGGGACGGCCATCCGGCGCCTCGGCTTGGGCGTCGCGTCCGCCGTGCGTCGGCGGGCTCGTCGTTCGCATGCTTTTTGCGTTGCCCGGCTCCACCCCGCATGTTACCGTTAGGCGTTTGTATGTCCCCTGAAGGTCCGCACGCATGGCACCGCAGCGTCGCATCGATCTCGTCCTCGATTCAGTCCGGCGACTGCAGCGCATCGGTGCGACCGCCAACCTCCTGAACCTGCTCCAGAAGCAGCATCCCGCGGACCTCGCCGAGGTCTTCAAGTCCCTCCACGACACCGAGCGGCAATCGACCTTCACGATCCTGGTCGAGCGCAACTCGCGCCTCGCGATGGAGGCGATCAGCGAGGCGGGTCCCGAGGAAGCCGCGGCGCTGCTCGCCAGCCGCTCGGCCGAGGACATCGCCAGGCTCGTCCAGGAGCTGCCGTCCGACGACGCGGCCGCGATCATCGACCACCTGCCCGAGGATCTGTCGGCGGCCGTCCTCGACCTGATGCGCCCGAAGGAGTCGGGCGAGGTCGAGAACCTGCTCGAGTACGACGAGCAGACGGCCGGCCGCATCATGAACCCGCATGTCTTCGCGCTCGACGAAGACATGACGGTCGGCGAGGCGATCACCCAGCTCCAGACCAACCGCGACGTCGAGATGGTCTTCTATCTCTACGTCGTCGATTCGCGCCGGCACCTGCTCGGCGTCGTCTCGCTGCGGCGGCTGCTGCTGGTGTCGCCCGAGACGCCGCTCAAGCGGATCATGACCGCCGACATCACCTCGGTCCGCGTCGACACGGACCAGGAAGAGGTCGCGCGGCAGGTCGCCTCGTACAACCTCCTCGCGATCCCGGTCGTGGACGAGGAGAACAAGCTCGTCGGCGTCATCACGGTGGACGACGTGATCGACGTCATCAAGGACGAGGCGACCGAAGACATCTACCGTCTGGCCGGCGTCGCCGGCGACGAGCGCGTGTTCACGCCGGCCGGCGAGTCGCTGCGGAAGCGCCTGCCGTGGCTCGCCGTGAACCTGGCGACGGCGTTCCTCGCCGCGTCGGTGGTGGGCCTCTTCGAGAGCACGATCGCGAAGGTGACGGCGCTCGCGGTGTTCATGCCGATCGGCGCCGGGATGGGCGGCAACGCCGCCACGCAGACGCTGACCGTGATCGTGCGCGGCCTCGCCCTCGGGGAGCTGACGTGGGGCAACTCGCGGGCGGCGATCATCAAGGAGGCGGCGGTCGGCATCGGCAACGGCTTGAGCCTCGGGCTCATCGCCGCCGTGGTGGCGTGGCTGTTCAAGGGCGACCCGATGCTCGGCGCGGTGCTGTGCGCGGCGATGATGATCAACATGTTCGTCGCGGCCACGGCGGGCACGCTCATCCCGCTGGGGCTGAAGGCGATGAAGATCGACCCGGCGCTGGCCTCGTCGGTGTTCATCACGACGATGACCGACGTGTTCGGGTTCGCGTCGTTCCTGGGGCTGGCGACGGTGTTCGTCCGGTTCCTCCACAAAGCGGGATAACATCAGGGGCTGATGCCGCTGTATACCGCCGAGGCCCTGGTGCTGCGGACCTACAAGCTGGCCGAATCCGACCTGATTGTGGTGTTCCTGACGCGCGACCGGGGGAAGAAGCGCGGCGTCGCCAAGTCGGCCCGGCAGTCGCGGAAGCGGTTCGGGGCGGCGCTGGAACCGCTGACCCACGCGCGGGTCGCGTATTTCGAGAAGGAACGCCGTGAGCTGGTCAGCCTGAACTACGCCGAGCCGATTACGTCCCCGCTCGCCGCGGGTTCGGCCGAATCGCTCACCTACGTGAGCTACTTCGCCGAACTCATCGATGAGTGGGCGCAGGAGTCGGACGCCGACGAGCGGCTCTTCCGGCTCGGCACGTCGGTGTTGCAGGCACTCGGCGCGCAGGTGAGCGTGGAGCCGCTGGCGCGGTACTTCGAGTACTGGCTGCTGCGGCTGCAGGGAGTCTACCCGTCGCACCTGGCGTGTCACGCGTGCGGCGTGGCGCTCTCGGACGGTCACGACGCGGGCGCCTATCTCGCGATCGGCGCGGCGGTGTTCACGTGCCAGCACTGTGCGCCGGCGCTGGATCGCGGCGGCGACGGCCCGGGCCGGATGTTGTCGCGCGGGGCGCTGGCGTTTCTCGCCGCCGCGCGCGGGCTGACGCCGCTCGAGGTCGGCGACTACCCGCTGCCCTCCGGGGTGGCGCGCGAACTCGAAGGGGTGCACCGGGCGCTCATCGCGCTGCACCTGGAGAAGACGTTGCGCAGCGACCGCGTGCTGCGAGAGATGCGCCGATAGGGGTCATCCGCGCCGCGGGCCGAGTCCCGAGCCACGAGTCCCGAATGCCAAGTACCGAGTGAACCGTTGACCCTCCAAGACCTGATTCTGAAGCTCTCCGGCTACTGGGCCTCGCACGGGTGCCTGATCCAGCAGCCGCTCGACCTCGAGGTCGGCGCCGGCACGTCGCACCCCGAGACGCTGCTGCGCGTGCTCACGCCGAAGCACTGGAACGTCGCCTACGTGCAGCCGTCGCGCCGGCCCGACGACGGGCGCTTCGGCGAGAACCCCAATCGACTGTTCAAGCACCTGCAGTTCCAGGTCGTCCTCAAGCCGGCGCCGGACGAGGTGCAGCAGCTCTATCTGGACAGTCTCGAGGCGTGCGGCATCAACCCACGGCAGCACGACATCCGCTTCGAGGAAGACAACTGGGAGTCGCCCACCCTGGGCGCCTGGGGCATCGGCTGGCAGGTGATGCTCGACGGCCAGGAGATCACGCAGTTCACCTACTTCCAGCAGGTGGGGGGCATCGACCTGTCGCCGATCTCGGCCGAGATCACCTACGGGCTCGAGCGCATCGCCATGTTCTTGCAGAAGGTCGACAACGTCTACGACCTCGAGTGGGGCGCGGGCGTGAAGTACCGCGAGGTTCGGCACCAGGAAGAAGTGGAGCAGTCGAAGTACGCGTTCGGCCAGGTGACGGGCATCAGCCGGGAAGACTTCGCCAAGCTGCACCGCAGCCTCTTCGACCAGATCTACGACTTCGCGGGCACGCTCCTGGGATCCGGCCTGGTGCTGCCGGCGCTCGAGCACTGCCTGAAGTGCTCGCATCTGTTCAATATCCTCGACGCAAGCGGCAGCGTCGGGGTGACCGAGCGGACGGCCTACATCCTGCGCGTCCGCCAGCTCGCGGTGCAGATCGCGAAGGCCTACGTCGAGCAGCAGGCGGCGCTCGCGCCGGCGGCGACCGAGTAACCCTCATGGACCGCGACCTGCTCCTGGAAATCGGCACCGAGGAATTGCCCGCGGGCTGGCTCCCGGATCTCACGACCGAAATCGGCCAGCGCATGGAGGCACGGCTCAAGGCGCTGCGGCTGCCCGCCGGTGCCCCGGTCGAAACCTACAGCACGCCCCGGCGCCTCACGGTGAACATCGCGCGCGTGCCCGAGCGGCAGACCGATCTCGAGGAGCTGGTCAACGGCCCGCCGGTCTCCGCCGCGTTCACGCCCGGTGGCGAGCCGACGCCCGCGGCGGTCGGCTTCGCGAAGAAATACGGCGTGGAGGTCTCGGCGCTCGAACGTGTCGAGACACCCAAGGGCACGTATCTCGCGCATCGCGTGCATCAGCGCGGCAAGGCCGCCGTGGACGTGCTGCCCGACGTGCTGGCCGGGCTGCTGCGCGACCTGTCGTTCCCGAAGATGATGCGCTGGGACGCGCGGCTCGACGACGGCAAGGGCGAGCTGCCATTCGGGCGCCCGATCCGCTGGATCGTCTACCTCTACGGCGGTCGCGTGGTGCCGTTCGCGATCCGTCGCAGCGACGCCGCCAACGCGTCGGGCTACGTCCAGGAGGTGCGGTCCGGCGCGATGACCTACGGCCACCGCTTCCTGACCACGAGCGGCCGCGCGGGCCGCGCGATCAAGGTCAAGAACTTCGACGACTACCGCGCGCGGCTGCGCGAGAACTTCGTCATGCTCGAGCGCGGCGATCGGCACGACAAGATCGCGCGCGAACTCGACGTGCACGCCCGTCGCCTCGGCGGCCGCGTGAGCGGCGTGCACGACTCCGCGCTGCTGCGCGAAGTGCCCGACCTGGTCGAGTACCCGTCGGTCGTCGCCGGCACCTACGCGGCCGACTTCCTGCAGCTTCCCGAGGAGGTGCTCGCGACGACGATGATCCACCACCAGCACTTCTTCCCGGTGGTCGACGACGACGGAAAGCTGAAGCCGGCGTTCCTGGCCGTGACGAACATGCAGGTCGAGCGGCCGGAGATCATCGCGCGCAACGCCGAGCGCGTGCTGAGCGCCCGGCTGCGCGACGCGCGGTTCTTCTGGGATGCTGCCCGCACGCAGCCGCTCGAGAGCCGCGTCGATCGGCTCGGCACGATTCTGTTCCACAAGAAGCTCGGGACGTATCGCGAGAAGGCGGAGCGCGTCGAGCGGCTGGCCCGGTGGATCGCGGGCGACGTGTTCGCGAGGCCGGATCAGGCCGACGCTGCCGCCCAGGCCGGCCGGCTGTCGAAGGCCGACCTCGCGACCGACATGGTCCGTGAACTCACAGAACTCCAGGGCGCGATGGGCGGCATCTATGCGCGCGAGGAGGGCCTGCCCGAGCCGGTGTGGAAGGCGATCTACTTCCACTACCTGCCGGTGGGCGTCGAAGCCGACGCGCCCCCTTCGCGCGAGCAGCTCGGCACGGCCGCCATCACGTGGGCGGCGGTGTCGCTGGCCGACAAGCTCGATTCGGTCGTCGGGATGTTCTCGGCCGGCGAGCGCCCGACCGGCTCGCGCGATCCGCTCGGCATTCGTCGTCAGGCGCAGGGCATCGTCAAGATCCTGGTCGACCTGCCGGAGCTGACCGGCCTCGACCTCAAGGTCACGCTCGGCGACCTGCTGGCTGAGGCCGCGGCGCCGTTCGGCGGTCTGCCGTCGGCGGCGGACGGGTGGCAGGAGCCGCTCCTCGCGTTCTTCGAGGACCGCCTGCGCTACGTGCTCGAGCAGCGTGGAGACGACGTTCGCAACGTGCGGGCGGTCACCTTCGAGCGCGTGGATCTCGTGAGCCCGTTGCGGGCGCGCTACATGCTCCAGGTCCTGCCGGAGTTCACCAGCTCGCCGGACTTCCAGCGGCTCGCCACGGCGTTCAAGCGCGTGAAGAACATCGCGAAGGAGCTGCCGGACGCGGCGTTCGCCGCGGCGGAGGAGTCCGGCCCGGCGCTCGCCGCGCTCCTGCGGGACGACGCGGAGCTGGCGCTGCTGGCCGAGCTGGATCGTCGCCGGCCGATCATCGAGTCGGCCATCGGTGGGGGAGAATATCGTAAGGCCCTGGCGGAGGCCGCCGGCTTCGGTCCGCTGGTGGACCGGTTCTTCACCGACGTGTTCGTGATGGTGGACGACCAGGCGCTCCGGGGCGCGCGGCTGCGGCTGATGACGCGGCTGCGCAACCTGATCCTGACGCTGGCCGACATCTCGGAGATCGTATCCGAGGCGCAGTGAGACGATCGCACTCATAGAGGAGTCATAGATGGCGAAGAAGGCACGCAAGAAGGCGGCGAAGCCCGCGGCGAAGAAGGCTCCGGCCGCCCGGAAGAAGGCGCCGGCGGCGAAGAAGGGCGGCAAGTTCGTCTACTTCTTCGGCAACGGCAAGGCCGACGGCGACCGCACGATGAAGGACACGCTCGGCGGCAAGGGCTCGGGCCTCGCCGAGATGACGAACGCCGGCCTCCCGGTGCCGCCGGGCTTCACGATCTCGACCGGGGTCTGCAACATCTACTACGCCGACAAGGGCCGCATCCCCGCGACGATCGAGCGTGAGGTTCTCGAGCACGTCAAGAAGCTCGAGAAGGCCGCCTCGGCCACGCTCGGGTCCAACACGAACCCGCTGCTCGTCTCGGTCCGCTCCGGCGCGAAGTTCTCGATGCCCGGCATGATGGACACGATCCTCAATCTCGGGCTGAACGACCAGGCGGTCGAAGGGCTCAAGGCCCGGACGACGAACGGCCGCTTCGCGTTCGACAGCTACCGCCGCTTCATCCAGATGTTCGGCTCGGTCGTCCTCGAGATTCCGAAGCCGGTCTTCGAGCACGAGTTCGAGTCGGTGAAGCGCGAGCGCAACGCGAAGCTGGACACCGACCTCGACGAAATCGGACTGCGCGACGTGGTGGAGCGTTACAAGCGCGTCGTGAAGCAGAAGACCGGCAAGGCGTTCCCGCAGGATCCGTCGCAGCAGCTCACGATGTCGCGCGACGCGGTCTTCCGCTCGTGGATGAACCCGCGCGCGATCGAGTACCGGCGCATCTACGACATCCCGGATCACATCGGCACCGCCGTCAACGTGCAGATGATGGTGTTCGGCAACACCGGCGATCGCTCGGCCACCGGCGTCGGCTTCACGCGCAACCCGGCGACGGGCGCCCACGAGTTCTACGGCGAGTTCCTGATCAACGCGCAGGGCGAGGACGTGGTGGCCGGCATCCGGACGCCGCAGCCGATCCGCGAACTCGAGCGCGTGATGCCGAAGGCGTACAAGCAGCTCCGCGAGATCACCACGCGGCTCGAGCGCCACTACCGCGACGTCCAGGACTTCGAGTTCACCATCCAGGACGAGCGGCTGTTCATGCTGCAGACGCGCAACGGCAAGCGCACCGGCTACGCGGCGGTCGTGATCGCGACCGACATGGTGGCCGAGAAGCTCATCACCCCGAAGGACGCCGTCCTGCAGGTGGACCCCGAGTCGGTGTCCCAACTGCTCGCGCCGATGTTCGACCCGAAGGAGTGGAGCAAGATCCCGGTCGACACCAAGGGGCTGCCGGCTTCGCCGGGGGCGGCGAGCGGCCACGTGGTGTTCACGGCGGACGATGCGGTGAAGCAGGCCGACAAGGGACAGCCGGTGATCCTGGTGCGCCGCGAGACGGTGCCCGACGACATCCACGGCATGTTCGTGTCGCAGGGCATCCTCACGGCCACCGGCGGTATGACGTCGCACGCCGCGGTCGTGGGCCGGCAGATGGGCAAGCCCTCGGTCGTCGGCGCGGGCGACCTCCGCATCGACGAGGAGGGCCAGCGCTTCACGGTGAACGGCAAGACGGTGAAGGCGGGCGACTTCCTCTCGTTCGACGGGCTGACCGGCGAGGTGAAGATCGCGCGCGTCGAGAACAAGCCGAGCGAGATCCTGCAGGTGCTCGCGGGCACGATGAAAGCCAGCGAGTCGGACATCCACGGCCGGTTCATGCGGCTGCTCGACTGGTCGGACAAGTTCCGCCGGCTGGGGATCCGCGCCAACGCCGACCTGCCGGACCAGGCCGAGACGGCCTATGCGTTCGGCGCGCGCGGCATCGGGCTGTGCCGCACCGAGCACATGTTCTTCGGCGAGGGCCGCATCCCGATTGTGCAGCGGATGATCCTCGCCGAGACCGAGAAGGATCGGCGCGCGGCGCTCAACGAACTGCTGCCGCTGCAGCGCGCGGACTTCTATGGCGTGTTCAAGGCGATGCACGGCTGCCCGGTGACGATCCGCACGATCGACCCGCCGCTCCACGAGTTCCTGCCGAAGCGCGAAGAGCTGATGGTCGAACTCGCCGTCCTCGAGGCGAAGGGGCAGAAGGGCCAGGCGTACGACGAAAAGAAGGCGTTGCTGCAGCGCGTCGAGCAGCTCCATGAGTTCAACCCGATGCTCGGCCATCGGGGCGTTCGCCTCGGGATCACCTACCCGGAGATCACCGAGATGCAGACGCGGGCCATCATGGAAGCGGCCTGCCAGTGCCACAAGGAAGGGTTGAAGGTCGTGCCCGAGATCATGATCCCGCTCGTCGGGGCCGTGAAGGAGCTGCGCGACCAGAAGGCGGTGGTCGATCGGGTGGCCGCCGCGGTGATGAAGGAGCAGGGCCTCCGGATCAAGTACCTCGTGGGCACGATGATCGAGGTGCCACGCGGTGCGCTGACTGCCGACCAGATTGCGGCCGACGCGCAGTTCTTCTCGTTCGGCACGAACGACCTGACGCAGATGGCGTTCGGGTTCTCACGCGACGACGTAGGCAAGTTCCTCCGCGTCTACCAGGACAAGAAGATCCTCGACAAGGATCCGTTCGCGTCGATCGACACCGAGGGGGTCGGTCAGCTCGTGCGGATGGGCGTCGAGAAGGGCCGCGCCACGCGCCCGGGCCTGAAGGTGGGCATCTGCGGCGAGCACGGCGGCGACCCGGCCTCGATCCACTTCTTCGAGAAGGTCGGCCTCGACTACGTGAGCGCCTCGCCGTACCGCATCCCGGTGGCCCGCCTCGCGGCGGCGCAGGCCGGCCTGTCGGTGAGAGTGGGAGACTGAGGACGGGCTCACGGCTTACGGCTTACGGCGTACGACCTGTCGCCCGCGGCCGCCCGGCACCCGTA
>ORMF010369055.1_pt1 | contig 12556 bp, 7 predicted proteins | sample 1779871 | NCBI WGS metagenome assembly ORMF01 (sample SAMEA104232316, study PRJEB22302) | groundwater metagenome | biome: forest; feature: aquifer; material: groundwater | place: USA | collected 2011-08-07 | depth 5.4 m | reverse complement strand
GGCAGCGTCGTGATGCTGCTCGGCATCCTCGCGCTCTACTTCCACTACCACGCGGTCACCGGCGTCTACACGTTCGACATCACGCAGTACCAGCAGCAGGCGATGCCCTATGACCTGCAGTGGTGGGTGTTCCTGGCGCTGTTCCTCGGGTTCGCGATCAAGGTCCCGATGTTCCCGTTCCATACGTGGCTGCCTGACGCGCACACCGATGCGCCGACGGCCGGCTCGGTGATCCTCGCGGCCGTGCTCCTGAAGATGGGCACCTACGGGTTCCTCCGCTTCAGCCTGCCGATCCTGCCCGAGGCGACCCGCGCGTTCGTGCCGATGATGGCCACGCTGTCGATCATCGGCATCGTCTACGGCGCGCTCGTCGCGATGGCGCAGCACGACTGGAAGCGGCTCGTCGCGTACTCGAGCGTGAGCCACATGGCGATGGTGGTGCTCGGCATGTTCACGCTCAACTCGGTCGGCATCACCGGCAGCATCGTCCAGCAGTTGAACCACGGGATCTCGACCGGCGCGCTCTTCCTCATCGTCGGCATCGTCTACGAGCGGCGCCACACCCGCGAGATCGCCGAGTACGGCGGCCTCTCGAAGGTGATGCCGGTCTACGCGACCGTCTTCCTGGTGATGACGATGTCGTCGATCGGGCTGCCGGCGCTGAACGGGTTCATCGGCGAGCTGCTGATCCTGCAGGGCACGTTCCTCGCGAACAAGCTGTGGGCCGCCGTCGCGGCGTCCGGGGTCGTGCTCGGAGCGGCGTACATGCTGTGGCTCTACCAGCGGACCATGTTCGGCAAGGTCGAGAACCCCAAGAACGAGGGGCTGAAAGACCTCAACGCGCGCGAGATCGCGCTGTTCGTGCCGCTCATCGCGCTGGCGCTCTGGATCGGTCTCTACCCGGCGCCGTTCCTGCGGCGGCTCGATACCTCGGTGGCGCGGGTGGTGGCGCGGGTGACCCCCGCCGCCCGCCCCGCGCAGGCGGCGAAGGCTCCAGACTGTGACAGACCCGCACCGGTCGAGACGACCATGGCGGCCTTCGTCGAGGCCCCGTGCGCCGACGGCGCCACGCCGGCACCCGGTGTGCCGACGCCCGCCGGGGAGGGTGTGCACTGATGCCCGCCGGCGTGTCGCTGATCGACTTCTACCTGCTGCTGCCCGAGATGGTGCTGGCCGTCGGGGCCATGCTGGTGCTCGCCGCGGACGTCGTCGTGCCGCGCGAACGCCGGGCGTGGGTGATCGCGCTCGCGCTCGCGGGGCTGGCGGCGACGGCCGGCGCCGTGGTGGTCATCGGGGCGCCGCACGCGACGGTGGCCCGAGGGCTCTTTGCCGTGGATGCGTTCGGCGTCTACGTCAAGCTGCTGGTGATCGGCTCGGCGGCCGTCGCGCTGCTGATGTCGGTGCGCTACCTCGAGGTGCAGGGCGCACCGGCGGCGGTGTATGCGTTCCTCGTCCTGACCGCCGTGCTCGGCATGATGGTGATGGCCTCGGGCACGGACCTCATCACGCTCTTCGTTGGTCTCGAGACGATGAGCGTGTCGTTCTACGTGCTCGCCGGTTTCCTCAGGCTGCACCGCCGCTCGAACGAGGCGGCGATGAAGTACTACCTGCTCGGCGCGTTCTCCGTCGCCATCCTGCTCTATGGCATGTCGATGCTCTACGCGCTCACCGGCTCGACGAACCTGCAGGTGATCGCGCGCGCGATCGCGGCGGCGGGCCCGTCGCCGGTGCTGTCGCTGGCCGTGATCCTGGTGGTCGCGGGCCTCGCGTTCAAGATCGCGGCGGTGCCGTTCCACATGTGGGCGCCGGACGTGTACGAAGGGGCGCCGACGCCGATCACCGCGCTGCTCTCCGTGGGATCGACCGCCGCCGCGTTCGCGATGCTGCTCCGTCTGTGCGTGGAAGGGCTGCCGACGGCGAACGTCGACTGGCGGCTGCTGTTCGACCTCCTGGCGGTCGTCACGATGGTGGTGGGGAACATCGCCGCGCTGACGCAGAGCAACGTGAAGCGGCTGCTCGCGTACTCGTCCATCGCGCACGCCGGCTACATCCTCATCGGCGTCGTGGCCGGGACGCCGCGGGGCGTCACCGCGAGCCTGATCTATCTGGCGGTCTACGCGTTCATGCAGCTCGGGGCGTTCGCCGTGCTCGTGCTGCTGCAGCGTGAACGTACCGGCGGGGAAGAGCTGAACGACCTGACCGGCCTCTACTATCGCCGTCCGGCCGCGGCCGTCGCGATGCTGATCTTCATGCTGTCGCTGGGCGGCATCCCGCCGACGGCCGGCTTCATGGGCAAGCTCTGGCTGTTCGGCGCGGCGATCGACGCCGGCTACATCCGGCTGGCCGTGATCGGCGTGCTGATGAGCGCCGTCTCCCTGTACTACTACCTGCGCATCGTGATCGTGATGTGGCAGCGGGAAGACGAGCCGGAACCGTTGCCGTCGGCCGGCCCGGCCTGGGCGACGGCGATGGCGGTGGCCGTCGCGGGCACGCTGCTGCTCGGCGTCTACCCGGCGCCGATGTTCGAAGCGGCCGCCGCCTCGGCCCGGGCGCTCGGCGCCGTCGTCGCCACCGTCGGGCGCTGAGAATGTCGTCATGCCTTCCCCGACCGGCGAGACCATGCGGACGCTCGGCACGCTCGGCAGCGTGGGGCTGTCGTTCGTGGTCGCCCTGGTCATCGGCACGTGGCTCGGGCACAGCCTCGATCGCTGGCTCGGCACGAAGTGGATCATGATCCTCGGCTTCTTCGTCGGCTTCGGCGCAGGTGTGCTGAACGTCTACCGGATCGTGTCGGCCGCCACCGCCGAGGCGAAGCGCCCTCGCGACGGCGACCAGTAGCGCCGACGTGTCTTCCGATCGCCCCGGCGTGACGGCGCCGACCGCGTCCGATGCGTTCCTCGCGCGCATCGAGCGCGACGCCGTCCGCGCGACGGTCGTGCTCGCCCTCGTCGCTGCGGCCCTCACGCGACGCTGGAACCCGCCGGTCGCCGTGGTCGGCGGCGCGGTGCTCGCCGCGCTCAGCTACCGTGGTATCAAGGCGGGGACGACGCTGCTGGCGGATGGACGGCCGGCCGAGGCGGATCGCGCGACATCCGGCCGCAGGGACACGGGCGTCGCCTTGTTCAAGTTCTTCACAAGATACGCTATACTCGCCGTCGCGGCCTACGTTATGATGGTGCGTTTGCGCCTGCATCCCGGTTGGATGCTGGCGGGTGTGTCCGCCCTCGTACTGGCCATCGGGGCGGAAGCGATTCGGGTCGCGCGCGGCGCCCACCGGCCCTAGGGACGCTCCCTGACGAGATCCGGTCGCCCCCCGCGCGTCGGCCGCGTCGGCCGATCCCGTCGGTTCATCGATGTTCGTACGGTTGTCGTTCCGCTCGCTTTGCAGGAGGCTTTCGACGTGAGTAAACGGTCTGTCCTGACTCTTCTGTTCATGTTCCTCGTCATCGGTATCGTGTCGCCGGTGTATGCCCAAGGCACGGAGGCTGCGGCGGCGGGCAACGAGGTGGTGCGCTGGTCGATCATCACGGCCGGCTTCGCGCTGGCGGTGGCCGCGGCTTTTGGGGCGCTGGCGCAGGGCAAGGGCGTGAGCGCGGCGGCCGAAGCGATCGCGCGGAACCCCAGCGCGGCGGGCGAGATCCGCGGCGCGCTGATTCTGGGCCTCGTCCTCATCGAGTCGCTCGTCATCTACGTGCTGCTCATCTCGCTGATCCTCTTCTTCATCAAGCCCTTCGGCGGGTAGCCCCGGTCCGGTCGTGACCGACGCCGGTTTCACGGAGTTCGCGGCGGCCCTCGGCCGCCGTGGGCCCCTGTCGAGATCGCCCGCCCCGGGGCGCCGCGTTGGGACGGAACGCTGAATCGCCGATGCGCCTGCATGTCTCCCGCATCGACGCCTGGCTGCTCCTGATGACCCTCATCTGGGGCGCCAACTTCACGGTCGTCAAGCTCGTCATCCACGACATCCCGCCGCTGGCGTTCAACAGCCTCCGCCTGCTCGTCGCGGCAGCTGTGTTCTTCGCAGCGATGCCATGGGACCCGGGCCGCACCGAGGGGCCGTCGCGCCCGTGGCTGACCCGCGCCGAGTGGGTCCACGTCGTGGCGCTCGGGTTCATCGGCCAGTTCCTGTACCAGTTGTGTTTCCTCGCGGCGCTCGAGCGGACGACGGTCGCCATCAACTCGCTCGTGTTCGCGTGCACGCCGATCGTGGTGGGACTCATCTCACGCGCGCTCGGGCACGACCGGGTGCAGGCGACGGTGTGGGTCGGCGGCGCGGTGTCGCTCGCGGGCATCTACCTGGTGATGGGGCACGACATGCGCGCGGGCGCCGGATCGATGCGGGGCAACGTGCTCGCGATCGCCGCCATGCTGTGCTGGGCGCTGTATTCCGTGGGCACGAAGCCGCTCCTCCAGCGGCGTTCGCCGCTCGTCATCACCGGCTATGCGATGGCGTTCGGCGCGGTGATGTATCTGCCGGTCGCATGGCCGACGCTCCTGCATCTGTCGTGGCGCACGATTGGCTGGGCGAGCTGGGCAGGGTTGTTGTGGTCCGCGGCGTTCTCGTTCTGTCTCGCCTACTTGATCTGGTACACGGCGATCCAGCGTATCGGGACCACGCACACGTCGATGTACTCGAACGTCACGCCGATCGTGGCGATGCTCATCGCGGCCGTATGGCTCGGCGAGCCGGTGACGGCCACGAAGATCGTCGGCGCGGTCGCGGTGCTGGCCGGTGTCGCCGTCACGAAGATCGAGATCGGCACCCCCCTCGAAGCGTAGATCCCGGCGCGACCGCGCGCGGCGTGAGGATGGGATGGCGCGCCCCGTGCCACCTCGTCTCCTGCTCCCTCGGTTTGGGCCAAATCCGCCGGATTCGGCTGGCCGTGTACATCCCATGACACACCGCCGGGCCGACCTTTCTACAATCACGCCCCATTCAGGGCAATTCAGCACGAAGACATAGGCGGCGCGTCGGACGGAGACGTGTCGGTGCATGTGCTGCCCGTGTTCGTGTGCAGGCGGGGTCCCCCCGCGGGAGGATCGAATGAGACGGTGGTCTTTCGCGTGGCTGGTCGTGTTGTGCGCCGCCGGCGTGGCCGCGCCGTCGGCGTGGGCCCAGGGCGGCGGAGCGAGTTCCACGGGCGTCATCAACGGCAAGGTGACCGACGCCCAGAGCGCGGTGCTCCCGGGTGTGGCCGTCACCATCACGAGCCCGTCGATGATGGGCAGCCAGACGGCGGTGACGAACGAGTCCGGCACCTACCGCTTTCCGGCGGTCCCCCCGGGGCGCTACACCATCACCTACGAACTCGCCGGCTTCAACACGCTGAAGCGTGAAGGGGTCGACGTGGGCCTCGGCTTCACCGCCAGCGTGAACGTGGATCTGACGCTCGCGTCGCTGCAGGAAACGGTCACGGTGACGGGAGAGTCGCCCGTCATCGACACGTCGTCCACGCGCGTGCAGCAGAACTTCAAGGTGGAGCAGCTCCAGTCGATCCCGAACGGGCGCGACATGTGGTCGCTGCTCGCGGTGACGCCCGCCGTGCAGATGACGCGCATCGACGTCGGCGGCAACCGCGCCGGCACGCAGACCGGCTACAACGCGTACGGGTTCAACGGCCAGGTGCGCGTGCTCATCGAAGGCATCAACACGACCGAGGGCACGAGCGGCGCCGGCTTCTACTTCGACTACTCGTCGCTCGAGGAGGTGTTCCTCGGCACGACCGGCCAGGGCGCCGAGATGCCGAACCCGGGCGTGCAGTCGCAGTTCATCGCCAAGTCGGGCGGCAACCAGTTCTCGGGCGAGGGCTACTACGACTGGTACAACAACGCGCTCGTCGGCGCGAACATCCCCGCCTCGTACACGGCGAAGACCGCCTTCAACAACAACCCGATCCGCCCCCACAGCAACGAGATCACGACCTACTACGACCGCGCGATCAACGCGGGCGGTCCGATCACGAAGGACAAGGTCTGGTGGTTCGCCACCTACCGCGAGCAGTTCAACGCGGTGGGGCAGCCGAACTTCCTGTTCAACAAGACCTTCGACACCAAGCTCTGGAACCCGGTGGCGAAGGGTACGTACCAGATGAACCAGAAGAACAAGCTCATCGGCTACTACCAGTACGGCCAGAAGATCCAGCCGAACCGGCTGCCGCAGAGCACCTATACCTACACGGATCCCGGCCAGACCTTCAGGCAGGACTCGGGCAGCTGGGTGTACAAGGGCGAATGGAACAGCACCGTCAACGACAAGCTGTACGTCGAGGCGCGCTACGGTGACTTCGGCTACTACTTCCCGCAGATCGCCAACAGCAACGCCGGGTACTGGTTCCGCGACACGAGCGCGCTGACGCTCGAGGGATCGCCGCAGCGGCAGCAGAGCGACCGCGACCGCAAGCAGATGACGGCGGCCGCCACCTATTTCCTCGACAGCGGCAGGGGCAGCCACACGCTCAAGGTCGGCGGCGAACTCCTCAAGGAGAGCCAGTGGGTCGGCTTCGCCGAGGGCGTCGGCGGCAACCGCGACCTGCAGTACAGCAACGGCCGCTCGAGCCAGATCGTGTTCTGGTTCCCGACCGCCAGCGACGTGGGCAGCCTGAAGACGAACGACAACGGCGACACGTGGAGCATCAACAAGCTCGACGTGTTCGGCGCGTTCGTCAACGACACCTGGTCGGTCGGCCGCACGACGGTGAACGTGGGCGTTCGCTACGACCGGTACCGGAACTGGCTGCCCGAACAGCAGCAGCACGCCTTCTCGCACGGCGGCGTGCCGGCGCTGACCGTCCCGGACCAGACGTTCCCCGAGACCGAGGGGAACCTGTTCACCGGGTTCGCGCCCCGCGGCGGCTTCGTCTACGACCTGACCGGCAGCGGCAGGACCGTGGTCAAGGCCAACTACGGCTTCTTCTGGCACAACACCGGTCCGGACCTGTCGTCGCAGGTGAACCCGAACCAGTCGTCCAAGAACATCACGCTGGCGTGGACGGATCTCAACGGTGACAGGCGGTGGCAGCCGGGCGAAGAGGGCCGCGTCATCAGCAGCAACCTGGCCGGCGCGCGCTCGAAGGATCCGAACCTGAAGCAGCCCTACACGCACGAAGCGGGTGTGTTCCTCGAGCACCAGTTCTCGAACACGATCGGCTCGCGCCTCGGCTTCGTCTACAAGACCGAGGACGACCTGTTCGAACCCTATCCAGTGAGCCGGCCGCTCAGCGCGTACACCGCCTCCTTCCCCTTCACCGACATCGGCGCCGACGGTGTGCGCGGCACCGCCGACGATCGTCCGATCACGCTCCTGGGCATTCCGCAGGCCCAGCTCGCCGAAGCCCGCCAGATCATCACGAACACCGGCCAGAACGGGCGCTACAAGACGATCGAGGCGTCCATCACCAAGCGGTACTCGCAGCGCTGGTCGGCGTCGGTGGGCGGCAGCTACACCATCCGCAACAACTACCCGTTCAGTTCGACGACGACGCAGCCGACCTACCCGAACACACCGAACAGCCCCGGGCTGTACACGCGCACGAGCTGGGACTTCAAGATGACCAGTTCCTACGACGCGCCGTTCGGCATCCGGCTCTCGCCCGTGCTGCGGCACCAGTCGGGCGCCAACTTCGCGCGGGAGATCTCGATCCCGGCCAGCGCCGCGCCGGCCGGCATCTTCTTCCCGGGGATCGCCTACTATGCGGACTCGCCGATGGATCATCGCGAGGACGATATCTGGGTGTTCGATGTCCGCGCGGAGAAGACGCTGTCGATCACGGCGCGCGTGAAGCTGCGTGGCTTCTTCGACCTCTTCAACATCACGAACAGCCACGCGTCGGAAACGGTCGCCCACACCACCGGCACCAGCTACCTGCGTCCGACGGCGATCCTCGCGCCGCGGACCGGGCGGGTCGGCGTGCGGTTCCTCTGGTAACCGCCGTGGGCGGCGGCTGAGATCACGCTGACCCTCAACCTCCGAGGGTGTTCGACCGGGCGGTGCTTCGAGCATCGTCCGGTCGCTTTTTCGTACGCCGGCCTCGCGGCCCCCTGAAGGGCGACTCAGCTCCCGCGGTATACTGCCGCCCCGATGTCCCTGGGGAACCGGCTCCTCGTTCCGGCGGCGCTCCTCGGCTTCGCGGCGGCGATCCGCCTCGCCGCGCAGGCCCCCGCGCGGCCGCCATCCACGTCTGCCAGCACCACCCGCACCGCCGCCGACCCGTTCGCGCATGCGACCCTGGCCGAAGGCTACGTCGGATCCGACGCGTGCCAGCGCTGCCACGACGCGCCATTCGACCAGTGGACGAAATCGCTGCACGTGCGCATGACCAAGCCGATCGACCAGGCGCTCGTTGTCGGCGACTTCACGCCCGGCACGAGCTTCTCCTCGCACGGCCGCACCTATCGCATCGACACGAAGGACGCTCGCCGCTACATCACGGTCCAGGAAGGCGAGGACGAGCCGACGCGGTACGAGGTCCAGTACACGCTCGGGGCGAAGCGCTTCCAGGGATACTTGACGACACTCGCCGGGGGCCGGATCTACGTGCTGCCCGCGATGTGGAGCGTGGAGCAGCGGCGCTGGGTCGACTGGCGCGAGATCACGCCGGTGCCCGACGGCGTGCACGGCCTGAAGCAGATCTGGAACGTGGCCTGTTTCAACTGCCACGCGACCAACCTGGTGCAGGGCTACGATGCGTTGCGGCGCGCCTACGACACCACGTGGACCGAGCTGGGAGTCGCGTGCGAGGCGTGCCACGGGCCGGGGCGCGCCCACATCGCGCTCGCGGACGGGTGGGCGACGAACCCCGCGTCGAAGCCGGCGTACGACGCGAGCGCGTCGAACCACGACCTGTCGCGCATCCTGAAGATCTTCTCGCCGCGAACGGCCCCCGCGCGCGCCGTCTACGACACGTGCGCGTACTGCCACGGCAACAAGCAGAACCGGTTCGTCGGCTTCGTCCCGGGCGATCGCTACGAGGACTTCGCCGTGCCGTTCCTCGTCTCGGAGCCGATGCCGCCCAACGACCGGCAGGGCGAGTTCTGGCCCGACGGCCGACCGAGCCGCTTCAACCGCTCGCAGGCACTCGCCATGAGCGGCTGCTTCGTGAAGGGGCAGATCGCGTGCACCAACTGCCACAGCGCGCACGGCACCCGCAACCCGAACGCTCTCAAGGTGGACGTCACGAAGGGGGCCAACGGGGATCTGTTGTGCACGCAGTGCCACAAGGCGCTGACGCTGCCGGCGGTCGGCCCCTCGGCTCCCGTGCGCGACGCGTCGCTCGGGGCAAGCGAGCGGTCGGCTGTCGAGCAGCACACGCACCACCGGGCGGCGTCCGAGGGCAGCCGCTGCGTCAACTGTCACATGGCGCCGGTGAACTGGCGCCTGCTGTTGCGCAAGCGCGATCACACCTTCGCGCCGCCGGTGCCGGAGCTGACGGCGAAGTACGGCGAGCCGAACGCCTGCACGAGCTGTCACGAGGACCGCACGCCTGAGTGGGCGGCGACGACGATGGACGCCTGGTACGGGAACGCGGCGACGCGGGCGACGGTGGTCGCGCGCAGCGACGCCTTCTACCTCGCCGGCGCCGGCGACACGGCAGCGCTGCCAGCGCTCTACCCGCTCGCGCTCGATCGCCGCCTGAGCTTCGTGCTGCGCGCGAGCGCGGTGGAGTTCATCGGGCGTCTGGTGACGGACAACCGTGCCGGCAGCTCGGGGCTGTCTGCCACCGGCGCCCGTGGCGGACAGAGCCAGACGTCGTTTGCCGGCGCGACGCCCGAGGCGCGCACACGGGCGGCCGCGGCGGTGCTGACACCGCAGCAGGTCGATGCCGGGGTCGGCGTGCTCATCGGCGCCGCGGCCGACCCGGAGCCGACCGTCCGCGCGACCGCGATTCGCATGCTCGGGACGATCGGCGCGGACCGAAGCCTGATGCCGATCGTGGCGCGTCTCACCGACAGCGCCCGCGTCGTGCGGGCGCTCGCCGCGGAGGGGCTGCTCTACATGGGGGTCACGGAGCTGACGGGACCCGCCGGCGACGCGCTGGCGCGCGCTCAGGCGGAGTACGTGGACGCGCTCAGCAGCTTCCCAGACGCCGCCGACAACCACGTTTCGCTCGCGTGGTTCGCTTCGGCCCGCGGCGAGCACGACGCCGCGCTCCGCGAAGCGGCCGTCGCCGTGGACACGAGCCCGGCGTACCCGCGCGCCTACGTCTTCAAGGGCCTGATCTCCGCGCGGGCCGGCCGTTTCGACGAGGCGCTCGCCGCGTTCAGGACCGCGAAGACGCTGGAGCCGGGCTTCCCGAACGTGGACCGGATGATCGAGGAGGCGGAGAAACGACTGAAGGTTTCTGGTTTCTGGTTTCTAGTTTCTGGTTTCTGGTTTCTGGTTGGTTGCTGGTTGGGTTCCTGATTCAACCAGAAACTAGAAACCAGCAACCAGAAACCTACTGATCGAGCAGCTTGATCGACGAATCGCCCTTGAACCGGCGCCGGCCTTCGGCGCGCAGGTGCTCGGCCTTCCTGCGGTCGCCGAGAATCGTCAGCACGCGCGCCGCCAGGCCGTAGCCCTCGGGCGTCGGAGCGGCACGCAGCAGCTCGTCGACCGCCGCCTTCGCATCCTCTGCCCGCCCCTGCGCCCGGAAGAGCGTCGCGAGGCTCGCGTAGGCGCGGAGGTTCGTCGGGAAGATCTTCAGCTCCTGGCGGAAGTGCCGCTCCGCGTCGGCGTAGCGATCGAGCCGGCCGAGCGTGTCGCCGGTGAGCAGTTCGAGATCGCGGATCCGCGGGGTGCGCCCTTCGAGCGTCTTGAGCGCCTCTTCGAGCTTCGCCAGCGCCTCCTCGTACTTCCCTTCGTCGTAGAGCAGGCGGCCTTCGACGAACTGCGGCAGCGGCAGCGTGGGATCGGCCGCCGCGGCGGCGGCGGCGTGGAGGCGCGCGGCCTCCGCGTCCTTGCGCGCGAGCGCGATGTTCACGTGGAGTTCTTCGGCCTGCACCGTCGCGCGCGTGTCGCCGGCCGCCTTCTCGACCGCCAGGGCCGCGGTCGCCGCGGCCTCGTCCAGCTTCCGGAGCCGCAGCAGCATGCCGCCCGCGGCGATGAGGCCGGACGGTTCCTCGGGCCGCAGCTCCACCACCTTCCGGTAGGCCGCGAGCGCCTCGTCGATGCGGCCGGTGCGCACCAGCAGCGTCCCGAGCTGTTGCCACACATCCAGCATCTCGGCGTGGCCGGCGACGATGCCCTGCAGCCCGGTAATCGCGGCCGCGAAGTCGTGCTGTGAGGCCTGCTCGACCGCCCCCCGGTAGGCCTCGAGCACCGGGATCATGTCCTTGGGATCGGGCCGCTCGCTCGACGCCACGGTCGGCGCCTCCTGCACCGAACCGACATAGCCGAGCGCCGCGAAGCGGGCGCGGTCCTCGTCCGACACGCTGGCGGGGCTCGCCATCGTGACGCCGGCGATCACGGCATCGACCGCGCCGCGCATCGCGCTGGCCGTCTGCGCGCGCTCGGCGGCGACGTTCTGCTTCTCGCGCGGGTCGGCCGCCAGGTCGTAGAGTTCCTCGCGCGGAGCCCTGATGTAGCGGAAGCGCGCATCCGTGAGCGCGTACAGCTCGCTCCAGCCGAAGTGGAAGCGCGCGTACAGCGCCTCGGCGTAGAAGGCCTGCTCGGGCAGAACGGCCTTCGGGTTCTCGAGGATCGGGCGCAGCGAGCGGCCCCGCAGCCCGCCCGGGGCTGGGGCACGCACGAAATCCATGATCGTCGGGACGATGTCGATGTGTTGCACCGGCTGGGTAACGCGCCGCCCCGCCGAGAGTCCGGCCGGCAGCTTGATCACGAGCGGCACGCGGATCGTCTCGTTGTAGACGAACAGCCCGTGCTCCTGCTCGCCGTGGTCGCCCAGCCCCTCGCCGTGGTCCGCGAGCAGCACGATGGTGGCGTCATCGTACCAGCGCTTCTCCTCGAGGAACGCGACGAGGCGCCCCACCAGCTCGTCGGCGGACGCGATCTCGCCGTCGTACGGCTGGTACTTCGCGAACCGCGCCGGCGGCGCGTACGGTTTGTGGGGCTCGTAGAGATGCAGGAAGAGGAAGAACCTGGGATCGCTGCCGAGGCTCGTCATCCACTTCTCGGCGGCCGCGACCGTGTCGGCGCCGTCACGCTGCAGTTGGACGACCGAGACCTCGGGCGAGGGCGCGGCGAGTTCCGCGTCGTACACCTGGAAGCCCTGCGACAGTCCCGTGTCCGTCCGCAGCACGTACGACGACACCGCGGCGCCCGTGGAGAAGCCGCGGCCGCGCAGCAGCTCGGCGAGCGTCCGGTCGCTGGGCGACAGGGAGAAGCCCACGTTGTCGCGGACGCCGTGCTCGAACGGCAGGCGGCCGGTGAGGATCGTCGCGTGCGAGGGGAGCGTCTGCGGCGAGTGCGCGTAGGCGCGCTCGAACACCACGCCGTCGCGGGCGAGGGCGTCGATGTTGGGGGTCGCGACGCCGGCGTAGCCGTAGACCGGCAGGGGGTCCCCCCGGAGCGGGTCGATCGAGATGAGGACGATCGGCCCGCGGGGGGGCGCCGCCCCACCCG
>ORMF011547564.1_pt1 | contig 12557 bp, 9 predicted proteins | sample 1779871 | NCBI WGS metagenome assembly ORMF01 (sample SAMEA104232316, study PRJEB22302) | groundwater metagenome | biome: forest; feature: aquifer; material: groundwater | place: USA | collected 2011-08-07 | depth 5.4 m | reverse complement strand
CTATTGTTTTTTTTAAAAATGAGACTACAATAGTGGCATACAATTAACCAAATTAATTGTTTTCTAGTATGGGACAAGCGCGAAAATATGATTTTTGTATTCTCGGCGGTGCAGGCATGCAAGGCAAAATCGTAGCAAAAGATTTAATTCAAAGCGGCTACTCGATTTTTATTGCTGATATTGATCGTACGCGTGCACAAAAATTGATGAAAAAATATCCTGGAATGGCCGCATCTGCATACGTTGATGTGAATGATATTGAGTTGACTGTTGACGTGATCAAGCGTTCGGGGTCCTACGTGGTTATTAATTGTGCTGAGGGGAATTGGAATATTCAAGTCTATAAAGCATGTCTAAAAGCAGATGTGCATTGTATTGATTTGGGCTCTGAAGAAGAAGAAACACTTGTGCAACTTCGCATGAACTCGTTGTTTCGCAAACGTGGGCTCACCGGCATTACCGGGTGTGGCTCAGTTCCTGGGATTGGCAACGTGATGCTTCGGTATGCCGCAAAAAAATTTGATTCCATTGAAACGATTGAAGTGGGGTTTGCTTGGAAATCAAACATGAAGCAGTTTGTGGTTCCTTTTTCCATAGAAAGTATCATTGAAGAATTCACCAAGCCCGCACCGGTTGTGCATAATGGAAAATTTATCAATCGAACACCGCTGAAAACAATTACGATAAAAAATCATAAGGCGATTGGAAAACAAAAAATGCTCATTGTGCGCCACCCCGAAACGTATACATTCTACCATTACTATAAACACAAGGGAGTAAAGAACATTCGGTTTTATGCAGGCTTTCCTCCTCACTCCGAAGAAAAAATTCGCAGCATTATCGAACTCGGGTTTGGAAGTAGTAAGCCGTTTAAAATCCATGGGCATGAAGTGCGCCCGATTGAGTGCACCACGGAAGTACTGCGGCGATTGCAAATCCCCAAAGGATATCGTGAAACAGAAAATTTATGGGTTGAAATTATTGGAAAAAAAGATGATAAGGAAAAAATAATTCACATGAACTGTATTGTGCCTACGTTGAAAAATTGGGAAGAGGCAGGGTGTAATATTGATACTGGCATGACCGCTTCAATTATTGCGCAAATGATCTTAGAAGAAACAATCAGAAAGCGCGGAAGTTTTGCGCCCGAAGGAGTGGTACCTGAAAAAGAATTTTTTAGGGAACTCGTAAAACGGCGTATGACGCTTTATGAAAACGGAGAAAAGTTAAACGGAAAAATCATCGGTAAAGTTCGCCGCAGGAAATAATTCACAGTAAATCGCCACCGCATTTTGCGGGGCCCCGCCATAGGCGGTGGTAAATCATAAATCATGTGTTTTTAAATAAATTATTCGGTGATCCCAATACGCGCTATATTCAAAGTCTGCAACCAATTGTGGATGAAATTAATGCACTTGAAAGCACGTACGCAAATCTCACCAACGAGGAATTATCGAATCAAACAACTATTTTAAAAGAACAGCTCGCATCTGGTAAGACGCTTGATGATATTGTGCCGCAGGCTTTTGCCGTATGTCGGGAAGCTTCGCGCAGGCATTTGCACATGCGCCATTTCGATGTTCAATTATTAGGTGCGCTTGTGCTTCATCGGGGACAGATTGCTGAAATGCGTACCGGTGAAGGAAAAACATTAATGGCAACGCTCGCGGTATATGCAAATGCGCTTTCAGGTAAGGGCGTACATGTTGTTACGGTAAATGATTATTTAGCAAAACGTGATGCTGTCTGGATGGGAACAATTTATCATGCCTTAGGGTTATCAGTTGCAAGTATTGCGCATGAAATAGCATTTTTATATGATCCTACCTATCAAGGAACTCTTGAGGAACAGGAAGGTGATGAGACCCAAGGCGATAGCACGATGAGCTATAAAGTAGAACATGCATTTTTACGGCCCTGTTCGCGCAAAGAGGCGTACCAGGCAGATATCACCTATGGCACGAATAATGAGTTCGGATTTGATTATTTAAAAGATAACTTAGCGCCCGATACGCATGATATGGTGCAGCGGGATTTGAATTTTGCAATTATTGATGAGGTGGATAGTATTTTAATCGATGAAGCACGCACCCCCTTAATTATTTCAGCGCCAGCGGAAGAATCGGCAGAATTATATCATAGCTTTGCGCGGATTGCTGGACAGTTAATCGAAAAAGAAGATTATCTAGTAGATGAAAAAATGCGCGCCTCAACACTTACAGAAAGCGGCATTAAAAAAGTTGAAGTACAGTTGGGAATTGATAATATTTATACCCCGGCAACTATTGAATTGGTGCATCATATCGAGCAGGCACTCAAAGCACATGCGCTTTTCAAGCGCGACAAAGATTATGTCGTCAAAGATGGCGAAGTAATTATTGTCGATGAATTTACCGGACGTTTAATGCACGGCAGAAGATATTCAGAAGGACTCCATCAGGCAATAGAAGCAAAGGAACGAGTGGATGTGCAGCGGGAAAGCAAAACCTATGCAACCATTACGTTTCAAAATTTATTCCGTTTGTATGGCAAGCTTTCAGGTATGACGGGAACAGCCGCAACGGAAGCGGAAGAATTTTCAAAAATTTATAAATTAGAAGTTGCGATTATTCCTACCAACCGTTCCATGATTCGAAAAGATCTTTCAGATCGCGTATATAAAAATGAGACAGGAAAATACAAAGCAGTCGTTGAAGAAATAAAAGAACGGCACAAGGCAGGCCAACCCGTGCTTGTGGGTACTATTTCTATTGAAAAAAATGAGGTGTTGGGAAAACTACTGGAGCGCGAGGGTATCCCGCATACCATGTTAAATGCGAAGAATCATGAAAAAGAAGGAGAAATTATTGCACAAGCAGGAAGGCTTGGCGCGGTAACCATTGCAACAAACATGGCGGGCCGCGGGGTTGATATTTTGCTTGGCGGAAATCCACCCGATTTAGCAGAACGGGAAAAAGTATGCGAAGCAGGCGGGCTTTTGGTGATTGGTACCGAGCGGCATGAATCACGGCGCATCGATAATCAGTTGCGTGGTCGTGCTGGGCGCCAAGGGGACCCAGGTGCAACTCAGTTTTGTGTTTCCATGGAAGATGACTTGATGCGAGTTTTTGGATCGGAGCGCATGAAGGGATTGATGGATAAACTGGGAATTCCTGAAGATATGCCCATTGAAAACAAGATGGTTTCAAAGTCTATTGAAGAAGCGCAGAAAAAAGTGGAGACGCATAACTTTGATATCAGAAAACACGTACTTGAATATGATGATGTCATGAATAAACACCGAGAGGTTATTTATAAACGTCGGAGAAATATTTTGGATCAATACCACACAGAAACCCATGCTCATGATGACCAAACGCCAACTGCCAGTCCTGAAAGTCATAAAACACTCAAAGAATTAATTTTAGACATGATCTCAGATGAGATTGAGCAAATTGTACTGTTTCATAGTCAGACGGAAAAAAACCAAGAGGAAATAGTAAAAGAAATTGAAAATGCAGTCTCTGGAATTTTTGAGATCACACCTGAAGTGGCTGTGCGCATAACTGAGCTTGTGAAAGAAGGGGGAGACAAGTTGGCAAACATTGCCGCGCGCACCGAACTTTTTGAGCTGCTTGATAGTGAGGCGAAAAAAGCATACGAAGAATTTGAGGGGCGCATTACAGAGCAAATAAAAAATTATGCGAGTATGGCAGATCCGCATGCCGTGGTGCGTCAAATAGAAAAAGATCTTATGCTTCGCTCCCTTGATAGCTTGTGGGTTGAGCACTTGGATTCAATCGAACATTTGCGCCATGGCATTGGCTTGCGCGGATACGGGCAGCATGATCCACTCGTTGAGTTTAAAAAAGAATCCTACCGATTGTTCAAAGAACTGCTTGCGCTTATTCAAAAACAGGTTGTGTATAGTATTTTTAAAATTGGTATGGCAGCGCAAAACTTACAGTCGCAAAAAAGGACGATTCAAGGCATGCAGTTAAACGCGCCTTCAAAGACAAGTGATGATTCGCAAAGTAGCGAACATTCGCTAGGCCAAAAAGTCGGCCGCAATGATGTGTGCCCCTGCGGTTCCGGCAAAAAATTCAAACGATGCCACGGCGCGTAGAAAAAAATAGTAAACTGTATGCATTTTGAATTTATTGATAACTGACAAACTGACTAACTTGTTAACTTACTAACTTCATTATATGCCCGCAGAAAAAATTTCATTAGAACATGCGAAGCAAGATAAACTCATGTATTTTGTCGTGAATGCGGTTGTATATCGCGAGAGTGATTCACGTTGTCTTATTCTCAAACGAAGCATGTCTGAAAAAGTGCACCCGGGTAGATACGCAGTGCCGGGTGGAAAACTGGAATGGGCGCAGTTTGATTGTTCCAAACCTACGCGCGTAAATGGCGATGTACTTGATTTTGAAAACGCTCTGGAAGATTTGCTCACGCGTGAAGTATCTGAAGAAGCGGGTATTACCATTCAAACCCAACTAGCGTACCTCAATAGTGTGTTTTTCATTCGTCCCGATGGCATTCCGGTTATCCTTATAAAGATGGCTGCGAAATATAACAACGGCGAAGTAAAACTGGAAGAAGGTGCGTTTGATGATTTTGCGTGGGTGAACGAAGAAGAAATAAAAAGTTATGAGTGTATTGATGGTATTGCTGAAGAAGTCGTACGTACCATTAATTTATTCAAAAAATAACTTTATAACTTTATAACTTGATAACTCTTATGGGCGAATACGATAAATTCGAAGTGGTGATCACCGCAATCATTGTAAATAGCGAAGGCAAGTATCTTATTACACGCCGGTCAAAACAAAAAAGGCGGTTTCCTGGAATGTGGACCGTGCCCGGCGGCCATTTGGATGCGAATGATTTTTCACTATTCCCCAAAGAGACCGAACATTACTGGTATAACATTTTAGAAAAAGCACTAAAGCGAGAAATTCAAGAAGAAGTAGGTGTTGAAATTGATAATGTTTTGTATGTGACATCTTTAGGTACCATACATGCGGATGGCGCGCCGAGTTTGGTTATTTCAGTCATGGCGGATTATGTTTCCGGAAACGTAAAACTCCAGGAAGAAGAGACAGACCTTTTTGCCTGGGTGAGCCTTGAAGATGCAAAAGATTTTAAATTGATTGATGGCATTTATGATGAGCTTGCGATGACCGAGCAGCGAAGAAAGGGTGAAAAAGTAGAGTGGCAACGTTTTGAAACTGCATCCCAAACAGGGTGTTACTCATCGCCAAAAGTTGAGGTGCGTGAAAGTGCTACTGCTGGCAAAGGCGTATTTGCAAATGAGAACATATCAAAAGACGAACTTATTTTTGATTTTTCAGGTGGGCTAGGAGATATGATTTCAACGCAGGAAGCGCACGAGCTGTATAAATCTGGAAACGACTATATGATTCAAGTCGATGATAATCTTTTTTTTGCGGCTACTGCCGATGCGGATGTAGAAACATGTGACTACTTAAATCACTCATGCGATCCAAATGCCGGAATCAAGGGGAGATTAAAAATTGTTGCCATGCGCGATATGTTACCTAATGAAGAAATTACGTTTGACTATGCAATGTCAGAATCATCAGACATGGCTATGGAATGCAAATGCGGTAAACTGAATTGCCGAAAAAAAATCACGGGCGATGATTGGAAATTACCGGAGCTTCAAAAAAAATATAACGGGTATTTTAGTGAGTATCTGCAAGGGAAGTTGGCAAGTTAGTCAGTAAGCAAGTTAACCAGTTAAATACAAATATAAAAAAGGGTCCGTGATCTGATCTGTACCCCCTTTTTTTATTTTGACTAAGCAAATAAAGCTACGTATAATACATATACTATGCAGCTTGTTCAAAGTAAAAAATATAATAAAGAGCTTACACAACAGTTTAACGAATATTTTGGAATTACGGATCCCGGATTATACCTTCTTGAAATTACTGCATCAGCAAAAAGTTGGTGGCAAAATACAAAAACTGGCAGGTCTTTTTTAAAAAAAGATAGTCTTACACTTCTTTTAGATGAAAAGCCGCTCATTAAATTTGAAAATAAGAAGCTATATTCTACAGATTTATGGAATGGAAATCTTTTGAAAGGACACGATCAAACGGCCTACGTAATCGTAGCTTTTGATGCCGGGAATCATTCGTTCATATATAACATTCATGGCAAACCACTTCTTGATACGGTGACACTCTATCGCATCGAGAATCAAAAAGTTGAACTTAAAAAATTAAAACCAAAAACTCGTGATAGAATTCCTTGGCTTGTTGTTATATTCACGGAACCAGTCGCACTTTTATCTCTTACAATAAACGCAATTGCAAAAAAACATGATGGGGATGATGATGATCTTCGCATATCATTTAATGGCGATGGTATACAGAACGAAAATATAAAAGCGCATCACGACTGGTATTGGTGCGGAAAGATTCTTAAAGGGGCATTAAAAACATTCCAAAAAGATTTTGATGAAAATTATTCACCAACTCGAATTAACCTGGATGCAGATGGTACGCCAGAAATAGAAACGCTTGAAATTACAATATCTCTCAAAGAGAACGAAAAATTCAAACACGTGTTTACCATGAAAGATGTTAAGCAGTATACATTTAAAGGCGCACATGGACATGAGAACTATAATCGTTTTGACAATGAAATTCTTGAAGCAGTGAATCATTGGAATCAGGAGTTTAACGATGAATATCCGCCAGACGAACCTCTTCATCCCAACCTTGTAAAAGCGCTTGTTTATATCGAAAGCCGCATGGGATATTTTGAAACAAATGGATACCCTTCGTATCCTGATATTATGCAAGTGGCAAATCCTGATAATCCAGCGATTCATACGCTAAACAAAAGCAAGGATGCAAAAGGACATCTTAAAAAAGAGAGTGAATGGAAAGATGATAAAATAATTGAACTCAATTATAGGGGTAAAGCAAATGGAAATTCACCTTCAGAAAGTATTACGTGGGGTGTGCGATGGCTCTATCATAAAGCCCAGGGAATTACATATGAAAAGAAACGATACTGGCGTTCATGGAAGCAAGCCGTACAACTCTATAATGGTGGCGGCAATTCAAATTATGCCAACGAAGTATACGATGTGTATACGCATGGGATTGATCAACGAAACAAAAAAAATCCGCTTAGGATTTTTTTGCTCAGCTTTTTATTTATGGCACTCCTGTCATTTTCGTCATTTGGTGTTCATGCACTTTTGAAACACACAAACAGTGAACAGATTTCTGATAAATCTTCAAGCATGAGTGATCAAGCAGATATTTTAGATGGTGACATTCCACAGAAAGTAAAAAAGATCATGGATGAAAAAATAAAAATCTACGAACGCCAAGATACCTATTATTACGGTGACCTTTTCGAAGATCCCACTCAATTATGTCGTCAACATGATGACGAGTGTTTCTCAGAGCTTATCTTTACATCCTATGTTAATGAACTCATATTAAAATCTCGAAGTATGAACGCTTTTCGCCAGGTCGTACAGCCATTTGGTCTTATTGATGCAAATAATTCTTTTTACGACGATCTTGATAATGACGGCGAAGCAGAGTTGGTTTTTGTTCTTCCTGATTTTCTTAATCGCGAATACCTTGAAATTTCAATTATCGATCAACAAAAAGATGCGATTCATGTTATCCGAAAAAAAATCAATCGACCCTATAGTGGTGGGCCTTTACGTATTGTTGATGTGACTGGCGATACAATACCAGAAATTATTGTATTCGCATCAGGGGGAAGACAAGATATTCAGGCATATATTTTTCAGTATATCAATAATTCATTATATCTCATCTTGGAACTGGAAAGGGGATATCTCCGTGCAGATATTATTATTACCAATCAAAATTATAACCATATCCCAGAGCTTGTCGTGCGAGGGGAGCAGTATGGTGATGAATGTATGGCATGCGACCATAAAAAAATCGAAGAAGTCTTTGAATATAATCCCATGTCAAAGAAATTTGACCTTTTATCAAATACTGCATTGCACTGATTCAATCAAGACCAAATTTTTTACATCATTATCTTTTGTATTATTTCGCAGCTACACTATTATTCACGATCGTACATAATGATGTAGTACAACACACATTAATAAATGGATGAGAGAGGGATTAAATCGGAAGTTCAAAATGGCGACGGAGTTTTGTATCATTTGTGATCGTTTCGGCGCGAATAAAGAGAGCATTATGACGCACGGCATGTTGTGTTCGCAAAAGTTCAAGAACTTCTTCACATTCGTAAGGGTATACCCATACACTATTTTGTAAACGATAAAATCCAAATGCTTCGATTGTACGTCTGATTTTATCGCGAACCATTCGCCTTGTTTCTTCAATATCAAAAATGAGGAGACGCCATTTTTTATCCCATCTACGTGGTTTATCAACAAGACGATCCCTAAGTTCGTAGGTAGTAAGTTCCGCACGGCCCTTAGCGGTTAATTCGACCCTATATCCATGAGGCCCTTTTACAAAATGTACGAACCCGCGCCGATAGACATTTGCCAACGATCGCTCAAGCGATGTTTTTCGATAGTACGAAGAACGGCGATTCTTTTTTATAAATAGTGGGATAAGGTGCGTTAATCCTGGCATTGCAAAACAAGTAATAAGTAAACCCGTTACTCCGATAGTTTTTAAAATTTCTTTGGCGATTTCTCCCTTTTGCGCACGTACTATCTGATTATTAGTAGGTTGCTTTAAAGATTTCATAATCACTCATATAATACTAGTATGTAGAAAATAATTTCTTATTTCTAACTATACATCATTATGTACGATCGTGCAAAATGATGTATGGGATGAAAAGTTTTGTTTTATGAAAATTTTTTAGAAATCAAGAACCCCGGCACTTGTGGTGCCGAGGTTCTTCCAAGGAGCTATAAGTTTGAGCGTACCAGCTGCCGGTTGGCCGAAGCCTTCCGGCGAGCCTTCGAACTGGCTACTTCTGGAATCACTTCACCTTGATCAAGGAGTTGTCTTTCCAGTTGTAGCTGTACTTCGGACTGTAGTACGTCGCGAAGTTCGAGCTGACGGGGGCAGCGTCCTGCCAACCAGCCAAAAGCCAGTTCGTTCCATCGAACGAGGCAAAGGCAGTATTCCCGCCCGAGCCGTCGTCCGACGGGGTGGGGAGCCGAACGGCGGTGCTACCGACATTCGAATCTCCGGTGTAGGTCCCGAGTAGAGCCGACGGCACGATCGCGCCGATGCCCCATCCGGGACTTCCTGGGTAGCCTCCCGCTACGAACGGTCTCACCGCACCTACCTGGGTGGCAGGGAGTCGGAGACCATCCCATAGCGTGAATTGATCTTTTCCGCTCAAGAACGGCCCGTGGATCACTCCACGGTTCATCCCTGTCACGGATACGATGCCGGTCGAATCCGACATTGTGACCGTTCCTTGGCTGCCGGGGATCGTGGGTGCGGGGGCACCCGTCGATCCACCGCCGCCACCGGTGGTTCCAGTCGTGGTGGCGGACTTGTTCGAGTCGCCGCAACACCCGCGGGTGTCGCAGCCGGCCAACGCCCCCGCGTTGGTCAGGAGAATGACTGAGAAGAAGAGTTTGAGCGCGGGGCCCATAGTCTTCCTCCTTTCTACAAATCTGGGGGGGTCGCTTTGAGCTTTCTAGGCTCAGGGGTGATTTTTACGATACTACACCTGTTTTTAAAATTTGTCAATCCTCAAATAAGTAGTAAGTAAGAAATACAAAATTTTAGAAAATAAAGAACCTCGGCACTGGATGTGTCGAGGTTCTTCAAAAGAACTGAAAAGTTGAATGTACCAGCTTCCGCCTTTATCGCATGGAGTGCGACTTGAGGCGGAAAGCCTGCGACGCTGGAACTAGCTGTTCGGGACGTTCGGGTCGGCAACTTTGAGCGCGTTTCCCGACCAGCTAAACTTCGTGTTGGTTCCGTTGAACCGAGCGAAGTTGTTGCTGATCGGGGGCGAGCTGTTAAGCCATCCCACGAATATCCAGTTCGAACCGTCCCACCGGGCAAACGCAATGTTACCGCCCTGGCCACTATCAGCAGCCGTGGGCAATTTCACTGAGATCGTGCCAGAGTTGGCGTCGCCCGAGAAAGTGCCGAGCAAATTTGGGTTGACCGTCACGCCAGTGGACCACCCGGGCGAACCCAAGTAGTCACCGGCGACGAACGGTCTCACGTTTCCTACCTGGTTGGCAGGAGCGCGGAGGCCGTTCCAGGTAGAGGCCTGGTCTTGGCCTCCAGCGAACGGTCCAGTAATGCTCGACTGAGCGATCGTCACCGTTATGTTCCCGCCGCCGCCGTCGATCATGGCGGAGCGGGTGAGCGTGGTTCCCGGCTGTTGTGGGGCCGGGGTGGGGGTGGGGGTAGTCGTCGTCGCGGGTTGCGACGTTGACGTACCTCCACCCCCGGGGTAGGTGGGGGCGGGGGTGGCGCTGGTGGTGGTCGCTGGCGTCGAAGACGCCGGCGAGCCGCCCGGGCAGACGATCTCTTTTTGGGTGGTCTTCCCACCCTCAGAGATCGTCTGCCAGCACTTGCCAACACTTTCGGGAACTTTCGTCCCCGTAGTGCCGCGAGTGTCGCAGCCCCCTCCGAATGTCGCAGCCACGCCCAGGGCTGCGAGTATCATCCCCCGGCTTAGCCGAGGCATTGATTACTCCTTCCTGCCACCCTGGTGGTGGCCGAGCATATTCCACGGTCATAGTGAACTGCGATTACTCGCAATACATTATGACCATGGTGTGTAGTAGGGGGACTTGCCCCGCCATCCATACGTATTAGGTATAGTTGGCGGGGAACCCCGGGACGGAACCTTGCGGAACCGCCCCGGGGAAAGCGGAACATTTCAGTCTCACCGGCGCGGGGTCGGAGGCCACGAAGGCGTATCCTGACCAGCCGGTCTTGAGCTATGAAATATTCCTGGGAGTGCGCCCCGCATTACTCTCGCGAGCTCTGCAGGACTATTCGGGGATTCCAGTCTCTGTCGTGGCGTGCGTTGCCCGGAATGGGCGTGCTGGGCCGGTGACGTTGAGCGATGGAATCCCCTGCGAAATTAGCGGATCGCCACTCCGGCGACCGCGATCGTCGGGCAGTTGGGCGCGAAGCCCACACCGCCGTACAGATCGAGGTCCCCGAGGGCCGTGGTCAAGCCAGCCGAAAGGCCGACCATTCCGCGACCCCAAGAGCCACCTTTCTCGAGATTGGCAGCGCCCATGGCGCCGCCGAAGATCCCGAGGTAGGCAGGCCAGGTGTGCGGAGTGATCCGCACCGTGGCCTTGCCGGTGACGCCGAGGTGGCGCGGGGACAGCGAGGCTTCGGCTTCGGGACGGAGCCATCCACCCGCAGCCCAGTCGAGGGTATCAACCCCCCCGACCAGGGCTACGGGAGTGTTGGTCCACCCCGTGCCGAAACTGCTGTCCGCCATCCAGCGGAACCCGCCATTGATTCGGTACTCCCCGACCTGCCGCGCGAGCGACAGTTCGGGGCCAATGAATTCCCCCCATCCGTGAGGGGATCCATCCTTTGCCGGACGGGCCATCCCGCCAGCGAGTCCGATGCGGAGGTCCGTGTTCGGGGCGATTTGAACTGCGATGGTGCCACGGCCGAAGCCGTGGTCCACCGCAACGTCACCCGGGGGTTCTTGCCCCAGGGTGCGGGCAGTGTTCAACTGCCCGGAGAACCGAAACGGGGGCGCCTCCCCGCCGAAGCGGGGGGTGGCCGGGATCAGACAGTTTTCCTTTTTTTGGCCATCCTTGGCCGGTTCGGGCTCCAGCCCGACGAGGTCATCCGTGACCTCGTACCAGATGTTCGAACGCCACCCGGGCTTGCCGGGGACGCACGAACGGAACTCGAGGTTGTAACGCCCGGGCTTCTGGCTAGCCCGGACGAGGACGCGGTAATTCCCGTTGGTCGGGACGCCTTTCGGCGTGACCGAGTACAGGACCATCGCGCCCGTGCCGGTGTCGAGGATCGGAGCCCGGAAGCCCCGAATCGACGGAATGCCGAGACCCTGTCCTTTCAGATGGATCTCATTGGTATTCACCGGCACCACGAGTTGCTGACTGAACGTTTCCCCCGGTTCCACCTGGAACAGGGGGTGGGAATCCCCCCAGCCCGGAGGCTGGAGGGTTGCCGCGCTGGCCGGCGCCATGCCGGTCAGTCCCATCAACGCCGCGCAGAGCGCGGTGAGGGCGACGAGGATCATTTTGTCAAAGTTCAGGCGGGCCACGTAGGGCCTCCTTTCACCGAAAGGGGCTTTGTGGCCCCGCATTCCGCATAGCACCTCGCTAGCAGATTCATGCGCAACATAGTAGCATGATTCCTCTAAATTGTCAATGGTATCGCCTGCCAAATAATGGTTCCCCACGCACAAGTCTAAAGACTATGCGGGGCAAGCAGGTACCATTTATTTGTTATATTTATAACGTTTTTGAATGATGTATTGAATTCCTTTTAATTCCAAAACCCCAATCTTCAGGCATTCATATTGCAGGACGGATAATTTTCTGCTGAAAATTTCCTCCCAGTTCCCGCCGT
>ORMF010305067.1_pt1 | contig 12560 bp, 9 predicted proteins | sample 1779871 | NCBI WGS metagenome assembly ORMF01 (sample SAMEA104232316, study PRJEB22302) | groundwater metagenome | biome: forest; feature: aquifer; material: groundwater | place: USA | collected 2011-08-07 | depth 5.4 m | reverse complement strand
AGATTATGTTCGCTGAAGGGCTCACCGGCATGAATGGCGCACGCCGCCACCAGCGACTTGCGGGCGATGGGTTTGTTCTTCGCTTCGCTGGCACTGGTGCGCTTGATGCCGTCACCCAGAGCCTGCTCGATATTGCGGATGGCCGTGATCATCGCCTTGAGTTCAGCGGGCTCAAGGCTGGATTTGTGGTCCGGTCCAGGCAAATTTCGATTCAGGGTAAAGTGCTTTTCAATCACTGTCGCTCCGAGGGCCACCGCCGCGACAGCCACCTCGATGCCCAAAGTATGATCAGAGTAGCCTGCCGCCACGCCGAAAGCATCCCGGATAGTGAGCATGGCGCGCAGGTTCACATCAGCCATGGGCGTGGGGTATTCAGTGTTGCAATGGAGCACCGTCACCTGCTCTCGCGCCGTGCCAGCCTGCTCCAGGACTTCGAGCGCAGCTTCGATCTCGCCAAGGGTGGCCATGCCGGTGGATAGAATCACCGGCATTCCGTAGCGGCCGACGTGGCGCAGGTAAGGCAGATTGGTGATCTCTCCGGAAGGAACCTTGAATCGATCGATACCGAGTTCCACCAGCAGATTGATGCTTTCGGGATCGAAACCGGTGGAGAAAAACCGGATTCCACGGAATTTGCAATGTGCAATCAACGCCTCGTGCATGTCGCGCGTCAGTTCCAGCCGACGAATCATCGTATGCTGGGATTCACCGGGGTCTGTGGTCAGGTTCTGGTAGTCGGCTTTCCGGGCGTAAGTAGTAACCAACCGATCAGCACTGAAGGTCTGGAACTTGACCAGGTCAGCGCCCGCGTCCGCGGCAACATCGACCAACTGGCGCGCCAAGGCCAGGTCGCCGTTGTGGTTTACGCCAGCCTCCGCGATGATCAGTGTTTTCAAGATGACCTCTTTGGTGGCGGCATGCAGGTTCCCGCTTTGCAATCGGCAAGCACCCGTTGCCCCATTCCGATCAGACAACGCTCGCCGATGTTAATACACTGTCGTACGCTGGAATTGCTGCCAATAAAGGTACCTACGCCGATATGCACGCCGCTGTTGATCGCGGCCGCCGTGGCGACGTGGCAATGGTCTGCGATCACGGCGTCGTGTTCTACGAGAGCTTGGCTGTTAATGATGCAATTGCGCCCCACGACCGCACCAGCATTGACGACGGCGCCATGCATGACGATAGTGCCTGCACCCACTTTGGCATGTTTCGAGACATGGGCGCGCGGCGACACGATGATGGGCAACGCACAGCCGCTTTGTTCCAGCAAGTCGAAAAGGCGCATCCGCGGCTCAGGGGTCTTGATCTGTCCAACCGAAATCAGGGCATGAGCATAGTCGCCGAGCAAGGCTGGCAAATCCGCATCCGTGCCCAGCACCGGGTAGCCAAGCGTTCGGGTGCCGACCTCATTAGGCAGACCCACCAACCCAGCCACGGCAAAACGCCCTTCCTGCTCAATCACGTCAATGCAGGCACGGGCGTGGCCGCCGGCGCCCACCAGCAGGATCGGCGCCTGAATCACCGTGCGCCCTGCATGTCGAGGTGAGCACTGCTCGGTAAATTGATCAGCCGCTGCTCCAGCGATTCGGCCACCGGTAGTTCCATCTTCGGGCACGTCCGGTACGGCGCCAGCCGATGCATCAAGGTCCATGTCGGTCGGGTCATTAGCCCCGTATCGTTGGTGGCAGCCAGAATGGCATCACGCTGCTCGGCAGCGGATTCATCCAGCAGCAGCGTCTGCAACCAGTAGTTGCTGCGGGAACCTTCGGGTTCCGCAACGATACGCGCTTGCGGCACTTCTGCAAACGCGGCCTGATAACGCTCGAAGATCCGGCGCTTCGCCGCCAGAAAATCAGGAAGTTGTTCAAGTTGGGCGCAACCGAGGGCGGCATTGATATTGGGCAAACGGTAGTTGTAGCCGATTTCGTCGTGCAGGTACTCCCAACGGTGCGGCACCTTGGCGGTGGTCGTCAGGTGCTTGGCACGCTTGGCCAGTTCCGTGTCATTGATGAGGATGGCCCCGCCGCCACCGGTGGTGATGGTCTTGTTGCCGTTGAAGCTGAGCGTGCCCATCAGGCCAAAGGTGCCAGTGTGGCGCCCTTGAGAAGTGCTGCCGAGAGACTCGGCCGCGTCTTCAACCAGCGCCAGGTGAAAATCCCGGGCAACTGCAAGTGCGTCTTCGATATCCATCGGGTGCCCGAAGGTGTGCATGGGGACCAGCGCCCGGATCACGCGTCCGGTGGCGCGGTTGACGCACTGCTCGCTGTGGATTTCCGTGATGCCTTGCAGATATTCGCGCAGCGCCCAGGGGTCCAGACCAAGAGTGCGCTCTTCGCTGTCCACAAAATGCGGCGTCGCCCCGCAATAGGCAACGGCATTTGCCGTAGCGACGAAAGTTAATGCGGGGATCAACACCTCGTCCCCGGGCTGCACGCCCGCCAGGCGCAGGGCCGCGTGCAAGGCAGCGGTGCCATTGACCACTGCCACTGCGTGTTTAGCGCCAGTATAGGCCGCAAGATCGGCTTCAAAGCGGTCGACAAACTTCCCCACCGACGAGACAAAGGTCGAGTCGAGGCATTCCTTGAGATAGTTCCACTCGTTGCCGGCGAAGTGCGGTTCGTGCAGGGCAACGGGGCCTGTGCCGACCACACGAAATATCGCTGCTTGAACCAATTGATCAAGCGCAAGAGTCATGGCAGCGGATACTCGATTTCGTAATTGCCGTGAAAATTGCGCATCGAATCGGCGCGATCAAAGACATGCTCGCGAATTGCGCTGAGCAACTCCTTCACGCCGTACTCGACCGTGTACTGGGGCTCAAACCCGAGGGTCTCTCGCACTTTCCGGAAACTGACGCGGTAATTGCGAGGATCCGAGCCATGTTCCTGATAACGAACTTTTGCATCGGGCACCATCGCCAGAATGGCGTCGACGATGCCCTGTTTGGTGAAATTATTTATTTCACCGCCGGCATTGAATACCTCAAAAGCAATCTTGGCGCGTGGCGCTTCAATCACCTGCTGGATAAGCCGGGCGAAATCCCTGACATGGCAATATGGACGCCAGGTGTGTGCGTCGAAAACCAAAAGCTCGCGTCCTAACGCCAACTCGCGGGTGAACTCATTGACCGTGAGATCAAAACGCATGCGGGGAGCAAGACCGAACGCCGTCGCAAACCGCAAGATCGTCGGCGCGTAGTCTACCTTTCCCTGGCTGGCCAATAGATGCTGCTCCGCCTTCACTTTGGCCTTCGCATAAAGCGAAAGCGGGCTCAGCGGGTATGTTTCATCAGCAAGTTTGTCGGACTTGATCAGTCCGTAATTGGAGCAGGTCGAGATAAAAACGACGCGATCCAGCCCCTTGCCATTGAGGAAATCAAGACATCCTAAGACGCCCTCTTCGTTGATGGCGCGCGAGGCCGCGGGATACTTCTTGGTAATCGGATCTCCGACGAGCCCTGCTAGCAGAACTACATCCGTGACGCCCTGCAATGCCTGAACGAGCGCCGCTCGGTCGCGCACGTCGCCATAGATAAACCGATAGTTGGGATTGCCGAGATACGGTATTACGCAGGAGTTGTTCTGGTAAAGCGGCAGGTCCAGGCAATTCACCTTATAACCGGCAGCGAGCAAGAGGTCTGTAACTACCGGGCCGATATAACCGGCCCCGCCGATGATCAGGACTGATTTATTCATCTAATATCCTTACGACTGAAAATAAAACTTGAATGTGCATGCCCTTCATCCTGTAACGACTGAGCGTCAGTATCTATGCGCAGAGGTCGGCGGCAAACACTTCGATCTTGCCATTCACACTCTCGCCACAATGATCCAGCCATCCATGGCTCTGGCGCACCAGCACGTCAATGAGAAGGCCGATTAAGCCGTCGGCGCCGGTAACGAGGATTTCCTTCTTGGATTGGTTGAACACGATTGAAAGTTACCCCGCTACCTCTGCCAGCTTTTCCTGCTCCAATGGCAGCTGCGCCGCGAGCATGATATTCAAAATGCCGCCTGGCTTCACACTTAGTACTGAAAACGATCCCTCTTCGACTACCCGTCCCTGACTTATTACATAAACCTGATCGGCTTTCGCAATGGTCGAAAGTCGGTGAGCAACGACCAGGATTGTCGTGTCATGCGCCACCTGTTCGATTGACTGCTGAATAAGTCGCTCGGATTCCGAATCCAAGGCGCTGGTCGCTTCATCGAGAATCAGCAGTTCCGGCTTGCGCAGGATTGCCCTTGCAAGAGCAATGCGTTGGCGCTGACCACCAGACAGACGAACACCGCGGTCGCCCACAACGGTATCGATGCCGTGAGGCAATTCTTTGACGAAACCCGCCGCATTGGCGAGTCGCAAAGCCTCCCAGAGCTCATGCTCGGACGCCTGCTCGACGGACCATAGCAGGTTGTCCCGAATCGTGGCATGAAACAGCAGCGGGTCCTGTGGCACATACCCTACCCGTTCCCGAAAGCTGTTCTGCTTCCAGTCACTCAGCGGGACGCCATCAATCAGCATCTGCCCTTGTCCTTGTACCTGCAAACCCAGCACAAGATCGGTCACTGTTGACTTGCCCGAGCCAGACTCCCCCACAAGGGCGGTCATTTGGCCTTTGCGAATGCTTAGATTGAGCTTGGTCAGCGTCTGTACGCGGCCCGGGTAGGTGAAGTTAACATCTTTGAATTCGATACCATGCACAAGCCGACTGAACACACGCGATCCCTCAACTTCTTCGAACTCAGCGGCCATTTTTCGAAGCGAAACGAGCTGCTCATAACTGGGCAGAAAGTTGCTGATACTGATGTTGCCCTGAAGTAGTGCCGAAAGAATAGGCAAAGCGGCCAGCAGGCTCCACATCACTGCCGCCAGTTCAGAGATGCTTGCCTGCTGCTGCACTGCAAATCCCATCGCGACGACTACGGCCAGCATGGCCAGTGGTTGGAAAAACTTCGGCACTGCGGTTGCAAGTATTTGCGATCGCAATGTGACCTGCACATGCTGATCAAAGGCGTGAAGGTAGCGCTCCCTCGCTTGGTTTTGCCGGCCAAATCCTAATATCAGGCGTGCCGCTCCCAGCACTTCGCTCAAAACACCCATCACGACATTGGCCGTCTCGGTATTGCGTGTTCCAAGACGATAACTGACACGATGCAAAAGCGTGAACGGCAAGCCCAAGAGCACCGCGAGCCCCAGCGCAGTGAGCGTCATCTGTACATTTAGCCAAAGTGGCACAGCGAGATAGATACAGAGTTGAATAATTTGGGCGAACAACGTCGCCAGATGACCAAGGGTATCTCCAATGGTATTAAGTTCCTTATTCAGCGTGTTAAGTAACCGGCCATGGTCTGTGCCGCTGAAAAATTCCCATCGAGCCTTAAAGAACGTGCCTAGCGCATCCCCAAAAAGTCCTCGTACTACGGCGTACTTGATGCGCAGAATCGCATAACGAATCGCAACCTCCAGCGTACCCTTCAACAAATTCAACGCCACAAATAACGACCCGAAGATCCAGAAGGTGGGAGACCAGCCCAGAGCCCCTAAGTTCTTAATTACAACCTGTGTGATGCGACTGGGTTTTCCCAAAGATGGGTCGAGCATAAAATCCGCCATCGGCACGATCGCCAATACCGACGATGCCGCCGCTGCGCCCTCCACGACCAGAAGCAGGAACAGCAGGCCAAAGTGCCTTGGGTAGCGGGTCAGAAACTCGCTAAAAATTGCAACGATGCTGGATCTGTTTTTCATCAATCTGTACCTGATCAAGAAATCTGCCCTGCATGGTCCGTGGAGATCTAATTCACCGCAACCAGTCTCGGTTATTTCTCAGGAACGCTGCCCCGAAGCGCGCACGAATTTCGCCATGGAGAGGACGTTTATTAGTCGCCTCTAGGACGTCGGTTGGGAAGATCTCCCAGAACCGCTTTTGAAGGACATCGTCATCGTCGTGGGGCTGCCAGGTACCGTTAAGGCGCTCGGCCATTTCGATGACCACATCGCGAATTTCTTCGGGCGTATTTTCGATGAGCTCGACGCCTTTGGATACGTAGTCGGAGGCCCCGTGGGAAAAGCCGACGCCGTGGGCGAAGATTTCTGCAAGCGTTAGCTCCGAATTCTGAGCTTTCGAAAAAAAATGCTTCGCGATTCCGAGAAACTGCGCTTCGTAAGTATTCATGTACCCCAGAGGTACCACATTTGCGAAAACGGTCGGACGACGGAATACCCGCGGGACAGCATCAAATCCTGACATCACCGAAATACAAAATTCGCACTTCGCACCCAGGTAAATATCCATAAAATCACTACGCATCCCATTGGTGGCATAATCAATAACCCTTGGGTGGGTGGTTTTCATGGCCTCGTGGACTTTTGCCCCCATGCGAATTACAAAGTAACCGCGATTGGCCAACTCCTCGGCAGCCAGGACGTTGTTCTGGACATCGTTATCGCGGTAGTCATGATAATGCCAATCGCCCGGTAGATGGGCATCCAGATAGGCGCTATCGCGCACGCTCAGACAGACGAACGGGGTGCCTGACGGAATGCCCATCGCCTGCAGTCCAGCCTCGCCGCGTGACTTTTCTTCTGGCGTGAATTCGAGATGAGGCGGGAACCGGTCGTGCAGGTTATGCACATCCCGATCATGCTGGGTGTTATTTCCGATCTCATGGATTGCTCCGCCGGGGATGAGTCGATTGACTCGGCTGATGGGGGCCAGGATCCATGCAGGCCAGATGCGCAGGACCCGCTTCCACATGGTTGCCAGCTGCTCGTTGCAAATTGGCTCGTAACCCATATAAAAAAGGTCTACATAACGTTCCTTAGGTACATTAATGCCCGCATCCCGTTCGCACAGGTAGAGTTCCGTGTTGGCGGCAAAGTGCCCGATACGGGAGCTGATTAAGCCACCGAATCGCACTAGTAACCATGGTCGGATCAGTCGAATCACTATGGCAACCGGAACCGCAAGAACGCAAAGTAGTAGATTGAGGAGGATCTCTGGTGCAAACTTGAACGCCAGCCTGAACTTTCTAGCGACTACCGGTCGTCCGCCCCGACGAATCTGGGTTATCTGTCGTTGAATAAAAGTTGTCGCATTCATGAGTTCCGATTAGCCCCGAGCTGGTACATAAGTCTCCTGTGTTCCCACATCCAGGAACACCTCTGCAATCTCATAGGTGGAAAACCTTGGTGACTCCCCCGGCATAGCCGGAGGACTACCTTAGCCACTCTCAAATTTGACCCGTCCATCTTTGCCGCAGGAAAGCGTCGAAGGGCCTTCCTCTCGCCGCCGCAAGCGGCAGCGCGTTAGCGGTAAAACTCACGGATAACCGATACCGTATAGTCAATTTGTTGTTCGGTTATATGCTGGTGTGCGGGAAGAGTCACGATCTCTTCCGCCTGATGTTCGCATACCGGAAAGTCTCCGCGCTTATAACCCAAATCTCGCGCCGCATTTTGCAAATGAATCGGGATCGGGTAATGCACTTTTGCCTCAACCCCGCGGCTATTCAGGAACTTAACAAGCTCGTCGCGGCGCGTTGCGGTAACCAGGTAGAGTTGATAAACCTCGCGGTAGCCCGCTGGCCGATGAGGTGGGCGAATGCAGGATTCGAGCCCTTTCAAACCCTCGTCCAAACGTCGCGCATTGCGGATCCGCGCCTCGACCAGGCCTTCGACCGTATCGAGCACCCGGCTTCCGACAACCGCCTGAAAAGGCTGCAAGCGGTCGTTGACGCCCCAGATCTCGACATGGTCGCGATCCACAAGTCCGTGGTTACGATCCAGCCGCAGGAATGCTGCAGCTTTGTCATCATCGGTGACAATGATCCCGCCATCGCCCCACACGTTGAGGGGTTTCAACGGATGCATACTGAAAGCGTTCACTTTGCCGAACGTACCGGCAAAACGCCCGTTGATCTTCGCTCCGACAGCTGGACACGCATCCTCCACTACTGGAATACCGTGATGATCGGCAATTTCGAGAATCCTGTCCATTTCAGGCGGACAACCGGCCCAGTGGACCGGCAGTATTGCCGCCGTGCTTGGCGAGATTGCAGTCTCGATCCTGGTCACATCGATCTGATAGCGTTCGTCGCAATCCACAAATACGGGGCGCGCACCGGCTGCGACTATTGCACCCACTGTTGCGATGAATGTATTGGCTACCGTGATCACCTCGCTGCCCGGTCGCACACCGACGGCCTTGAGCGAGAGAATAAGCGCTCCGGTTCCGGTATTAGTGCCAATTGCATGGTTAATACCGATATAGGCAGCGAATTTCCTTTCGAAAGCTTCGACAAACGGCCCTAGCGTAAATTCGCCGCTCGAGACAAGATTGCGTAAGTCCTGAAAGTGCGCTTCTACTTCAGCGAATTGTTGATCTAGATAAGAGTATTTAACTTGCATGGTTATAGAGCGAAAATTTCAATTCCTGTGATAAAAAGAGGAAATAAGCTCGGCAACGCGGTCTTGCTGTGCGTGAGTCAGTGTCGGATAGAGCGGAAGACTCATGATCTTGCTGACATGCCGCATTGTCTTGGGGAAATTGGACGCCGTGTATCCCAAATCCTTTGCCGCAGGCTGCAAATGAATCGGGGTAGCGTAGTGGATCAACGCCTCCACTCCGCGCTCGTTCAAATATTGCTTGAGCTCGTCGCGCTTCTCGGCCTTGATAACGTAGGTTTGGAAAACGCAACGCTCGCCCGGTCCTTCGTCGGGGACTTCCACATAGGGGCGCAATAAATCGTTGTAGCGGAGAGCCAGGCTGCGCCGAGTCTCGGTCCACCCATCGAGATGGCGTAACTGCACACGCAGCATTGCCGCTTGCATCTCGTCCAATCGGCTATTAAAGCTCCAGAAATCGCACTGCTCGCGGTTTGCCAGTCCGTGATTGCGGGCCTTTGCCAGCCGGGCAAGTAGGTCGGAATCCTGACTGGTGACCATCCCTCCATCGCCAAACGCATGTAAATTCTTGAGCGGATGCAAGCTGAAACAAGCCGCATGGCCCCAGCTTCCGACGCGCTTACCGTCCAGCGACGCGCCGACAGCTTGCGCTGCATCTTCCAGCACGAAAAGATCGTGTCCTCGTGCGATTTCCAGAATATCTTTCATCTTCGCGGGCCGGCCGGTCAAGTGCACTGGAAGAATGGCACGTGTGCGGTCGGTAATTGCATCTTCCAGCCTTTGCGGATCCATATTCCCGTCGTCGCATATATCTACAAAAACCGGCTTGGCCCCTGCAAGCGCAATAGACGAAGCCGATGCGACAAATGAGTTTGGAACGGTGATCACCTCGTCACCATCGTCAAGGCCGATTCCACGGAGGACCAGATGCAGTGCAGAGGTTCCATTCGAAATCCCGGCAGCGAACTTCGTCTGGCAGTATTCGGCAAACTCGTGCTCGAACGCCGCCACCTCCGGGCCCAGTATGTATCGGCCGCTACCCAGTACATTTTCAACAGCACGCATGAGCTCGGTTTTGACCAGGGAGGCTTCTGCCGCCAGAGCGGAGTAAGGTACGGTGTAGGAAGACATGGTTAAGATTGGAATCTTTCCGTGATTGCGCCCGCGGCTGCCAGTGCGGCATCCCAAACGTCGATAAGATAGGCCGGAATTGGATAATTCGCGGCCGTGGAGCGTTTGACAAAAGCCAACGCCTGCCCTTCATGACAAGCAACGGACTGAATTCCGTCGTACCAGCACCAAAAATACGTTACCCGATACGCCGTTCCGTCTTCGTCAGTACCGTCAAAAGAGAAGAGACACCGCAGGTCTGAAGCATCGTAATCCGTTTCTTCGCGCAGTTCGCGCCGCGCGCAATCGAGCATCGATTCGCCCGATTCGGCATGGCCGCCTGGCGGCCCCCACGTACCGGCATGTCGCAGACCCGGTTTGTCGTCTCGATGCTGCAACAGCGCAGCCCCGTCGCTACACAGCACGAATACTGAGGTTACCCTATCAACCATGGATCCGTCCCGACATCTGCCGACGTAGATGCGGGATGCTATTGGGTTACTTCATATGCGGGAACCGCTGGAAAGCGAGCCGAAGACGATGTCCAGCTCGTAGTCGCTAGGTTTCTTGGTCGGCAAACCCGATTCTCTCGGATTTACCGGGGAAACCGCCACCCCGCAGAGCGGGTCACCGCCTATTGATAAGCGAAAATCATTTCCGATGGAAATTTAAACAACGCTACGTCGTTCTTGGGCAAAGTATCGGGAATCAGCCCACAATCAAGCGTTGCTGGAAATTCGCGCCTGGTAACGTCGTCGACTGAAAGGCCGAAAAGCCTGAACCGCTCTTGCCAGTAGCCGGAGTGTTCCAGTCGGGATTTCAGCCGTTCGACGAGTACTTCCTCGATCTCCCCGAGTACGCGATGCTGAAGGGAGGCGTAGAAATACAGAATTATTGCATTGTCGGGCGCCGTCTTAGTGGCTACATATTTCAGCCACGTCAATTGCTGCCTTAACTTTATCAGTCGCGTTTCACGCAATAGCCGGCTGAAATTGAGCCGAACGTTCATATAGAACCATATGTCATCCAATCTATTTGCTTTCGGTACTTGATCGAGATCATAGAAATCCAAAGCATCTAAAAGACCCGAAGCCTGACCTGTCTTTTCACCGAAATGGGATTGCTGGATCTTTCCCTGCTCTACAGCTCGCTGCCTGGAGTAAGGCCCCAACTGGTAAGGGGAGACGTCGACCCCATCCTCACCTTTCAAGGAGCCTTCTTGCTCACCCAGTAATCCCTGTTCAACCATGGCGTCGTATATAGGTGTGTTTTTCCAAGGCTGAAGGATGGCCAAATTGTGCCAATCCAAGTTCATCTCCTCGCACAGCTTGATGGTATCGAAAATCATCCGTATTGTTTCGTTGGGGAACCCAATGATTAGAAGCGCTCTGGTGTTTATTTGAGGATATTTCCGGAGAACCTCGGCTGCCCTCAGGAAAATCCTTGGGGTCCCGGGTTTTCTTATGGATCGTAGAATATTAGCATTACCGGATTCAATGCCTATGTTGAGACCTATGCAGCCACTTGCAGCAGCCGCGTCCACCACCTCGTCTCTTAGAGAGGCAGCGATGACCCCGTTGGTTGCATCCCAAGTCATATTGAGATTACGTCTTACCATGCCGTTGAAAAGCTCTATCGCTCGCGACTCATTCATGAGCAGATCATCATCGAGCCATATTATGTGACCAATCCCGAACTGCTGATTTAAACAAGCCAATTCATCAAGAACGGATCCAACCGAGCGTTGGCGCACGCCTTTGCCATTGAACGCCCGCACATTGCAGAAAGTGCAGGCAGCGCGGCAACCGCGGTTAGACAGCACAGTGGCTATACGGGTATCCTCATAACGGAAACCGTACCATGACCCCAGTGTTCCAACCTGGGAATGTGTTGCGATGTCCATGATTTCGTAAGGAGGAATCGTGTCCAGATCCCCTCCTTCGGGAATGAACTTTTTCCCGAATCGAATGCCGCCATTGGCGGAAGGCAGCCGGATGATCACCTGCCCGATTTGATCTATAGTTATTTTTCCGTTCACACAATCAATAAAATGAATAAATGCCTTCTCCGCCTCATTCAAAAAAGCAAAATCAGCCTGCGGAATATCGCTCATTATGTTTTGCACATCATGCGTTACATGCACGCCGCCAATGGCAACAGGCACCTTTCTTCCACCTTCCAGCCAGGAAGGCTCAATCTCTTTGCATGCCCTGCATACCTCTTTAAGCGAAGGCCCAGTGACGGAAAATATACAAGTGATTCCGATCAAGTCCGGTTGATAGCCTTCGATGGCACCGACCAGTAATTCTTTCCAAGTGGCGGTGTAATCGAAATTTGTTCCATTTTCGGACGCCGCCACTTTTTTCAGTAATTCGTGATTGAGATTGCATATGCTGACTTGATAGCCGCTCTTCATCAAATGCCTGGCAACGACTCCCAAGCCATAGGTGGGATAATTATTGGCCCTGCCTCTCTTCGCCGTATCGTAGTCAAAGAGGTCTTCGTGCACATCCGGAGGATTAATAAGGAGAACTTTTCGGACTGGTTTTCCACCAAATAATCTGGTCAAGTGATCGGCTGGATCGCCAATGTCCACGACATTGCCATCAGCGAAATCGAGAATCGAGAACGCACTTGGTTTCATCAATTTTCACCCCCAAACCATAATTCTTCGTTCTGAGGACAAGCGACTCGCCCACCTAGTTGTGAGCCCTCTCGCTTCCGATGCACAAGAAAAGCCGCGAGCCTAAATCATTTCGGAAATCAAAGTTACCCAACTCTCTCCGAGACCCGTGACCTTGTATTGGAGATATTGTATTGAGAGATCTTGTATTGACCGGGATTTTTGTCAATAAAGTTGTCAAATACTTTGCATAGGTTTCGAATCAAGACACGGCCATAAGTTGTCACTTCGACAGCAACATTCTTTACTTTCACCAGGCCGTCGTTACTAAAACTGCCATTTAACCGTTCAAGTTCTTTACGAAAATATTCTGGCCCATTCACGCCGTACTTCTCGCCTATGTGGGTGAAATCTACTT
>ORMF010380806.1_pt1 | contig 12564 bp, 14 predicted proteins | sample 1779871 | NCBI WGS metagenome assembly ORMF01 (sample SAMEA104232316, study PRJEB22302) | groundwater metagenome | biome: forest; feature: aquifer; material: groundwater | place: USA | collected 2011-08-07 | depth 5.4 m | reverse complement strand
CCCTCTCGCGGGCCTTGATCGACGTGGGGAAACGCGCGCGTGCGGCCGCGGAGTCGCACAACCGGACGGCGGTGTTCGACGTGGGTGCCGACGTCTACCAGGCATGCGTGAACTGCCACTCGAAGTACATGCCGGGTGTCGCCACCCCCGCGCCTCCCAAGTCGAGATAGGCGGGCATGGCCCTGAAATCGTCGCCGTGCGGCAACGTGAGATAGATTTTAGGCGGCATCCCCGTCTTGCCCCGGGCGATCAGGAGAAACACCTGTTTGGCCAGGCGGAGCGCGCAGTCTTCGTCGATAATACGGCGTACGGTTTGTTCGTTGATTAAAAGCATGGCCTAATTTTTTATCTGGTCCAACAGCGCGTTGATCCTCGACGCGACGCCCGTTAAATCATCTTTTTCGCGCAGGTGTATCCTGCGCCCCCTGTCGCCGGCCAGTATCTTGTCCAGGTCCCCTTCCATACGCTGTATGGGGCCAACAAATTGATGGGAGATGGCGACGGCGAACCAGAGGATCACCAGCGCCATGAGAGGGACAACGATGATGAGCAATGCGTTCACGCTGTCGATCACCGGCATGAGGTTGCTCATGATCGCCTCGGGAAAGGCCATCTGCTGCGCCAGCAAATGGAACACCAGTTTATAGAAACAAAAACCCAGGACCAAGAGGGGCGCCAGCATGGAGGCGGCCACTATAAGAAGGTATTTGCTTTGCAAGGGGTGCCTGATCAGCCATCGTGTCCGAGTTGTCATGAGAAGTCCTTTTTTTTATTTTTTTGCGTGTCTTCCGGTGGTGTTCCCCGCTCGCCCGCGACGGGGGGCCTCGTCTTTAAAATGATGTCGGCGAAGTCCGACCCCGAGCGCGTGCCCGTATTGTCGGAATCGCTCATGATCGCCAGTGCCCCTATCGGCCGCTTCGGCGCCTGCCCAAACAAGTCGACATAATCCTTGTAGATATTTCGCTCCTCAAGATGCCAGCCGTCCTCCGCCGCCGAGGGCTTGCCGGTGCGAAGCACAAACAGCTTCACCCGGCCCGAGAACGGGCTGGACGCCGCCGTGCCGGCCGCGATGCTCTCGTCCCAGATATACTCGATCACATTGGTCTTGAAAAAGCTGGGGCCCGGAAAGATCACGTAAATACGCGCCGCGAAATCGTCCTGCCTGCGGTTGGATAACTGGCCCGGCTGCTTTTTTTCGGGAAAATCGACGGCCCGCCAACGCCAGGACAAAAAAAGATCCGGCGTCACCTTGACGTTGATGCGCGTGTAAAGGCCGGAGGCAGCGTCCTCGCTGCTGGACTTGAGAAAATTTTGGCCCGCATGCTGCATCACGTTGTACAGCGTCTTGTTTTTGAAGATCTTCTCTTCCCAAATCTTCAGCGATTCCTGGCTTTCAAAAGAGAGTTTTTTGAGTACGGTGAACGTGTCACGCCTGACCGGCGCGGCCGATAGTGTTGCCGGGGGTTTTTGAGCCCGGGTGGCTGACGCTTGACGCCCGGACGTTAAGTCGGCCTCGTGGGCCCGCCTTAAGAGCTTGCCGCTTTCTAGGGTTGCCAAAAGCGCCGCTTGTAGCGCCAGCACCCCCAGCAAAAGACGCGTACGTGGCGTGATTTTCACGGCGAATAGCGGTTGGTCAAAGGCATTCGTCTGTCACGCCCGAACGCGCGCGGCGTGATCTTGATGCCGGGCGGGGCCTGTCTTCTTTTATATTCGTTCAAATCCACCCTACGCGCCATGCGCGTGGCCAGCTTTTTTTCCATGCCGCCGCGGACGATATTCTCGAGCGAGGCCTCTTTTTCAACATAGTCTTCGAGAAACCTGTCCAGTACGCTGTAGGCCGGCAATGTGTCCTGGTCAGTCTGGTTCAAACGAAGCTCGGCGCTGGGGGCCCGCTTCAACGTTGTGATAGGGATCGGCGCTTTGGCGTCACGCGAGTTCCTGTATTTGGCCAATTTGAAAACAAGCGTCTTGGGCACGTCTTTGATGACAGCAAAACCGCCGGCCATGTCACCGTAAAGCGTGCAGTAGCCCGTCGCCATCTCGCTTTTATTGCCCGTGGCCAACACCAAGTGGCCCAGCTTGTTTGACAGCGCCATAAGCAGCGTTCCGCGGATACGCGCCTGTAGGTTTTCCTCGGCTATGTTCTCGGGCAGCGCCTTGAACACCGGCTTGAGCGCATTCCGGAAAGAAGAAAAAATAGAGTGTATGGGGATCTCAAGGCACGCCACACCGAGGTTTTTAGCCAAAAGCTTGGCGTCGTCCAGCGTGTCTTTTGAAGTGTAGGGCGAAGGCAAAGTCGCAGCTAGCACGTTTTCGGCACCGATGGCGTCCGCAGCGATGCAGGCCACCAGCGCCGAGTCGATACCGCCGCTGACACCGATCACGGCTTTTTTGAAGCCGTTTTTAGCCAGATAATCACGCGTGCCCATCACCAGCGCCTCATATACCTCGGCCTCGCCGCTTAAGGCCGGTGACGCTTTTAGTTTATTTAGGGCCTGTTTTCTGCCCGGCCTTCGCAGTGTCGAAGGCCAATCCACCGATTGCAAAACTCCCGCGGTGCGGAGGGGGCGCGTCGGCGGCGTCAGAGGCACATCGACCAGAAGAAAATCTTCGCTAAAGCTGCGGGCACGGCCCAGCACCCTCCCCCGCGCGTCCATGCAGAGACTACCGCCGTCAAACACCAGCTCATCCTGCCCGCCGACCAGGTTTTGATAGGCGACGGCGCAGCGGTTCCTCAGGGCCAGCCGTCTCAGCAAGGCCTCCCGCTGCCGCTGTTTGTCCCGGTGATACGGCGAGGCGGAGATGTTCAGCAAAAGCGAGAACGCCCCCCGGCATTCCGGGCTATAAACAAAGCTGTCGGACTGCCAGATGTCCTCGCAGATAGTGAGGCCCACGCGCGCGTCCTTGAACTGCAGTACGGGACTGCGCGCGCCCGGGGAAAAGTAGCGCTTCTCGTCAAAGACTCCATAATTGGGAAGATGGATTTTATGATAAACACCGGCGATTTTTTTGTTGACCACCAGCGCCGCGGTGTTATAAAGACAGCCTCGTTTGTCCCTATCAACAAAGCCTATCAGCGCGGCCAGCCCCGCCGTGTGTGGCAATAAGGAGCGAAACACGCGGAGATTTTCGGCGATAAAGTGTTTTTTGAACAGCAGGTCCTCGGGCGGGTAACCGGGCAGCGTCAGCTCGGGGAACAACACCAGGTCCGCCCGCCCCTTGCGCGCGTGGCTGAGCCCGTCCAGCACTTTATGCCGGTTTCCTTCGAAGTCGCCCACGGTCAAATTGATCTGCGCCATGCAAAGGCGCACCCCCGATTTCACGGCCTGCCCTCCGGCGCCAGACGCGTCGACGTGCGTTTGTCACGCCTGAGCTCCAGCGACACAAGGGTGGACGGCGCGACAACCTTTTCGATGAGTGGCCAAAAGGCCGTCAAAAGATGAGCGTCCGTGATAGCTACCCCTTTTAAAAAAGCGACGTCCAGACCCAGATCTTTGGAATGCATTTTGCTTATCAATTCCTCGTCGATTCTATTTTCTATGGCCGATTCGGACCGCTCGTCCGCGATCTCGAGCGTCACGGACAACAGATAGTTGTGTCCGTAGATCTTGCCGCCCGAAGCGTAGCTGGCGCTGAAGGGGAAGTGTTTGGTAAGTTCCAGGCGCATGGCCAAGGTTTAAACGAATCGGTTCTTGCCGATGAGGGTCATGAACTCCATGCGCGTGCCACGGTCACTGCGGAACACGCCCAGCATGGAGCTGGTGATACAGGTGGCGTTTTGTTTTTCCACGCCTCTCATCGCCATACACAGGTGGAGCGCCTCGATGACCACGGCCACGCCGAGCGGGTCCAGCGCTTCTTTCAGGCAATTGGCGATTTGACTGGTGAGGCGCTCCTGCACCTGCAGACGCCGGGCGAAAATGTCGACGACGCGCGGGATTTTGCTCAGACCGATAATTTTGCCCTGGGGGATGTAGGCGACGTGACACTTGCCGTAAAAAGGCAGCAGGTGGTGCTCGCACAAACTGAACAGCTCGATGTCCTTCATCACCACCATCTCGTCATATTCTTCATCGAAAACAGCGCCATTCAAGACCTGGCGGACGTTTTTGCGGTAACCGCTGGTGAGATACTGGAATGAGGCCTCAACGCGTTTGGGTGTCTTTTTAAGGCCCTGGCGTCCCGGGTTTTCGCCGATGGCCAAAATCAAGTCGCGGGTGAGCTTATCGATGCGCTGCTTCTTCATTTTCCAATTATAAAGGGGTTAAAACGGCCTTTCAACAATAAAAAACCCCCGCCGCGGGTGTGCCCCGGACGGGGGTTTGGAAACGCGTTTCAAACCATTACTCTAAACGGGCCTTTTCCGGATTGATTAACGGCTGCTTCTTGGGGATCCAGAATGTCAACAGATCAATGGCGCCTGCGCCGACGCGGTGCATTGTTTTTTGCACCCCGATTGCTCCACCCGCCACCACCCCGGTCAGCTGTTCGCCGGCGCTCTTCCCCTTAGAGGCCTCGGCGTGCGTGCTGTCCATGACCTCCACCCAACCGGTGGACACGTTCCTGGCGCCAGATTGCACGTTCTTGACCTGAGGGCTTCCCGCGGCGTCATCGGCGAAAGCCGGCACGCCCATCATTGAAGCCACGAATAACAGCAAACCTAATGCGATTAATTTCTTCACCTGGTATGTTCCTCCTGTGTATATTTAACGAGACCTTAAAGCACAGTCAAAATAACACAATCGCTTACTTAATGCAAGCAATTTTTAATTAATTTACAATAATATTAATCAAAAGCATTTAGGGCTATTTTTAGCCCCTTTTTACATAAAGGGCTTACTTTTATAAGCTATTTCTTAGCGGAAATTAACAAATTGCAGGTCGAGGCCGAAGTCCCGCTGTTTGAGGAAAGCGATGACTGTCTGCAACTCGTCGATTTTTGGCGACTGGACGCGGACCTGGTCGGACTGGATTTGAGCCTGAACTTTGATCTTGGAGTCTTTGATACTTTTGACGATTTCCTTGGCCTTGTCCGTGGGGATGCCGTTTTGTATGGTCACCACTTGCTTGACTGTCCCACCAATCATGCCGGACTCGACCTTGCCGTACTGCAGTGATTTGAGCGAAACCCCACGCTTGACGCATTTGGTCTGCAAAAGGTCCACCAGTGTCTTCAGGCGATACTCGTTCTCGGTCTTCAGTATGACGGTTTTTTCAGTTTTGTCCAACTCGATAGAACTCTGCGAGCCTTTAAAGTCAAATCGCTGGTCCAGCTCCTTTTTGGCCTGTTGGACGGCGGTGTCGGCCTCCTGCATATTGACCTCGGAAACAACGTCGAATGAGTGGTCTTTAGAGCCCATGGCGAACCCTCAAAGAATCTGTTTGAGCGCGCTGCCCATTTCGCTCAAATTTCTAACAACGCGCACGCCTTTTTGCTCGAGTGTGGCGATTTTTTCCTGCGCGGTTCCCTGAGAGCCCGACACAATGGCGCCGGCGTGCCCCATGCGCTTGTCCTTGGGCGCCGTAGTACCGGCGATAAACGCGGCTACTTTTTTCTTCATATTTTTTTGTATGAACTCGGCCGCCTCTTCTTCCTGACTGCCGCCGATCTCGCCGATCATGAACACGGCCTGGGTCTGGGGGTCTTTTTCAAAGAGCTCCAACGCCTCGATGAAACCGGTGCCAATCACCGGGTCGCCGCCGATGCCCAGGCAGGTAGTCTGGCCCAGACCCACCGAGGTGATCTGCCAGACGGCCTCATAGGTCAGCGTACCGCTACGCGAGACCACGCCGACACTGCCTTTTTTATGGATGTATCCGGGCATGATGCCGATCTTGCACTCACCGGCGGTGATGATGCCGGGACAGTTCGGCCCGATAAATGTCGCTTTTTTCAGCTTGGCGTATTCGACAGCGCGGATCATGTCCAGCGTCGGGATGCCTTCGGTGATGCAGACCAGCAGTCGTATACCCGCGTCGATGGCCTCTTTGATCGCCGAAAGCGCGAAAGGCGCCGGCACGTAAATCATCGAGGCCGTAGCGCCTGTTTTTCCCACCGCCTCTTTCACCGTGTTAAACACAGGAATGGTGCCGACGAAGCTGCCCCCTTTTTGAGGCGTCACGCCACCGACGACCTGCGTGCCGTACTCCAGGCATTTTTGGGCGTGAAAGCTGCCCGTTTTGCCGGTGATACCCTGGCAGATTACTTTGGTGTTTTTATCAACGAGTATGGACATGGCTTTGACGGTATTCTTTGGCTTTGCGTACCGCGGTGTCCGCGGCTTCCTTGATGGTCAGGCAGGAGATGATCTCAAGGCCTGATTTTTTTAAAAGCGCGCGGCCCTCTTCCACGCGCGTGCCTTCCAGACGCACGACCAGCGGCACATGCAGTTTGATCTCACGCGAGGCCTCGATGACGCCCTCGGCGATCACGTCGCATTTCATGATGCCGCCGAAGATGTTCACCAGGATGGCCTCCACGCGCTCATCCTGCAAAATAATCTTAAACCCTTCGCGTACCTGGTCAGTGGTGGCTCCACCGCCCACGTCGAGAAAATTGGCCGGCTCCCCGCCCGCCAGCTTGATCACGTCCATGGTCGCCATGGCCAGACCCGCGCCATTCACCAGGCACCCGATATTGCCAGACAGCGACACGTAGCTCAAACCGAATTCCTTGGCCCTTCTCTCGCGTTCGTCATCCTCTTCCGGGTCTTTCAACGCCAGGATGTCGGAGTGACGGAAAAGCGCGTTGTCGTCGAAGACAATTTTTGCGTCCAGCGCCAACACACGACCGTCCTTGGCGAGCGTCAACGGATTTATCTCGGCGATAGAGGCGTCCTTTTCGACAAATAGTCTCGCTATCTGCGCGGCGATGGCGCCGATTTGACCGGGCGTCTCGTCTGAATCGAAATCACCGCGTATCGCCCTGGCGACGCTGTCGGCGGAAGGCGGCGCCTCCGGCAGAAAATGCATTTTATGAATGGCCTTCGGGTTTTTGGCGGCCACTTCCTCAATCTCGACGCCGCCCTCTTTTGAAAACAGCACGACGGGGGCCCGCTTGGCCCTGTCCACGACGATGCCCAGATAATACTCCTCGCGTATGCCGATGTCTTCCGTGACCAGTATGGACTTGACCAGCTTACTTTCACCGGCCGACTGGTAGGTGGAGAAAGGCCTGCCCAAGAATTTGACGGCGAACGCCTCGGCCTCCTCAGGGCTTTTGACGCGCAACACGCCGCCGGCCTTGCCGCGGCCGCCCATCAGCACCTGCACCTTGACGATGCAGTTGGGGTTGGCCATACGCCTGAACGCGGCCGGCGCGTCCGCGGCGCGGGATATAGTCTCGCCCTGAGACATCGGGATGGAATATTGTTTGAGCAGTCCACGTGACTGGTATTCGTGTATTTTCATTTTATAATGAGCAGTGATTCCAGCTCGTCGACTCCCTGTTTGACCTTTTGCGCCGACAGCGTGAGCCCTTTTTTTTCCTCATCGGTCAGAGGAATCTCCACAATGCGCTCAACGCCGTTTTTTCCAAGCACAGCCGGCACGCCGAAATAGATATCGCTGATGCCGTACTCACCCCTCAAATAGGCGCACACGGGCAGTATCTTTTTTTCGTCCTTGATCAGCGCCTTGACCATTTCGCACACGGAGCTGGCCGGCGCGTAAAAAGCGCTGCCGGTCTTGAGCAGAGCCACGATCTCGGCGCCTCCGTCGCGTGTCCTCTGCTCGATCCGGGCCAACTCATCTGCAGGGATCAGCTCTTTGACGGGACGACCCTTGACTTTGGTGAGGCTGGAAACCGGCACCATCAGATCGCCGTGTCCGCCGAGCACTATCGCCTCGACCTGCGCGGGCACGCCCTCCAGACGCTCGGCTATGAAATAACGCATCCTGGCCGAGTCCAGCGCGCCGGCCATGCCAAATACGCGCCCGGCCGGAAACCCGGTGGTTTTAAACGCCAAATAAGTCATGATGTCGAGCGGATTGGTGACAATGATCAGTTTTGACAGCGGGGCGTATTTCTTTACGTTCGAACAAACGTCGCCGATGATTTTGGCGTTCATGCTGAGCAGGTCTTCGCGCGTCATGCCCGGTTTTCGCGGCAGGCCCGCCGTCACGACGACGATCTCGGCACCCTCGATATCCTTGTAATCATTGGTGCCTACAATGCGCCTGTCATGCCCTTCGAGGGGCGCGGCCTCCATAAGATCCAACGCCTTGCCTTGCGGCATCCCCTCAACCACGTCGAATAACACAACGTCCGCGACGCCTTTTTCTATCACGCGCTGGGCCGTGGTGGCGCCCACCTGTCCGGCGCCGATGACCGCTACAAAAGGTTTTCTAACTTTTAGCCTCACGCCCTCAGTTGCCATAGCTAAACCAGTATCTTTCCCAAAAACTCGCTGATTTTTTTGGAATCGGCTCTGCCGGCCACTTTTTCGGTGACCGCCTTCATCACCCTGCCGAAATCCTTCTTGCTAGTAGCGCCGCCGGTCTTGACCTCGGCCGCCACCAGTTCCTGCAATTCCTGATCGGACAACTGCCTGGGCAAATAGGTCTCCAATATCTTGGCTTCGGCTATTTCTTTCTGAGCCAAGTCCTGGCGATTGGCTTGAGTGAACTGATCGATGGACTCGCGGCGCTGTTTGATTTGCTTATTGATGATCTGGAATATGTCATTGTCGCTAAGGCTATCCGCCTTTTTTTCTATCGCGCTGTACTTCACCGCCGACTTCAAAAAACGCAGCGTCGATGTCCGGAGCTCGTCCTTCGAGATCATCGCCTCTTTCAGGTCCTGGTCTATTTTCTGTTGCAATGCCATCGGGTTTGTTCCTTAAAAGTTAAAAAGGGGAGGTTGTGAGCGCGCCACAAACTCCCCTTTAAAAAAACGGGCTGTTTAAGTATTAAACGGAAGCCGGTTCTGCGGTCGTGGTTCCGTCCGGGTTTGAATTGGCGACTTCCGAGGGGATCTGTATGGTTTCCACTGCCGACTGGCCTGCGGTTTCAGCAGTCCCGACTATCGGATCAGCGACCAGCTCGCCTGTCTTGGAGAGATCTCCCTGGAGTATCGCGGCTGTATTTTCACCGGTCGCGGAGACGACTTTCTCGCCCGTGTTCGAAAGCGTCTGGCCGGCGACTTCGGCAGTTTCCTGCGTGGCCTTCACCGGGATGTGAAATAATGATCTAAAAAAATTAGTGAATCTGTTGCCCTGGGCCTCTTCAGCGAAAGCGTTGGAAGAAAAGGTCAACGAGACAATGGCGATAACAACGGCGAACTTGGACTTCCTAAAAAAATGAAACATTACAAAGCCTCCTTGTTGGTGAGCAGTCATTATAGAAACGGCTTTCGGGGAAGTCAAGGCGAAACTTAAGGGCGGGTTCTCAGCTCGTAATGCGCGGTCTGGGATTCATCGATGTTGGTGACCAGTAGGAAGATTTTTTCTATGTCGGCGGCGCGCAGGCCCTGCCGGCGAGCCGCCTCTTGCAGGTCCAATCCCTGCGTCTGGCCGGCCTGGATGTCAAGCAGCTGCTTTTTTATCAGCGATCCGCCCCGCGACGCCATCACGACTTGCACCGAAAGCGGTGCGCCACCCTCGGCCAGAGTGATGCCCAGCCACGGCAGAGCGCGTACCGAGGGGTCGCGTGTGATTTCATAAAAATCAGTAGCCCAACCCGAGACGTCGGACGGAGTGGTATTGTCCCCGGCCACAGGCAGGTCACCCAGCGGGGCCTTCTCCTGTTCCCACTCACCTATCCAGTCGGTGCGGCAATTCGGCCCCAGCGCCTCTTCGCCGCCAAAGCCGTCCTTCAGGTACAACCCGCTGTTCTTGTAGACCAGCCGAGTCCTGGCGACCTCCTTCAAATACGCGCCGTCTTCTTTCAGACCAAAATCCTTGAACAAAATCGCCATCGCGAAACCACTCAAAAGCTCTTTCATATTCAATTCCGACACTTTCTCAAGCGACGCGCGATGCCCCTCCCTGCCCTCGGCGGCGCGCAGGTCGCGGCTCATGCGCTCGATGGCGCCCATACCTTTCTGATAGTCGATGAAACGCCAAAACAGCGCGTTTTCATAACGCAGGTCAGTGAACGCCTGGTCCGGATAGCGCATAAAATAATTCGACCCTCCGCGTGAAAATCGAATTTTGTCAGGCAGAGTTTCCTTAAATCCCCTGGAAAAAAAATCGTGCTTGGCGCCCGCGAACGTCTCGAAATAGCGGGCCAGGCCCTCCACGTACCAGTCGACTTTTTTATCGCGGGACACTCCATGAGAGCGGTCAATGTCGCATTCCTTGTTAAGGTTTTTGTTGTAATAAAAAAGCACCACGTGCAGCATCTCGTGTATCAGTGTCCCGCGCAGGTCCACCCAGACATTTCTGGATCCCAGAGACGAAGGGTTGATGCGTTCCCAATTTTTTATGAATTCCTTGTAATTGCCTGGCAAAAGGATCACAGCCTGGTACTTCGTGTCCGAAACCTGTATCGTGTCGAAGCAGGGCGCGTCCTTGAAAGAGAGATGATCGAAGCCACGTTTGGGATAGGGGTTAGGCTTTTCGGGGTTTCCCAGATAAATGTCTATGGTCCTGTCAGGGTCATAGGCGTAGGTTTTGTCCGGTGAAGCAAAGGAGTAGCCGGGCGTCGAGAAACCCTGAAATTCGACGATAGTCTGATAAGCTGAGACGGCAGCGTCGAGCACGTCTTGGGGGAACTGCCGGGACTCCCCGCTTTCGCGAAGCACTGTATCAGTGTAATGCACCTTAAGACGCGTACCGTCCCTGAACCGGTATTCCTGAATCTTTTCGGACAGACGTCCCGCTGCATAAGCTTCTGATGCTGTACTAAGGCACAGAAAAAGAATAAGTGCTTTGAACAGTTTGATCAACTGCATACTCTCCCAACCTATTCATAAATAGCTAAGTTTAAGTATTAGTTAGCTTTTTTTGTAATACTTTTTAAAGCTTTAACTAAAGTTTACCTGCAAAACAAGTCAAAATCAAGAGTATGGAATATGTAAAATTACGCTATTTTAAGCAATAATTGACTTAATTGACTGATAGCGAGGGGTCTAGCAGAGTAAGAGGATTTAAGACGCGTTGGCCTTGACGAATCTCGAAATGAAGATGGGGCTTAATACGGGGATTGGCTGCATTGCCTGACTTGCCACTGTACCCCACAGCCTGTCCTTGTGATACCCAAGCCCCCTGTTTGACGTTAAGGTAAGCCAAGTGGGCATAACGCGTACTTAAGCCGTCGGGATGAAGGATTTCAATAAAATTTCCATAACCTTCATCAAATAAAGCACTTACAATCCGTCCACTTTTGGCTGAAAAAATCGGGGTCCCCATCTCCGCCAAAAGGTCTATGCCTTTATGCGCACGGCCGCCATTGCGAGAAGCACCAAACGCCCCTTTTCCATAACTATCATTTCTCAAGGCGAGCGGTGTTGTTGTCACCGGTGAGGAGAAAAAAGGCTCATTTTGGGCGTAAAACGAGCGCTGGGTTTTAAGGATTAGAGGCAGCAAAGCCAGGAATAACAAGCCCAAAACACTGAATAAAACAGGCAGGTCCCAACGGCGCACGGGCGGCCTAGAAATTAAACAATGCCCGCACCAGTCCCACGGCAAAAATGCCCAGCACTATCCCCAGAAACGTCGAAGCGTTGAATGATATACGAAACGGTGTAAACATGCCGCTAGTCTAAACCTTGACGGCGGCGGAAGCAAGCAAAAAGCCGGACCCCCCGACGTGAATGCGCCGGGGGGCCGGTGTTACGAGCTTATTTCAGGTGTATCATCTTGCCGCCCAATACCACGGCTAGGATGACTATCACCGCTAGATGAGGAGCTAGCTTGTCTGTGAATATTAGACCCAAGCTAACGCCTATCAATAGACCTGTCAAAAGATCGGATTTAATCATGCCAATCACCCCCTAAAATGCTTTAGGAGCAATTCACCTCATGGGTCGCTAGGCATCCCTCCTTTGTCCCTCTTCATACCCTTAAAGTATGCCCTTAAAACAGGGGGGATACAAGGGGCGCCCTAGCACCTTTTCAGTATCCAGTCCCCCAGGCGGGCCAGCACGTCTTGACGACCGGTTTCGTTGAGGATTTCGTGATAAAAAGAAGGGTAGATCTGCAGCTGTTTATCGAGCGAAGCCAGCTCGTTATAAAACATTACTGTCATTTCGCGGGATACGATAAAGTCCTGGTCCGCCTGCAAAACCAGCGCCGGGACTTTCAGGCTGTGGGCAATCTCGGCGCGTCTTACGATCATGCGCACCAACTCGCGGTATAGCCGGGCGCTGATAATTTGACGGATGAACTTGTCCTGGGCATAGGCCCGGAGCATCAGCGGGTCGTGCGTGAGCTTGGAGGCATCGACACGCGTACCCTGCGTGTGATCGGGAAACAGATAAGACAAGGTCATACCCAGCGCATGCCGCCACGGCGGAACCGGGACGGCTATGCCAAAAATGGGTGAGCTGAGCGCCAGTCCTCTAACCGGAGAGATTTGGCTGTAAAACGCAAGATAGGAGCTGGCGACCAGGCCGCCGAAGCT
>ORMF012096025.1_pt1 | contig 12565 bp, 5 predicted proteins | sample 1779871 | NCBI WGS metagenome assembly ORMF01 (sample SAMEA104232316, study PRJEB22302) | groundwater metagenome | biome: forest; feature: aquifer; material: groundwater | place: USA | collected 2011-08-07 | depth 5.4 m | reverse complement strand
GTTCCTGATTCTGGCCGGGTGGCCGCCCGTCACCAACACGCTCAAATGGGCCCCGAGCTGGCTCTTGGAGAGTGTCGCCGCCTTCAGCGTCATGCCCCATTTTGAGGGTTTCCAGAGGGGAGTTTTGGACTCGCGTGATGTCATCTTCTTTCTCTCCGTGATTGGCTTCTCACTATTCACCACCGGCGTCATCATCCGCGGCCACAGGGCTGGCTGAGCCGAGGCCAAGCGCAACACTCCTCACCTCCGCAATCGCGAATAATTTCTTTGCCATGACAACGAACAAGAAAAAATGGGAGCCGCTGTTCTACTCCGGCTTGGGCATCGGCGCCATGTTCCTCATCCTGGTCGCCATAGGCGTCATCGCCGGTGTCGCCAAGGTCCGCATGGACCTCACGGCGGACAGGCTTTACACGCTGTCCGACGGGAGCCGCAAGATCTTGGGCAAACTCGATACCAAGGTCACCATCCACTACTACTGCACCCAGTCTGAAAATGAGATGCCGGTGATGCTCAAGAACTACGCCCGGCGCGTCGAGGATCTGCTCTCCGAGTACCGGCAGGCCTCGGGCGGAAAGATCGAGATACAGAAGTTCGATCCCCAGCCCGACTCGGACGCCGAGGAACTCGCCAGGATCGACGGGGTTGAAGGCCAATCCCTAAGCCAGGGCGGGCTGGGGGGTATGGGGGAAAAAGTGTTTCTAGGTCTGGCCGTCACGTGCCTGGACCAGAAGACCGCCCTGCCCTTCCTGGACCCGAACCGCGAGCGTCTGCTGGAATACGATCTCACCCGCGCCGTCTCCCAAGTCGTCCGGTCCGAGAAACCGAACCTGGCGATCATGAGCGGCCTGCCCATCTTCGGGCAAGCGAGCAACCCAATGATGATGCGCATGGGCCAGAAGGGGCAGGACCCGTGGGTCTTCCTCACCGAACTGAAGCGCGACTTCAACGTCAAGCAGGTCGAGATGACCGCGGAGAAGATCGATGATGACGTCCATGTCCTCCTGGTAGTTCACCCTTCGAACATCTCGGAGAAGACCCAATACGCCCTAGACCAGTTCGTGCTCCGAGGCGGCAAGCTGATCGCCTTCCTGGATCCCCTCTCCTCCGTGGACGCCGCCAACGCCATGGGCGCCCAGAACATGCTCCAGCGCGCCGCCTCGGGCGGGTCGACTCTCGACAAACTCATCAAGGCCTGGGGCCTGGAGTTTGACATCAACAAAGTCGTCGCCGACCAGACCTACCGCACCATGCTGATGCGCGGCGAAACCCCTTCGCCAGAGCCGACATGGCTCTCGCTGACACCCGAGAGCATCGATCAAAATGACGTCGTTACCAGCCAGATTGACAGCATTCTCTTGCCGTTCCCTGGCGCCTTCACCGGCACGCCCGCCGCAGGGCTGAAGCAGACGGTTCTGCTCAAATCTTCGGGCAACTCCCAGTTGGTGGACAAAATGATGGCCCAGTTCGGCGGCGCAGGCAAAGACTTCACTGCGTCCGGTAAAGAATACGCCTTGGCCCTTCGCCTCGTTGGCAAGTTCAAGACGGCCTTCCCGGATGGCAAGCCAGAAAGCAAGCCCGCGGACAAAGCCGACGACAAGAATAAACCGGCTGATAAGAAGGACGATTCGCTCAAGGAATCCAAGACCGACGGCGTGGTCATCCTCGTGGGTGACACCGACCTCCTCTACGACAACTACGCGGTGCAGGTACAGAATTTCTTCGGACAGAAACTGGTCAGCCCGCGCAACGGAAATCTCAACCTGCTCCAGAACATGGTCGAGCAGCTCATGGGCGACAACAACCTTATCGGCGTCCGCAGCCGATCCGTGCAGAATCGCCCCTTCACCCTCGTCAAGCAGAAGCAGGCGCAAGCCGAGGAGAGTTACCGTTCCAAGATCAAGGAACTCGAGGCGAAGCTGAGCGACGCCCAGCAGAAGATCAACGCCCTCCAGACCACCAAGGACAAAAACCAACGGTTCGTTCTCTCGCCAGAGCAACAGGAAGAGGTCAAGAAATTCCACCGCGAGGAAGCGCAATTCAAGAAAGACCTGAAGGAGGTCCGGAAACAACTCCGCAAAGACATCGACTCTCTGGAGACCCGGCTCAAGTGGATTAACATCGCCGGTATGCCCTTCCTCGTAACGGCCGCCGGCATCTCGCTGGCCTTCTTCAAACGCAAAAAGACCGCTGCCAAATGAATCGCAAACAACTCTCCATCCTCATCGCCGCCGGCCTCGTCCTGGGCGGCCTAGGCCTGTGGCTGCGTGGGCGCAGCACCGCCTCGTATCACACCACCGAGGGCCGCATGGGGCAAAAAGTCCTCGGCGAGTTCGACGTCAACAGCATCGCCCGTATCGTTGTCAAACAAGGCACGAACGAACTCAACCTCGCCCGTCAGGACGACCGTTGGACCGTAGCCGAGCGCGCCAATTATCCGGCCAACTTCTCCGAGGTAAGCGACTTCCTGCGCAAGGTATGGGAGCTCAAGATTATCGAGCCTGTCCAGGTTGGCAGCTCTCAATTGGCTCGTCTCGAACTGACCCCCCCGGCAGCGGGCAGCAAGGCGGGGACGCTCATCGAGCTCAAAGATCAAGGCGGGAAGACCGTGAAGAGCCTCCTGCTCGGCAAGAAGCATATGCGCCAGGCTGCCGCCCCCTCCCAATTCGGCGGCGACGAAGGCTGGCCGGATGGACGCTACGTGATGGCCGACAATTCACCCCAGTCGGTGAGTCTCGTCTCTGAGGCCTTCAGCAACATCGACCCCAAGCCGGAGCAATGGTTGAGCAAGGACTTTTTCAGGGCGGAGAAGGTTCGTTCTGTCTCGGTCACGTTCCCCAACGCAACGAACTCGTGGAAAATCACGCGTGAGACCGAATCCGGCGAGTTCAAGCTTGCAGACGCCAAACCCGAAGAAAAGCTCGATCCATCAAAGGCGTCGGCCATCCCCAACGCGCTCGCCTTCCCAAGCTTTAACGACGTCCTGGTCAATCCGAAACCGGAGGAAACCGGCTTGGCGACCCCCACCGTGGTCACGATGGACACCTTCGAGAACTTCACCTACACGATCAACGTTGGAGGAAAAACTAACGACGAGAACTTCCACTTGACGGTGGCTGTGACTGCGGAGATCCCCAAGGAACGGACCCCGGGTAAGGATGAGAAGGCAGAGGACAAAGACAAACTTGACAAGGAGTTCAAGGAAAAGACCCAGCGTCTCAACGACAAACTCAAGCTCGAGCAATCCTTCGCCAAGTCCACCTACGTTGTCTCTAAATGGACTGTGGAGGGCGTCCTGAAAGAACGTCATCAGCTCATGGTCGAGAAGAAGGACGAGTCCAAAGCGGCGCCGGGTGGCAACCCGAGCGGTGCGGACGCGAAGCCCGACGACGACGATCAGAATCTCACAATACCGCCCTTGCCCGACGCTCCCGAAAAGCAATAGCCTACTCAGGCCTTGGGCAGCAACCGGCTGATCACAAAGAGCAGCCCAACGACAACGGCCGCCAGAACGCTCCAAAACAGCAGTCCAGCCGACTTCCCACCGACCCACTGTTCCCGCCAGGAGCCTTTGTTCAATTGCTCCTGGCTCCCGAGACTCGCGGAGCTCTTCTCAGCCATCTGGAGCTGGCGAGCCACCAGGGTTAGGTCGTAGTCCGGGGCTCCCGCCTCCGGATTCCCGTAATAAAGTTCGAGTTCCCCAACGGACTCGGCCTTGAAAACGAGCCTGCTTACCCTGTACGAGCACTGGAAGTCCTCGAGGAGAATCGGCGGATTATCCCCATTCTGCGTCTCCAGAAAGAGAACATCCGACTCCGGCAGACCGGCGAGCTCCAGCACCAGTTGCCTGGCGGGTTGTTCGAGTGTGCGCAACCAGACACCCTGCCCCAGCGCACGCCGGTAGGTTTCACCGCGATCACCTGGGATTTCTTCGGACAGCGCCACGTCACGCTGGAAGACCGGCGTAGGCGAAGTGCAGACGAGCCTTGTTACAGGCACCCGCGCCATCGGCAGCTTCAGCGCCCACCGACTCAGCTTGGGCTGTTTGGGGTCGTTGGCCGGCGAAACCTGTGGGATGAGCGTTCGGGTGATCGAGGTCTCCTCGCGGATGAAAGGCACCTGGTGGTCGCCGCGCATAAGGCGCAGGTCCTGCAAGCCTCGCTGCGCATGAGCGAGAACCTCCAGGTCCAGATCGAGATCCTGGGCCCCGGAGCGAGAGAGTTGCACCGCCTTCCGGTATTTCCACGAGGCCACGTCCAGGACAGCTCCAAGTTCGGACAAAGATGGCAGCGCGGTCGGCACTCGATACGACGGGTTCAGCAACAGGGGCCCAGGAACAACAGGCAGGGCGGTGGCGCCTTTCAGATCCGTCCCCAGCGAGGCTAGGTCATAGCGGGGGCGGGCGCACTGGCCGTTGCCCGTGGCGAGATGGTAGGTTCCAGCGCGAGCCGCATGAAAGACCATGTTCGCGGGACGGCGCAAGGCCATCGCTCCAGTAATGGTCAGAGGCGGACTGTCCTGGTTGTGGACCAGCAAAACGATCTCCCGCGTCGGCACGGTTGCTTCCACTTTGATCTCCAGATTGGTGAACGACGCCTGGCCCTCGAGCGACAATCTGCAGATCGTGGCTCGGGCCACTTCCAGCTCGCGGACTCCGCCTTCTCCCACCTGCCGGGAGGCCACAGTCACGTCCCGGCTGAAAAGTGGATCGACTGTATCGAGAGACAGGCTCGCCACACGGAGATTGGCCGCCGGCAGAGCCAGCACCAGGCGAGTCTCACGCAAGTTTTCCACTCGTTCCAGAATCGACAACGGCACCGACTCGGTCAGCGGCTCGGGCATCCCCGCTCGCAGCGTCACCGCGGTCAACGGTATCGGCGGAGACCGCCGATCGTCCACCTTAAGGCGCAGGTAGGCCCACTTAGACGGCGGGATAGGGATTCGGAGGTGGCTCATGCCGTCATGTTGCCGGAAAACGGGGAGCCCCGCGACTATAGGGGACCACGCGGCTCGGTCATTCGAGCCGTCCAAGCTCACCGCCTTGATGAAGCTCGCCGCCGGTGTCGTGAGGGTCACCTCGTCGATCGGATCAGCCAACCCCGTTTCCATCGTGATCACCGTGCTGTTCGCCACGAGAGAAACGTCGGATGAACGTGGTCCACGGAGGATTCGCCCCGTGGGCATCGTCTGCTCCACCACGAAAGGAACCTCGCGTCCATCCGGATCATAGAGCCGAAGGTCCTCCAATTCGGGGCGTGACGCCCCCAAGGTTTCGATAGGGATATTCAGTCGCATGAGCCCTGGTGCGGGCGCGACCACCTCCTGCATTTGCTTCCACTCCGAGGGCGCATCGACACCCCTGGCAGGCACGCTAACGGAGAGAAGGACCAAAACCGCCAGAAAACCCGTGTGCTTCATCATAAGAGAGATCTTGTTTGAGCTGGTCAGAGGCCTCCGGGAGGTTGTTATTGTGGCGTTGGGACTGCGGCGGCTTTCGCGAAGAACCGTTGGTAAAGAACCGAGGCCACAATCGAAATGATAGCAACACCGAGCAGCGCGCCAACCCTGTAGAGCGCTTCCAGACGGGCGAGATCGTGGAGGAAGAGCTTCAAGGCCGTCACGCCCAGCAGAGCAAGGCTGGCGTAGCGCACTGGCCGCAGCCGCTTGGCGACTCCGACCGTGAGCATGGCCAATGAGAACAAGGCCCAGGCGATAGAGTAGGTCATGTCACGGGCGAAGTCTCCGCTGAAGTCAAAGGTGAGCACCGGCCCGGTGGAGAAGTAATCGGCGATCTCGATGTTCAGCAAGAGAAACATCAGTACCGTTCCCAGGGTGTAGAACACCGGCGGAGCGCTACGCCCGAAGACCAGATTTCGTGGCGGAGCCAGCAACCGCGCACCCATCATCAGACAGATGGCGACGATCCCGTAGGCGTAGAGGAACCAGTTGAGGATGGCCCCCTCGCCAGGCGCGCGAGTGTGATAGTGGAGCACGGTGGGATTGAGCGCCAGCCGCACAAAGGCCGCCACCAGCAACGCCGAACCGGTCCCCCGCAGGCCGGGATGCGGCACCCGGTGAAATAGCCAGAGCAACGCCACACCCTCTAAACCCCATCCGATAGTGATCCATTGCTTGTCGAACTGGACTGGAAAAATCAGCGTGATGAAGAACAGCGCGCTGCCGCCAAACCAAGCGAGCAAAGCCGAACGAGGGCCCTCATCCGCCAGGAACCTCCGTACGACGAAGACCAACCCCAGGAGCATGGGCCCGGCGAAGGCCAGCGGCAGCAGACCCATGAAATGATTTGGATAGGCGGCCTTCACGATATGGTGGACCAAGTAGAAGTGCAGCGGCCCCGCCAGGGCGGACGTAGCCCACGGCAACATTTGTCTGGCCATCGCTCGCTTGAACAGAAACGGAAACACCGTGAACAGCGCCGTAAACAGCAGGCTCCAAACTAGCGGCGCCAGCCCGTGGTCAGGGGTGAAATGTCCGAAGTACCAACTATGCTGGAGGGCTAAGACGCATCCCAATCCCACCGGTACCAGCAATCCAACTCCGGTAAGACGCACCACACCCAGGAGGAGAATCACCAGGAAAAAACCCATGGCATACACCGGCGTCGGGTTGATCATTGGTAATCGCACAGACGCCATGATGAGGAGCAGGAAGGGAAGCACCGCCGCCAGAGCCGGGATCTGGGCTTTCACTTCCAAAGGGCTCCCGCCGGTTCGCAACGACTCAGGTGCATCGAGGTCCGGGTTGGACTCTCCGGCAGACGCCGCCTCCAAGCGCGCCAGTATCTTTTCGCCCGCAAATAGGCCGACCAGGAAGAAGAAAACCGCGAATCCGCCCACCACAGTGAGAAAGGGCGGAAGCCCCGTCAGCTCGGCAGGAATCTTCAGCAGCCAAACCGCTGTAGCAACCACGGTCAACACCAACACCGTGATGATGGAGAGGACTGACGCAGTGAGCACCGCCAAACCAATTGCGACCAGGTCGATGAGCAAAATGCACGGCCAGATAGCCCATGACACCTCGACATCGCGAAACAACGGCACCAGGACGAGGAGGAGGCCCAAAGGAGGGAACAAGTGGCCCCACCAAACCTTCGCGACCCCGGGACGCACGCGTTGAAGGACAACCGGAAAGACGGAGTGCAGGACCGCGAAGAGGAAGTACCCGCCCAAGGCCCAGTTGAGCAACTCCGCGGTCAAATGCCCTGTGGTCCAAGCGGTAAGGGCCAGAAACACGACCATTCCCGCAACCAAATGCGCCTGGTGAAGCGCGTGCCGCAGCAAAACCAAGCCCAGCAAGCAGAGATCCGCCCCAAGCAAGAAGGTAAAAAGCACGCCAGGACGCGCCCCGATTTCTCGATACCCCAGGAGCGAGAACACAAATCCCATGGTCACAAAAGGTAGCGCCATGGCAGAGCCCGATAACCACCAGTTGGTCTGCTTCGAGCGTTCGCCAACCACGAACGCCGCAAGAAAAAGCAGGTTAAATCCGAGGAACACCGCCATCGCGGTGAATACCTTATGAACGGCAAAAAACTCGTGGGCCCAGCCCAACTGCATCACGACGGTGCCCAAAGCCCCCATCGCGATCAAATAGTGCCACCGCCTTCTGAGCGCCACCGCCACGAGTCCAGCGTCCAACAAGGCCACATAGCCAAACAAGCCCAACGGGTTGTCCACCCCAGTCGACAAGAGCGGTGGGGTGAGAAAACCGCCAACCAGGCCGAGCACAGCCACCACCACCGCCTTCATCCGCACCGCCAGGAGGAAAGCGGTCGCGGTCACCAGCACCATCAGCCCGAACGCCACGCTCTCCTGGATGAAGTGATAGTGCGAACAGCACGCGAAGGTCACGGCATAGAGGATCACCACCCCCGTGGCGCAGAGGGTCTGCGCCGTCACCTCATACGCCTTCCGTTTCAGAACGGTCCCGCCCACCAGCAGGCCCAGCCCGGTCAGGAATCCCATCGCAACTCTTACTTCGGCCGGGATCAGGTTCTTCTCGAAGGAATACTTCACGAAGAACGCGACAGACAGGAACAGCGCGAGGCCTCCCACCCAGGCGAACAGCTTCGCCCCCATGAACTGCTCCCAATTGAACGGCACCACAGGCTGGACCTCCGCCTTGGCTTGGGTCGCGGCGAGCACCGGCTCAGCGTGTGGTCGCAACAGGGGAACCGCCGGCACCGCCGGCGGAAGCACGCCAGGGGAACCGCCGCCCAGCGCGGGCGGCACCGCCGTCGACTCCGGAGTGGGTGCCTTGGCCTTGGTCACATCTGCCTGCGGCGCAGTCACCTCCGCAAAGGTACGGTGAGGCGAAGCCAGAGCGGGCGGGGTCTGAACTCGGTCGGCAGCGTCCTTCGCGGGCACCTTCGCCTCGAGCGGCGCCTTCCTCTCCGACCGAGCAGCTTCCTCCTCTGTCAGCTTTCGCTTCAGGGCGTACAACTCCGTATCCAAACGGGCCAAGTGGCCGTTCAAGGTCCCCACCTCCCCCCCAAGCGCGACGACCCTGAAGAGCATCCACAAAAAGAGCACCACGATCGCGATAGGAATCAGGATTAGAGCTTCCATAGGAAAATCTTCCGGTTGGGGCTTATGGTTGTCCGAGAGTGATAGCTTGTTCCATACGTGCGAACAAGTCCCTTCTCAGTCACTTTTCGAGAAGCATGTATCACAGGCACAGGATAGCCTGCTTGGACCCGACGGGGTTAATTGATAAATCCACCGGCCACATTCACGGAATCGATAGCCCACGACCAGGGTTCATCCTCCCGGAACAATTGGCTGCGAGTGAACCTAGCGGTTCACGGTCATGCTCAAAACGTGTCGGAAGGGAGCACCCGCATGATCTCCTCAAGCGTGGTTTCGCCGTGGAGTACCCGGCGCATTCCGTTGTGCCAGAGCGTCTGCATCCCCTGCGCGATAGCCACCTCCTGAAGGGAGCGGGTCGGGAGCTTGCGAAGGATGGCGTCGCGGATCACCTCGTTCGTCACGAGCATCTCGCTCAGGGCTGTGCGCCCGGAATACCCGGTCTCGACGCACTCACCGCAGCCGGCGCCGCGGCGAAACGAGGCGTTGTCGATTTCCTCCTGCGATAGGGCGCGAAGCAACCCCGCCTCAGGCTGGTAAGGCTGGCTGCAGAAGGAGCAATTGGTGCGAATCAGGCGCATCCCCAGGATCCCGCTGATGCTCGAGGAAAGCAGGAACGGCTCAATCTCCATGTTGATCAGCCGCGCGATCACGCCAGCGGTGCTGCCAGAGTGGATGGTGCTGATCACCAAGTGCCCTGTGAGTCCGGCCTGTACCGCAATGGCGGCAGTCTCAGGGTCACGGATTTCACCAATCATGATCACCTGGGGATCCTGCCGCATCAGGGAGCGCAGCGCCCGGGGATAGGTGAACTCCTTCGCCGGGTTCACCTGTGCTTGGCTAACCATCGGCAGGTTGAACTCGACCGGGTCCTCCACCGTGTTAATGCTGATGGTGGGGCCAGTGCGGTTTACGATGTGAGTGAGGGCCGCGTAGATGGCTGTCGTCTTACCGGAGCCGGTGGGACCAGTGAGCAGAAGGAGGCCGTTTGGGCGCGAAAGAAGCTGCACAAACAGAGTCAGCGTCTCCCCTTCAAAACCCAACTGCGCAAGATTGAAGCTCCGGTTGCTGGGATCGAAGATCCGGATGACGATCTTCTCCCCCCGCACGGTTGGGAAAACCGAGACGCGCAGTTCCACTCCGCCAAAATCAGGGTTGGCAGCCACGTGGCCCTCCTGTGGAAGGTCGCTCTGGTAGGAGATCAGGTTCGCCATGACCTTGATCCGCCCAGAGAGTTTCTCCATCAGATCCAACGGAAGGTGCACCAACTCCTGGAGGACACCACAGATCCGGATGCGCACCACCAGGGTACTCTCCCACGGTTCGATGTGAATGTCGCTCGCGTTGGACTTGACAGCGTCAATCAGCAGATAATTGACGAGTACCGCGACTTCGATTCCGTTCTGTGCGGACCCCGACTGCAAATACCTTGTGGTTTCGTTCATGAACCGGCCCCTGAGGTTGGTGATTTACCGGGAGCTTATTACCGCGTTCAACCAAGGCGCGCCAGCACGAAAGTGACAAACACTGCGACGCCCTCCGTCGCGAGACCGTGAAGCCGTATGAACTGTCGGCGACTCGTCGAGCCCGCAGACATGCACCCGGCCTCGGATCAAGCCTCTGTTGCGCCGGCTAGGCAGGCCACCCTTCGAACAGGTCCAAATCGGGACTAACGCTGGAGCACGACACGGTAAAAACGCGTCGATGGACGCTCCGCAGTCGGGTCCGTAAACGTTGCATGATCACGATCGCCAGTGACTACAGCCAACCGCTGCCAGACAGCCTCACTCAAGTCGCTTTTAAACTGGACCTCGTAGGTCCATCCGGGCACGGACGACCAGTCGACGGTTGGAAACCCATCCAAATTAAAACGGACGGCCATCAGGCCAACCCGGCTCGGAAGCACCACCACCGTGAACGTCTTCTCGTCGCTCAGGGGAGGGGTCCCATCGTCGGCCACCCTGATCGTGATCTGGTTCGTGCTCGGCGCCTGACTGGCATCGGGCGTCCAAGAGAAGGCGCCGGCAGCGGGATCAATAACCGCGCCCAAAGGCGCGCCAGCACCGAGGCTAAAGCGGATCGTCTGCGCGGGAAGGTCCGCATCCGTCGCGGAGGCGGTAAAGGCGAACGGCGCCCCGTCACCCACAGTGCGGTCGGGCACAACACCCAGCACAGGAGGGTGATTGTCCACGACAAGCACGTTCGGTGCGCCGGGTGTCGGCACGAGCGCCGCTCGCACTCCGTCGGTTCGTCCGTCCGGCACACGCCCCACCGACGCGGTGCCCGGACCAACCACGCCCGCCATGTAATCCACCACGACAGCCTGCGCGTTCTGGACTCGGGCGATAGCCAACGTCCAGGATGCCCCTTCGACCGCCGGTAAGCGGAAGCCGGCATGCAACTCGCCGTCAACCGTCTGCGTAGGCTCGGCATCGGCGAACAAGACCAGGTAACCGCCCGCAGGCACGACCTGCCCAGCGGGGAAGGCCCATTTCTGGAGACTTGCGTAATCGTCAGTCAGGTAAAGTCCGTTCAGCGAAACATCGACCGGACCGTTGTTCAGAAGCTCGATCCAAGGCTCATGCGCCCCCGTGGCATCCGAGAAGCCGGACGTGCCACGAGGCGCCACTTCATTGATGCGGAGGGCTGGAAACTCCGGGAGTGGCAGGGCGACGTTATTCGTCCCCCCGGGCGTGGAGGCGACAGCCGATCCGCCGTCGATGTCGAGAGAACAGCCCATCACGATATCGCTGCTGCCGCTGTTCTGCTGCAAGGCGAGGACCGACAGCACGTTGTCACCAGGCACAAGAGCATCGCCAGGCAGAGTGACGGGCCCGGAGACGGTGGCGTTGCCAACAACTGTGTTCGCCACCGTGTTCGACGTGAGGACACCAGGGTCCACATTGAACCGATACAATTCACGTCCGTTGAGATAGAAAACCGCGCCGTCATCGATGATCGTTGTCAGGCTCAACGTCGCGCCTGCGGGAACCGATGGAAGGGTGAATCGCGTCCGGAAGTAATAGGCCATCTGCCCTAAAGTCAGCGCGGTATTCTTGGGCGCTGGCAAGGCAGACTCCTCCCAGTAGAGAAGCCCTCGTCCGTCGCGCCAGGCGGAATCGTTGTAGGCGGGCGCGGTCCAAGCGGTCCCAGGCAGCCATCCGCTCTGGTAGTACCGCCATTGGTTTGTCATGACCACAGGGTGCCGGGGTCCAGAATAGGCAGCGGTGGCGGACCAGTTTCCGACCCGGTCGTTGTCTTGCCGCGCGTCGATCAGTTGGAGTGCCGCGCCCCCCCCGTTAGCAGCGCCAGGCCACGGCGCCCCGGCTCCGAAAGTCACCGAGTCCAGAACCTCATCGAGCGCGCCACCCGTCCCCAGACGCAGTAACCTCACGGTGTCCTCGGAGCGGAGGCTGCCGTCCCAACGGCCCGCAACGCTGAGGCCGGTCCCGTAGGCCGCACTGAAGGCAGTGGGTTCCCGGACCACGCAGAGCAAACCGAGCGGCGTCAGGGTTGAGCCGGGTGGGAATATGAAGCCGAAGTCGCTCCCGGCCAGCACGAGGCCCGAGAGGTTCTGCGTGGTGTTGGAGGAGGCGTTGAACAGCTCGATGTATTCCGCGTTCGTCGCGAGAGGGCGATACATAATCTCGTTGATCACGACTCGGAAACGGGGGCGGACCACGACCTCAAAAACTTGAGCAGCAGAAAGGGCTCCAGGGCCGTCGTCCGTGACCCGGACCGAAATCAGGTTGGTGCTGGCACCTTGGTCCGCGGTGGTGGCCCAGATGAACTGGCCGGAACCGCTGTCGATCGCAGCGCCAGCCGGAGCCCCCGGATCCAGAGTGAAACGCAGGTGCTGAGCCGGCGCATCCGCATCCGTAGCCGAGGCGGTAACGCTGACGGGCTCGCCTTCCATGATGTCCTGGTTCGCGATTGGGGTCAGGACGGGCGCCTGGTTC
>ORMF012455640.1_pt1 | contig 12567 bp, 6 predicted proteins | sample 1779871 | NCBI WGS metagenome assembly ORMF01 (sample SAMEA104232316, study PRJEB22302) | groundwater metagenome | biome: forest; feature: aquifer; material: groundwater | place: USA | collected 2011-08-07 | depth 5.4 m | reverse complement strand
TTGAAAGTCTCGGCGGGACGGTCGAGGTCTCTCGCCCCGGCCCTGAAAGGGGCGCGGAATTCCTCGTGAAACTGCGGAAGGCCCAGAAAGAAATAGAGGCGAAGACATGAGACGCATCTTAGTGGTGGATGACGAGCCCGCGATCACGGACGCCGTGGAGAATGCCTTCAGGCTCGAGGAAGATTATGAGGTCATCAGTTCAAACGACGGCCAGGAAGGCCTGGACCTCTTCCGGGAAAAGCATCCGGACCTTCTCATTCTTGACTGGCGTCTCAAGGGAAAGATCCAGGGAAAGGATATTCTTATTTACGCGAAAAAAGAATTTCCCCAGATTCTGGTTTATGTCGTCACGGCAAGCGTCAATTTCTTGAAGGAGATTGAGTCCCTGGGAGCCGACGGCTATTTTCTCAAGCCCTGCGATGACCTCCGGGAGCGCATCAAGGAGATTCTTCCTCCCCGCTAGCCGCACCCGACTTTTTTAATCGCCTTCAGGCACCCTCCTCCATCTCTTTTTCTTTAGAAGATAGGTCTTCCGCTTCGGGGAGCATTCCTTTTTCAACCAAGAAGGCATTCACCGCATCAAGATCAAAAGGCTTGCCGAAAAATCCATCCGCCTCGCTTGCGAGGGGGTTCCTCTCGGCCGAAGCAAGGGCCGTCACGAGGACCACCAGCGTCTTTCTCCCCCGCTTCCGGATCTCTTTCAGGATCTCCCAGCCTTTGGGGATCCCGTGAAAGACGATATCCAGGAAAACCACCTCGGGTGAGTTTTCATCAAAGAGGCGGAGGGCTTCTTTCTCGTCCCGCGCTTCGAGGACATCAAAATCACGCTCAAAGGCAAATCGCGTGGCCTGCCTCACCTCCCGGTCGTCGTCGATCACTAGAAGTTTCTTCCTCATGGGGTCTTTTCGCTTATGCCGATGACAGCCATAGCTTACATCTTTATCGGCATACTCCAACCCATGCGCGAGGATATCCGGAAAAAATTCGCAAGGCATCTGAAAGCGCTCCGCACGCGGAGAGGCTATTCGGTGTTGGAACTTGCGAGACGCTCACTCGTAAGCCGCCAACATATCCGCGACCTCGAGCTCGATGTCCCCCAGAAAAGGGTAACGATCGTGACCCTTGAAAAGCTTGCCCAAGGGCTCCGCCTCCCCCTCTGGAAGCTCCTTCAGTTCAAGGACTAAGCCTTCTCTAAGGGGTTCCTCACTCCATCTCTTTTTTCTCTCCATCATCCTTTAGCGGGGGCGATCGATTATCTTGCGCTTCACTCGGGCAGAGCTGATTGGCTATAATGACGCTCATGTTTCCCCGACTGCTCCGTTTACTTTTAGGGATCGTTTTCACTCTCATCACTGCCGAAGCCTCACTCGCAGCGGATCCGGTCGTGGGCACTTGGAGAGGAACGGTGGATCAACCCGGCTACGGCTCTTACGAGGTGGTGATGACCCTCGATTCGCCGGACGGGGGGACGATCGAATATCCTTCTCTTAGTTGCGGCGGATCGTTATCCGGGGGTGGGGGTGGGGGCGTGTATCAGTACAGCGAAACCATCACCTATGGTTGGGTGGATTCTGAAAATAAAGGGTGTATCACGGGCGGTTCCATTCGGGTGGTTTTACAGGGGGAGGGAGTGCTTTGGGAATGGAAGGGGCGTCATGAGTCTCAAGACTACACTGCTTCTGGAAAGCTCTATCGCGCGGGCCCCCAGCCGGTCACTGGGAGTTGCGCTGAGTGCGGACAGGCCTTGATGAACGACATCGCTTATGGGTTGAGCGAATCCCAGAACTTTCGTAACTATGTGCATGAGGCGCGGCAGAAGTATGCTAACTGTATATCGAATATCCCTGAGGGTTGTCAAACGACGTGCGGCCGGCAACTTTATGACAATCTGCCGGCCTGTGAGCCCTATAAGGATCCCGGCCACAAGGCGTGTGTCGAAACCGCACTCAGGGGCGCCCAACTTTCCTGTCCTTAAATAGCCTTCAAGGGGGACCCTTCCCTTTCTTTTCAAGAGCCAGGGAAAGCAGGCATTTTTCCAGCGAGACAAAAATAAGGCAACGGTTGTCCCCTAAGAACCCTTCCCTACCGCGAAGGGATTACCCAGGAGAAGCACAGTATGACTATGACACTTGAAATGGAAGCCCTCAAAACCCGCCTGAGGGCGATGTGGATGGCGGGCGACTACGGTCATTTCGCAAAGTTTCTAGAGCCAGGGGCCATGGAATTCTTTTCCCGCCTTCAAATCGTCCCCGGCGAGCGCGTCCTTGATGTAGCGTGCGGCGCGGGTCAGCTCGCCTTCCCGGCTAAGCGGGCCGGGGCCACCGTAACGGGCGTTGACATTGCCACGAACTTGATCGAGCAGGCACGCTCCCGCGCGAGGGCCGAAGGGCTCGTGATTCGCTTTGAGGAGGGCGACGCCGAGGACTTGCCCTATGAAGACGCCGCGTTCGATCTTGTCTTCAGCCTCATCGGGGCGATGTTCGCGCCCCGGCCTGAGCGGGTAGCGGCCGAACTCGTCCGCGTGTGCCGGCCCGGCGGGCGCATCGTTATGGGGAATTGGACACCGAGTGGATTCATCGGCCAGATGTTCAAGACCAACGGCAAGCATGTTCCACCGCCGGCCGGCATGCCTTCCCCCGTGCTTTGGGGCGACGAGGCTACGGTACGCGAGCGTCTTCGCGACGGAACCTGCGACTTGCGGCTGAGGCGGAAAATGTATCCGATCAAGTATCCGTTTTCACCGCCTGAGGTAGTCGAGTTCTTTCGCACCTACTACGGCCCGACCCATCGTGCCTTTCAGGCGCTCGACTCCAAAAGCCAAGTTGCCTTACGAAGTGATCTGGAGCGGTTGTGGTCGGAACACAATAAGCGAACGGGTGGTGGAACCGAGATCGAGGCCGAATATCTTGAGGTTGTTGCCATCCGTGCTTGATCGGCTAACGCAATGGCCTCACTCCAGGTGGAGCGGACGCGCTAAAGCGCGCCGTTCACCAAGACGTTAGCGGCCGTAAACTACCTTTTCGCATAAACGGGGACGCCGTGCGTCCGGGAGGGAAGCATTGGGCAGGTAACCCCTCCCGTGTCCAATCATTGCTGACGATGCACAGGCTTCCCCCGAGGCCTTGATCCCGTTCTCCCGAGACGGGATCACTTGGGAGGGATTACAAAAATCAGATCAAATCACATTGCTACGGTGTCTGTCCCCGCCACGGTGACTGGCACCTTTTTCTTCTTTTTCTTATTTTTTCTTTTTTTACCTACTTTTTCTTTATTTTATTAAGAAAAGGAGCCCACCCAAAATATTTAATGGGCATGGGGTCTTCTGTGTTGTACTTATCATAAATTTCCCTCACAACCATATCCTCTCCTCTTCTTAGCTTTCCCAAATGATCACGAAATTGATAATGGATTACCCCATAGCCTTCTTCCGGCGCAAGGTTTACATAGAAGGCATCCGTATTTTTTTTGCTAATGAAACCCGGATTAAATTCTTTAGATTCCACGATTCCCCTTGCCGTGGAACCCGTTCTGTATAATTCCGCATCTAAAAAGTCGGTTATTTTCGATTCTAATACCGGCGCAATTAATATCGAAATCATGACAAGAATTGCCAGAACTAAGGCTGTAATACTTAATTTAGTTATCTTCATATAATTCCCACCATCTTGAGGATCCTTTATCTCTAACAAACCTTGATTGCGGTAGCGGCCCCGGTGTAAAAAAGTAAAACGGATCAAATTTTGGCAGAGGCTGATCTGGAATCTTACCTCTAAAGCCAAATACCGAGTAATTAACCTTTTCTAATGAAGGAAGACCACCAAACGGGCCCGCAATTGCACTGCGTATCAGAGTTGCCGGTGAGCGAAACCCTAACTCAACAGAAACTTTCACTCCCCCGATGCCGACCCTTACCGGTACTTGGACAACTGCCTTACCTGATGGAATAATTGCTACAACCTTCCACCCAAGGCTCTGCACTTCTGGGATTTCAGCAATCCTCTCCCCTGCCCCTGCCGGGCCTTTGGTAAAAAGGTCTTGGGCAAGATTCCCGATCTGTTCGATTTGGAAAGCGCCAGCGGTGGCAAAGTTCGGTTTAACAGAGACAAGATCGCCGGTATCAAGGTCTCCACGAAGGATATTATCAGAAACGGGATTGAGGATGAAGCGGGAGTTTCCTTGGAGGAGTTCGGTGGGGGTCCCTATCCCGTCGGAAGCATAGGCGAAGTTTCCTCCAAGGGCACCTTCGGGGATGGTGATGCTTCCTCCTCCGCTTCCCAGCGTGCCGACCCTGATGGAACCACCCGGGAGTCTTGTGAGCTCAGAGGCATTCACCGGAGCATTGCGAGTGCCAAAGATTCTCTGGCCGAGATTCGAGAAGAAAGATTTCGTGGCATCGAAGGCGCTGGAGATTCCGCGGCCGAGGGATTGAATGAGGGAGGGTACGGATTGAGCCGCACTGGAGAGAAGAGCGCCTGTGACAGCTCCAAGAGAAGCGGAGGTAAAGGAGCTCAAGAGGAATTTAACGAAGGAGTTCATCTTGGATTTTTCAAGCTTCTGATCGATCTTCTGCTGGATGAGGGAAAGGGAGAATTTGTTGACGAAGTCCGTCACCCTTTCCAGGAGGCTTTTCTGGACGATCTTGCTTGTTTCCTGGGCGAGAGAGTCAAGACCGTGGTTTTGAATCCAGGGGTGAGTGGGGATTCTTTCAAGAGCCCTCGGAGAAAATTCAATCCCAGCGTGGGGAGGAAGGGGCTGGGCATTCGGCCGGTAGCCTCCGAGGGAGCGCTTCAAGGATTCGCTCACCCGGGAGAAGGATCCTTTCAGGCCTGAGAAAAGTTCTTTCAGGCTGTGTTGGGCTTGACTCATGAGGCGGCTTCCCGCCTGGGAGAGGAAGGAGCCGGCGCCTCTTGCGAAGCCGCCGAGGCCTGCGGCGAAGCTTCCGAGGACAGAGCCGAGGCCGGCGGAGAGGGCGCTCCCGAGGAATTGAAGGGTTGCTCCCACGACAAACTGCACGGCGGCAAAGAAGGCCTGGAAGAGAAACTGGAGGCCTGCGTAAAGAGCTTGTCCTACGCCTGGAATAAACATGATGGCAATCATCGCGATCTGAAGGGCGTTCTGGCCCCAATACTTAAAGAGCCCTTTGATGTCTCCCTGGCCCAGGTAGGAGAAGGAATTGATGGCAAAGTTAAGAGCCGCAAGGACGAGGGGGCCTCCCAAGATGAAGCCTACGACTTTGCCGAATCCGGTATTGAGAAACTTCTGGAGCGCCTGAGCGGCCTTCCGGAGGACCTTCACCACGGTGTTGATGACCCTCTGGAAGAACTTCGCAATCTTCCTGAAAAGCTTCTTGAAAAAGCCGGCGCCTTTTACTTTGAGAAGCTCTTGGGTGGAGAGGACTTTGGTATTGAGGGAGAAGTGCGAAAGATTGGGATCGGTGAGAACTTTATCATCTACTAAGACAGTCCCAAACCAGCGGGCCTGGAATTCAGTGGCGGGCTTTGTCCTTATGATTCCATTTTCCACGAAAGTAACCGTATCAGGGCCCATCCCTGTCACCACCACAAAGTGCCTCTCCTCGATATTGGCAATCACAGGATAGCCTGCCTGAAGGAGGGCCTTAAGCTCCTCCCAATGGATCTTGAGGCCGGTTAGTTTTAAGCCCATCACCTCAGCCATCACTTTCAGGGTGTAGGCGGAGAACTGGAGATTGCCTATGAATTCAGAAGAGACAACGCTGGTCAGGATATCGAAGAAGAGGGCCAGCCCGGTGAGTTCCTTAAGCGAGGGAAGAGCGTTCTTACAAGTTGCGATTTCCTCGGGATTCGCTTGATGGACCCGTTCGCAGTTACGGTTTAAAACATCTCGCAGAGCATAGACAGCGGATTGGCCGAAGTGGATGTCTTCCCCAATCAGTTCCAGGAGCCGGGCTTTTATCTTTTCAAGTTGGGCGAGGGTGAGTTCCTTAAGCTCAAAAGCAGGATCGGATTTGAGAAGCTTGAGCAAGGCTTCAAGCCTTGCGCCCAAACTGGTAATTTGTGACGGGAAGCCGAAGAAAAGGGCGAGGGAGTTGTAGATCGAATCAATCGAAGCCTTCAGTTCTTCGGTCCTTCTCTTGTGCTCGGTCTTGCCTGAAGCGTCAATATTATATTCCTCCTTAATGAAACGCTCAAAGGAGAAGACGGAATTAAGCGAGCGTAATTTCCCGGTCATTTGCTCGAGCTCGGTGGGTGTCCCCTGCGGGGACTGCTCCGCCGCTCCCTCCTCTTTCGGGTCTCTTCCGAGGAGCTTACGGAAGATTCTTTGTGTGAGTGTCTCAAGGTGTTTGGTTTCAAGTTTCTCTTCCTCTTGCCTTGTCCCGGATTCGCCTCCTTTTAAGGCTTCCGCTCTTCTTGTGATTTCAGAGAGTTCAGCGGAGGTGCCTCCATAGGATTTCACCTGCGTTGGGTCCATCCCGCCTACGGTGGTGGATGAGAAGTTTTCATTCTTGGTGAGCGTAAGCCGCGTGCGGGAAGCGTAACGTCCCTTTTCTTGGATGAAGCCTGCCTCGCGGGAAAGCTCTTCTGCGGAAGGAAGCCTTCCGTGGGCGAGGATAAAATTCCGGATGATCTGGGATTGGATTTCTTCATTGCCTAGATTCTTCGTTGCCACATCCACAGGAATCCAATCCACGTTGCCGTATTGGTCGCTTTTGCGGATGAGCCTTCCGTCCCGGTCCAGATAAAGGGTGTAGGAGAAATCCCCTTGTTCATTCAGGGTTCTGGTCTCATGGCCGAGGGCGTTGTAGAAGGTCTGGTTGGTCCTTACTTGCCCGCCGGAGAGGTTCCAGAGGGTTTCCTTCGTTTCCTTGACAAAGCCTAGAGGGTCGTAGACTTCACCCGATTCCATTAAATAAGGAAGGCCTGTGTCCTGCCCTCCCAGGGCATAGGGGGAGTAATCGGAAAGGATTGGAGAGAGCAGGGGGTCTTTATATCCTGTGGAAGTGGCCCAAGAGTGAAGACTTGAAGAGTCCGTGTAGGCCTTAAATAGCTCCGGCCTCTCTTCCCAGAGGAGGATCAGTTCAGGCTTCTCTCCCACCAGCCTTCCTTCCTGATTAAACCGTCTCTCGGTCCTTCTTCCATTTTCATCCTTGGCCATGAGGATCGATGCGTTGCCCGCAAGGTCAAAGCGGGTCTCAAAGGTGTGCTTCCTGGCCACTTCTTCAGACGGGCCGTAGGGGGCGTAATAAAAGAGTCTTGAGTCTTCGCGGTAGCCCCGGTTCCTGGCATATTGAATGAGGTCGGAGTCTTTGTTCCCTGTTTTACGGAACCTATCCTGAAGAGCACGAGTGTCATCCAAGACTTGACGAAGGCCCGGAAGAATATAAGAGGTCCCTAGGGGAGCATAAGAAGCGAGATTCGCATAATGTTTGTAGCCTTCTTCTTGGGCCCACTGAAGGAGCGTCTTCCCGGACCAGCGGCCGCTTGCGGCGGAAGCGCCGCTAAGCAAGGGGAAAATTTTCTGCAGCAAGGCGTTTGATTTCCAGACGAGGAAAAGGGCGTTGTCATTCGTGGTGGGATTGCCCGCCGCGTCGAAGCGTTCAATGGAATAAGGGATGGGATTGGCAATCGGTGCATAAACTTCAACTTCATTGATTGAGAGCGTTCGACCCCAGCCTGCATCATAGTGGCCGGTGATTCTGAGAGTTTGAATGTCAACCGCTGGAAAAGTTTCGTCTGCAATAATGTCCGTTAGACCTTGGGTGCGATCCACGACCGTGAACCAATTCGTTCCGTCCGTGCTTCCTTCAATCGTGAAGGCGTAACCGGAGCTGGAAGCGCCGGGGGTCTTTAAACGGATTCTTCCGACTTGGGATTTCTCGTTGAGCTTGACCGAGAAGTAAGGTGGCGCTTGGCCTTCCTGCCACCCAAGGTTTTGACCGGTATCCTCGTTGCCATCAATCAAATTCGGATCACTTGTCCCCGCCAGATCGAATCCGATGGGCCGCCACTCCTCCACCGCGGATCCCAGATGGATGTCTTCGCGTGTGCCAGCCGGCGGATTTCCCAAGAGGCCGCTCGGAAGGGGGTTATCCTGCACCCGTCCCGGCCGGTACGCATCGAGCCTCGAATCCGTGAGATATCCCGTCGTGCTCGCCCAATTGACGAGACCCGATTCATCGGTGAAACGTCTTTGCAAGTCGCGGCGGGAATCAAAAGCATCTTTCAATTCCTGCGTGATCCATTCCTCTTGAGGCCGGTAAGCGTGAAGCCTTGGATCTTCAAGCCAACCCTCTTCCTTGGCCCAGTCTGCAATGGTTTTATCTTTCCATCTGCCAATCACACCCTTTTTCCCGGGATCCGGGAAATAGACTTTGAGTTCAGGACGGGACTGCCAGATTTCATAAAGGACATTGGATTCATTTGTGATGTTGCCCCTGAAATCGTATTCGCGCACGGTCTGGAAATTCTTCTCCTCACTTGGCGCTTCGTAAATTTGGATTTCATAAATGAAGAAATATTCATTGACGCCGCTTGGAACGATCCTCAGTTTCTGAATCCCGTTGGCCGTGAAATCGTGATCGTACCATTCACGCTTGATCCCCCCTTTTTCGTTTCTCGCCACCTCCGTCCAGCTGTTTCCATCGCTTGAGACTTCGATCCGGTAGTTGAAGTTTGCGCGTTCCTGCGTAAAAAACCGAACGCGCGAAAGATCAACTTTCTTTTTGAAATCAAAGGTGAGCGGCCTCTCGGTTCCGGCTGGAATGTAAACGTAACCTACGGTGGCCAGATTGCCGTCGAAGAGATAATTTTTCTTGTCGCTCTTTAAATCAATGTCCGCCCATTCCGGTCCCGAAATCCCGATGTTGGATGCGGGCTGAAGCAGATTCTGGCGGACCGACACCGTTTCAGGCTCGGTGTCGCGGACGAAGGCCTTGCGGATGTTGCCAAATTCGTCCAAGTCGTAACTGAAATAGGTGACTTGGCCGTTGTCTGCAATTTGTTTAGTCACGCGGCCCTGACTGTCCCGCACCTCGCCTGAAAACTCCGTGACAAGAGTCCCGCCAAAATACTTCTCCGTCATCTGGAAGGTCCCGATTTGATTCCCTGAAGGATCGTATTCATAGGTGGTACGTGTGAGTTTCCCGTCCCGGTCAATCGCCGCAGTGACCTTGCCTTCCTTCGGAAGGGCTTTGGTGATCAGGGGGCTATCCTCAAACCGGGTGGACCGGTCGGGGCCATTCATGTGAAGGAGAAGTTTCGTGGAGGCATCATTCGCAAGCTCAGCCGCAGGCGGCGTAAAATTGGCCGTGTAGCGAGCGGCGCCTTTGGAGATCCTCACCTCATCGAGCCAGCCATTAACATATCTTCCTCCCGAACTGTGTTGTCCAATCCTCACTGCCGCCGTGCCTTGCATATCTGCTGAACTTGTAGCAGTCGATCCAACCTGCGTTCCATCAACAAATGCCTTCACATCCGTTCCAGACCGAGTGACCGCTATATGATACCAAGTATTGATAGACGGCCCCCATGTTGCAATAATTAATTCGCCGTTTCCTTGCAATCCAACCTGTAAATTACCCGACGAAGTTTTTTGAATAATAAAATTATTACCTTCACCGCGATCGATAAACGCCTGGTCGCCAGCGATGGAGTTAAAACGAACCCACAAATCGAGGGTGAAGTCCCCGGTTCCAAAATCCCAATCCGGGCTGTCAGCAGTTGAAAGGGAGTCGCCTGTTCCGTCAAAGAACCCAGACGCGCCGCCGAATTTGGATTGGGAGGGGGTGATCTGGGCGTCGCCAAAGGCTGTGACCGCATGAACTTGATCGCCAGCCAAAAATTCCTGATCCACATAACGGCTTGTAACGTAATCAACCACCGAGGTGGGTGTCCCGTAAATTTCAACCTCATTCCAATAAAGGCCGTTTCCTGTGTCGTTACACTTTCCCCCTACACGGATGAAGCGTGCCTTTACTGGGTTGAACACCGCCCGCTGCCAGCTCCGGGCGTCAATCTCCGGGTGATCAAAGACGCGGGTCCAGTTGATACCGTCCTCCGAGACATCGATCCAGTAGCTATAAAGGGCATGGGTCACAGAGTCTGAGAAAAGCATCCGGACCTCGCTGATTTCCGTGGGCTCCTTTAATTCAAACTCATAGTAGGCATTGTCCGGCTGATAAATGTAGGAGCGCTCGGCGGTGTCGCGGTTTCCGTCGATGAGGTTATTGGAGATTGTGTTTCCCAAGTTATCTTTGACTTTACTGACTGGCACTAATCTATCTGTCTTATGGTGGGTTTGGGTGGCACGGGTCACATTCTCAAGCGCATCCTTTTCATAAGTAAAGCTTTCCGCGCGGCCTCCTTGCTGGAATTCTTTGAGAAGGTCTCCCTGGAGGTTGAAGGTCCGGGTCACGGCGCTTGAGACAGGCCAGCCCTTGGGAGGGACAATCCTAATTTCTTCGAGCCTGAAATCACTCGCCCCATTCTGGCTGGCTGTGGCACGGATTCTTACAAACTGGGCCTTGACGGACAGGAAGGAATCTTGCTGGAGTCCTGAATAATACCCTTGTGTCTTCTCCACCACGGAATGCCAGTTCACGCCGTCAAGAGAAGCCTCGATCTGGTAGCGGACTCCGTTGGCTGAGGTCCGGTCAAGATAGGTGTCCATGCGCCCGATCACGGCCGGATGTTCAAGCTCAAGGAGGAGCCATCCGCCTATGCGGGCGCTTGTGTAAGCGCCGAATTTGCCGTCGATTGCGCGCTCCGCGAATTCTCCGGAGGCGGTCACGCTGGGAGCAGTGTTACTTGCCCGTATTATAGGAAGGGGGCTTGTGAGGGCCTCCTGAGAGAAGTCTTTGTCGGTCCTGTCTCCAACAATTACGATGTAATCCTTTCCCTTCTTTTGATAATGCCAGTCGATACGGATGAGCCTTCCCTCGGCGTCTCGGATTTCCTCGGAGACACGCACGTTCCCGAGATTGTCCCGAATGGTTGTAATCAAATTTCCAAAAGGATCCGTGGAGTATTCGTACGTTTCCTCAACGGGGCTCGCGCCGTTGAGACGCAAGAGAATAATCCTTCCCTGGGAATCTCTCGTCTCCTCGCGGACCAGCCCAAAAGCATCGGTAACGGTGATGACCAAGTTTTGCTGGGCATCCGCGGTGTAGCTTGTCCACTTTTCGTCATAGCTAGACCCCTTACGTTCTTTTACGTAAATCACTCTTCCCTGGGAATCCTTTTTCTCCTGGCGGAGGAGGCCTAAGACATCGGTGAGCGCGGTGGTCGTGTTTCCTTGGCCGTCCGTCTCATACGAAGTCCATGTTTCATTAAAACTGAAGCCATAGGCCTCAAGCTCTGCCAAGAAGACGTAAGGATAGGGGTTCCCGTCACCGGTCTTGGCGGTCATGTCTTTTAGGCGGACTCCCCGGACATTTTGTTCTGCAAAGTGGAAGGTCCAGTTGGTCTTGGGCCAGGCGCCCGTTTGATAGACAATCTCTTTCCAGACAGCGCTTGTGGATGCAGGATCATCCTGGGTTACTTCAAGGCGGAAAGAATCCAGGGCGTAATTCGTGTTACCGGGGTAGCTGGTGTTGAGAGTGATTTCCGAGAGTTGCTTCACGGAGCCCAGATCCGCCCGGTAAAAGTTTGTGGTATCCCCCCAACTTGAGAGCCAGTTTGTGGTGGAATTCTGGTCAAGGGCCTTGTCAGCCGTATAGCTTCCGTTGTAGCTTGTGCCCGCCTGGGCCGGTTTACCAGCAGCTAGGTTTTCCGTCTTTCCTTTACGCTCCTTTCTATAGATCACTCTTCCCTGGGAATCTTTTTTCTCCTCCCGGACCAGGCCGAAGGAATCCGTGACCCTGGTGATGGTATTTCCCTGTGCATCGGAGGTGTAGGCGTAGTTGGCTCGCCCTCCCTGGAGTCCATACACCTGAAGCTCGGCAATGGAGCGGTAGCCCGGACCCGCCATCTTGTCCACGAGGACGTAACGGAAGGAAGCCTCCTGGAAGGTGTAGCGATAGATCTGATTGGTGGTGGCATTTTTCTCGAAAGTGATTTCACGCCAGCTTGGGTCATCTGTGGGAAGATCAAAAGAATTCACGCGTATCCTGAATTCTTTCAAGTGATCCCCTCCCGCGCTCTGGTCGATTAAGATTTCATTCGCCTTCACTTCTTTTCCAAGGTCGAGTGTCAGCCATTCAGGCGTGGTATCGGAATTGGCTGTCTGGGCATACCAGTTGGTCGTGAAGTCTCCGTCAAGTGAGCGCCAGGGTTCGCCCCCTCCTCCGAAGCTTGAGGCTCGGACACTTTTCTGAAGGGCAAGGTTTTCTGTTCTCCCTTCGGTGCGGTAGCCAAAGACCTCGATTTCATTTAAGAAGACATAGTAGGAATCCCCTGCCCCGTTCAGGGATTGGAAGTTGTGGATCTTGACGAAGCGGTCTTCTTCTTCGGGGAAGGAGACGGTCATAATGCCCTGGTGGTTTAAGCCGGCTTGGCCTCCCACCCTCTTCCAGGTGATGCCGTCTTGGGAAATACTCACGTCAAAGCGCCTCACGAAGTAACTATCGCTTTGGGCCCCGTTATCCACCCA
>ORMF011727466.1_pt1 | contig 12569 bp, 14 predicted proteins | sample 1779871 | NCBI WGS metagenome assembly ORMF01 (sample SAMEA104232316, study PRJEB22302) | groundwater metagenome | biome: forest; feature: aquifer; material: groundwater | place: USA | collected 2011-08-07 | depth 5.4 m | reverse complement strand
TCGCCCGACGTTGCCGCACGTTCGGTTGTGGGTGCGCGAGATCATGGCGGTGCTCTACGTCGTCAATAACCGCAAGTTGATGAATCTAATCGTCTCCTTCCAGCGGAATCCGCCGCTGAGAAGATGACAAAGTAGTGCTAACCCCTAACCCCTAACCCCTTCCCCCTAACCCCTTCCCCCTAACCCCCGATCCCCGATCCCTGCTACAGTTCGGTCTTCAAATTCCGCTGTGGAGGTTCCGATGCAGCAAATGAAGACGCAATCCCGACGCATGTTCGCTGTCGCCGGACTTCTTGTCCTGGCGATGATTTCCGCCTGGTCGGCTCCAACGCGCGGACAGGCACCCGCGGCCACAGGTATGACGGCCTTCGAAGGCGCAAGGCTCATCGTGGGCGATGGGCGCGCGACCATCGAGAACTCCGTGATCGTCGTCAACGGCACGCGCTTCGCGCAGGTGGGCAGAGTAGGCCAGGTACAAATTCCGGCCGGAGCCACGCACGTGAGTCTTGCCGGCAAGACCGTGATGCCAACGATCATCGATACCCATAACCACCTGAGCCAGACGCGCGACGCACTCATTGACGATTTGAAGCGTCGCGCGTTTTACGGCGTCAGCGCTGCCCAGAGCATGGGCCAGGATACGGCTGACGTGCCGTTTCAGGTGCGTGAAGAGACGCGCGAAGGAAAGATTCCCGGCGCGGCACGGTTCTTCACCGCGGGACGCGGGATTACCGCGCCGGAACCCGGGCGTACGATGGCCCCGATCTGGGTCACCACCGTTGCCGAAGCGCGGAAAGCCGTGCAGGACAACGCCGCCAGGAAAGTCGACATCATCAAGATCTGGGTCGACGACCGGATGGGTACGGTCAAGAAGCTCTCACCGGAGCTCTATGGCGCCGTGATCGACGAAGCGCATAAGAACAGTATCCGCGTGATCGCTCACATTTACACGCTCGAAGACCACAAGGGGGTCCTGCGGGCCGGTGTCGACGTGTTCGCGCACGGCGTGCGCGACAAGGACGTGGACGATGAGTTCGTGGCGATGGTGAAGCAGCATCCGAATCTGGTGCTCGGGCCGAATATGCCCGACCGCGGCGTCGTGCAGAATTACGAATGGCTGCGAGAGAGCCTGACGGCCGCCCAGTTCGAGCAGCTTCAGAAGGGGAACACGAACCGGCCGGATGCCCAGGCGTTCCACGCGATCCAGGCGCGCAATCTCGCCAAGATGAATGCCGCCGGCGTGCGCATCGTGGTCGGCACCGACGGAAACACGCCGTGGGCGCCGCACATCGAGATGGAAGACATGGTGAAGGCAGGCATGACGCCGATGCAGGTGATCACCGCGGCCACGCGCAACGGAGCCGCGTTCCTGAAGATGACCGACACGGGCACGATCGAGGCAAACAAGAGCGCCGACTTCCTCGTGCTCGATGCGAACCCGATGGACGACATCACGAACACGCGCCGTATCTCGTCCGTGTACATCCGCGGCGCGGCGGTGGATCGCGCGCCGTTCCGAGTGACGCAGACGCGGTAAGGCGGAAGTCGTAGAGGCGGATCTTCCTGCCTTCGCCGAGGCTTCGGCGAGGCAAGCAGGTCCGCCTTTCTTCTTGCCGGCCAGTCCCGCCGGCCATCCGCCGCCGGCTACGCACGCCGGGAAATCGCGCTCGCTCCTACTCTGACGATCGCGCGTCGGATCCCAGATCCCGATCACCGCACGGTTGCCTTCAGGTCCGTTTCTCCAGGCATGTACCGGCGCTCGATGTGGCCCTCGAGTTGTGCGGGATAGAAATACACTTCTCGCAGATCGCCGATCGCGTAGCGTCCAGCCTGGTCATTGAAATGCCGGAACGCCGGATCCCCGCTCTCGCCACCGGCCGTCACCGCTCGGGCCCTGACCGTTGTGCCGAATTCGACCACGGCGACGAAGCTGTTGCCGCTCGATCCGTACCACTTCTTGGTATTGGGATAGGCGCGCGCGCCGAAGGAGGCCAGCGACCCCCACCTCGCCGAGGTGAAGCTCACGGGGATACTCGGACGCCCATCGTCGAACGAAGGCACGATGTCGTCGGTGAGCCGTTGGAAGCGGTTGATCGCTCCCCACGGGGTGTTCCACGTACCAAAGTCGGCGGTCAGCTTTGCTGATGCCGCCGCGAGCGATTTGAGCCGCTGCCGGGCGGTCGCTTTCGCACGCATGTATTCATAGATCGAGGTGTTTGCCTTCTGCGCATCCGCGGTGACACGCTGCCACAGGTCTTCGCCCCAGAACACCGCGAGCGAGGTGGGGACGGAATTCGCGGACCAGCGGTAATCCCACTCGCGCAATTCGCTGATCTGTTCCGCCAGCTCCTTCTTGTACGGACTCGACGCCGGCGTCTGGTCGTACGCCTTCAGCAGCAGCGGAATCTGAATCGCGAACTCGGTCAGGAAACTGTCGTAAGCACCGGCGATCAGCGATTCCAGCGTGAAGCCTTTCTTCCCCTCGAGGATCCGAATCGCGTGGCTGCCGCGCGGGTTCTCGCTGCCGCTGTCCATGTACGCGGGATAGTCCTTCTGCTTTGGACTGTTCGCTCCGGCGGCTGAGAAGGGCCAGTTGTTGGTGTTCTGAATCCAGCCGTTGGACGGGTTCAGCAGGTGGGGACTCTCGTCAATTCCATACACGTCGCCCCATTCCGTCGCCGGAATGCTGCCGTCCACTGGTTTGGTCCAGTCGAATTTCGGATCACGCTTCGGGACGAAGTTGGAGTGGAAGTACGCGATGTTGCCTTCGCTGTCCGCGAAGATGGTGTTGTTAGATGAGTTCGCGTGCAGCTCCATCATTGTGCGGAACGCTGCGTAGTTCCGTGCCTTGGTCCGCAGGTACGACTGGGTCAATGCCTTGACTGGCTCCTGCATCAGACGGATGGTGACCCATTTCCCGTCAGCCTCGCGTACCACAGGCCCGTGATGCGTGCGGTACACGGTGAAACTCTTCGTCGCCAAACCGGCGGGCGTCTTGTACGGGACGATGATCGTACTGGCGATCACGGGGCGTTCCTCGGCGCCGTACTTGTACGCGAACCCATCGTCCTTCTTCGCCACGGTTTCCAGGTACTCGTCGATGTCGTCGACGCTGCTCGAGGTGTGCATCCAGCCGGCACCCTCGTTGAAGCCCTGGTAGATGAAGAACTGGCCCCACGTCACGGCACCGTACGCATCAAGACCCTCATCGCTCGATACCTGCAGCTCGGAGCGGAAGAAGAACGAGGTGTGCGGATTGATGAGCAGCAGCGCGTGACCACCGGCGGTATTAGAGGGCGCGATCGCAATGCCATTCGACCCGGTGGGCTCGTCAGGTGGTGACAGATCGTGCGCCAACGTCAGCGCTTTCGATTCGTAGAACGCTTCAAGCTGCGCGAGGCTCACGCGCTCGATGTCGCCGCCGATGCTCCCTTCGCTGAATGAGAGCGCCATCCACGGTTCGAAGCGGGTAATCACGCGGGGCTTCACGCTCGGATGCGTAGCGAGGTAGTAGTTGAGGCCGCTCGCCCAGCCGTCCATCAACGCCCGGAGCCACATTGGAGAACTCCCGTATTGCGCTTTCAGATCCGTGTCGTCGATGAACAGACGTTGGCGGAGGTCGCGGTAGATCTCTTTTTCACCTTCAGCTTCCGAGAGCCGTCCGAGCGAGACCAGGTAGTTCGTCTCCACGCGGTTGAAGTCGTCTTCCGCCTGCGCGTACACCATGCCGAACACCGCGTCGGCGTCGGTCTTGCCGTGGATGTGGGCGATGCCCCAGTCGTCCCGGATGATCGTGACGTTCTGCGCCTGCCGCTCCCAACTCTGTCTCTCGGGATTGAACCGCGGTGCCGGCGCCGGCTGTCCACATGAAGCGGCGGCGACGGCAAGAATGAGTGCGAGCTTCTTCATGGCCGACTCGTGCATCTCCAGCCTTTTCCTTACCGGCCAGTCCTGCCGGACAGCCGCCGCCGTGCGGAGCACGCCGACGTACGGACGCCGGAAAGCGCGCGCAGCGATTGAACGCGTCGACTTCCGTCCACGCGTCCGAGTTGCCAAGAGTCAGCTCCGGCGTTTTGTGCCGTGTGACGGATGTCGCCCCGAGCCAGCAAATAGTCGACGCGCGATCGTCAGAGTAGGAGCGAGCGCGATTTCCCGGCGTGCGTAGCCGGCGGCGGATGGCCGGCAGGACTGACCGGCAAAAATGCCAGCGCTCTTCCTTTGTCCTCAGCGCACGATCTGCCGGATCGTACCGTCCTGTTTGTTGAGCAGGAAGACTTGGTTGTCGGGGCCGAGTCCGAAGCGGAGGTCGGCACGCACGGCCGCTGGCTTCTTCTCCTTGATCAACTGCATCAGCGTTTTCGCGGAGCCGCCGCTGTTGAACAGGACTCGGCGAATCGGATCCTGTCCGCCGGTCGGCAGCCGGTCGGCGTTGAAGTAGAAAACCTCGCCACTGGGGTTGTCACCGAAGAGCACCAGGTTCGCGAGCTGCGGGATGGCCGTGCCACGATAGGCAATCACGCCTGTGGTCGCGACCTGCGAGCCGAAAAGTGGATCGCGATGGTCGTACTCGACGATCGGGTAGGTGACCTTCGGATCGCCGCGCCGCTCGTCCAGCTTGATCTCCGTGCGACTGATGAAGCGAAAGCTCGCTTCCCAGGTGTTCCAGCCAAGGTTGGCGCCGGCCGTGATGAGGCTGATCTCCTCGACGATGTTCTGGCCGATTTCGGCGAGGAAGAGATTCCCGTTCTTCGGGTCCCAACCGAAGCGCTGCGGGTTGCGAACGCCGTAAGCGTAGATCTCGCCGAGCGCTTTCGGATCGTTTCCGCGAACGAACGGATTGCTCGCCGGGATGCCGTACTTGCCGTTGGCGCTGTTGGTGCCGAGCGGATCGATGCGGAGGATCTTGCCGAACGGCGTGCCGAGATTCTGCGCCGCATTGAACGGATCGCCGCCACTGCCGCCATCGGCCAGGGCAACGTACAACAAGCCGTAGTCGGCGATGCCCGGCATCGCCAGCGGATTGAAGGCCGCGAGTCCTGCGTTGTGGTTCGCGAACGGCTGCCGGAAGCGTACCAGCTCCCGCGGAGGGCCTCCGTCGTAGGTCGCCGCCGCAGGATTCTTCGCGGTCCATTCGAACAGGACCGTGTCATGGGTGTTCATGCCGCCGGCGGGGATGAAGTCGGGTTTCGGCTGCATGTTGCTCGAATCGGTGTAGGTGTAGAACTTGCCGTAGCCGCGTGTGCCGGCCTGATTGAACTGCGGGTGAAAGGCGAAGCTCTGGAAGCCGCGCTCTCTGCCTTGTGACTGGACGCTGACTCCCCAATCGGACGCGTTGATGTCGATGTAGCGGATGACCGTCCTGCCGTCATAGCTCACGCCGTAAACAGGTCCGCGCATGTCGTTGACGAACAGGCGCCGCGTGCCCGGCTCGTTGACGAGGAGCATCATGCGCGCCGGCTCGCCGTTCATGTCCGGAATCGAGGCGAACTCCGCGATGTTGACGCGGATGACGCCCTCGGTAGCGACGATCGGCTGGGGAAAGGGATCGATGCTCTGTCCGAAGGCGTAGGACGCCATCAGCAACGTGGCGGCCAGGGCGTGAGTCAGATGCCTGGTCACTTCCACCGGTCCATCGCCTGGCGATGCATCGACTGAGGAGGGAGCTCCGCGAGCTCGATTCGGATCCCGTTCGGATCAGTGATGTTGTTCAGGATGGCCTTCGTGTCGCTGGTACGAATCTCGGCCCCGTTCGCGCCGCGCTGCTTGAACATCGCGGTTGCGGCAGCCATGTTCTCGACGTGGATGCCGACATGGTTGATCGCCGCGGGACGTCCGGGGCCCGGCTGGATCTCGAAGAACGTGTTCTTGCTGACCTGGACGTACACGAGGCGGGCCTGCCCCTTGTCGTCGTTCACGCGGAAGGCCTCAGGAAACCCAAGCGTCTTCGTGTAGTACGTGACCGCCTCGTCGAGGTTCGGCACGTTCATGCCGATGTGATTCACTTGGACGAGTCCCTTGTTTGGACTCTGGGCGTTTGGACTCTGGGCCGCAACCGCGTGAAGACCCACTCCCACCAGCAACCCGGTGACAAACAGCATGCAAGCTCTCATCGTAGGTTCCTTTCCGGCCTCATGACGCGGTGGTGCTTCAGCCGCCGAAGCCTCGGCGGAGGCGGCCGCGTTGTGAACGAAACAGGAGTATAAGCCAGGGTCGCGGCGTGGGGGCGACAGATCCTCGCGTTGGCGGAACGAATCGATCACCGCCGATTTAGACGGGCTTCTTCTTTTCAACCAGTACATCCCACCATCCAAAGTGAACGGCGAGAACGTGGTCCAGCTCTATCGTGCTGGGAGATGAGTCGGTCTGGCCGACCGTCGGCAGGCAATATGCGGCATGCCGGGATGCAGCCAGCATGTGCCGGACACCGTCGGAGAAACCCTGGCCGGCGTACGCGATACAGCCCGCCATCGGCAGCGCGACCAGGTCGTCGAGTGCGTACGGAATCTTCTCGTCCACCGTGCCCTGGCTGTCCTGAAACTTGCACTCGATGGCGAACGCCCTCTGCGAATCTTCGGCGACGCAGAAGATGTCGATGCACCGGTTCTTTCCGATGATCGTCTTGCCGACCTTGACCTCCCGGTAGACCTTCAACGTGCGGGATCCGAAGCGCTTCGAGACGTAGGACGCGACAATGTTCGCGTATTCAGCACCGGTCATGTCCGCGTCGACTCGAGCAGATCCGGCTGACCGGGCTGCGGCAACGCATCGACCTCGGCTGGCACATGACCCACACCGAACTGGCGCAGCCGCTGCGCCGCAATCTTCACCGCTTCGGGATTGAGATCGTTGCCGAGGAAGCGGCGCCCGAGTCGCGCCGCGGCAACCCCGACGCTGCCTGACCCCATGAACGGATCGACGACAACGTCGCCCGGCTCAGAGCTTTGGCGTACGAGCACTTCCGCGATTTCGCTTGGCTTTTCCGCCGGGTAACCGCCGCGGATCCTCGGGGCCGAAATGATGTCGGCGGCGCCGAGATCGTTCAATCGCCGCTTGCCTTTCTCGAAGAACAGGATGAACTCGTACCGCGCGCGATAGTGGTAACCCATTCCAATCGTGCACTTGTCCCACACGAGCGGCTTCCAGAACCGGAATCCTGCCTTCTCGGCCTCCGGCTTCGCAATGAACATCGTCTCGGCGTCGCACAGGAGGTAGAAATGGGTATTGCCCTTCAGAACGCGATAGACCTCCGTGAACAACTCGCCGAATCGCGCGTTCGGAAAAATCTTGAACCAATCGTTGCTGGACGCTTTGCTGTGTTTCAGGCGCGTCGTGGTGCCGATTGCGCGATGCTTCTCGAGAGATTCATAGGCGGGGTCCGTAATCAGCAGATCCACCGACTCGGTTGGCCGATCGCGAAGCCATCTGACGGCATCCTGCGTGAACAGCTCGAACGGAACTGGGGTCACAACGGCCTCGGTTTGCGTGAAAGACGAGAGACGCGTCATTCTACGACGCGACGAAACGAAGGAATGCGTAGAACGCGACTCATTGTGCGATTAATGTTGCCGCGACCGCGTGACAGAGCAGGTCACACCGATTCGGGTGTTCGCCTGCGGTCGGTCAATCCGCGCCTTCGAGCGGCCTCTTCCCCTCGATCGCAGCGACATACCGCTCGATCATCAGAATCGTAAACGTGCCCGCCAGGTCGTCGGCATGAGCGTAGTCATTTCCCGTTTTCGGACCGGCGTTGCGACTGCACATGCCGAGGCGTCTCCGCCTTTGACTTTGCTATGCCGTGTCGTACCTCCCGCTGACGCTTTATGGCCAGGACGTGCGGATCGCGTTCATGGATGTGGCGCCGCTCGGCCAGCCGAACGGGCACACGGTGGTCCTGTTTCACGGGAACAATTTCGCCGGGTTCTATTTCGGCGCAGTCATCGACGCGCTCCGTAAGGAAGGATTCCGGGTGATTGCGCCGGATCAGATCGGATACGGCCGATCATCGAAGCCGATCATCCGTACAACTTTCACGACATGGCGCCGCAACACGCGCCTGATCCTGCGGAGTCTCAACATCGAGAAAGCGATGATCGTGGGGCACTCGATGGGAGGGATGCTCGCCGCGCGCTTCGCCACGCAGTTTCCAGACGTGACCGAGCGCCTCGTGCTCTACAACCCGATCGGGCTCGCGGACCCACGCTTCGAGCGGCCGTGGGAGAGCACAGACGAGGGCTACAAGCGCACGCTCGCCGCGACGTATCAGACCACCCGGGCTGCCATCATGCGGTACGTCGCCCACAGCGAGGCGGCGTGGACACCCGAAGCGCCGGACAAGACACTCCCGCCCCTTGTCGCGTTTCTCAAAGGGGGCGTCGCACAACGCTAGGTCACAGCTCTTCGGGCATTGGCCTCGCGATCGGGGAGATGCACTCCCGGCGTGTTATCCTGCAGCGCAGTCAGCCCTAACGAGGACCGGGTAGTGGGGATCCGGAAGACGCGAACGGTCGTCGGTAGTCGACGCTGATGGTCAATTGGAGGTTCATATGAAACGCATCGCATTGCTTGTGTTCGGTGTTCTGGCGGTTTCGACCAGCGGGCTGGCACAGACGCCCGACGATGCCATTAACACACCATTGCTGGCGGCCCCGGCCCCTCTGAAGGAGGGAGCGACAGTCGTCAAGTGGAGTCCCAACCAAACGTACGTGACGTTGAGGAAGGGTACGAACCGTCTGGTTTGCTACGACCGATCGGGCTTTCCTTTACAGCAGCCGTTCTCGCTCGAGTGCACGAGCATCGCCAACCTGGATCGTGTCGCTCAGAACATGAAAGCGGAGGCGCTCGGCGACAAGATGAAGTCCGAGGCGATGCTCAACGCCGCGGAGAAGGATGGCACGCGCGTGAAGCCCGAGTTCGGGTCGGTGTGGTACCACCTGGCGGGCCCGGACAAGGAGCACGCTCGCACGCACATGACCATCGCGGTCCCTGGCGCAACGACGGCGACCCTCGGCCTGCCCGAGAACGGGAGACAGGGTGGCGTCTGGATCATGAATGCGGGTACGACGACTGCGCATCTCATGACACCCGGCGAATAGCATGAAGCTTCTGATCGTGACGCTGCTCGCCGCTGCGTCGCTGTCCGCGGCGCAGGGCAAGCAGACGTTCACGGGCACGATCACGGACAACATGTGCGCCAGGGCCGATCATTCGCAGATGCAGATGGGACCGACCGACGCCGACTGCACGAGGGAGTGCATCCGAGCCCATGGCGCCATGTACGTGCTGTATGACGGGAAGGACGCCTACACGCTGAGCGATCAGCAGACGCCCGGGAAGTTCGCGGCGAAAAAGGTCCAGGTCGTGGGCACGCTGGACGCCAAGACGAAGACGATCAAGGTGGAGTCGATTACTGCGACGAAATGAGCGGGGCGTGCGCGCGGCCATTCCACGCACTTACCGCCCCACTTGACGTACGCATCGCGGCGTTCGGCGCGCCAATGCGGCCTACTGCCTGCCGTAGAGGAAGAGTTCCTTCCCGTTGGCCATCACAATCTTGTTCAACCGAAGAATATTCGAGCCGTCTGTGAACCGATATCCGCTGGCGGTGATCGCGTCCCCCATCTTCAGGGTGTTCCTGTCCCAACCGTTCCCCGCCATGCGAGTCGTACTGGGGCCCCCGACGTTCCACTTCTCGAGCCTGCCGTTGTCAGCCGTGACGTCAAGACCCATCATCACGTGCGGATTGGACCAGGTGTACCCCGTCACGGTCCCTTTCACGGTGACCTCCCGCGACATATCGACGGGCCATGAATGATGTGCGAATAACGGACTGGCAGCCACGACGATCGCGACTACTCCGAGTGCAAGGACTTGTAGCCTAGTGATCACGCCACACCTCCGACGCAATTCTAGCTGATCTCCCCGGCAATGAAGCCGGGAGTGTTGCCATCCGCGACGTGCACCGGCAGTCCTTTCCCCGCGAGGTCAGGCAGCCCCGGCGGCGCCGTGACGGCCTTGACAGCCCCCCCCGCCGGTCTGCCGCAATTACGCTGCGAATTGCGGCTTCATGATATGTGGACGCGACCGATGAGAAGATTTCGTCTCATGGCTGTGTGGCAGGTGTAGCATCTGCCGAGGTTTCCCGCCAACCTGTGGAGAAGGAACATGAAGTTGTTCTCGTCAAAGCCACGGTTCGTGTGCATCGCGTCGGTCCTGCTGTTCCTGGGCGCATTCGGCTCGACGCAGCTCGTGTATCCGCAGGAAGCTCAAAACCGCGGCAGTCAGAACACCGCTCCGAATGCGCTCGAGCTTCTGCACGTTCAAGGCAACATCAGCATGCTGGCAGGAGCGGGCGGCAATATCACGGTGCAAGTGGGCAAGGACGGCATCCTTCTCGTTGACTCCGGTGTGGCAACGATGAGCGATAAGGTCCTGGAGGCCATTCGGACCTTGTCGAAAGCTCAGATCACCTACATCATCAATACCAACGAGAGAAACGACCATGTGGGCGGCAACGGGAGCTTCGCACGGATCGGTCGGCCGTTGGCCATCGCCCGAGCCGCGCAGGCGAGCGTTTTCATCATTGCCTTCAGCACGATTCTCGAGAGGATGAGCGATCGCAACGCCAAACCTTCCATCGCCGAAGACGCCTGGCCGAACGACACGTATTCGGTGTCCCAGAAGAACCTGTCTTTCAACGGTGAGGCGATCCAGATCTTTCATCAACCGGCGACGACGGACGGCGACAGCATCGTGCTCTTTCGACGCTCCGACGTCATCAGCACGGGCGATATTTTCGATCCGACGAAATACCCGATCATCGACGTGAAGAACGGAGGGAGTCTGCAGGGCGTTCTCGAGGGACTGAACCGCCTGCGGCAGATGGCGATTCCGGCCGACCACGTGGAAGCGGGCACGATGATCGTCCCCGGCCATGGAAGGCTTTGTGACGTCGCGGATCTGAACATCTATCAACAGATGGTCACCGTCGTCCGAGACCGCCTTCAGGACATGATCAAGAGCGGCATGACTCTCGAGCAGGTGAAGGCTGCCAAGCCGACCCGGGACTACGATCCGATCTATGGCAGCAATACGGGCAATTGGACGACGGAGATGTTCATTGAGGCCGCCTACAAGAGTCTCAGCAGCAAAGCGGATACTGGCGAAGGCCGTGGAAATAAATAGACCAGGAGCAAGGTGATGAAACATAGATTGCTGGTCGTAGTCGTAGTCTCGTTGAGTGCGTTGACCTTTCTGACGTTGAGCAGTGGTCTGACCTTCGCGCATCATTCGGCTTCGGCAACGTACATCTTCGCCAAGTCCGTCAAGATTGAAGGGACGTTGAAGGAGTTCATTTGGCGCAACCCGCACTCCTTCATGAAGGTGGAGGCCCCCGACGACAAAGGGGAGTTGCAGATCTGGGTGATCGAAGGTGCCGCACCGCAGCAGTTCGCCGAAGGCGGCTTGAAGGCGACTACCCTCCGAGCCGGCGATCGCGTCGTCGTCACAGGGCGGCCCGGACGTCTTGCGGAGGATCACAGACTGCTGCTTCAGACGATAGAGCGGCCATCGGACGGCTTCAAGTGGCAGGGCCCCGCCGGTCAGCAATAACCAGCACCGGTGCCAGTTCCATCAGGGCGATTCGGTGCCAGAGGGACGAAACATGGAAACACGTCGAGGAGTCCTGCTCGCCGTAGCGTTATCGCTGCTGCTCTCGTCGAATCTGGCTGCGCAACGTCCGGCGGATGCCCAGGGTGGAGCTCCTGGAACCGCGCGCGCTGCTGCCCCGGACGATTTCACCGGATATTGGGTGTCGGTCGTCACCGAAAAGTGGCGGTACCGCATGGTCGTGCCGGACAAAGGCGATTACGTGCAGGTTCCGCTGAACCCCGAAGGGCGCAAAATCGCGCGCGCCTGGGATCCAGCCAGGGATCAAGCGAGCGGTGAGGAATGCAAGTCGTACGGTGCTGCCGCTCTCCTGCAGGTCCCGGGGCGACTCCACACTTACTGGCAGGACGACAAGACGCTCCGTATGGATACGGATTCCGGCACCCAGACTCGCTTATTCCATTTCGGTGGGTCACCCCTCTCGGATCAAGCGCCCACGTGGCAGGGATACTCGGTTGCCCTGTGGGGAGGAAGCGAACCCAGGGACCGGCGTGACGGCCAGGGCGGACCTGTGCAGGACTCGACGGGCAGGCTGGTCGTCGGAAGAGAACTGCAGAAGCAGGCGGATTATCTCAAGGTGGTGACCACTCGTATGCGTCCAGGATATCTGCAGAAGAACGGTGTGCCTTACAGCGCCAACGCGATTGTGGAAGAGTATTTCGATCGCTTTTCGGACCCCTATACTCACGATGCCTGGCTCGTGGTGACGACGGTGATCACCGACCCTCAATATCTCATCGAACCTCTCATCACCCATGCGCATTTCAAGAAGATTCCGGACGCGTCCGGGTGGGATCCCACGCCCTGTCGCGCCAACGAACCACGCTGACAAGGATGACCAGATGAGATCCACGACGTCTCTGCTGCTCTTGCTGTTGGTGTTCGCGAGCCGGCCGGCGAGCGCC
>ORMF010785902.1_pt1 | contig 12570 bp, 12 predicted proteins | sample 1779871 | NCBI WGS metagenome assembly ORMF01 (sample SAMEA104232316, study PRJEB22302) | groundwater metagenome | biome: forest; feature: aquifer; material: groundwater | place: USA | collected 2011-08-07 | depth 5.4 m | reverse complement strand
ATTCTGATAACAGCAATGCAGGCACAGTTACTATGACTACGGGAAGTAGTATCACATCCAGCGGGACCGTCAATATCGACGGAGCACAAGCCGCAACGCTTCAGAATATTTCACTCACGAATTCAGGCAGCGCTTTAAATGTCGGTACCAACATAGGTACAGGCAGGACTGCCAATTTCACAAACGTGACAGCAAACGGCGTTCTTTCTACCAACAATGGCTTAATTAAAATCGTAAACACTCAAGATGCCGCGCTGAAACAGAACGTCACAGCAGGCACCAGCGATGTGACGGTGCTTTCAGCTAGAACTATTACGCTCGGCGCTGCTTCAACTGTCAGCGGAAATAATGTTGTGCTGACGGCTGATGCGGATGACAACAACTCAGGTAACTTTACAATGACTGCAGGCAGTGCGATTAATGCTACTAATTCGCTCAACATTAATGGCGCAGGAAATACCACTCTTCCGAGTCTTGCTGTTGTCAATTCGGGTGGTGCGTTAAACATTGGTACGAATTCAGGTACCGGTCGTACGAACACATTCGCCAATATCACCGGTAACGGAATTTTTTCAACTAATAATGGAAATGTGGGATTGACTGCTGCAACGAACGTCACCGCAAACCAAAATATTACAGCAGGCACAGGTAACGTTAGTTTGAAAGCCGGAAACACAATTACACTCGGCGCTGCCTCAGCTATCACCGGAAAAGACATTACCTTTATTGCAGACAGTGATAACAGCGCCGCAGGTACAGTCACCATGACCGCAGGAAGCAGTGTTACCGCAAACGGTGCTGTTAATATTGATGGTGCCGCTAATGCAACGCTTCAGAATATCTCACTCACAAATGCAGGCAGTGCGCTGAACGTTGGCACCAACATAGGCACAGGAAGAACTGCTAACTTTGTTAATGTGACGGGAAGCGGAATTCTTTCCACAAATAACGGATCCGTCCAATTAATTTCAAATACGAATGTGACCGCAAACCAAAACATCACCGCAGGCGCGGGAAACGTTACGCTTAAGGCCGGAAATACAATTACACTCGGCGCAGCCTCAGCAGTCACGGGGAAAAATATTACGTTAACTGCTGATTCTGATAACAGCAATGCAGGCACAGTTACTATGACTACGGGAAGTAGTATCACATCCAGCGGGACCGTCAATATCGACGGAGCACAAGCCGCAACGCTTCAGAATATTTCCACAACCACATCAGGCGACGCGATTAAGATTGGCACTAATACCGGAACCGGACGTACCAATAACTTTTCAAGCGTGACGGCAAGCGGAATTCTCTCGACAACGAACGGCGCAATTGAAACCAACGCAACCAGCAATATTATTTTTAGCCAAACTGTTAATTCAGGAACAGCGGACATTACTGCCAAAGCGGACAACAGCATCACACTGAATGGGACTGCTGCTTTAAGCGGGAAAAATATTACATTGACCGCGGACAATGATAATAATTTAGTCGGAAATTTTGCTATGAACGCGGGATCAAGCATTGTTTCAAGCAACGGAAACATTTCGATCTCCAGCGCAGGAAATACAACGATGAGAACAGTGAATGCCGGTAGCGGCGGAACTGTGAATGTGACATCAGTTATCGGTTCGATCAGTGATGATTTGGATCAATCTACCAAGATTACGGGAAATCAAGTGACACTCAACGCAAAGAACGCGATTGGAAGCACTGCCGCGAATGGAGAGATTGATTTGAGCGCTAATACGGTTCAGGCGACCGCTCAAAATGGATCCATTGTTTTAGGGAATGATAAAGCACTTCAAGTTACTTCTGCAAATTCCACCAATGGACTCGTTCGAATTGCGGCGGTAGGGAATTTAGCTGCAGATCAAATCAGCGCAGCAGGAACGGGGACCAATTCTATTTCTTTAACAACTACAGCAGGCGGTAATATGACGCTCGGTACTGTTTCTGCTGAAAATGGTGTGACGCTCAATTCCGCGGGAAGTATTCTTGATGGGAATGGATCTTTGAATAATGTGACTGCCGGTTCCAACTCAGCATTTGCCGCGGCAGGCACTATCGGAACTCAAGCTAATGGTATTGATGTTCAAATTTCAAATGGCGCTATTTTAACCGCTACGGCTTCCGGGCAGGATGTGAACGGAGCCTCCATTAATTTGGATGGGAATATTAATGGAAATATAGTTAATCCCGGAACAGATTTCGCATTTGGTACTCCTTCGGGAAATGTGCTTTTTAATGGAAACCAACTTTACCCCTCTTTCATTCCTTTTGGCGGATTTGCTATTAGTCCGGTTGCCCTTACAGCCGACGCAATTGCCAACTTTTTCTCCACCTTATTTTCCTATCAGGAAACCCGCACCAAGTCTGCCCTATTTGCCTTCTAATAATTTACATAACCTATTAATATTAAATAGCTTAGGAAGATAATAAAACTCAAAAAGAAGTGATTTCTACGCACTTTTTCTCTTTATCAGCTATTTACTTTTAAATGAAAGGGGGGTAGGGTTTTTATAGTACTAGAAGTTACAGCTCATTGACTCAAGTTTGAAAGATCTGAAAAAGGCAAAGTCAGAGTAATCTGGCGACGCAAAACCACAGATCCTATGAATTGCGGGCGGTGTTCAGTGAAACAGTGAAGCGTTGTACGTCACTGGGAACTGGTCACTCGTCCTCGGTCACTTGTAGGATGGCTGGGCTACCAATCTCAGGAATTAAAACACATTTGGTGTTTTCTTTTCCCTCTCTGCCTTTTTCAGTTCTGTTTGAGCTGGAGAGGTAAGGGGAAGATGAAAACAAAGATTAAAAAAATTGTATTCGCTTTGGTGATGAGTTTTACCGTATCGAACACTCTTTACGCCCAAGCAGTCATCGAAATGGGTGCTCATTCTTCTTCTCCTAAAACAGAAGTCACTTTCAATTCAGACGAAACCTCCTTTTTCGCAAATAATACCAGTGCCATTCTTCCGCTATTAAGCAATATGCTTAACCAGGATGCCATCTATCAATCCGCTAATAGTTTTGAAGCTCTTCGCCGGAATAGCGCGTTTTACCCAAATGAAAGTTTGATTTCCCGGTTTTTGAGCTTTGATTCGGCAAAATAATCCGCCTAATTCACTCCTTTCAGAAATCCTGATTTTATGAGAAAATCATTCTTCGTGATATGAAATTTTTATATTTAATGATTGCATCACTTATTTTCTTCCCAACTCAGGAATACAGCGCACTGCCTTCGGATTACGGCCTCATTTCAGAGGATGTGAGCTTGAGGACAGAGGACGGCGTCACGCTTGCCGGCTGGTATCTCAAGGCTCCGGAATCTGAAAAAACAATTTACCTCCTTCACGGAAACGCCGGAAATATCGCAGACCGTTTGTTTAAAGCCGCGGAATGGGTGAAGCGTGGCTATTCCGTATTTTTACTGGATTACCGCGGTTACGGCGCCAGTGAAGGAAAAATTGAAAGTGAGAACGATCTTTACGCGGACGCGCGAGCCGGCCTCGTTTGGCTTCGCAACCAGAAAAAACTTTCCAATTCTGAAATTGTTTTATACGGCGAATCCATCGGCACGGCTGCCATGGTGGAGCTTGCGTCCAAGGAACATTTCTTCACACTCATTTTGGAGTCGCCATTCACTTCATTTAAGGAAGTGACCAAAGTCCATTACCCGTTTGTTCCCGATTTTCTTCTCAATTCTTTTGAATTCGACAACAAAAATAAAATTCAAAATATCGATACGCCCGTATTTATCATTCACGGAAAAGAAGACGAAATTTGTCCTTGGGTGATGGGTGAAGCGCTGTATGAGCGCGTGAAGGCTCCTAAGCAAATGTTTTCTGTGCCGCGTGGACACCACAACGATCTTCCCGATCTTGCAGGTGCGGAGTTTTATGAAAAGCCGATTCAATTTTTGAATCAAATAAAAGGAAGTTCGTGAAACGTAACGCCATCGTGCTTCAGTCCGGTGGTTCGACGGCTGTGATCAATCAAAGCCTCGCGGGTGTGATTGACGGCGTTAAACTATCGAAACATTTTGGGAAACTTTATGGCTCGCGCTTTGGAATTCTCGGAATTTTAAAACCAAACTGGATTCTTTTAAACGGGTTATTCAAAAATGAAATTAAAAATCTCCGGGGGAGCCCGTCTTCTGCGCTGGGTTCCTGCCGCAAAAAATTAACCGGAGTAGAGGCAAGAGAAGCCGTTAAAACACTTATCAAAAAAAATATTCATACGGTTTTTTTGATTGGCGGGAATGACTCCGCAGAAACAGGTCTTCTACTTGCGAAGACGGCACGTGCATCCGGCAACTCTCTTCAAGTGATTGGAATTCCAAAAACCATTGATAATGATCTTCCGGGCATGGATCACGCGCCGGGTTACGGAAGCATCGCGCGTTTCTTTGCGATTGCGACTCAGGAAGCATCGCTCGATACGAAAGCAATCCGTTTTTCAGATCCTGTGAAGATTATTGAGACGATGGGCCGGAATTCAGGTTGGGTAGTGGCAGCCTCCAGTTTGCTCAAGGAAAAAGAAAGCGACGGACCCCATCTTCTTTATTTCCCGGAACGTTCATTCAATGAAAAAAAGTTTCTCGACGATGTCAAAAAAGTTTACCAAAAATTTGGTTTTGTCGTGATTGTGATTTCGGAAACCATTCGGGATAAAACCGGAAAACGGATTGGACAAAATCAAAAATCAATTGCCGAGGATCAATTTGGGCACGTGTATGTAGAAGGTGCCGCGCAATATCTTTGCGCTCTTGTGGAATCAAAGCTCAGGCTTCGCGCGCGATTTGATAAACCGGGAACTATTCAAAGAATGTCTCTTCCATATATATCAAAGGTAGACCAAAAAGAGGCGTATGAATGCGGACGGTTTGCGGTTCAGGTTTCTCAAAATTCACAGGTGAGCGGTGTCGAAGTTGCGATGAGGCGAGTTTTGACCCGCCCTTACAAAATTAAATTTGGAACCATTCCGCTTCCGGTGGTGGCAGGAAGTGAAAAGCTTTTGCCGCCATCATTTATTAACCGAGAAGGGAATTTTGTCACCCCTGCCTTCAAGAAATATGCACTACCTTTAATCGGGAAACTTCCCGAATCCTACCTTTCGTTCGTGTAATCTTATGAAAATGATTTTGTTTGATATTGATGGGACGCTCCTCAGAACCGGCGGTATAGGCGCAGATGCGGTTGAGCGTGCCTTTAACGAGCTCTTCAATGTGTCGGATGTTTGGGGAAATTATGATCCAAGCGGGAAAACAGATTACCAGATTATTCAGGAGCTTTCGGAATTGGCGCTTCGGCGAAGTTTAAGCGACGCGGAGCAAAAAGAAGTTGCCAATCGTTATATCTGCTATTTTCAAGAAACTATTCACTTGGCTACTAACTTTCGGATCCTTCCGGGAGTTCATGAATTGCTGAGTGAGCTTTGCGGCCGCAACTATTTAATCGGGCTCGCCACGGGAAATTTAAAAGAAACTGCGGATATTAAACTCAAGCACGGAAAAATTGATCACTTTTTTACATTTGGCGGATTTGGCTGCGACGCCGTTGAACGCCTCACATTAACTCGTCGTGCGCTGGAGCGCGGTCTCAAACTATCCGGCGGAAAGATAAAAGCGGAAGAAGTTGTTTTAATCGGAGACGCGAGACAGGATATGGAATGCGGACGGGCGCTTGGTTTGCGGACGATTGGCGTTGCAACAGGGTCTCTTTCTGTGAACGAGATTTCAGTATTCAATCCGCATCTTGTTTTGGAAAATTTGAGCGATTCCCGGAAGATTCTTGATTTTATTGAAAATTAGAAATTAGTCTTTGCGAAGAACAATTCCTTTGTCATTCTGAGGGCTAAAGCCCGAAGAATCTAGCGTTCGCAGATCTTTCACGGAGTTTATCCTGAGTCGTAGATCCTTCACTTCGTTCAGGATGACACCGAAGGATTCAGGATGACAAACGAGAATTATCGTAAGAATTGGGTATTACGTTTTACCCAAGCGAGATACGCGGTGACTTCAGATTCTTTTCGCTCGTGCGACCACGAGAGACGACTGCTCACAATGTCTGCAGCCTTATGAACACAATCCAGTCCTCGGCAAATGGTTTGGTCCAGACGGAGACGTCCCACACAAATATCTGTTAGACTTTGAGCAAGCTCCTGTTCAATCGCAAAAATAATTTGTGCGCCAATCATGCTATGTTGAGTGCAAAATGGTTTCCCGAGTTCTGAGGAACGGTTGGCCACAGCCAGAACGCCATTGACACGCTCGCCATATATTCTTGCAAGATTTTCAATGGTCGGTTTTGGAATCCAAGCAAGAGAGCTTCTTCCGAGCGTTCCGGGGCCGCGCCAGGTGAGATCAAAACTTCCAATTAAAGGAAGTTCCGCTGTTTTGCAGCGATCCGCCGTTTTTTCAAGTTTTTGAACGAGCAAATCACACATTTGTTCGGCAATTAAACGATGCGTTGTATATTTCCCGCCGACAATTGAGAAAAAGTGTTTTGGATTTTCGTGAATCAAATGGGTCCGGCTTACTTTCGATGTATTTCTTCCGGGAAGTGCCGCCAAAGGACGGACACCTGCGAATGTGGTGATGATATCTTCTTTCCGGATGTTGAGACTTCTCGTAATTTTTTTTATTTCTGAAAGCAAGAAATCGACTTCTTCCGCTGTGGCGTGAACCGAATCGAGTGATTCCGCAAGCGGCGTATCGGTGGTACCTACGAGAGAACCGTTTTTCCAGGGAATCATGAAAATGACGCGCTTGTCACTCGAAGAGAGAACAATCGCGTCGTCAGAAATTTTCTGTTTCAAAATTAAATGAATTCCTTTGCTTGGTTTCAGCATCGGTTTGTGTTGGGGGAGAAGAAGGGAGAGCGTTTTGTCCGCCCAAGGTCCGGTTGCGTTGACAATGCTCGCGGCTCGGAGCGAACCGTTTGTTTTACTTAAACGGTCTTGAAGATAAACCTCATATTTTCCGTCATCCCGCATACTGATTCGCGTCACTTCCACATGGCTCGCTGTTTCGGCGCCGGCAAGCTGTGCCGAAAGAATGGTTTCAAGGCATACGCGAATGTCATCCATTTGGGCATCGAAGTAGCGAATTCCGCCCGTGACGGAAGAATCCGCAAGAAACGGATATTTATTTTTTAATTCTGTTCGCGAATAAGTTTCCTGCGCTTTTAAAGTATCCTTACTTGCCAATTGTCCGTAGAGCCAAGTTCCGAATTTAATAATTGGAAGTGGGAAACGGTCGTTTTTAAACACAGGGAGCAGAAAGGGAAGAGGTCTTACCAAATGAGGTGCAATCGTAAGGAGAATGGAACGCTCTTTCAAACATTCATGGACCAAATTGATTTGAAGCTGTTCCAGATAACGGATTCCGCCGTGAACGAGTTTGGTCGAACGGCTTGAGGTTTCGCCGGCATAGTCTCCGCGTTCCACCAGTGCGGTTTTAAGTCCGCGGAGCGCCGCATCCCGGGCAACAGCGGCCCCGTAAATTCCGCCGCCGATAATGAAAACTTCCCATTTCCGGTCTGCGATTTTATTTAGGGTTCCCATGGTTTGAAAGACGGCAAAAAAAGCCGTTTCATTGAGTGAGCTGTTCTTTCATAATTACGACGATTGCATTTCATTGTGACGTGAAGAAAGAGATGGTATAATCCACCCTTACTTTATACGAACTTATCTAATTACATTTAAGGAGATTATTTTATGAAAATTTCAGTCAGTTTAGCATCACAAAAAAGACAGCCGGCGGATTTGCTTGTGGTCGGTGTATTTGAAGGTGAAAAAGCCCAAAAATCGCTTGAAACCCTAGATTCCTCCGCTTACCAAATTTTAAATCAAGCCATTCAAAAGAAACGTTTTGAAGGAAAATGTTCAGAGTCACTTCCTGTGTACGGCACAAACTCATTTTCTGAAGCAAAAGATGTTCTTTTCGTGGGTCTCGGAAAGAAGAACTTATTTACCGCCGAATGTCTCCGGAAAACAATGGGCGGTATCCTTTGTCGGGCAAAAGGTCAGAAAGCAAAATCAGTTCGGATTCTTTTGGACAGTTTCGCGAGCGGTAAAGTAAAATTTTCCGATGCCGCGCAAATTATTCCGGAAATCTTACCGATCGCCAATTATAAATTTGATAAGTATTTGAAGAAAGATAAAGATAAACCCGCACCAAAAGTAGAAGACATTGTTTTAATTTATACAGATAAGAAAGAAGCGAAATCAGCGGAAGCAGGCCTTAAGCGCTCAGAAATTGTTTCAAGTGCGGTCAATTTTACGCGCGACCTGATTAATGAACCGGCGAACGTGATGTCGCCAAAGGTGTTTGCGACTAAAACAAGCGAAGCCGCCAGGAAAGCAAAGCTCAGTGTCAAAGTTCTTGGGCTTGATGAAATCAAACGTTTGAATATGATCGGCGTGATTGCGGTGAATCAAGGCTCCGCGGAACCTCCTCGTTTTGTGATTGTGGAATACGGAACTTCCTATAAATCAAAAGGCACGGTTTGTTTGGTTGGGAAAGGCGTTTGTTTTGATAGCGGCGGTATTTCCATTAAGCCCTCGAAAGACATGGAAAAAATGAAATACGATATGTCCGGAGCCGCTACAGTCGTCGGAACGATGTTGGCCATTTCAGAGCTCAAGCCGCATGTTCACGTGGTTGCGTTGGCACCTCTTGTGGAAAATATGCCGAGCGGAACTGCTTCAAGACCCGGTGACATTATTACTTACAAGAATGGAAAATCGGTTGAAATCATCAATACGGACGCTGAAGGGCGCCTCATTTTGGCGGATGCTCTCATTTACGCGAGCGAACACTACAAACCAAAAGCTGTGATTGACCTTGCAACATTAACAGGCGCGTGCGTTGTCGCGCTTGCCGATAAATGTGCAGGTTTGATGGGGAATAGCGATAAGTTCAACGAACGGCTCATTAAAGTTGGCGAAGAATCCGGAGAGCGTTTGTGGGAACTTCCGATGTGGGCGGATTACCTCGATTTAATCAAAGGACACCATTCGGATCTTTTAAACGCCGGAACGGGTTACGGCGGAACCATCACCGCGGCAAAATTTCTCGAGCAGTTTGTGACTTGTGATTCCTGGGCGCATTTGGATATTGCCGGAATGGCGTGGAGTGATACAAATAAAGCGTATTATACCAAAGGCGCAACGGGTTACGGAGTCCGTCTTCTCTGCAATCTTCTCGAAAACTGGAAATAATTACTATAAAGGGTGCGGGCACCTTTTTACGAAAAGTTTGGAATCATGATTAAGCGGGCGATTTCGCCCGCTTTTTTGTTCAACATTGTAAAACTAGGAGCGATTATGCCTTTATTACAAGAAACAAGGAAAGCTATTAAAGGGTTTGGTGGTAAAGAAGCAAGAACTATATATGTAGATATGGGTGTTTGGCTCGATCCTAAAACTCATGATATTCATTTAACGATTCCTACGGATAAACAATTTCATACCACAGTCTCAAACAAAGCAGCATCAAAGCGATACCACTCTAATTTATACATGAATCTTGAAAAGCTTTTGAAAAAACAAAGTCGTTGGTTCTAAATCTGATACTTTTGGGGATGCAGATTGTTTAAATATATATGATGCAAGTTTCCATTTTGCACTAGCATTTTGTAAATGAGTTATGTCAAAAATAAGAATCTTCAATTTTCTATTTTTATTATTTATTGTTTCTCTTTTTTCGTCTTGTGGTAATGGGGAAAATAATCATGCCAAAGGATATGATGCTGGGAGGAATGGTAGTGAAAAAGATCAGTTTCTCTATTCGTGGGATAAAAGTTACAAGAGAGGTTATGATGAAGGTGAAGTAAGCCACACTTTTTACTTCACAGGATGTGGAGATGTCCAAGCAGGTAAAGTGCCCGACTTCGACTTGAAAGATAATCCTGATTACATGGATGGATACAAAGAATGTCGTCGTTAAAAAGTGCTTAGGCAAATTATCATAGTTTCAGATCCAATTCATTTTCATACTCAAGCCTGATAAAAAATTGCCGATGAAATAAGCCCCGAAAAAGTCGAGGGCTTTGACAGCGAAACAAACACCGCAAGAAAGGAGCCTCGTCATGAAAGAAAAGAATAATTTCCTCAAAAATTCACAAGTTGTTATTGGAGCAGTATTTGTTCTATCATTTTTTCTTACCTTGGCGCCAAAGCAGTTGTCTTCATCGCCTGAGTTCGCGTCGATTCCTGTCAAAGAAGGCATGTTGATTTATAACGTGTGGCTTGAAGAACAAGGGCTTGTTGAAAAATCCGGTCAACACGAAGTTTATAATCCGTACATTCAATCTATAGTTAAAGTTGGCACAAGGCGAAGCGTTCATAAAGTGAAATTAGGTGATCGTATGTTGCAAAATAGACCAGAACTTTCAGTGCGTCCGATTGTATTTAAAAATCTCAAAGTGGGTGATCGATTGAGCGAAGAAGATGCAGGTAAACATGCTTGGTATGTTAATGCGATAGAGGCTGTGGAAGTCCCAGCCGGAACCTTTAAAAATTGCGTGAAGATAGTCTATTATACAAATCCTGATGAAGTTGCCGAGTGGTATGATGAATCCATAGGTTTGATAAAATCTATCTATTACCATCATGGCACCGTAATCAATGAAGTTGCAGAGCTAAAAACTATTGTTCGGAAATAAAAGCCATCAAGTTTCGGAGAAGTGTTCGATTTTGTTCTCAATCTTGACCCTTCTGTTCCTTGAGTTATAAAACAACTCAAGGACTGGATTCATTCTTTGATCTAATTAATTTGACTACTTCAAAGAAAATGAATCCTGTATAATACTAGTCAATTCCTCACCCCTCTTAATTAGAGGGGTTTTTTATTTTCCCTCAGAGTTTCCCCCACATTAAATTGAGGCCGCAAATTGCGACCTCAAAGAATAGGGGTGTTTTATGAAAGCATTTGTTCCTCAGGAATTAATCGAACAGAAGATATTTATCCTCCGCGGTCAAAAGGTAATGCTCGATAAAGATCTCGCTCTTCTTTATCAGGTAGATACGCGCGATTTAAACAAGGCGGTTTCCCGGAATCTGGAACTAAAATGGTACCGGGTACCAAGGCGACAGGTAACTAATCAATCATCCCGAAAAACAAATCCCCTCAAGTCTCGGAGAAGTATTCGAGTTCGTCTTCAAGTTCTAAATTCTCCGCTGTTATCCCCCTTAGAAGCAGATCCTGAGCATTACGAGTTCAGCGCTTGAACCTCAATGGTTCAAGCGCCATCACGCGACGCTATTGTCTGCGTCGTACCTATCACCAATTAATATGATAGGGAAGATTGGTGCTGTCCTGATTACCTATTAGGCTACTTTTATAGATTAATGTAAATCAGGACGTCGTTCAGGCCCCCCCGAACCATGTTAACTATAGTTAACAGGGTATCCATTCATTGACAACGGAGGCAGGATGAAACATTTCATATCTCAAGAAGGAATTGAAAATAAGATTTTTTGGGTCAGGGGTTACAAAGTCATGCTAGATTCTGATCTGGCCGAGCTCTATCAAGTTGAAACCAAACGTTTGAATGAGCAGGCGAGGCGCAATTTAAAGCGTTTTCCGGAGGACTTTATGTTCCGATTGACAATGGAAGAAACGGAGCGTTTGAGGTCGCAAATTGCGACCTCAAAGAGAGGACGCGGCGGTCAGCGTTATTTACCTTACGCATTTACGGAATTAGGTGTGGCTATGTTATCAAGTGTTCTGAATAGTGAACGCGCGATACAAGCCAATATTCAAATCATGAGGACTTTTATGAAACTGCGTCAATGGTACGCGTCTAACCGGCATCTCAGAAAAAGGATTGATGAAATAGAGAAGAAGTATGACTATCAATTCAAAATTGTCTTCGATACGATTCGAAAACTGATTGTTGAGGAAGAAAAACCGAAACACAAAATCGGGTTTTATCATTCGTAAACCGGTACTTTCTAGAAAAGCCATCAAGTTTCGGAGAAGTGTTCGAGTTCGTCTTCCGCGTCACGATTTAACTCTGCACGTTTGTAGATTTTCTTGGAAGGTGTCACGCGGCTTTTCGGATTGATCTTCCAAACTTTCCTCGGAACCGGCATTTTCTTTTTTTTATTTTTCTTCATACGAATTTAGAAAGTTTTCTCACCATTTCTCGGTGAATTTTCCCGTTAGTCGCAAGTGTCTGTTTCCCGTAAATATCAAAAGGTTTTCCGTGAAAATCAGTGCATGTGGCGCCTGCCTCTTTCGCGATTAAGTAACCCGCCGCTTGATCCCAAGATTGCAAATTCATTTCCCAGTAGCCGTCAAACCGTCCGCAGGCAACGTAGCACAAATCAAGTGATGCGGAACCCAGCCGCCGGATTCCATGTGAATTTTGAAGGAATGCTTCCACAATCTTGAGATAAAAACCTGCGCGGGTGGCACGATCATAGGGAAATCCGGTCACTAATAGAGAGGATCCAAGATTTTGAGTTTTGGATACATGAATCCGTTTTCCGTTTAAAAAAGCCCCTTTTTTTCGCTCCGCCCAGAAGAATTCCTTCAGCATGGGATTGTAGACACCTCCCATCACGATT
>ORMF010639449.1_pt1 | contig 12571 bp, 9 predicted proteins | sample 1779871 | NCBI WGS metagenome assembly ORMF01 (sample SAMEA104232316, study PRJEB22302) | groundwater metagenome | biome: forest; feature: aquifer; material: groundwater | place: USA | collected 2011-08-07 | depth 5.4 m | reverse complement strand
CCCATGTATCTTAAGACTTTGTACAGACGCGACAGGTTCTTCAGCGGGACTGCTTCAGTAATTACAATTCACAATCTCGGTTATCAGGGATTGTTCCCTCCCTCAGCAATGCCGTTAACCGGGTTTGACCCTGTATGGTTTAATCCTGAGGGGATTGAGTTTTACGGTAAGATAAGTTTTTTAAAGGCCGGGTTAATATTTGCGGATTCCATAACCACTGTCAGCGATAACTATGCAAGGGAGATATTGGGCCGGGAGCACGGTTTCGGGCTTGACGGGGTTTTGAGGAAAAGGGCGTCAGCCCTTGCAGGGATTGTAAACGGCATAGACTATAACGAATGGAATCCGGAGTCAGACAGCCTTATACAAAAAAAATACAGCGTTAAAAATATCGAAGGGAAAATAAAATGCAAGCAGCAACTTCTGAAAGACTGTTCAATAAAACCTGATGTCAAAATGCCCGTTGCTGGCATGGTAGGCAGGCTGTCCAGCCAGAAGGGGATTGACATTGTCTTAGAGGCCCTTGAAGAGGTTATTTCAACAGGCACAAATCTTATTATCCTCGGCAAGGGAGATGAGATTTTTCATAAGAAATTGTCTGATGCCGCAGAAAAATATAAAGGCAGAGTATATGTAAAGATTGGGTTTGAAGAAAGCCTGGCCCATAAGATATATGCCGGCGCTGATATGTTCCTGATGCCGTCAGGATATGAACCTTGCGGCCTGGGACAGCTCATTGCCATGAGGTATGGAACAATTCCTGTCGCGAGAAAGACCGGCGGGCTTGCAGATACGGTCATGGACTATGAACCGCTTACAGGCAACGGCACCGGTTTTCTCTTTTCTGATTATACACCCTCTGCACTCTCCGGGTGCCTGAAGAGGGCATTATGCGTATATGTTGATAAAATCAGATGGCAGAAGCTGATTCTTAATGCAATGAAGACGGATTTTTCATGGGGGAACTCTGCAAGGAAATATGTCGGGCTTTATAACCATGTTATAGAAGTGAAAAGGCAATAAGAGGGTATATGGGCATCAGGGCAAAACTTACGCTTTTTTCAATGGCCTTTATTTTACTGACCGCAGCGCTTGTTGCCGGAAGTTTTCTTATTTTTGACCGCATGAGCAGTAATTTTGCAAGTCAGAAGTCGGTTACGGAAGCGCATAATCTTTACGAGGAATGGAAGTCTTCCGTAATAGATTTCGTCATGGCGGCTGAAGGATGGGGCATCACAGGCAATGCAAAGTTCAAAAGAGAATATCGCCAAAAACAGAAAGAAGCTTATAAGGCATTTAGCCGCCTCCATAGGTCTACGCAGGATAAAGAGGTCATAGAAGTAATAGGAAAGGACTTCGAGGAGCTGAAGGGGTTGGCAAATGTTGTTGTGTCTGTGGAACAGCCGGTGGGAGACAGGGATGTGCTTCTTATGATGCGCAGGCTTAAGGAAAAAGAAGGAGATATACGTGATAAACTGGATGTCTTGCGCAACAGGTCAATAAGCGCTCTCACAACCGCCATTAGCCTTGGCGAAAAGATTGAAAGGCAGATAGCGTTTTATCTTGCTGCCCTCTTTGTCTTCAGCTCCTTTGCATTTATATCCCTTACCCTTTTTATGAAAAGGATGATTACAGCGCCGTTTAATGATCTGCTCAGGGCAACAGAAATGGTAAACAAGGGGGAGTTGGCCTACAGGATTGGTTCCAGGAGGGGGGATGAATTCGGAATAATTTCTAAAAGATTTGATGAGATGGTGGAAAGACTCCAGGACACAAGCACAAAGGTGCAGAATAAACTTACAGAGACAGAACTGCTGCTCGGGACGGCAAGGATAGCAGCCACTACCCCTGAGCTTAAGGATGCGCTTGGAATGATTACCGAGACTGTTGCCAACAAACTTGGGAAAGGAACCTGCTCTATATATCTTTTCAGACAGGAAAGATCTGCATTCTGTCTTGAGGCGGGCAGCGGGACAGGAGTAACAACTGGGAATAAATGCCTGCCCCTTAATAACAGTATCGTAGAGGAAGTTATTAAAAATCTCAAACATGTTGTTATAAATGATATAGAGACGGAAAATCCTCTCCCGGGGGGTGAAGGAGGAAAGGATGATTTCGGCAGGTTCGGGTCTCTCTTAGTTGTCCCGATTGTCAGGGACAGCCATTGTTTCGGGCTGTTTGTGCTTAAAACAGATAATGCCTATGGTTTCAGGGAAGATGAGATGAATACAATGGACATAGTCGCTCACACCATAAGTTCTGTTGTGCGAAATTCCGAACTCTACACATCAACAAAAAATCAATTACAGAAACTTACAGTTTTATATGAATTAGGCACAACTGTTACATCGGTAATGGACCTGGATGAATTGTTAAGAATAGTGGCATCTGAGATTACAAAACTCATCGAGGCAAGGGGCTGCATTATAAGATTGCTCGAGGGTGATATCCTGAGGATAAAATCTTCTTACGGGCTGGCAGAGGACCTGAAAGAACAGATGGACCTGGCGGTCGGGAAAGGCATAGCCGGGTGGGTCGCAAAGGAGGCTCAACCCCTGCTTGTTGAAGATGCGTCCAAAATGCCTCCTGATATGAGAGTGCCTGTAATTGATGTTAAATCTGTGGTCTGTGTGCCGCTTAAGGTCGGCGGGAAGGTTATAGGGACCCTCGGCCTTTATGACAAGATAGATGCTGACGGAGGGGTGATGTCATTTTCAGTGGATGACATGAATATAGCAATTGCCTTTGCATCCATATCAGCAGTCGCTATAGAAAAGGCGAAGATTTACGAGAGTGAACGCCTGAGCGAAAGACAGGCTGTTGAGGCAAAAAAGAGGATGGATATCCTCTTTGACAGCGTGCAGGGCGGTATAGTTACACTTGGTAAAGACTTCGAGATAATATCAGTAAATAAATTTGTAGAGGATTGGACAAATAAGGCTGCCGGCGAGATGGTGGGCAGAAGCGCAATAGAAGTTTTTCATAAGGAAGAGGGGATATGCCCTCATTGTGTTGCAAAGGTTACGTATGAAACAGGGCAGATAAATTCTATAACACAGTCCAAAGGAGTGAACTACGCAGAGCTGACATCATATCCGGTTAAGGATGATGGCGGAAACATCAGCGGCTGTGTCGTATTTATACAGGATATCACTGACAGAATACTTTATCATGAGGAGATACTGGGCCTGTATAAAGAGGTTGCACAGACAAAAGACTATCTTGAAAGCCTCATAGGCAATTCAGCAGATGCAATAGTTACATCTGATCTTCATGGAGTTATAACCTCGTGGAACCAGGGGGCCGAGAAGATATTCGGCTACACAGACGTTGAGGCCGTAGGCAAGTTTCTGCCGTTTGCCCCGCAGTTTCTCATAGAAGCAGAAAAAGGCAATATCGAAAGGATAAAAAAAGGAGAGACCCTCAAGGATATAGAGACCTTAAGACAGAAAAAGGACGGTTCAATAATAGAGGTGAGCCTGACGCTTTCAGCCATAAAGGACTCGGCAGGCGAGGTTATCGGTATAAGCGGCATATCGAGGGATATATCGGAAAGGAAGCGGGTTGAAAAGGAACTCATAAGAAGAAATCAGGAGCTGTCAAGATTGTTTTTTATCAGCTCTGCAATGAGAGGGACCCTTGAGCTTGACAGGCTGCTGAGGATGGTATTAACTGCCGTAACAATGAGTGACGGCCTTGGCTTTAACAGGGCGATACTCTTTCTTGTTGATGAGAAAAAGGGCATTGTGAAAGGCGCTATGGGTGTCGGCCCCGCGAGCCCTGAGGAGGCATGGCGTATATGGGAAAAGCTTTCCATAGAAAAGAGGACGCTCCCGGATATAATGCATGATATAGAAACAGGCCCTCTGAGAAAGGACTCTTTTCTTGACAGGTTGACTCTTGGCATGGAGATTTCTCTTGAAGAGGATACTGTACTTACACGGACAGTTAAAGAAAAGATACCTGTTAATGTACAGGATATTAAAACTGAACCATTGTCTGACCCTGTTCTCATACAGCAGCTTGGAACCCAGGCGTATGCAACTGTGCCGCTTATCTCAAGGGACAGGGTCATAGGTGTATTATGGGTGGATAATTTTTTTACCAGGCGACTGATAACTGATGAGGACATGAAATTTCTCACCGGTTTTTCGAACCAGGTTGCAAGCGCTGTCGAGAGCGCAAGGCTGTTTGAAAAGGTGTCGCGGGCAGAAGCGGAACTGGAGAATATCTTCAGGTCTATCTCGGATATGGTCTATATAACTGATAAGGACTACACAATAAAAAATATAAACAAGGCAGTGGCCGACAGAATCGGGAGGCCTGTTGAGGAGATAATAGGCAGTAAATGTTACAAGGTATTCCACGGCATGGATGAGCCCTGGGCGGAGTGCCCCCACCACAAGACAGTTACAACGATGAAGGCATATATAGAAGAAGTCGAGGATAAGTACCTGGGAGGGACATTTTTAACATCGAGTTCTCCTGTCTTTGATGCGGGAGGGGAATTTCTTGGGACGGTCCATGTTGTCAGGAATATCACTGAATTAAACAACCTCAGGGAGAAGCTGGTTGCAGCAGAGAGGATGGCAGCCCTCGGCGAAGTTGCAGCAAAGGTTGCGCATGAGATAAGAAACCCGCTGGTCTCTGTCGGAGGGTTTGCAAGAAGGCTTGAGAAAAAACTTGACGGAAACCTCAAGGAATATGCAGGCATTATAGCAAAAGAGGTTGGGAGGCTTGAGAATATTCTCAAGGAGATACTGGGGTTTGTAAAAGAGGCCAGGCTGGCAAGGGAGAGAGTTGATATTAATAAGATTATTAACGACATCATATCGCTGGTAGAGGCAGACCTGAGGGAAAGGGGGATTATGCTTTTAAAAGACCTTGGAGAGACGCCCTTGGTCTTTATGGACCCTAACAGGGGTAAAGAGGCATTGCTCAATATATTCAACAATGCTATTCAGGCATTAACTACACACGGCACAATAGCAGTAAAGACCTATGCTACAGAAGATTCTGTTGTGGTTGAGATAAGTGATACAGGTCCCGGCATAGACGAAAAAGACCTGCCCTTTATCTTCAGCCCGTTTTATACGACAAAGGCCTCGGGCACAGGGCTTGGGCTTGCAATTACCAACAGGATTATTGAGGAGCATAAAGGCAGGATAGAGGTTGAAAGCATAACAGGTATAGGGACAACATTCAGGGTATTTTTACCTTTAAAGGAGGCAATATGAAAATTTTGGTGGTTGATGACGATCTTCATATCCAGAAACTTTATAAGGAAGAACTGGAAGATGAGGGTTACGAGGTTGTTATTGCAGAGTCGGGGAAAAAGGCGATGGAATTATTTACTCAGGAAAATTTTGACCTTGTCACTCTTGATATTCTGATGCCTGATATTGACGGGATAAAACTCCTGAGGCAGATGAAGGAGAAAAAGCCGAGGCTTCCGATTATCATGTCTACAGCTTACGACTACAGGGATGATTTTGCTGTGTGGGCGTCCGAGGCCTATATAGTAAAATCAGCGGACCTTGAGGAGCTGAAAAATACGATAAAAAAACTTCTGAGTAAAGAGTAGAGTAATGTCTTTTGTGATAAAAGCCCAGTCCCCGGTTTACGGCGGTTATGTAATTGCGCGGGAAGAAGGAATAATCTTTATCAGGGGAGCAATACCGGATGAGGTTGTCGAGGTTTCCATCAGTGAGAAGAAAAGGGATTATTCCATCGGAGCGGTTACGAATATCCTTGAACCTTCGGCTTCCAGGATAACTCCGCCGTGTCCTGTATTCGGGATATGCGGGGGCTGTCATCTTCAGTTTATCTCATACGATAAACAGGTTTCGATGAAGGAAGAAATCCTTCTTGACTCAATGAAGAGAATTGGCGGGATAGAGGCATCCTTGTCTGAGGCGCTTACAGAAAAGGATTATCATTACAGGCATAGGGCACAGTTTAAAATTTCTCCAAAAGGCGAAGCAGGTTTTTACAGAGAAGGCACAAGAGACGTTGTTGCTATTGAAGAATGCCCTTTGATGATACAGGAGATTAACCTTGTCCTCAGGCAGGCAAAGGGCATGAAATTATCAGGGATTAAGGAAATCCATGTAGCATACGGAGATACAGGGATTGCCCTGGTTAAAGCAAAGTCATCTTTAGCGGATATGGAAGACCTGATGACAGTCGCCGGGTTATCAGGCATTGCCTTTGGAAACGGAGAATCAATAGGCAAGGACTACATAAGGCTTGACCTTAACAGCCTGCAATATACAATTACACCCTGGAGTTTTTTTCAGGCACACTGGAATCTTAATAAAAAGGTTGTTGAACTCATTGTAAATGAACTCCAGCCATTAGACGGCGTGCGGGTTCTTGACCTGTATGCAGGCGCAGGGAATTTTTCGCTCCCCCTTGCAGTTCATGCCTCACAGGTTGTTGCGGTAGAGGAAAACCCTCATGCAGCAGAAGACGGGCAGAGAAACGCAGGCCTGAACAGCATAAAAAATTGCAGGTTCATAAAATCCTCTGCAGAGAAATATAAGATAAATGAGAAGTTTGATATTGTGTTTCTTGACCCGCCGAGGCCAGGGCTTACATCAGAGGTTATGAAGAAGGTTACTGACTTGTCTCCCAAAAAGATTGTCTATGTCTCATGCAACCCTGCAACACTTGCACGGGATTTAAAAAAGCTTAATGAGAAATATAATATAGATTCCCTCAGGATGATTGATTTCTTCCCGAATACCTACCATGTCGAAGCGCTTGCGTTTTTGAGTTTGAGATAAGCGGAGAGAGAGGCTCAGACAGTGAAATTCTAAAAAACAGGGAGTGCTAATAATAACTATTGACAAAAATATAATATTTTTATATATTAAATGCATGAAAGTTAATAATAATAAACAAGTTAAGGAAATTGATAAGATTATCGCCTATAACTTAAAGCGCATCAGGAAGGCATCGGAACTTACGCAGGACAAACTCGGAGAAAAAATAAGCGTTGATGGCGTGTATATTGCCCAGATCGAGGGCTGTAGAATAGGCATGGGGAAAGACACAATGCTAAAAATTTGCAATGCTTTAAAAGTGCGGCCCTATGAATTTTATATTGAAGTGAGTACCCCTATTTTAAGGGACGAAGACGAGAAGAAAATCCTCCATGAATATAGAGAACTGCAGAAATTCAAAATCTCCGAAGAGATAGGCCGGTATATAAAATACAGAATTACGGAGGCGAAGGCTGACAAGGGAGGTGCTGAGGCGATTGAGAAGAAAGGAACTGCAGGGGAATGGAAGAGCATTCACGTAGAGAGCCTAAATGAAGTTGACTCTCTCAAGTCCGCTCTTGATGGCTACAGGCCGTTTCCGGAGCATGTAGTCAAGCAGCTAAAAGACTATTACCGCATAGGACTGACATATTCATCCAATGCAATTGAAGGGAACACGCTTACCGAGTCCGAGACAAAGGTTGTCATTGAAGACGGGATAACAATAGGCGGGAAGTCCCTGAGAGAGCATTATGAGGCGATAGGGCATGCAAAGGCTTATGACCATATCTATTCCCTGCTTGATAAGCCTGTCTCAGAGGACAACATATTATTTCTCCATAAGCTTTTTTTCGAGCAGATAGATTCTGAGAACGCGGGAAGTTACAGGAAAAAGAACGTCATCATTACAGGAACGGATTATCTGCCTCCTGATTATCAGAAAGTTCCGGAACTGATGAAAAAGCATATTGAGAACATAAACAAAGATGTGAAAGGTAATCATCCCCTTGAACAAGCAAGTGACCTCCACGCAGAATTTGAATCAATCCACCCATTCACGGATGGCAACGGAAGGATCGGAAGGCTTCTCCTGAGCATTTTTACCATCAAAAAAGGTTACTGCCCTGTGATTATTCCTCCAATAAAGCGGGCTGAATATATAGCCGCAATGCAGAAATCAAATAAGGGCGATTTGAATACCCTCAGGGCATTAGTTATGGGCGTTGTCTATGAGGAGATGAAATCATTGAAGCGGCTTGTCGAAAGCCTCGGCAGGTAAAAATTTCAGAATCAATGCCTACTATGATTTCTTTGATGTCTTTGCAGTAAATGAGCTGAATTTTTTATCCACCTTTTTGCTGTTACAGCGCGGGCAATTTATTGTCGGCTTCATTTCTACTTCCTTTAAAGACATGGAAACAATAAATTCATGCTGGCAGTCTTTGCAGATATATTCATAAATCGGCATGATACCTCCTTATGACGCAGTTCCTAATATATTGTGAAGATTATATCACAGAAAAACAAAGACAGGAATTAAGTATTTTTTATTCCCCTTGGCCCCTTTGCATTATTTATTGACCAATATGCCTGAATTGTGGTAGAAATGTGTCATGAATGAAAAGCAGAAACTCCTTCAGGAACTCCCCTCTGTAGACGAGATACTCAAGAGCCCGGACGGAATAAGGTGGTGCGAGACGTATCCGAGAAGGTTTGTCCTTAAGGCCATCAGGGAGATAATAGAGATAAGGAGAAAGGAAATAATTGAAGTCTCTTCATCCGACGTCTCAATAGAAGGAATGGCAAAAGACATAGAGGCAAAGATACAGAAGCTTTCTGCCTTCAGCCTTCGGCCATTGATAAACGCTACAGGCATTGTAATCCACACGAATCTCGGCAGGTCTATCCTGTCGGAAAAAATACTGGAGAACGTTAAGAGAGTTTCGGAGAGCTACTCGAATCTCGAGTATAATCTCGATGAAGGCAAAAGAGGGAAGAGATATGCCCATATCACAGGGCTTCTCAGAGAGATTACAGGCGCTGAATCAGCGCTCATCGTAAACAATAACGCCGCAGCTGTTTTCCTGATCCTCATCACACTAGCAAAGGGCAGAGAGGATGTTGTTTCCCGCGGCGAGCTTGTTGAGATAGGAGGCTCGTTCAGGGTTCCTGATGTAATGGCATCGAGCGGCGCAATATTAAGGGAAGTTGGCGCAACGAACAAGACGCATCTCAGGGACTATAAAAATGCCATAAATGAAAACACCGCATTAATTCTTAAGGTTCATCAGTCTAATTTCAGGATAACAGGCTTTACAGAAGATGTATCCATAGAGGAGCTTAAAAAACTTTCTGAGAAATATAACATACCACTTATGTATGACCTCGGGAGTGGATGCATGATAGACCTGAGGCCGTATGGAGTGTATTCCGAGCCTTCTGTTCAGGAGATAATGAAGTCTGGCGTTGACATTATCACTTTCAGCGGCGACAAGCTTCTCGGAGGTCCGCAGGGAGGAGTTATTGTCGGAAGAAAAGAACTTATCGAGAAGATGCAGAAGAACCCGCTCACAAGGGCTGTGAGGATAGACAAGCTCACGCTTGCAGCATTCGAGGCGGTATTGATGGAATATGTTGATTTGGAAAAGGCGATAGAAAATATCCCGACTCTTAATATGCTTCTGCAAAAGCCGGAGACTATTCATGAGAGGGCAAAGAAAATAGCATCCGGCATAAAGAGGCATGTCAAAAACGCAGAAGTAGAGGTCATCTCTGATAAGTCAAAGGCAGGGGGAGGCTCCCTGCCGGAGATGGATTTCCCGACTTATGCTGTATCCATTAAACCTGAAAATATCTCTGTCAATGAGCTTGAGGAGAGGTTGAGAAAAGGCATGCCGCCAATAGTTGCAAGGATTAAGGACGACGCACTTTTGATTGATGCAAGGACTATCAGGAGCAGAGCGATAGAGGAACTCGTTAAGGGCGTCAATGCGGCCCTTTACCTTTAACCCCCTAGTAAGTTTTGTTCTAATAGGTTTTTGGATTAAATTTCTTTTTCACATTGCATGTCCCTGAATCGCAACCGGGGCAATGCCCCTTTTTCTTCCACAGGGAACGGTATAAAAGATATACCGTTCCTGCAATAATTAATCCCATCAATAGAATATCTATCAACCCCATATTAACCTCCTTCTAACACGTTACGTAAATACTTATCCCAATCCCAATAATCTTCCGCCCTGAAAAATCACGAATGCCACTACCCATGCAAGTGCCATCTGATATGCAAAGGCAATCCCGAACCACTTCCATGTTCCAAACTCCTGTCTCATGGCTATGGCAACCACAACGCACGGCATGTAGAGCAGGACAAAGGTAATAAAGGCATAGGCAGAAAGCGGTGTAAATTTGCCCTTGATTACATTCCTGAGAGGCGATATTTTTTCCTTTTCTTCAGCAGATTCCTCGCTGCTCATGCTCGCAATTCCGAAAGTGGAAATCACATTCGATGCTGAATCCTTAAGAGCATTTGCAAAGGACAGACCCATCTCTTTCAGGTCGTCCGTCAACGTAGGCTTATCTTTTTTCTCATCCACTGCTTTCTGAACATATATCTCGCTCATTGTGCCGACTACTATCTCCTTGGCGATTAATCCGGAGACAAGCGATGATGCAGCCTCCCAATTTCCAAACCCGACAGGCTCTAATACTGGCGCAATCACCTGTCCCATCTTTCCTAAATAGGAATCCTTCTTCTGCTCCACGCCCCAGGGAAGATTCAAAAGAAACCATACAAGAATGGAGACTGCGAGAATATATGTTCCTGCCTTGATAAGAAAGTGCTTTCCCTTCTCCCATGTGTGTATCATCAGGCTCCTGAAGGAAGGCATTCTGTATGGCGGGAGTTCCATGATGAACATCGGTGATTCGCCTTTAAAGAGCGTTCTTTTGAATATAATCCCCATAAGCACAGCAATCGCAATTCCCATCACATACAATGACCAGAGAACTGTTCCTGCATATGCAGTGAAAAAAGCTCCGATAAAGACGACATATACAGGAAGCCTTGCACCGCATGACATGAGGGGTATGAGCAATGATGTGAGCGCCTTGTCCCTTGGATTTTCAAGCACCCTCGTTGCATAGACAGCCGGCACATTGCACCCGAATCCTAGGAGCATCGGTATGAATGATTTCCCGTGAAGCCCTATTGCATGCATTGCCCTGTCCATCACGAATGCTGCCCTTGCCATATATCCGCTCCCCTCGAGGAAGGTGATGAAAAACATCATGGCGAATATAACGGGTACAAAAACGAGAACGAATCCGACCCCTGCAATAATCCCGTCAGTTGCGAGTGAGACCGTCCATGACGGTGCATGGATGAACCCGAGTATTGCCTCTGCCCACCTTTTGAAAGGTCCTGCTGTCATGGCGTCTATCCAATCTGCAAATGGTGTTGACACATCAAATGTAAACTTAAACATGAGCCACATGGCGGCAAGGAATATGGGGATGCCCAGAAACCTGTTAAGGACTATTTTATCTATCCTTTCTGTAATCTCCATCTTCCTGAATTCAGGTTTTTTTAAGACTTCATGGGTAAGCCCGGATGCCAATGCATACCTTTCGTCTGCCATGATGGATTCGATGTCATCGCCATGGGCCTGCCGCATGTGTCTGAGTGTTTCGCCCAAAAGACCGCTCTCGTCTAGACCTGTCTCCTCCAGGACATTGCGGTCGCCCTCCATCAGCTTGAAGGCAAGCCACCGCAGAGGATAGGCTGCTGCGACCGTGGAATGCTCCTTCTCCAGATGATCCTCAAGCGCCAGAGCCGCTGTTTCGAGATCACTGCCGTAGTTGAGATGCTTCGCTGCGTGCGGCTGTGGATCTTCAGATCGAGCAATCGCTGCAGTCATCAGGTGTTCCAACCCTACCTTCCTTGTGGCGACTGTAGGGACAACCTTAACGCCGAGCATCTTTTCGATGGCCTTAGTGTCTATCTTGTATCCCTTTTCCTCTGCCTCGTCATAGATGTTCAGGGCGATAACCACGGGTATGCCTAGTTCGAGAAGCTGAACAGTGAGATAGAGATTTCTTTCGAGATTTGTGGCATCAACAACATTTACTATTACATCAGGTTTTTCATGCACGAGATAATCCCTCGCTATGATTTCCTCCTGAGTATACGGGCTGAGGCTGTATGTGCCAGGGAGGTCCACCAGCTTTATCTTTCTGCCCTCGTGCTCAAACATCGCCTCTTTCTTTTCGACTGTAACGCCAGGCCAGTTGCCGACATAAAGCCTTGTGCCTGCAATCGCATTGATGAGCGTTGATTTCCCTGAGTTTGGATTTCCGGCTACCGCAACGGTGATTGTAACAATCCTTTTGTCCTCATAACTCCCCCTTCCCCCTCTTATCTTAAGAGGGGGATTAGAGGGGGCGTTATCTCCACTCTGTATTCTGTCTTCAATATTCTGAATGCTCATGAAATCACCTCCACTTCAATCCCTTCTGCCTCTTTTTTTCTCAAAGAGAGATTATAGTTTTTGATTGTTACTTCAATGGGGTCGCCGAGGGGCGCGATCTTTTCGACCCTTATCTTTTCTCCCACAAGCATACCCATATCCATAAGCCTCCTTTTTAAGGGGCCTACGGCGCCCATCTTTGTAATCTTCCCGTGCTCTCCTGGTTTTAAATTTGCTAAATTCATATTTCCTCCATCATTACCACCCCTAAATCCCCTCCTAAAATAGGCGGGGAGCTTATTTCAATCCCCTCCTTGGTTAAGGAGGGGCAGGGGT
>ORMF012089761.1_pt1 | contig 12573 bp, 7 predicted proteins | sample 1779871 | NCBI WGS metagenome assembly ORMF01 (sample SAMEA104232316, study PRJEB22302) | groundwater metagenome | biome: forest; feature: aquifer; material: groundwater | place: USA | collected 2011-08-07 | depth 5.4 m | reverse complement strand
CAGGTGCGCTCGAAACTGCGCCGATAGAGCGAGCGCAACTTGGGGTCCGTTTCGTATTTCAACAGGCTCGGGTAGCCGAAAAAGGCGAGGCGATCGAGAAACTGCAAAACGTCGCCGGGCGGAAACGTGCATTTCTGCCGCAACGTGTATTCCGGGTAGCCGAGCTTCACCAGTTCCTGATAGCCCTGCGCGAACCGCGGCTCGCCCGTCAGCACGGCGGCGGTTTTGATGATCGAGAGAATTTCGAGCGCGTTCAACCCGCGCGCCGCGTTGCCCTCGCCGGCCGAATTGAAATACTCCGGGTTCCAATTGCCCCAGCGCGTCGGCTTGCCATCCAGGTCAATCAACCGCCAGCCGTGTTCCATCAGATGCCCGGCCACGCGCGACAGAAAAGTTTTGGCCTGTTGGATTTCTTCGCCCTGCGCCGCCAGTTCGAGAAAAATGGCGAGGGCGTAAAAGTGCGCGCAAATCTCGTCGCTCGACGTGTCACCCTTCCACTCAAACAAACCGTCCTTCGTGTCGTGCCACTCGGCCGCAGCTTCGCCGGAGCCGTGTTGGGCCTGGTGACCGCGCTCTTTCTTCGCCCAGACGCCGCGGGCGGGAAAACCTTTGATGCCGGTCATCGCTTCCAGCCAGCGAATGGTGTGGAAGGTGTTCACGGCTTCGCGCCGGGCCTCGGGATCCTTTGTGACGGCGTAGCGATAGGCTTGGGCCGCGAGATAGTCGCACGAATAACCGCCGTCGTTGTCGCTGACTTCACGGACGAATTCCTTGAGCGTGTCGTCCCACCCCAGGATGTGAACCAGTCCCAGGCGTTTCTGCCCCCATTCCTCCAGGTGCCGCTCGTAAAACGCCGCCTTCTTCAGCAACGTGTACGACTCGTATTCGATGATGCCCAGGCCCTGATCCGTGGCGATGAACACCGCCTGGTCGGTGCTCGCCATCGCGTTCACGCGGTCGTCGGGCAACCAGCGCTGGCCGGCAAAGTAATGAAACTGGCCGCCCGTGTGGCGAATCGCGCCGCGCGTTGTGCCGATCCAAAGGTCACCGCCAAAGCCGCGCGCTAGGCAGGTCGTGTCTTCGTAACACAAGCCTTGTTCGCCGCGCAGTTCCGTGAGCGACATGCCGCGCAGGACGCCCAACCCGCGATCCGTGGCGATATACAACCGGCTGCCCAGGCTCAGAACGTCGCGCGTGTTCAACGACGGCAATTCGCCCCAGTCCCAAACCTTTTCCACCGGCCAGTTCCAAACGTTGCGCGCGCCAAACCGATCACCATCAAGAATGGTGAGCCGCCCCGGACCATGCACATAAAGCGTCTCGCCGTAGGAAACGACCCGCGTGATCGCGAACGGACCCGGCGCTGAAGTCAGCGATTCCAGCGCATCGCCTCTGACGCGCCACAAGCGAGTACCGCCCGCCGCCACCACTTCGCCGAGATGTTCGCAGACGTCGCTCATCACCTCGGCGGAAATCTTTTTCCACGACCCGTTCTGAAACCGATGCAACCCCGGACTCGTGATCGCCCACAACGCTCCGCCAGCGGTGACGAGCCGGCTGACCGGCTCCCCCACCCCGACCACCCCGACCAGCTCGTTGCCCTTCAACTGGTGAAGACCTTTCGCCGAACCGGCGTAAATGTTTCCGCCATAAACTGCCACCGAGGTCAGTGGCGCGCTCGTGGTTACTTTGCGTCCGGTTTCCTGGAGATAAACGTCGTCGGGGACGGGTTGCCAAAGTCGTTGCGTGGCGGTGTCGGCGGGGGGGGCGCAAGCCGGGGCGCCCCCCCCCAGCAGCGCAAACAGGAAACCCAATGCCCAGCACAGGCACGCCACTTTTCGAGGCTCGATGGGTTGTTTGATCTGTTGCATGATAATAATGTCTTCCAGTTGACCGGCCTTCGTATCCAGCCGCCCGGCTGTGGTTAAGGATGCAGTTATATCCAACGTCCAGCGACCGCCGGGACAGCGACGGTAAAGCGCAAGGTCGGCATTGTACAACCTGAACGGTGGAACGGACTGCACCCACGGCGGTTCGCTGGAGCGCTCTTGGAGCGCTCTGGTTAGACATCATGGTCGTATTGACATAACCTTCGCCATCTCAGCCGCCTTCAAGAATGGCGAATTTGTAACTGCGGTGTCCAATGTCGCCTTCAAAATCTCTCCCTGTGCGGCGACCAAAATCCCAAGAATGTAAATCGGAATGGCAACGACAAATGCCGCAACAATGCCAATGAGAGCGAAAGCAGTGCTGGATGTGTCGCCGCGAGAAAGCACAAAAAAAGAAATCAAAAGAATGCCGCCTCCCAAAATCAAAGCGATGCGTTTCACCAAAACTCCAATGCCAGTGATAGCGCGAGCAACCAAGTAGGCATCAGAATATCGCTTGGTCACAGAAGTCGGGGCTGACGGGGAACTGCGCTCCAAGCGAGAACTCGAAGCCGCAGGAGTGGAAGGCGCAGGCAAACGAGGCGACGTGCCGTCGTCCGGCGTGCCGCACTGCCAGCAAGCATCGAACGTATCCTCAAGTTCCTCTCCACATTTTTTGCATTTCCACATAGCGCGCTCCTGAATCGGTGGTGCGAATGATGTTTAACAGGTAGTCGGCCAAACGTGGGTTTGGTGAAGCGCTGACCGGTTTGGCCAAGTGCGGTCTTGCATGGCGGCATTTAAGGCTGGCTCCGGACGTGCGGCAAGCTGATTATTTTGACACAAAGCGTTCTCGAAAATCATTTGCATCGAGTTTCTATTTGTAGCCGATGGATTTCAATTGCGCCTCGAAATCCGCGGGCAGATCCGCCAGCGGCTTTTGCCGGTCGCCGGCGGCGAACCGAAGCAGGTTGTTCAGCAAGCGGTCGGCGGCGGGGTGGCTACCCAGGTTCTCCCGGATGCGGAGCGTATTCAGAATGAACCGGCCTGCACCCAACTCATTCACCGTGACCAGCAAGCCCGAGGAATAGTCCTGCGACGCTTTGATGGCGCCCGCCACGGCCTCCCGCGGCGGCTCCTGGCCCATCCAGAGGGCGTCGGGAATAATCTCCCGATAAAAAGTGTAGTCCATCAAGCCACCCGCAAGCAGACCATCGAAAATCGGATGCCGCTTGGCCCACTCGTCTTTCAAGTAAAGCCAGCCGGCAATTGATGTCAGCGAACCCTTGTTCGCCAGGGGCAACCAACCGACGTTGCCCACATTGTCATTGCCTTTCTTGAACACTTGAGGGGAGAGGAAGATGGCCGTCGAACCTCGGGCGATGTGCTGCGCCAGCGCAACGAACGCGGGCGCGGCGGCGTCCGGCGGCTGCGCGCCAATCAGAATCACTTCCCGCGCTTTTTGTTCGCCCGCCGTGAACGGCCGGGTCTTGATCTGATGCGCGGCCAGCCAGGTTACGGTGGACGGGTCTTCGCCCCAGAGCACAACTTCCGTCTCGACCGGCGGCATCGTGGCTGGGTCGTCGAGGTAAAACTCGATTTCGCCGCCCGTCGGCGCGCCGCCCTTTTCGAGCGTGGCCAGGAGCCGGTATTTTCCGGCCGGTCCATCAAGCGGGATTTCCTCGATGAAGATCGGGAAAGCCAGCGGCGGTTCGACGCCGTCTTTGGGGGCCGGGATCGTGACCGTGACTTTGCGTTCAAACACCCGGAGATTGTCCGGCCCGATCACTTGCACCAGCGCCGGGTAATCTCCCGGCGGGAGCGCATCTTCATCCGCCAAAATCGCCTCGAGCCGGACCTTGCTGCCGCGATAGACGTTGACCGGTTCGGCAAACAAACACCAGCGCAACGGAGCGAACCCCTCGAACAAGGCGTCCACCGTGCCGGGTTTGAGATCGCGGAAGGTGGTCGTCAATCCTTCGCCACAACTGACGTGATCGTTCATGCCGGTCAGGCTGTAGCCGATGACCTTCGGATTCGAGCGAATGGCGTTCAAGCCGAGCGTCCGCTGGCCGGCCATTTTGCGCACGCTCGCGGCAAAAAAATCTTCCGGCCGGGCGAAAAGTTCGTCCAGCTTCCAACGTTCCCAGTCCGCCAGATACCGGTTCAGTTTGTCCCGGTAGAATTGCGCATCCTCGGCCTCGGCTTTGCCCAACCGCTCGAAATGGCGGGTCACCCGCCATAAATCCACCGCGCTGCCGATGCCGTATTCGGAAAGGAAAATCGGCGTGGCCCCGCCCATCGTGCGCAAGGACTTTATGATCCCACCGGTGTGCGGCACCCGGGGATAATTGTGCAGGTCGGTGAGCAAATCCTCCCATTGCGTGGAGCCGGGATTGGCAACGCTGCCGAAGACCGCTTTGTCTCCGCCGCTGGTGTAGCGGGCAAACGTGGCGGCCTCCGGGCGGGGGCCGGGTTTCAGGCTGCCGTAGCTCCAGGAGCCTTCCGGATTTTTGGCATGCGAAAAATCCCTGGCCAGGTCGTAGGCGGAACCGGAATCGAACTGGAGGCTGGCCTCCAAACCGGTGGTGTCGCCGCCGTAACTCTGATTCCCAAACCCGACGACGAAATCAACCGTGTCGCCTGGCGCCATCACAATGCGGCCGGAATAGGCGGCCGAATTCGAGTGCCCACTCACATTGATCAAACTGTCAAACAGCGGCTGGCCGCGGTGGAGCACATGCACGTCCGTGGTGGCGGGGATCTTGGGCACGCCGGCGAATCGCGCGTTGATCGCGACCTGGCCGGCGTGGGGGGACGTCCAACGCGCCACGCTGAATTCTCCGTTGGGACCGGGATGCAAACAAACCTGATGCGGCGGCCAGGCGAAACCAAAAGGAGTGGACACCCGCTCATCCCCCGGATTCAACACGATCCACGGTTCGCCTCCCGCGGAGCCGCTCCAGAGGTGAACCTTGGAAAATGGGCTCGAGCCGGACGCCACGTGGCCGTCGTAACGGCCCGCGTTTAAGAACACCATGCGCGAACGGTCAAGTGAGCGCACCAGCGGCAGCATTTGGGTGGCATGCTGGAAGGCGGGATTGTTGCCCGCTTCGTTCAACAATCCCCAAATGACGATGCTCGGATGATTGCGATCGCGCCGGATCAACTCACCCACCGAGCGATCGAAGAGCTCAGGCATTTTCGGCGAAACGTCCAGCGACATCGAAGCGAACGATTCCTCATAAACCATCAGCCCGATCTCGTCGCAGAGATCAAGCTGGTAACGCTCCGCGCCGCCCCAAATAAATCGAATGGCGTTAAAGCCCATCGCTTTGACATCCAGCAAATCCCGTCGGGCCAGATCCGGATCGAGCGGCAGCCGCTGGCCGACGGGAAAGTGATTGCAGGTATGGGAGGAGCGGAGAAAAGTGCGCCGGCCATTGAGCCGGAAGCAGCCGTTTTCAAATCGGAAATCGCGGAACCCGCAGCGCACAGACCGTTCGTCCATCGCTGCGGCGGCCCCGGCCGTCACCCGGGCCGTGACGCGATAGAGAAACGGATCGTTGAGATCCCAAAGGTGCGGCCGATCAATCTTCAGTTCCGTTTTGATTTGCGAATCGCCGGGAGCAAACGCCTGCTCAAGCGCGATGACTTGGAGCGTTTCGCCGCTGGCAGCGGGGGCGACGGTGAACTCCACACGACCGCGAGACGTTTTCGCCGTGGCGTTGCGCACGTTCGCTTCGATGCGGATCACGCCGGTTTTCGGGTCCGGCGCGGCATAAAGGTCTTCGACGCGCACGGCCGGCACCAGCAGCAACTCGACCGACTCCGTGATGCCGCCGCAGTTGTAAGCCCCGCCCGCGCCGTAGGGCATTTGCCTGGCTTGGCGCGGCGTTTGGCTCAACACCAAACCGTCAATGGGCTGAAGCGTGGGGTTCAAGACGCGCACGGCCAGATGGTTCGTCGCACCGACTTTGAGTGAATCGGTCACGTCCAAAACGAACGGGATTTCGCCGCCTTCATGGCGCCCGACGGCAATGCCGTTGAGCCAGACTTCCGCCGAAAAATCCACGCCCCAGAACCGCAGCAAGAAACGCCCGCGCGGATGCGGATTGGCTGGCGGCACGAAGCCGCGCCAGTACCACGCCACGCCGTGGTAGCCGGGGAAAGCGTCCTGAATGATCCAGGGCACTTTGGCCGGCACCGCTTCCGCCTGCGGGGTCTTGAACCATTGCTGATCCCGGCCCGCGTTTTTTGGATCCGTCGCCAGTAACCATTCACCATCCAGCGATTGAATGATGGAGGACGCAGGCTGTGGTTGAGCACCGGCGGCGGGTGTTGAGAGAAAAGCGATGACGCCCTGCGCCACGACGACGAAAGAGATAAACAGTTTTTTCATGGGCGTGGTGCCAACGGAGGGTGCCACTGCACAAAACACGTATGGACTCACGTGGTCATCACCATGATGCCACCAGCACGGCAAGATTCTACCTCCCGCCCGCGCAAGGCAAGCTAGTGATTCGGGCTTCGCAAGTAGCGATCGAACCAGTCGGCGAACGCGGTGATGTCTTCCTCGGATTTCCAGAACTCGCCCCAGCCATGTCCTTTGCCCGGCCTCACGAGCAACTGGACGTGCCGCGCTCCCACCGCCTTCGCCCGCGCCACGAAACTTTCTGACTGCTGGATCGGCACGCCCGGATCCACGTCGCCGTGGATGATCAAGGTCGGTGGCAGATTCGAACTGAGAAAGTAGATCGGGGAAATTTCCCGGCCCAGTTCCTGCCGTCCAGCCTGCGTGAGCGCCCGCGGGCCAAAGGCGGCCTGCATCGAGGCCATCGTGCCCAGTCCGACGGCGTTGGTTCCAGGGCCGCCCCAGTTGAGGAAATCCGTCGGCGGGAAAAAACAAGCCACCGCCTGCACGGCGCTGCTTTCGCGTTCAATCGGATCCGGTGAATCTGGATTTCCCGACCTGCCCTGCGTGGCGATCATGAGGGACAATTGACCGCCGGAACTGGATCCCGTGATGCCCAACCGGTCCGGCTGGACGCCGAACTTGGCTGCGTTGTGCCGGACAAAACGGACGGCGCGTTGCACGTCGTCCACCTCCTCAGAAATCGTGAACTTGGGCTGCGAACTGGTCACGACCGCAAAAACGGTGTACCCGCGTTCGAGAAACGGCCGGTAGTAATCGGGCTGGATCGTCACCATCAGCGGCGTGGCTTTGCTGGAGAGCCAGCCGCCGTTGACCAGAAAGAGAATGCCGCAACCGTTCGAGGTGGCGGGTTGAAACACATCCAGGGTCAGCGCCATGCCGAACTTGCGGCCGTAAACCACGTCCTCGGTTCGGCGCACCGCCGGCTGGCCCGGCGCGACACTCCACGCGCAGATCAAGAGCAGTCCGGTCAGTGAACAGATTCCGATTCTTTTCATAACGTCATGCTTTCGCGGCGAGGATCAGCGAGCGTACCTTGTGTTTCTCCTCCGAAGAGGCACTCACATTCGCCCAGAGGTCGTCAAGCAAACCGGCCTGCGTTTGGGTTGGCTCTTCGCTCTGCAATCTTTCCAGGGCAGCCGCGGCGCCGACCGCCAGCCGGTTCGGTTGGATTCCGCTGGCCAAGGCCAATCGCATCGTGCCGACGAGGCGATCGTCCCAGCCGAGTTTGCGGCGCGGGTCGCGAGTCACGCGCTCGACACTGTCCCGCAGCCACGGGTTGACCATGCGTTCGAGGAGATCATCCGCGAACGCCCGGTAGCCCTCGCTGGTGAACAAGGGATCAACACCGGGCCGGCGGGCAATCAGCGCACGCCCCGACTCGTCCAGGAAGGCTTCGCGCACAAACGTCATCAACTGGCCGTCCGCCGCCGCCTCGGCGATGAACCGCAGCCCGCGCTGACGACCGAGATAACCGAGCAGCGCGTGCGCGGCGTTGTGGCCGTAAAGTTTGGCCTCCTCGAAAGGCAACAGATCGGGTTTCTCCGCGAACACCGCGATGCCGCGTTGGAATCCAGGCAGCGTGACTTGGGAAACCAGAATGCGATTGAACGCTTCCACCAGATACGCCCGCGAACCGCCGTCCACGTACGGCTGAAGGCCCGCTTCCTTGATCTCGGCCGCGTCACGCACCACGCGACTCATCTTGCCGATGACCGTGTTGAGCGGTTGAAAGACAGTACGCAACGTCTGGTCTTCCTCCGGCGCCAGTCGCAGGGAGAGAGACGTGCGGAGCAGTTCAGCGGCGTGATTGTGATTCTCGGCCGCGTAAAGGATGCAGCGGGTGGGTTGATCCTGCCGGAGTTTGGCGCGCAATCCTTCCGCCAGCAGTTCGGCCACGCTGGCGTCCGGTTGCTCGTAAGTCTCCACGCTGGGCAGCGCGGTGGACATTTCCGACGCGTCGGCGATGGCCGCCACCAGCGCCTGGCGGTCGCGGGCCACGCGGGGATCAAAGATTTCGACGCCGTGGATTTCGCAAACTTCGCGGGCGGTGCGGGTCGCGACGTTGACGCAGAAATTTCCTTCCGCGCGACGGAGGCCGGCGACCACTTCGTCATTCGGCAGCGCGATGACGAGGCGCTCGAAGTCTCCCGACTGCTGCGCTTCCCACAGGAAGAGGCCGGTTTGAATGGCGCCGAAGCCGAACCCAACGAAAGTTTTTCTTCCGGCCATGATTGCGTGCGGGTCGTTGGCGCGGTCACCAGATGGTGTAACCACCGTCAATGTTCAGGATGCTGCCGGTGGCAAATGACGAGGCGTCGGAAGCCAGGAACACGATCGCGCCTTTCAACTCATCCAAACGCCCGTAACGTTTCATCGGCGTGTTGGCGAGGTTGCGTTCCAGGATTTCGGGAACCTTTGCGCTGGCGGCGGTTTGTTGCGTGTGGATGAAGCCGGGTGCGACGGCGTTCACGCGAATGCCATACTGCGCCCAATCGGAGGCCATGCCGCGCGTCAGATGCGCCACGCCGGCTTTGGCGACGCAATAAGTGACATTGTGTCGTGGAAAGATGTTGCCGATGACCATCCAATTCATCGAAGCAATGTTGATGATCCGGCCGCCTTGCCCACGCTGGATCATGTGCTGCGCGACGCGTTTGCCGAAATAAAACAGGCTGGAGAGATTCGTATCAATGATCCGACGCCAATGGTCATCGCTCACTTCGTGCAACGCGATGCCCTCGGACGGAATCGCCGCGTTGTTCACCAGGATGTCAATCTTGCCAAAACGCGTGAGAACCTCGCTGACGAACGCTTCAATCTGTTCGGTTCGCGTCACGTCCACCTTGCCAAACCAAGCGCGGCGGCCCAACTGTTCGATCTCGGCCTGGGTCGCGAGGCCGGCCTCCTCCGCCAGATCACAGATCGCCACATCGCCCCCCGCCTCCGCCAGCGCCAGTGCGTGCTGCCGGCCAAGATTCTGCGCACCGCCGGTGACGATGGCCACCTGGCCGTCGAGTTTGAACTGTTCGAGCACGTTCATCGCTTTTTTCGGTTTGCCGCCGGTTGCGCGCCCGCCGGCCAGGTCTTGTCGCCAAAGGCTTTTTGCCAATCGCTTAAAAATCCCTGCATACGCTTGTCCGTGAAGGAGTGTTCGAACAGTTGTTTCATGAACTCCATACGAATGGTGATGATGTCTGTGCCATCAGCAGCGTATTCTCCAAAGCTGCGTGGGAAACGGCCCGCCGAGAGAATCTTGGTCGTGAATCCACTGCGGTCGTAGATCGCCCGAATCGGGGCAACAATCTGCACCGGTTCGTCCTGCTCGAGATCGAGCGGTCCGTTAAAAAGCGCAACGACATCAGCCCCGGCTTTCGCCACGAGGAACGCCTGCGCCACGGTGCTTACCGCCGTGACCGCGAGCTTGATTTTGGGATTCTCCTGCTTCAACTGCCGCACTGCCGTGATGCCCGCCACGCTCATGGGAATTTTCACGATGATGCGGTTGGAAAAGGCGCTCAACCACCGCGCCTGGGCTTTGAGCGGTTCGACCTCCTTCCAGCCGATCACCTGGCAGAACACCGGCCCCGGCGAGGCTTCCAACACGGCGCGCAGGGCCGCTTCCATTGCGGTGCCCGCCCTGGCGATCAGCGAGGGGTTTGTGGTCACGCCGTCAATCACGCCCCATTCGCGAGCGGTGAGGATTTCCTTCGGATCGGAGCTGTCGAGAAACAGTTGCATAACTTTGGGGGTTCGCTTTTTGGTTTTAGAAAACGTCATCCGCCAGTTCGCCCAACCAGTGGCTGAGGCGCGACCGATAGGCTTCACCGAACGCCGGGGAAAGCCGATAAAATTCCGCCCGCTGAAGAAATTGACCCTGCGCATCGCGCCGGCCGACAAAGGGAAAGCTGTAGTAGTGAAAGACCTTGTGCCGGGCCGACGGGCGCGCGCCGGGGACCGAATCCAATTCCGAAAGACATTCCCGCGCCACCGGCGATCCGTTGGCGGCTTCCCGCCGGGCGTAGGCGAGCGCATCCTCCCACCAACGCTGGAAGAGGGCCGGGTGAAACTCCTGCAACAACTCGGCATAGATCAACTGGAGCATCGGGGACACTTTGAAGTGCAGCTTGCCGCCGGTCGCGCGACCGAAAACCCGCCGCGTTTCCCGGCCTAGGTCGTCGCCGGAATGCACGTCCAGCATCAGCCCGAACTCGGAAGCGATTTTGAACTGCGCGCGCGCGCGGCGCTCCAGCCCGGCGAGTCCGTCCGGACAACGGTAATCATGCCCTTTCTCCTGACCGAAGTTGGGCGCAAGGTGCGTGATCGGCAAGCCGCGCCGTTGAATTTCGCGGGCTAGAAACAGCACCTCTTCATCCGTCGTCAGGCAATCGAAGGCCGCCACCTCCGGCGGATGCTCGTCAATCGTCAGTTCCAGATCAAACGCCACGCCAGCTTTCAGCGACGCGATGTATTCTGCGAGTTCCCCGACGGTGTTGAGCGTGTCCCAGTACTTGCCGACAAAACGGCCGACGGCAGCGGCATCGAGCCGATAGTTCCGGCCCCCGATGCTGAAAGATTTTGTGTGATGCTCAACCACACTGCGGCGTTCACCCGCATCGGAAATTTTCTGCGCCAGGAAGGCTTCAGCCTGGCTGGCGGAAGATTCATTGAGGGCCGCGTAGTTGAGCACGTCGGCCATGTCCAGCGTGTAGAAGGAATAGTAACGCGCCGCGCGGAGGACGCGTTTGGCGCGCTCGACACCGGCCGCTCCGCGTTTCACCTGCACATGGTCGGCGTCTGCCCCATAACGAAGCTCCTGATCGGATTTCAATGCCGCCAGCACCCCTGCCACCCACAAGCCTTCGTACGTGCTCCCGGTCCATCCGGCCTCAATCAGTCCGATCCCGGTCGAATAGTTGGTTTCCGGCGGGCGGGCGGCGAGCAAATCGTCGAGCAGGCTCAATTCGCGGATGGAGTTCTGAATAGAATTGGCGGCCATGCCCCGTTGCGCCATTGCATCAAAAATGCCCGGCCAAACTTGCGTGGTCATGCGGGTGCCGATTCCCAAGCGCGGCGTGGTGCCGAGAGCTTGCGGACCTTTGCCTGGCTTCAGCAACCGGCAATAACGGTCCAAGCCAGCGGCGTCCGTGGAAAACACTCCGAGCCAGTCCTCGTTTGGCAACCGCCACTGAGCGAGCGGCTGGCCCAGCACCGCCTCAGCCTCAGCCTGACCCACGCGCAGAAACACATCCTGTCCATCTGGCAAGCTCGCCAAAAACCAAACCGCATTCTCGGTCACGGAAACCGAACCGTTCCAAGGGCGAATCGCGTCAGCGGCCGGCGGCGCTGTGCCTTGGCGAAAAGCGTTCGCAGCGGCGGCCCAGTCATACTTGGCCGCCCGGACTTGTTCGCCCGCGGCGGCGACATCCCAGGTGCCGGTGTCCAGCACGCCGGGGTTTTCCGCCGGGTTGATTTCAAGGTGGCCGAATTTCACGCGTGTTCCTTCACATAGACGGCCTTGTGCCGGGTGAAAAACTCGATGCCACTATCGCCCGCTTCGGGATTGCCGCGCCCGCTCTCCTTGACGCCGCCGAACTCAAGCTGCGGCTCCTTGTACGCCGTGGGCATGTTGATGTGACACAACCCAGCTTCGCTCTCAGCGATGAACCGTTGCGCCTTCGCGAGGTCTTGCGTGTAGAGCGATGACGCCAGGCCGTAACGGGTGTCATTGGCCAGACGCAAGGCGTCGTCGAAATCTCGCGCTTTGAGCACTACCAACACCGGGCCAAAAATTTCTTCCCGCGCGATGACCATTTCCGGGGCAACATCCGCAAAGACGGTCGGCGCGATGAACCACCCCTGCGCATACCGAGGTTCCGTCAGCGCGTGACCGCCAATCGCCAAGCGCGCCCCCTCTTGTTTGCCCAGCTCAATAAACTTCAGGATCGTCTCGTACTGCTGGCTGCCACAGACCGGCCCCATCTTCACCGTCTCATCGCTGCCGTCTCCGACAACGATTGCTTTGACGCCGTCAACCAGTTTGGCGAGGAAGGCGTCGTGAATCCCGGCTTCCACGATCACCCGGCTGGTGGAAGTACACCACTGACCGCTGCAACCAAAACCCCCGATGATCGCGGCCTCAACGGCCTTGTCGAGGTCCGCGTCGGCGAGCACCACCAGGGGATTTTTGCCGCCGAGTTCGAGTTGAATTTTTGTGTCACGGCCCGCCAGCTTTTGGGCGATGCCGAGACCGACTTCGGTCGAGCCGGT
>ORMF011799391.1_pt1 | contig 12580 bp, 9 predicted proteins | sample 1779871 | NCBI WGS metagenome assembly ORMF01 (sample SAMEA104232316, study PRJEB22302) | groundwater metagenome | biome: forest; feature: aquifer; material: groundwater | place: USA | collected 2011-08-07 | depth 5.4 m | reverse complement strand
GGCGCGTCCGTCGAGGGCGACGGGTCCGCGCTCCGCGGGGACCGGCGCTCGGCGAGCGCGAGGCCCGCCAGGCGGACGGCGTTGCTCACGGGCTCCGTCGTGGTCGGTGCACGCCGCGGCGTGAGAGGGGGCGCCTCGCGCGTCGCGAGCGGGGTCGTGGCAGTCGGCGGCGTCGTGTCGTCGCGCGCGATCCACAGGGCCGCGACGAGCGATGCGGCGAGCGCAGGAACGGCGAGCCACGTCGCAGCCGCGAAGCGGCCCCCGCGGGGCCGTCGCAGATGCTCGCGCAGTGCGCGCGCCTCGCCGGCCAACGACCGGCAGCGCGACTGGCAGTCCGGGCACCGCGCGAGGTGGGTCGCGTACCACGGCTCGTGCGCGGCCGGAGTCTGCCCGTCGAGCCAAGCCAGCCAGGCCGGCGGTGGCGGGCAGCCGACCCCGTGCGGGGCTACCGCGAGGTCCAGCTCACAGGCGTCGTGCGCGGCGCTCACTCGTGGATCCCCATGGCGGCGAACCAGCGGCGCAGGCGCGCGTGGAGCCGGTGCAGCCGCACGGCGATCGCGCCCGGCGTGGTGGCGAGTCGCTCGGCGATCTGGCCGTAGGACAACCCGTGGGCGTAGCGGAGGTCGATCAGGTCGCGCGCGGGTAGGTCGAGCTCGGCCACGGCCCGAGCGAGCGACGCGCGGTCCTCCTCGACGGCGTGGACCTCGGACGCGGGTAAGGCGCCGTCGGCGAGCTCCAGGGCCTCCGTGTCCTGAACCGGGCGGCGCGACCGACCGCGGTACGCGTCCACACGCAGCAGGCGGACGATGCCGTACAGCCAGGCGATACCTCGGGACGGCTCGCGGAGCGTGTCGAGCCGGGCTAGGGCGCGGGCGATCGCCTCCTGCGCGAGGTCCTCGGCGTCGTCCCAGCGGAACCCCGCGGCGAACAAGGACGCGACGATCGCCGACCGTTGCTGAGTGATCGCGAGGACGAGTGCCTCGCGCGCCTCGCGCTCGGTCGCGCCGTGGCCCACGTCGTGCGGGGTTTCGAGCGGCGTACCGTAAGCTCCCCGAATGGCGATCTCTCCCACGTGGAGACTAGTCGTACGGGGCGCCAGTTCATTACACGCTTTTTCCCGAAGCTCGCGCGCCACCGCACCATCATGCCCAGAAATCCGGGGCACCGCGTAACACTTCCGACGATCGACCGACTAATGGTCTGTCTCGACAGTGTGATGCACGACCCTGGGCGGAGGACGAACCGTGACACCGACACGCGTGCTCCTGTGTTGCGCGGCGTGGTATGGCGCGATCGCGATTGCCGCCGCGGCGGACGCGCCCGTCCGGTTCGACGCCCCGGTCACGCGCGTTCATGTCGGTCGCGAGCGCGTGATCGCGTTCCGCGTGGAGGTCGGTGCCGCCGACCGCCTCTGGACGGCGACGATCGGCGATCCGGGCCTGATCGTCGTGCTCGCGGAGCCGACGGCCCTGGCGGGCCATGGCGTCGGGTATGTCCGCGTTCGCGGACGCCGTGTGGGCAGGACGTCGCTCAACTTCGGCGGGGCGTCGCTCGCGGTGAACGTGGTCGCGCCCGTGTGCTCGGCGATCGAGGAACGGCCCGCCATCAGCTGGCCTCTCACGTCGGCCGCGGTGTGGGGGACGTTCGGGGTCGGCGTCGAGATCGATCGGGACGCCCTTCCTGAGGGCGGCACCGTCGAGCTCGTAGTCGGCGCGCGGCGGAGGCTCGAGCCCGCGTCACGCACCGAGACCCTCGTCGGCCCGACCCTGCGATTCGCGTTCGACGTGGACGTCGCTACGGTGCCGGCGGGCTGGCTCCGGCTCGTCCCCGTCGTCCGCGCGGGTTCGACCGAGGTCCCTGGGGACGCGGTCGAGGTGTGGGTCGTTCATCCCGAGCCGCGCGGCGTGGAGATTCTCGAGGCCGAGGGGGAGCGCGACGATGCGCTTCGTCCGGAGAACTGGTCCAAGGGTTTCGTCATCGGTCAGGCCGATGCGGGTGCGTCCGGCGAGGAGTGCGTGCGGCTCGGCGATCCTGCGCCGTTTTTCCCCGTCGAGGTCCCGTCGTCCGGGTGGTACCAGCTTGCCGTCAGAGCACGCGGCGAGAACGCGGGCGGCACCTGGCCGACGATCGCCGTCTACATGGACAAGGACACCTCGCCCGCCACGAGCTCTCCCCTCGTGTCCGACCGATGGCACCGCGTGCCGCTTGGCTTGCCGGTCCGACTCCAGGCCGGCCGGCGCGTCGTTACGCTCGCCGCGAGCTACGGGACCTTGTCGCAGCTAGCCTACGTCGACACGCTCGAGCTCTTGCGACTCCAGGACGCGCCCGACGAGTCGAGCGCGGGTGCATCGATGATGGCGATGGCCCCGCGGCGTAGCGGTCCGATCGACGGCTCCGGAGGGCTGCGCCGCCCGGACCTCGTGCGCGTCTCGTTCGCGCGCGCCCTGGACGGGCAGCACCTGACCGGCGGCACGACGGTCGACGGCGTCGTGTCGTGGCGCGACTCGGAGACGACGGCGCCGCCTGCCGTCGCCCTCGTGCTCAACGGGCACACACTCGCGGTGCAACGCTCGGCGGCGCCGCGCTTCGAGCTCGACGCGAGTGCGTTCCGCCCCGGTCCCAACGCGGTTCAGCTCGTGGCCCGCACCGACGGAGGCGCGATTGCCCAGACGCCGGTTCACACGCTCGTCGGACCAGCCCACTGGAAGAGCGGGCCTGCGCCGCGTGCGGTGCATCGGCTCACCGCCCTCGAGCCCGGCTGGGACGAGGCGGGTGCGGGATTGCGCGGTCCGCCTGACGTCGCCGTTGCACAGCGCGCGGTACGCCTCGGGGGAACGTGCGCCGCGTGCCTGGCGCTCCCCGAGGAGCTCGTGGGGACCTTCGACGTGGCGATCGAGGGGCTCGCCGAGCAGGTGGAGGCAAGCGCTCCCGTCGCGGTCACGCTCGAGGGTGGCAAGGAAGCGCGTCCGCTGGGCGTCGTTGCCGTGGCAACGGCCTACGGGGAGCACTCCGTCGGTCGACTAACGCTCGCGCGCGGCCCCAAGGCCATCCGGTTCTCGACCGCGATCGCGGAGGGCGAGGCCGTGTGGGTCTACGCGGTCGTCTTGCGCGGCGCCTCGCCGGCGGACGTCGCGCCGCCCCGGGTGGAGGTGCTGTGGCCCCCGGTCGAGCACGCGGCGTGGGGAGCCGATGTCGTGGTCGTCGAGGCGAGCGACGATCGCTCGCTCGCGTGGGTCGAGGGGTTGATCGATGGCGTGGTCGCGGGGGCGCGGCTCGACTGCATCGGGGCCACCGGTCCACTCGTGCTGCCGCTGCTCCTGCGCACGATCCCGGTTGGGACTCACGAGCTGGCCGTGCGCGTCGGGGACGCCGCAGGGAAGGAGCACACGTCGGGCGTCCGCACCCTGACGGTCCTCGAGGCCGCGCCGCCGGCGTCTCGGTATGCCCGCGCGGTGTGGTTGCTGAATCGACTGGGCTTCGGCCCCGACGCCCGGGAGCTGGCGGCAATCCTCGTGGAGGGCGAGGAGCCGTGGCTCGTGGACCGACTGCGCCGGGACGCGAGCGACCCGGGAGACCGAACCGCGTGGGACATCGCCTTTGCGTCCTATCCGTACGACGGGTCCTACGACTTCGCCGTGACGGGTCGCGTTCTCCACCACGCGCTCGTCACGCCGAACCCGGTTCGCACGCGCCTCGTGCACTGGGCCGACAACCACTTCTCGACCTGGATCATGAAGACCTATGGCCAGGCCGAGTGGCAGGAGCATCAGACCTTCGCTCGCCTCGGGGCCGCGCCGTTCCGCGAGCTCCTGTTCGCCTCGGCCCGTAGCCCCGCGATGCTCACGTACCTGGACCAGGTGCAGAGCGTGGCGACCGGTCTCAACGAGAACTACGCGCGCGAGGTGATGGAGCTGCACACCGTGGGCGTGGCCGGCGGCTACACCCAGGCCGACGTGACGGCGCTCGCCCGGCTCCTCACCGGGTGGACAGCGACGACCGACGGTGACGGCCGAGCGGGCGACGTCGCCGGGCGCGTCGCGTTTCGGTTCCATCCGCAGCTGCACTCGAACCAGCGCGAACGGCTGCTGGGTCTCGAGCTCGGTCCCGAAAAGTCGTCCCGTCGCTACGACCGTCCGCGCCGAGCGCTCGCGATGCTCGCCGCCCACCCCTCGACGGCGGCATTCGTGTCTCGCAAGCTCGCGGCGCACTACTTGGGCCCGGACCACGTGCCAGACGAGCTCGTCGCAAAGCTCGCGGACGTTTTTCACCGCACCGATGGCGACCTGGCCGAGCTGGTAGTCGCGCTCGCGGCCCACCCGGCGTTCTGGGCGAGCACCCACACGCGGGTGCTCCGGCCGCTCGAGCTCGCGTTGCGGCTCGGTCGCGCCGGGGGCGGCGTGCCGGCGACGGGCGCGATCGAGGAGTTCCTCGGCCGATCGGCGATGGGGATGTTCGGGCGGCCCACGCCGGACGGCTGGCCCGAGGAGGACGCCGCGTGGACCAACACGAACGCGATGTTGCAGCGCTGGCGGCTCGCGCGCGAGCTCGAGGACGCGCTCGCGACCGTCGTGCCCGACGCGCTGCGGTACGGTGAGGAGCCGATCGACGCTGGCTTCCACCAGATGCTCGTGGACCAGGTCGCCGTCCGCTTGCTGGGGGTCCCGCTTACCGCTAGCTCGAACGCCGCAGCGCTCGACGTGCTCGCGCAGACTCCGGGTGGGCGGGACGAGCTCGTCCGCGCCGCGGTTGCGATCGTTTGCCAGTTGCCCGAGGCCCAATCACCCTAGTACGGAGCCCCTGCCATGCACCTGACCCGTCGTTACTTCCTGCAGGTCTCCGGGTCGCTCCTGGTCGGCCTCGGAGCTCAGCCGCTCGGTCTCCTCGCCGATGACCCGGTTCCACCCGCGGAGCAGGTACGCCGCAACAAGACGCTCGTCGTGATCTTCCTGCGCGGCGGGGCGGACGGCCTCAACCTCGTCGTGCCGTACGCCGACCCGGCGTACTCGAAGCTGCGCCCCTCGCTCGCAATCGGATCGCCGCGCGCGGAGGCGGGCCGGGCGATCGATCTCGACGGGTTCTTCGGCCTGCACCCGCGCCTCGCGTCGCTCGTTCCGTGGTTCGAAGCGAGGCAGGCGGCGGTGGTCCACGCCGTGGGGCATGGGCTGAACACTCGCAGCCACTTCGAGGAGCAGGACGTGTGGGAGACGGGCGTCACCGGCGACAAGCTGCGCGCGGACGGCTGGCTCAATCGCCACCTCGCGAGCTCGACGGGAGGAGGCGCGATACGCGCGGTCGCCATCGGCTCGGGCCTGCCGCGGATTTTCCATGGCCGAGCGGAGGCGTGTGTGATCAGCGGCGTCAGTGACCTCGCGATGCCGTCCTCGCGCGGCGATCCGGACAAGCTGGCCGCCGCCCTGGAGCGCGCCTACCGCTGCACGCCAGGCGGGGTCCGCACGCCGACGGCCGAGCTGCTGGAGCAGGTCAGCGCGGCAACGCTGCGCGGCGCGCGCGAGCTGGCGAAGATCGCCGGCCAGGCGTACGTGCCCGTCATTCCGTATCCCGAGAACGAGCTCGCGACCAAGCTCCAGCACGCGGCGCGGCTGATCAAGGCGGGCTGCGGGCTCGAGGTCGTCGAGATCGACTACGACGGCTGGGACACGCACGCTGGTCAGGGCGGTGCGGATGGAGCCTTCGCGGATCTCGCCGGTGGGCTGGCCGAGTCGTTGCACGCGTTCATGACCGATCTCGGCCCTCGCCTCGATGACGTGGCCATCGCGACCCTCTCCGACTTCGGTCGTACGGCGGCCGAGAACGGCACGGGTGGTACGGACCACGGCTGGGGGAGCTGCATGTTCGTGCTCGGTGGCCCGGTCCGCCACGGCGCCGGGAAGGGCAAGGTGCTCGGGAAGTGGCCGGGCCTCGGGCGGGACGCCCTTCACGAGGAGCGCGACCTCGCTCACACGACGGACTTTCGCGACGTGCTCGCCGAGCTCGTTGGCGCGCACCTCGGCAACCACGATCTCGCGCGGGTGTTTCCCGGTCATGTGGTTGCGCCGGTGGGGGTGGTCGGATGATCGGCCGAGTGCGTGCGCTCTCGCTCGCTCTTGCGGCGCTCGTGGTCGCGCCGCCGTCCGCCTCAGCCGACGACGGGCTCGAGGACAAGATTCGCGCGGTGCTGCCGACGCCCGACGAGGAGCGATGGGCGGGGATTCCGTGGCAGACGAATCTCGCGCTCGCCCGCCGCACTGCGCAGGCCCAGGGCAAGCCGATCCTCGTGTGGACGATGGACGGGCACGTGCTCGGATGCACCTGAGGCAACGGTGTCCAGAGCCGTGCGCTCTTGAACGACGCGGACGTTGTCCGGGCGGTGTGCAAGGACTTCGTTCCGGTCGCGGCCAACGTGTGGAGCATCCAGGCGGGTGAGGCCGAGCAGGCCGTGTGGTTCCAGACGATGGCGAAGCGGCTGTTCGCGGCGAAGAAGCTGGAGTCGTACCTCGAGCAGTACCCCACGTTCCAGGGTGTCTACGTTGCGGGCGCGGACGGCACGCCGTACGAGCTCCTGGGCGACTACGAGCCGGCGTCGACGCTGCGCACGCTCGCGGCTGCGCTCGAGGACTTCCGTAACAAGCCCCCTGGTCCGTGCGTGATCACGGACGAGCAGATCGCGCGGGCCGCTCCACCACGGGTCGACCCGACCACGACGGTGATTCGCCTCCACTACCGATGCCGGCCGCTGCCGTTGGGGGCGGGTGCCATCAACGCGTCGGTCTCGCGCGACCACCTCTGGATTCACGCCGCGGAAGTTCGTTCGCTGATCGAGCTCACGGCTGCCGCTCGGATCGCGGTCCTGCCCCGCGGGCTCGCGCTGCGCTTGTGTCGCTTCCACCTCCTCGACAACGTGCGCGGCATGGCGGACCCGTTTCTGGCCGAGGAAGTGCAGCGGGCGGACTTCGTCGTGCGCGTGCTCGGCGAGCGCGACGGTGTGCGCCGACTCGCGCTCGGCGGCGACTTTCGGTCCGAGAAGGACTACCCGGGTGACCTCAACTATCGCGGCAAGGTCGGCGTCGAGGGGCTCGTCGACGGCGAGCTCGACCTCGACCTCGCGACCGCGCGCATCGTTCGATTCCGCGCCCTGGCGGTGGGTCACGCGTGGGGCGCGAACAGCAACACCTGGGGCCAGCCGCGCGGCGGGCGCTTTCCACTCGTGATCGCCCTCGTCGACGTGGATGACGAGGTGGCCCGGACCGTGCCTCCGATGTGGCTCGGTTTTGGCGGGTATTGAGCTGCCTCGAGCTCAGGCGAGATCGAATAGGAGGAAGTGTGCGTCGACGCCGGCCACGAAATCCGTGGTGTCGGTATGCTCCAGCGCCAGGCCGTCTCCGATCGCCAGGGGCACGCCGTTCACGCGCATCGCGCCGGCGATGAGCTGGACCCAGTACCCTCGTGCGGAGCTCGCCGGGTGCGCGAGCGCGGTCCCGGAGGCGAGGTGGCCAACGTACATTCGTGCATCGGCGTGGATCGCGCACGAGCCGTCCGCACCGTCCGGCGAGGCCACGAGTGTGAGTGGCCCGGCGATGCCGGCCGGGCGCCACTCGGCGTAGCGCGGAGCGTGGCCCGCGCGGTCGGGGTGGATCCAAATCTGCAGCAGGTGAACGGGCGCATCGGGGTCCGGATTGACCTCGCTGTGTGTGACCCCCGTCCCGGCGGACATCGCCTGCACCTGCCCAGGCCCGATCTCTCCGGCGTTGCCGAGGCTGTCGCGGTGGGCGAGCGTGCCGGCGACGACGTAGGTGACGATCTCCATGTCGCGATGGGGGTGCATTCCGAAGCCGCGGCCGGGCGCAATCCGATCCTCGTTGAGCACCCGCAGCGCGCGGAATCCCTGGTGGTCCCGGTCGTAGTAGTCGGCGAACGAGAACGTGTGGCGCGCGTCGAGCCACCCGTGATGGGCGGTCCCGCGAGCGCTCGACGGCCGATGGATCGCTCTCGTCATCGCGACGGCTCCTGGTTCGAGGCGGGCCGCGTCTCCCGACCCGGGGCGGCACGGGGGGGCGCCGAGTCACCCGCGCCGTCGAGGACCTGGCGCACCGTGCGCAACAGCTCGCGACGTCCCGCGGGCTTCTGCAGAATCGCATGGGCGCCCAGTCGCCCGAGCTGGGCTGCCTCGTCGTCGTCGACGAACCTCGTGTGCACGATGGCTCGGATTCCCGGGCGGAGGTTGATGCCCGCGAAGTACGTCGCCACTCCGCCCAGCACCGGCATGCGCAGGTCGAGCAGCACGAGGTCCACGTCCGTGCGCTGGAGCGCCGCGACCGCCTCGCCGCCGTCCTTGGCCGTCTGGACGTGGTAGCCAGCCTGCTCCAAGAGCTCCGCGTAACGCGTGCGCACGAGCTCGTCGTCGTCGACCACGAGGATCGCCTCGTCTCCACCCATCCCCTCGAGATCCGGCGCATCGCCCGGCGGATCGATGGCCGGCAGGTACACCGAGAAGCGGGTTCCCGCGGCGTCGGTCGAGAGGTCCAGCACGCCCTGGTGGTCGCCGATCACGGCGGTCACGATCGCGAGGCCCAGGCCCGATCCCGCGCTGTCGTCGCCGCGCTTGGTCGTGAAGAACGGCTCGAAAATCGCGTCGACCCACTCCGCCGGGATTCCCGGTCCGTGGTCCGCAACGTCGATGCGCACGACCGGACCGGGGCGCAGGAAGCCGAGGTGGCACCGGCGAACCTCCGTGATCGCTTCGGGTTCGACCACGAGCTCGACCGGACGACCCGGCGCCGCGTCCAGCGCATTGCGCACGAGGTTGACGAGCGCGCGCGTGAGCTGAGCGTGCGACCCGGCGACCCAACACCCTGGTGCGACGCGAGCGAGCACGGGCTGGTTCGGAAACCGCTCCCTGAGCTCGTCCACGAGCTCGCCCAGATCGATCGGCACGCGCTCGATCCGGCCGCGGCGCGACAGCGTCAAGAGCTGGCCGTTGAGCTCGAGCAGGTGCTCGAGTTGGCGCCGGGTGGTGGAGGCGAGAGCGCGCGCCTGCTCGGCGCTCGTCGCCATCGTGAGGCATTCGACGTTGTAGAGGATTGGGGTCAGCAGATTCTCGATGTCGTGCGCGGCACCGCCTGCCGTCTGCGCCGCGAGCTCCAGCCGTCGCTGACGCTCGATCACGAGGGCCTTCTGCTGGAGCTCCGCCGCCTGGGCTACGAGGCGGGCCGCCTGGTCGTCGAGATGCTCGCGTTGGACCTCGTTCTGCCGGGCCAGCTCGCGACGTGTCCCCTCGAGCGACGCGGTGCGCACGGCGAGGAGCTCGGCGACGTTGTCGGTGTGGATCACGAGCGCGTGGGAGTGATGGAAGTACAAGAGCAGGGTCGCCGCGGCCTGGAACAGGCTGAACAGCGCATACGCTGTCGGGGGCTCGCCGGGTTCTTTCCACGCGACGAGGCCGGCCTGCACGCCGACCTCGCCCAGCGCCATGGCCGCGAAGAAGGCCACCGCGTGGCCGGATCGCACGCGCACCGGGGCCCGGCCCCGCAGCTCGCGTGGTAGTTGGATCCAACCCAATAGGGCGGAGACGACGGTCGCGAGGGCATAGTGCCAGTAGCCGAGGTAGATCAGCGCGCTGTCGTCGGCCGAGCGTTGGACCACGGTCAGGAACAGCGAGCACATGATCGCGATGAGGCCCGAGTACGCGGCGAGGATGCACGAGGCATAGCCGCGGGACCGGCGGTACTCGAGGGTGTGGGCGATCGCGGCGATGCCGAATGCGAGCCCGAACGCATAGCTCGTCGCCGCGAACCACCGGTCGGCGTAGACGATCCCACCCAGGCTCCAGACCGACACCATGGCGCTCACGCCGCGGGCGAAGGAATAGCCGAGGAGGTGGAGGACGGACGCGGCGTAGAAGCCGGCCCAGGTCACGCGCAGGGCCTCGTAGTGCCACGGCGTCAGGTAGACGTGGGCGAAGTCGATGAGCACGAGGCCCCACCACGACGCCGACACGCACCCGTACGCCGTGCGTCGGGCGGGGTCGAGCCGCGCCTGAAGCGCCATGAACACACCCAACGTGACGCTGGCGGCGGTGGAGGCGTAGACCGCCTCGGCGGGAAGGTGAGGGGTCGACAAGGTCCGAGAGCTTGCCGAGCGCGGGCGTGCGGCGCAAGCGTTATCGCGCCACCTACCAGCAACGCGTCTCGAGGTGGGCCTTCCACGCAGCACGGAGCTCGGCGGCCGTAGCTCGGGGGTCGACGTCGCACGGCCCGGCGATCGCCGCGAGCTTGGCCACGGTCGCGCGGACGACGGCGGCGTCCGTCTCCTGCAGGAGGTGCCACGCGGGCAGCGTGTCGCGGTCCGCGCGGACGGTATCCAGCGCCGCCAGGGCGAGCGCCCGACGCCGCGGAGCCTCGGTCGCGTCGGACGCGTCGAAGGCGTCGAACGCCGCGGCGACGGAGGCCGGTCCATCGTCGAAGCGCGGCGTTCCGGGGCCGCGTCCCTTGCGAGCGACACAGCCTGCCCCGGCCGGGACGAAGACCTCCTTGGTCGGCGTCTCGAAGGCGACCTGGCCCGTGAGCACGCGCACCGTGGCCGCTCCGTCGGCATCGACCTCCAGCGTGTAGCGACAGCCGAGGTCGACGCAGCGCGCGGCATCGGTGTCGATTTGGAAGAAGCGGGGTCGAGCGTCCGCGGTGACCCGCGCCTCGAGCGCGCCGTGCGCGAGGTAGAACCGCGTCTCGTCGTCCGCCACGTGGCGCACCTGCAGGCGGCTGTGGGCGGCGAGCCGCACGCGTCCGACGTCGCCCACGAGGATCTCGCGGTCGGCGTCCGCCGTCTCGATCCACGCGCCGTGGGCGAGGTCCGGGCCCGCGCTCGCGTCGCGGATCCGCGGACCGGTCACGGGCGCAGGCGCATTCGGCGGCACCGGGTCGTCGAGCACGCGCGGAGCATCGTCCAGGGGGGGCGCGTCGACCGTGCCGACGTGAGCGAAAAACGCCGCTGCGGCCACGGTCAGGAACGCACCGAGGGCGAGGCGCCAACCCCACCTCGGCGGCGATGCGAACACCGGCACGGGCCCGTCGCTCGCGCGTCCCAGCGGTCGGAGCAGTCGCTCCAGCCGGGCGACCTCCGGGTCAATCGGGCCCGATCCGTCGTAGAGATAATCGCCAGGGTTGCTCACGACCAACCTTCCTCTCGCAACATCGGCCGCAGCATCGCCATGCCGCGTGCCAGGTTCACTCGTACCGAGTCGGGCGTGAGCCCGGTGCGCCGCGCGATCTCCGGGCCGGGGAGCCCCTCGGCGAGGCGCAGGAGCAAGGTCTCCCGATAGGCCTCGGGCAGCCTGGCGAGGGCGCGGAGCACCCGCTCGCGCAGCTCCGCGTCCGACGTCGGGACGGGCGGTGCGGCCCGGTCCTGCGGAAGCGGCGCGTCCGGCAGTCGCCGGCGCACGCGCCGCACATGGTCGGCCGCCACGCTCCGCGCGACGCGGCAGATCCACGCCGGGAACGCCGCGGGATCGCGTACCGAACGAAGGGTTCGGTGTACGCGGACGAACACGTCCTGGGTCACGTCGTCCGCGTCGCCGGGTGCGACGCGAGCAAGCGCGATGCCGTGCACGACGCCGGCGAATCGGCGGTGGAGCTCGCCGAACGCCGACGCCGCACCGGCCCGCGCCGCGACCACGACGGAGGCGAGGGCGTCCTCGCCCTCCGGCGTGGGGAGGCACGACCGCTCGACGGATGCGCGCAGCTCGGCCACGAGCGTGGACATTACCCGGTCGTGCTCATCGCGGGGTCCCCGGCTCGCGCAATCCCGCCAGGATCGCCAGGGCGTTCGCGCGCACGCGGTCGTCCTGGGTCCGCGCGAGCACATGGCGGACATGCGGCTCGAGGAAGCGCCCGAGCCGTTCGAGGCGGGCGTTGGAGGCCCCTGCGGCAACGGCGTCGCTCGCGCCGTGGTTGCGGATCGCGGCCTCGACCTCCGCTGCCACCCGAGGCGCGATCACCTCCATGCGCCCGACGAGCACGCGGACGAGCGTGTCGGGCGTGGGGTCGATCGCCAGCGGCAGCAGTGCGTCCACGTCGGCCCGCGGGAGGAACCACAGCGCGCGCGTGCCCTCGTTGCGGAACCAACTCCGCGACCACGTCCGCACCATGGCGCGCGCCTCGTCCACGTGGAGCCCCTGGGCCTCGAGGCGCCGCGCGACGAGCGCCTGAAGCGTGCGCTCTACGTCGTCGACCGAACCCCACGCCGCGCCGTCGCCGAGGGACACGCGCGTGGTGGCTCCCGGTGCCACGACGCCGCTCTCTTGAATCCGACCGCGGTCGCCCTCGATCTCGAACACGACCGCGGTCTCGATCGGGCGCGGGCCCGAGTTGCGCAGGACGACCTCGCCGTCGCGATCCATCGTCGCAACGAGCGGCATCGCGAAGTTTCCGAGCCCGCGGTAGAAGAGGTAACGCTCCGCCTCGACCGGTCCGGCGCGGTCGGGACCGACACGCGGCCGCGTGCGAAGCCAGCTCGCGTCGACCTCGCGGGCGTAGGTCCACGGGTCGTCGACCGAGGTTTCCGGCACTTCGGCCGGGGCGGGCGCGTC
>ORMF010214659.1_pt1 | contig 12583 bp, 11 predicted proteins | sample 1779871 | NCBI WGS metagenome assembly ORMF01 (sample SAMEA104232316, study PRJEB22302) | groundwater metagenome | biome: forest; feature: aquifer; material: groundwater | place: USA | collected 2011-08-07 | depth 5.4 m | reverse complement strand
TGCGACGAAGAAATTGGGCGACTAGGCCACAATGCACCGACACTCCACACACACATGATTGTTACCCGGTTTTGAACCATGCCGCACAGGGCCACAATGCCACGGACATGGTTCAATTCTTGTCATTTCTGGGTGACAGAGTGAACGCTGTAGGGACTACACTTGCCGGTCATGTGATGCCGACATTTTTTTCGGTGTAACATTGGATGGATCAAGGGGATAGGAAGTCGAGTGCGTGCCAACTGTGTCGAGATGCTGTCGTCTCGAAAATTACCTATGACTGTGCGCATTTGTGAACCATGCCGTATTGTCGCGAAATTGGCAGCCATAACCGTTTTCCAGGTCAGCAGTTACGATACGGATGCGACAATGCACGAGGGGGCCAAATGGCCCAGTCAATTGCACTGTCGCTTGGCACTGCCAACTGCACGTTTTTGAACCACGCCGCCTGGACGGCGCAATCGCAGTCACAATTCCCGATAGACAATTGGGTTGCGACGCGCATCGTCCAGGCCAAGTGGGGGTGCGAGTTGGCCTGGACGGTGGCAAATGCAGGCCGCGCTCAAGCTCTGCCTCAGGCTGACGCAAACTGCGGCGGTGACTTGGGCATGCTGTCGCCGGCCGCGACGCTTGGTGCTTCGGCGATCGGCAAGCGGATCGTGAAGGTGGTGCCGGTGTCGGCCGACGATGTGAACGTGATCTCGCCGCCGTGGTCCTGCACGAGCTTGCGGGTTACGAACAGGCCCAGGCCCGTACCGTGCTTCTTCGTCGTGAAATAAGGCTGAAAGATGTGCGCCTGCTGCTCGGGCGGAATGCCGGCGCCGGTGTCACGCACCTGGATCACGACCACATCGGCTTCAACCGTTGCACTGACGGCGATGCTGCCGCTCACCCCTCCATCCACCCCTTCGAAAGGGGGGGCAGGGGGGGTGGCGTCGATCGCATTCAAAATCAAGTTGAGGAACACCTGCACGAGCTGGTCGCGCACGCCCAAGATCGGCGGCAGCTCGGCGCTTATGTGCGTCTCGATGGCCCGGGCACGCTTGTAGTACTTAGCGATGTTCAGCGCCTCGCCCAGCACGTCGGCGACGGCCACTCGGCTGCGGGCGCTGCTGGCGGGCCGGCTGAAATTCACGAGCTCGCGCAGCGTCGTCTGAATGCGCTGCAACTGGCCGCTGACCAGCGCGAGCTTTCCCTGCGAATACTCGTCGAGCGGCCGGCGCTGCAGCATTTGCACCAGCGAGCTGATTGACGCCAGCGGATTGCCGACCTCATGCGCGATGCCGGCGGCGAGCAAGCCGAACGCCGCCATCTTTTCTTGGTGCAGCACGTGGGCCTGCGACTCTTGAAGCTGCCCGGTGCGCTCGGCGACGCGTTCTTCGAGCTGCCCCCGATTCGCTTCCAACTCCGCATTCAAGCGGCCCAGATGATCGCCGACTTGCTTGAGCAGGTATGCCATCGCCGCGCTGGTCCAGGTCACCCAGCCGAGAATCACCAGTGTCAACAATAAGGGCAACGGCTTGCGCATCGCTTCGGGCAGCGCGAAATACAAGATCAGAAAACTCGCACTTTGCAGCGCCCAGGTGACGATGGTGACGCGCGTCGAATAACGGATCGCACAGCAAATCAGCGACAGGATGTAGTAGTAACGGAATGGACTATCGACGCCGCTGTGAAAGAAGCACAGCAGGGCGATGAACAGCGCCTCCATCAGCGAGATGATGAGCGGCCATTGCCCGAGAAAGACGCGGCCACGCATGCTGAAAGCCGTGTCGAGCAGGGCGAAGCCGGCGCCGAGCGCCAGGATCGCGTTGAGCACGGGCCGATGTTCGCCGCCTTCGCCAAGGTTCACCAACAAGTAGCCGAACAGAATTCCGAACCAGCGGATTTTGACCGCGATGGTCTCGGCGGCGAGTTCCCAGCGCGAGAGGTTGGCGGGCATAGGGATATTCTAGGCGGCGTGCACGGAGAGTCTGTTCCAAAAACGGGAGGGGCGAGGCCTCGCCGCATTTCATTCATTTGCGTTCAGCACACACCCAAAGTGCTGAATGAAATCGAAACGGCCCAGCGAAAACGGCGTAACGTTTTGAGAGTAAATGTGTTGTGGCAGACTCCAAAAAGCGCGTTTCGTTCGGCACTTCGAGGCCCTGAATGAAATGCCGCCGGCGCCCACTCTAACCTGGATTGCGCACAACTCCGGAGGGCGGGGTTTCCAACCCGCCCATCCTCGCAAAAGCCGTTAATCTGGGCGGGTTGAAAAACCCGCCCATCCTCGCAAAAGCCGTTAATCTGGGCGGGTTGAAAAACCCGCCCATCCTCGCAAAAGCCGTTAATCTGGGCGGGTTGAAAAACCCGCCCTCCGGCCGTGCGCAATCCCGCCTGATGGCTGGCAGCATGCGGGCCGACAGGGCAAAGTGGCTCTTTCTTTTCGATTTTGCGTCACCCTGTTTGCCGAAGTCCGTCCTTCCACCCTTTTCATGCTTGACAGGCGGTAGGCGGCGGCGTCATCCTATTCTTCCGGGATCCCAGCCGCTCTTTGGCGACCTTGCGCGCCGGTCATTGGTTGAGATGCTCGTCGTTCGGGAGTTCAGCGTGCGCCTGTACTTGCTGTTGATTGGCGTCGTGCTGCTCGCGGCCTTGATTTGCGTGAGCCGGGGCCACACATCCCAAGAGCCGCTGCCGTCTCCGGCGCCGTCACGCGCCGCGAAACCATCGAAGTTCGAATTCCAGGGAGCAGGCTCCTGCGCGTCCATGGCCTGCCACAATGCCGACGCATTGACGGGTTTTCGAAGCCGCGAATACAAGATCGCACTGGAACGCGACTTCAGCACGGAAATAGCGCACGTCAAGGACAAGCACGCTCAGGCTTATGCCGTGCTGTTCAACGATCGTTCCCAGCGGATGATCCGCAACCTGCAGGGCTTGTCGGCAGACAAGGTCGTTCATCCCGAACACGAAGACCTGTGCCTGCGCTGCCATGTCCATCCCGAATACGCACGACAGCCGATGTGGATGCGGGCCGACGGCGTCAGTTGCGAAACGTGCCACGGGCCGGCCGAGCGCTGGCTGGCGACGCATTTTCGGCCTGGTTGGAACGACGAAGCGCGCAAGGCGTCCGGCATGCGCGACACGCGCTCACCGGCTGGCCGCGTGCGCATCTGCGTCGATTGTCACATCGGCGGCAAAGACGCGGAAGTCAATCACGACCTGATTGCCGCGGGCCACCCGCGCATGAACTTCGAGTTTAGCGCATTCCAGTACGAACTCCATAAGCACTGGGACTATCGCAAAGACAAAGACCCCGCTTGCGACCCGCGCGGCCGCATGGACTTCGAAGCTCGAAGCTGGGCGTTGGGACAGGTGGCTTCGGCGGAGGCGGCGCTGCGGTTATTGGCCGAACGCGCCGGCGATCAACGTCGTCCCTGGACGGAGTTTGCCGAATACAACTGCTACGCCTGCCATCACGATTTGCAGCCCAAAAGCTGGCGGCAAGAGAACTACGCGAAAGGCCAGGCAGGCAAGCTGACGTGGAACCCGTGGTACTACGCGCTGCTCGACGAGGCCGTGGAAGCGCTCGGGCCCGGCGATCCAAATCTCGTCGTCCAGCTTCGGCTCATCTCCGCCGAAATGGAATCACCGCGCCCCAACCGAGACAAGACGGCGAAGCTGGCTAGGCAAGCGGCGGCTTTGCTCGAGGCGCTTCTGCAACGCGAGCAATCGCAAACCGCACAACTGCCAGTGGGGGCGCTCCTGAAGAAGGCCCTGGACAGCGCCGATTTGAAATCGGCACTGAGCTGGGACCACGCCATGCCGCGTTACGCAGCGCTGGCGGCGTTGGCGCGAGCGAGCCAGGATCTGGGCAGACCGTCGCCGAAGCTGCGCGAATTTGCGGACTCCCTCCGCTTTCCGCTTGGCTTTGACAGTCCGAGGGATTACGATCCTGCCAAGATCGAACAAGCGATCCGCAACTTGAAGCAACATCTTCCACGATAGGTGCCTCATGCCGCGTGCCGCTTTGGCAGCATTATGCGTTGCATTGCTCTGGATGAGCCGGCACTGGAGCGGCGAAACCAGCGCACCGGCGGCAGCGCCGCAAGCCGGAGAAAAGAACGGCGGGGCGTCCATTAAGCTGGCACCGGTATTCTTCGGCAACAAGGCATGCGGCGGCACCACTTGCCACAGTCGTCCTGAGCCGGTGCGTGGCGACGAGAAGGACGTCACCGCAGTCTTTACGCGCCACCATGAAATGACGGTTTGGTATGAGCGGGATAAGCACAAGGACGCCACCAAGGTGCTAACCCATGGTCTCGGCAAGGACATCGCCGAGCGCATGGGCATCCCCGTGAAAAAAATCGACTTTGTCGCCGACAAAGCGCAATGGAAACAATGTCTGACGTGCCACGGGGTTTATATCGAGAACGAAAACGACGTCGACAAGGACACTTTCGCGCCGACGGAACGCGCGGAGAGCGGCGTAAGCTGCGTCGCCTGCCACGGGGCACACGCGGAATGGGTTACGGAACACACGAAGACCGTCAAGAATGTCTGGAAGTCGTTTGACCGCGTGCAAAAAAAGAATCAGTTCGGTTTGAATGACCTATGGAATGCTGAGAATCGAGCCTCGCTGTGCATGTCATGCCATATTGGCAACGCAGACCAGGGCAAGATTGTCACGCACGAGATGTACGCCGCCGGTCACCCGCCGCTTCCCGGTTTTGAGATCGCGACCTTCAGCGAAGCGATGCCGCGGCACTGGGAGACGTCGTCCGAGAAGCTCAAGCGTTTGCCAAATCGAAAAGATGACTATGCCAAAGCCTACAAGTTCACTGCCACGACAGAGCAAGCCCAAATCGAGCAAGCCCGCATGATGGCCGTCTCGGCCGTCGTCGCTTTCCGCGAATCGATGAAACTGGCCGCGGCGCAGGCGGAGGGATCGGCCAAAGTGAACGACAAGGCGCTCGAATGGCCCGAGTTTGCAGCGTTCGATTGTTATTCGTGCCATCACGACCTGAAGAAAGAAAGTTGGCGGCAGCAGCGCGGGTACAAGGGCATTCCCGGTCGCCCGCAGCTCCGCGACTGGCCGCTCGCACTCCTGCACGTCAGCATGGACCATGCCGCACAAGGCGGCAAAAAGTCCGGTGATCCCGCGCTTGCCCAACAGAAGTTTGAAAAGGAATTTCAAAAGCTAGTCGAAGCACTGAACGAACGCCCGTTCGGCGAACCGAAACGCGTCGCACAAGCGGCGCGAACGCTGGAACAATCGTGCGATGGACTGATCAAACAACTTGAGCAAGACATTTACGACCGCGCCGGCGCCGAGCGCTTGTTGCGCGCCGTCTCGAGCTATGCTCACAAGGAGGTGGTCGATTTCGATTCCGCGCGGCAACTCGCCTGGGCGTTCACAACGCTCAAAATGGAATTGGAAGTTCGAGATGGCAATTCGGCAAAGAAACAGCGCTACAACGAATTTGTGCAAACGCGCTTCACGGCGCTGAACAAGCTACTCAGCCTCGCGTTGCCCGAGGGGCAGCAGCAGATCGCCGGCAAGTTCATGGGCGAAACCATGAAACTTGTCCGGGAATATGAGCCTAAGACATTTCGAGGGAACTTGCGCTAACAGCGGAGTGAATAACTCAACCCGTCGCGTTGAGCCCTGCCAAATCTCTGACGCGGCCGTCTCACTTCTTCTCTTCCGGCAATATCCTCGGCCCATCCATTCCAACACTTCCAAGACTTGTGCACGTGGCGCATGTGCTGATCACGAAGTACTTTCCTTGATTGCGTTGCAGCAGCTCCGAACCTTCCATCAATCTAGAAGCCAGATTGCGGTCCCCGGTGGCGCAACCGTCTCGGTGATAACTGACTTGAATTTCACCTGGATCGTGGGGTCTTTCGGGAAGCAATACAGGGTCGCGTCATCCGCGGAGCTGAACGCTTCTTTCGTAAGGCCATCCACGAAGATTTCCTCCACAGTGGCGCTCTGGAGCGTCCCGTCTGGGCGACGCAATTGTATCCTCCTACCGTGAGCAATGCTTCTGAGAACTGGTTCGTTTCGGAATCGGCTCAGCCGAATCCTCAGCATGAAGATTCCGTCGCGAAAGTCATCGGACTGAACTGTCATTAGGTGCGTCGGCATGGCCCTGCCCGATTCGTTAGCGCGCAAGCTCGACCGAATTGAAAGTTATCCTACCCAGGACAGTACAATCAAGCAAACACTCATGTGACCGCACTCAGTCAAGGAGCTAAGTCTCAAGGCCGAAGTGTCCAGCATCGCCGAAATTGCCGTAGTGGAATCGATCGGAAAACTAAAGCAAGCGATGCCGTCGAAATGGGCGGGGACGGACGGGACGCCAACGGCGCGCAGATTTTGGTCGAAACCAAGCGCAGGCACGCGAACGTGAAGGTCATAAATCGGAAAGGAGCCAACGTAAGCGCCGCCCAGCGTTACGGATGGATACGGCACGCCTCCGCACAGCAAACAATCGTCTTCGTCCAATATGAGTTGAAAAGCAACGCCGCGCGAACCGGCACCGGTGTCGGCCAACAGAGTCCGCTGCAATGGCTGGTTGCTTGGCTGCAACGTCAGGATCATCTGCACGCTGGGCCGACCATGGTGCAGCGGCCAAAGCACGCGCGGCATCAGCCGACCCCCCAGATTTCTTCGACGACCGTGTAATCGCGGCTCGCCTCGACCGCGAAACACTTGCGCGGATCAGGTTCAATCTGTCGGAGGCGGCGAATCATCTCGTTTTGATTGTCGTCAATTACCACAACCGTCCCGTTGGCAATCCCGACAAATTTGTTGGCGTACTGCGATTGCGGATTGCTCCTGGCTTCTTCGTTGATGCGCCGGGCAAGCTCGCGATTGATTTCCAATACCGGGTCGGCGACTGCCATGGTCAGATCCTCCCATCGTTTGGCGCTCCACCCCCGATCAACCTCATCTTAGCGAGGGCCGACGATGGATAGACAGAATTGTTGAGAGATTGGCATATCTGGAAGATGCGCGGCGATTGTGTTTGGTTCGCTTAAATCAGAGTTCGCCATCACGCCAAAGCTTGTCGCAAAGCTCGTAAACGTCGTTCTTGTCGCCGCCTTTTCGCAGGCCAACTGCTCTAACTGTCACCTTGTCGGTCGCGACTTTGAAAATGATGCGGAATCGCTGCGTTGCTCGTACACTTCTGTAGCCTGCCAAGTTACCGCGAAGATCTTTACCCTGGAGGTGCGCATTCTTTTTTAGCTTGTCGATGCCGCTTGCGATTTTCTTTCTGGAGGATTTGTCGGCAATGCCTTCCAGCATTTCCTTGGCTTTCCTTGTTAATTCGACCGTGCGCTCTGCTGTATTACACACAAGATCATAGTCCTAATTCTCTCTTGGCCTGGTCCCATGGAATTACATCACCTTGGGCAATCTGCTGCTCGCCGAGGCGAATGGCGTCCATCATGTCGGCGTCATTGAGGATGCTTGCCGTCTCGCAAATGCTTTCATATTCATCCCTGCTCATGGGAATGGTCGTGTATTCGTTGATACGGATCGCGACCATGTCCGTAATGATCTCGAACTGGCCGCTTTCGCCATGATAGGGCGTGCTTGCATCGCAAGAAGTATCAAATTTGAAGCCTGTTGTCATATCCTAACTGCCTGTGATTTGCTTTGGTTCGTCGTGTACACCAATCAACTTCGCTAATGACGTTTTGTTCCCAGACAGCGCTTTCTCAGAAGTCCGTTGGAGAAGGTCAATTAGCTTTGGGACAAAGTCCCTTGATAGGATGATTCTGCCAACGCAAGCAGCTCGCACCGAGGTCAGTTTCTTGACCTGCTCCAGTTTTTGCTGCTCACTGCCTCCAATCAGTGGAGACTCAAGGTCAAAAAACGAGAGCTTGCACTCATGCTCACCCCATTGAATCAAACAATGGTTCACGTAGCGGCTTGTTATGTCTGGAGCAAACTGGTATTCGATCGGCAATATAAGCTCTGAGATTGCCTCGTCGTCTTTTTTCTTTTTCTTTTCCGCCATTGGTTTCTTACCGTTTGCGCTGCTCATTTATGTTAGACCGTGAGTGTTTTCTGCTGGGTCAAACGAATACATCCAGCTGACACATACAACCTAATTCTAGGCTTGAGAACGACTTGTGTCAAGTTAAAAGTCGGTCTAGTATCTTCAGAAAAATCACGGCACAAGTCAAGCTGTACACGTGTCTGAAAAGCTTGGCAATCCATCTGTATCGACGTTAAATCGGCTTCTGCCTTGACTTTCTGGATGCTAAGCTGGACAGAAATCGGGTAGTGGGTCAGTTTGTGGTGCGGGCGTCTCGCCTGCACCGATGCAGGCGAGACGCCCGCACCACAACACAGCAAACTGACCCACTACCAGAAATCGCATTGACACGACGTTGTAAGACAAGCAAATTACGTGCCAATTAGCAATAATGGCTATTCTGGTTTTGCCAAACTGTACCACTACCCTCGAATGCGACAGCGCTTCCTTGGAGCCCCGTCTCACTTCTCCACCTCCGGCAACACCTTCGGCCCATCCGTGCCGTACGCGCCGGACCCGCCTTGGTAGCGCCGGCCGTGCCACCAGCCGAGGATCACGCGGCGCTGAAACAGCCCACCGGTGTAGTCCCAGCCCCAAGTGCCTTCGTGCGGCAGCGGCGGTTCGCCTTTGTGCAAGCGGGCGCCGCCGCCGACGGTGTAGCCGGTGTAGCGGCCGGTGTCGGACGGCTGGGCGAAGCGCGACGTTTCTTGCGGAAAGCCGGCGCGGCGCTGCTCTTTCCACGAATCGGGCGGGTCGGCCACGACTGCGTGAATCGAGATCAACATCGCGAAACCAATCAACGTCGTGTATTTCATCGTCGAATTCCTCAAGTGGCTTGCCGTTTAGCGCTCACTTGCAAAGCCGCTTGCAAGCGGCCCTCGCGAGGTCGCGCTAAACGGCAAGCAGCGCGCGGTTATCTCTCCGGATTCCGCGGGAACTTCAAGTACGGCAGGCGCACGCCGCTGACGAAGAACTGGTCGACGCGGATGTTCTGCGGCGGGGTGTAGCCGGCGATGCCGAAGTAGGTGACCATATCGTCCTGATCGACGCCGTCGCCGGAAACGCCGAAGCCGCCGACGATGCGCCGGTGCTTGTACACGCCGGAGCTGCCGGGGAAGAAGACGATGCCGTTCTGGTTCTCCGGCTTGACGCCGCCGAGCGTAGCGCGAAAGTTGGTGCCGGGGTTGAAGGCGTCGAATCCCTGGACCGACGTGTGTGCCGACACCGGCTGCGGCGCTCCGACTTGCAAGCCGGTGATGCGATCGGCGCCGGGGTCAATCAGGATCGAGAACGGACCGGGCGGAGCGTCGTGGACGCTGATCGGGAAACGCGGATGGGCCAGATAGCGGAAAGTTCGATTCGTGAAGGCGATGCCCTTGGGCAGCACTTGATCGATGGCCTGCAACTGGGCCGGGTTGTTGTAGTACGCGTCGTTGCGCGCCTTGGCGACGGCGACGTCGATCGAGAAGATCGTCGAATCGGGCATGCGATAGAGGCCGAGCACCGCGCCCGTGCGGTCGGCGACGGCGAAGACCATGCGCGTGCGCTCGTCGTCGGGCAGGCGAATCTGGGCGCGGACGCGCTGGGCTTCCTGAATCCCCTGGCGAATGATGCGGCGCACGTCGGCGGCGCTGATGCCGACGCCGGCGTGGGGCTTGACCAGATAGCCGGACGGCGGTGTCACGCCGGGTTTGAACGTGTCGCCGGCGTCATCGACGGGCTGAAACGTCGTGCCGGCCAGGGTGCCGGCGCCGACGCCGAAGTGGGCGTTGGCAAAGGTGACGAGATGCGCGGGCCCTCGATCGCCGCCGGGGCCGATGACGTCAAGCGTGATGCCGCCCAGGTCGATGCGGCCATCAGGGATGTCGAAGCCGGCCAAGGCCGGAATACTGCCGAGCGTGCCGACGGGAAAGCCCGCCGCCCGGCTGCCGCCGGCTGCCGCCAGGCCGATGAATTCCGCTTCGACGCTGCGATCCGGCTTGGTCGGATCGTAAATGTGCGCGTCATTGAGGCTGGAGTTTTCTTCAATCGCAAAGCCGGTGGCGCCGGGGAAGAAGACGCCGATGCCGCCGACGAGGGCGCCGTTTTTGTAGATCGGAATGCCGCCGGGCAGCGTGGCGATGCCGCGCGCTTGAAAGTGGTTCTTCGCGGGATTGATGCGGTCCGCCGCGCTGAGGACATATTCGCCGTATGACAGCGGGGGATTGATCGATTTGCCGGCCGGGATGAACGCAGGTCCGACATTGAAGCGACTGGGCAGCGGCACATCGTCCGCGGTTCCCTTCAAATGATCGGCGCCGGGATGGAGGATGCTGTCGCGGTTGGTGTGTTCGATGGCGAATAGATCGACCTGCGGCGTGAACGCGACACCGGGCGGGAAATGCCCCTTGACGCCGATGGGGGCGACGAAGCCGGGGCCGCGCAGCAGCGAATCAGGGTTGTCATGCTCGACGTTCGGATTGGATTTTACTTCGCGTTCGGTGATCGTCGTTTGGCTGATGTCCTGAATCGTGCGCGAGGTGAGTGGGGCGGTGTCGTTGGCGAAGAACGCCGCGGTGCGCGCCTTGGCGATGGCGCCGTCAATGGCGAACGCCTTGGTATCCGGATCGGTAAGCAGCGCCGCGGAAACGCCGGCTTCGGTGAGCACTCCGAGCAAATTGCCGCCCCGATCGACGATGGCGATGATGGCGTCGTCGCTGGCCGTAGCGAAGGCGGCGCGGCCGAGCAGTTTCTCCGCGTCCATTTCGGTCAGGGTCGGCGCCGCCAGAGCGACAACCTGGCTGGCGACCACCGCCGGCACGCTACGATCTTCGAGCGCCTCGACGGCGAGCGCATGCTGTCGGCGGCTAGGGTGTTTCTGGGACATCTGTCTTCCTTGTCTGCGAGACGATCATTGCCAATTGAAAATTGGCCATTGCAAATTGCAAATTGCCATGAAAGCCGGTGCTGCTCGCCCAAAGAAGCGCAGCATGGATTCAATTTGCAATGGCCAATTCTCAATTTTCAATTGCATTTCTTGCCTGTGTCTCTGTGGTTCGCCTTTGCTTAATACCGAAACTCAACTCCCCATGTCATGCCCTGGGCCCAGTAGTCGTTCGTGCGGAAAAGCGTTGCCGGTTGCGGCGGGTCGGCAGGGCCGCCAAACTTGGTGCTCGTAGGGATCAGGTTGGGATTCAGGTTGCGGTCAATCTGTTCGCCGGGACGTGCGATGCGGTTCCAGTAGAGGATCGTGTAGCCGCCGAAAACGGACAGGCGCTCGCTGACCCGAAAGCCGATCTTGCCGCTGACTTCGGGGACGACAGCGAACGTGTTCCGCGAGAACCGGCCAGAGTTGGTCGCGAGGGCGAATAGCCCCGCCGGCTCATCGGTGGCCGGCGCTGTGTCGATGGTGGTGCGGCCGCGGATCAGAATGCTCTCGTGGACGTTGCCCAATGCCACCTTCGACGTGACAGCGAGCGTCCAACGATGATATGTCAATTCGAAGTGGCCGCCGATTTGGCCGCCGAAGAAGTCGTTGTCGGCCCCGAAGCGATCGTAGACGCTCACGTTGCTGCCTGGGAATTTGGGCGCCCTATTTGACAGCCGCGCCGCTTCCGTGATCGTGACGTTCTCATCCAGCTTCAGGTAGCGGAGGCCGACGAGCAGCGCGACGAAGCTGTGCTCCTCGCGGCGCACGGCGCGCAGCAGATTGGCTTCCGCGCCCTGCAACAAACTGTCGCTGCGGATGGCGATCGAGCCGCCGGCCAGACCGGGATAGGTCACCAGCGAGCTGTCTTCTTGTTTGTCGACCACATTAAAGAACGGCCGGGCCAGAATTGGGCTTCCGGGGGAAAGCTCACGCGGGCCGACGGTGCGTGAATCAAGGAAGAGGTAGCCGGCCGCCAACGACCAGTCGCCGGTGGCGCCGAGGGGAACTTCGAGGGTGAAGCGGCCGCCGTGGCGCTCCTCGAAATCGACCGCGTCGCCGTAGAAGATCCGGGTGAACTCCCGGCCCAAGGCGCCAGCGCGTGGATCGTCGGTCGGCCCGGTCGTCAGCAACACCGGGATGCGGTCGTTCTTCGTCCACCCGAGCCAATAGTCGGCGGTGAAGCGCCAGGGTCGGCGCTGCTCCGACTCGTCGCGATGTGCCGGCGCCGATTCTTTGTGGCCCTGCTCCGCCGCCGGGTCTACTTCATCGAGGTCACGGCCCCACGGCGGCACCAGCGGCGATTCCTGCGCGCAGGCCGAGCCGGCCATCTGCTCGAACAGCAGACCGGCGAACAAAGCCAGGATCAGCAAATGAATTCGCATGTCGTTGCCGTGATCGGCGTCTGCGAGATTGGGCAAGACGTTCCGATCCTGCCGGATTTATCGGCACAACGGGTGAAAACTCTCCAATTGAACAAACGAATGAAGCCGATTTCCTTAGGCGACCGGCAGAAGGAACTTTCCCCGGAGGACGGACATTCCTGTCCGTCTATGGCCCGCGACGGACAGGAATGTCCGTCTATGGCCCGCGACGGACAGGAATGTCCGTCTATGGCCCGCGACGGACAGGAATGTCC
>ORMF010672173.1_pt1 | contig 12585 bp, 13 predicted proteins | sample 1779871 | NCBI WGS metagenome assembly ORMF01 (sample SAMEA104232316, study PRJEB22302) | groundwater metagenome | biome: forest; feature: aquifer; material: groundwater | place: USA | collected 2011-08-07 | depth 5.4 m | reverse complement strand
GCTACTACAGTAGGGCTTCCTCTTTCTACCGAAGGATGTATTGTCATTTCTCTCACTACAGGTCTTGCTCTAGGAAGAGGCACCTATCTTGCTCACTCTATTTACGAGAGCTCTTACCCAAAAAACAAATGTAGATCTTCTACAGAATTAACTCTTCCTAGTTTCACCTCCTTATCCAATAACGAAATCTAAACGGTAAAGGTTCTTCATGACAATATATACTAATCATAAGCTAAACACTCAAATGCTAGCAAACGACATGGGGATGGGCGCTTTCGCAGGGATAACAGCTGCCGCTGCAGTTGCAGATTTTACCGGAAAATACTCTCTAGTCATTCCCTCCGGCCTTTTTGTTACTACAACAATCTGTAGCACCACTCTTATTTCTGAAATAGCTAGAAAAAAATTCAACTTTACAAACAAACAAGCTAATGCTCTAGGAGGGTTTTTTGGAGGCATGGCAGCAACCGTCGCATCGGGTACTGCCTATTGTATTATGACACAAATCAATCCATCCAGCCTCTTCATCTTGAGTGCGGCTACAACTACAGGTGCAGTATTTGGTGGCATCATGCATTATGTTACTCCACAAACAAAAACAATGGAACTACCCATTTAAAACCGACACCCATAGGTTCAACTAGACCTTAGGTTTTTTTGAGTTGACGGGACATCTATTAATACCTAGTATTTGATAGACTACACACCAACTCATAAAAGACTCAAAAAAAGTAAATAGAGCAAAAAATAGGAGGATAAAGCTTTTTTCTACATGAGAAAGCCAAAGAAGGAGAAGTCCAATACCAAACCTTCCCCACCTACCCCAAGTCCCGATATTTTTTTTTAGCTTCATTCTTCAACCTTAATTTGAACCATAGCTGGAAAGAAATATCGCTTAGTTTCTGCTATCACTTCTTTTCTAAGTCCTATGATTCCAACTAAATTTGTAATCAACATCAAAGAAATAGCTAGATCTGCAAATATCCATACAAAATCTACTCTAGCAACAGCCCCGACGGGAATCAAAGCCAAATATAAATACTGAAAGAGCTTTACTTTTTTTCTATCCCAAAGAAACTCAGCCGCTTTTTCGGCACATCCACCCCAAGCAATGATCGTTGTATAGGCAAATAAAAAAAGAGCCAGAAGAACAATAACCATTCCTCCCATTTTTCCAAAAACTTGACTAAAAGCAAACACAACCATATTTGTGCTAGCAAGACCTACCTGATCAAAAGCCCCTGTCACAAGTAAAATAAGCCCTGTCATAGAACAAATGATCATAACAAGAAAAGGGGCGATAAGCGTTGCAACTCCATTCATCACAATATCTTTAGAGCGAGCACTTGATTGTAAAATAGGAACAATTCCGGTTCCTGCATCCGTAGCAAATATCCCCCTTTCAAATCCTGTAGAAAGAGCTTTTACCACGGTAAATCCCATGACACCCCCAACAAAAGAGCTCCCCTGAAAGGCACTTTTTATCATAGTCCATAAAGCAGGTGTAATAGCCTCCCTATGCAAACAAAGAATAACACCTCCGGCAGCTAAATAAAGTAGAGCCATAATAGGAACAACAGAAGCTGCCACTTTCGCAATCCTTTGCACCCCTCCTAAAATTACAAGAGAAGCTAAAATAGCTATCACAACCCCACATAACAAAGGATTAAGTCCCATTGACTTTAAAGGAAGTACCATGGAATTTACTTGAGCAAAGTTACCCACTGCAAACGCGGCAATCAAAGTAAAAATAGAAAAACTAATCGCTGTTTTTTTTAGTTTAAGTCCCTTATGTAAATAATACATAGGGCCTCCAACATATTCTCCCGCTGCGTTTTTATCTCGATATTTTGCGCCTAATACACAGCTACTATATTGGATAATAGATCCTAAAAAGGCCATCACCCACATCCAGACCAAAGACCCGGGTCCCCCTGTCGATAAAGCTACAGCCATTCCAGAAATATTTCCTGTTCCTAAATTTCCAGCAATAACAGCAGCAACAGCTTGATAACTACTGATATTTCCAGCCCCTTCTTGCTTAGAAGAAAGAAGAGAGCGAAGGCTCATAGTTAGTCGAGTTATCTGTAAACATTTTAATTTTAAAGTAAAGAAGATTCCCAGCCCAACTATAATTGGGAAAACGAAATAAAATGTTAAATTTTGATTTAGATTTAAAAAGATTTGATGCAAAATTTCACCCCTTTCCCGTTAGTTTTCTAATTTGATCCAGATTATAACAAAACGTCTTACAACAATCTATTTATAAAATCATTTTCATCAAATTACTTGAGCCACTGCTGTAGATAATTTTATAAAATTAACCGCACTTATCAATCACCTCATACTGAATGGAAGAAAGTTCTTTTTTATCTGAAGGATAAAACTCTCTCCCTTCTACTAAAATAGCTACCCTCTTGCGATTTTCAATGCAAAAAGTTTCTTTCATATAACAAATTACATTTTCATAAGAAAGCTTTTTTAATATCTCTAAATTTCCCTCTGCAAACACAAAATCTTCTTGCTTAGATGCCCGACTTCTTTGTTTTTTCCAATAAATCATTAGAGTCTCTCGAAGGAGTTCAAATCGACTTAAAGGGAATCTTTCTTCCAATGTCCTTGCAAAACCATCTAAAAAATATTCTACTCTCTTAAGAAGATCCACGGGATGATGCGTGCTGGATTGCACAGAAAATCCATAACAAATAGTGTTATTTACCAGTCTTGTCCAATTGTGAATTTTATACCCCGTCTGTTGCTTTGTTCTCAATTCAGCAAAAAATTCATTTTGTAAAAGAGTAGAAATCACCTGCCTTGCCATATTATTTTTATTATATTCTCCTTGAGAACCCACCATCAATAAAAGAGCATTCCCCTGTCTATGCGTTCTTCTTATAAGACAATGGGCTTTTTCATCCTCTAAATACACGCAAGTCCTTGGCACTAGCTCATATGACTTATAAGGGATAAAAGGGAAAACAAGACTAATGGATCTCCAAAGATCAACTGCTTCAAAAAGCTGCAACGTCCCCAAGAAAGCACCTTCTATAGAAAGTCGATCTAAAACATTTTCTTGCCACTCTTCATATTCTTTATAAGAAAATTGAGACACCTTATGATAAAGCTCCATTTCTGTAGACTGAAACCGTGAAACAAGCGTTTCTAAAATTTTCTGTGCATGATCCATGGGATCCGGATCTCCCACATAATGATCCAGAAAAACTTTTCTTGCTTTTTCAAACTGCTCTACTGAAATAGAAGAATTTCGTAACAAGGAAAATACCCTTTGCAAACAATCCTTAGCTAATAATTGCGGCATTGTAAAAAAAAGACAAAGATTTCGTCCATCCATTTCCAATTCACAACTTACCTCGGCAGTGTCTTTAAACTCTTCTTTTAATAAATTATTGATGAACCGAATAAAGATTTCACTAGCCGCCCAATTTTTTATAGACCCTCCAATAGAGGGGGCGTCTATAAAGAAAAAAGCCTCTAACTTATTACTCTCTACAGAAGGTTCTACTAGTCTAATTTTTACAAAAGGGGTATTCACAATAAATATAGGATCTTGAATAACCTCCTGAACTACACCTTCTGTGCTATCTCCACAAAAAAGATCTTCTTGCTGCGGTTCATCCTTTGATTCAAAACCAATTAACGGATGAAAAGATTCCATCTCCCAAGCCATTATCTTTTGTTCTGGAACTTTACGAATAAAATAGGCAACTCCCATCCATTTTTCTAAGCAAGTAGGAAAAACTCCAACTTCTTGAAAGGGGGCCACGAGAAAATAAACACAATCTTTAGGGGTTAATGCTTCTAAAAAAATAGAGGCTTCTAAAGTCACATCCTCTAATTTTATTTCTTGTCGATTGACAAAAAACTCTTCTACTAAATCAGCAGCGATTTCCATAATCCCTCGAAAATCTTTCACAGCAAAAGATTCCAATTTAGAAGGTTTTAAGTGAGATAGTAAATACTCCGGAATGCTTTCTTGTCTAAAGGATTGAATAGCTTGAAAACATCTTGATACTACCTTTTCATACTGCTTCACCCCCTCTTGAGTCAAGGTCACATCAAGCTTAAAAATCCCACTTTCTTTTTCTATTTTCCAAAACTCAGCCTTTACATGCCTGGCGAGTCCTTCATCTTCCAAAATCTGCCCTAAACTATTTGCGTAGTTTCGGTTAATCGCTTTTTCTAAAAGAGTAAGTGCGTTCTTTTTTTTATTTTGCATAAAAGCTTTAGGAATCTCCCACATCAAAGACAAAATCTTATTATTGAACGTTGGTTCCATATAAAAAAAAGATCCTTTTTGCAAGGAAGAAACCATAGAGCCTTCTATCGGTTGCTTTTCCAAGTTCAAAGAACCCTCGTTCTTTGGAATAGAAGAAAAAAACTGACAGGCAAGCTCTGTTAATTTTTCTAAGGACAAAGAAGAAGAAAGAACAAGACGCATTCTAGAAGGTGTGTAATATTTTTTAAACCATTGAGCAATATCTGATCTTCGAACTCCTTTTAAAGAAGCTAAATTTCCACAGGAAAAATTCCTATTAGGATGCTCTAAATTCCCCGTTTCTTTAAATACTCTCCAAATACGAAAAAAATCATTTTCTATTCCATCTTCAAATTCATGATGAACAGCATGCATCTCTCTTTCTATAGCAAAAGGGGTAAAAAGTGGATCTATAAAAAAATGAGAAAACCTCTCCAATACTCCCAAAAAAGACTCAGTATGAATGGAAAAACCGTAGACTGTGCGATCCCGAGTTGTGGAAGCATTGCACTCTCCTCCTCTTTCTTGTATATATCTCATAAAGTCTTCTTCTTTCGGATAAGCACCTGTTCCCAAAAAGAGCAAGTGCTCCACAAAATGAGCCATACCCGGAAATTCTTTTGGATCATCCCATGCCCCAGCCTCAATAGAGACCGCCCCAGAGGATTCTGATGCAAAGGGATCTGAGATTAAAAGGGCCTGCATGCCATTGGGCAACATAATATTAGCTATTTTTTTTTGACCTCGAGAAAATACCTCTTCTATTTTCTCATAATCATATTGATTAGAAGGCAGAGCCTCTACAAAATCCCATCCCCATAAAAGCAAGAAAAAGATTAACCCCTGCATCCCCTTAGCCAGCACTACAACCTCCTTAAAAAAATAAGTAAAAAAAAACAAAATAGTCTATCACTTGGATAACTGATGCCATCCAAATTAAAAAAAAGAAAGTTCGATTATTTATTAAATAAGGGCCTAAGTCAATCTATTTCTACCTCAACCACTTAAGAAAAATCCTCTCTAGAGAGAAATCTTATTTACAACCCAAGCGACCCAAAAAACTGTTAATCGGAATAAAAGGTTCTTCAGGACATCCAATCACGAGACCAAGAGAGGAAAACTTTTGGTGTAGTGATGATTTATTTAAAGAAGATTAGATAACTTTATGACATTTCTAGATTTGAAAATGGTGGCCAGAACTGGAATCGACCCAACAATATAAAATCAAGCTACTGACTGCCATCCCTGCTTTGTCTCCACAAAAAGAATGGGTTGACTTTCCTCTTCATCTTCTAAATCAGCAATTTCTTTAAGAAGAGTTGAAATTGTACCATTTTGGTTATCAACATGCTCTCTATAAAGAAGACGCAATAAAAACTCTGAAGGTCTAGGAATATCTGTTTTTCCAGTTTCCCAACGATGAACCGACTGTTCACTCACCCCCAACAACTTACCTAACGTAGATTGAGACATAAGCATTTCTTCTCTTAAAAATCGAATCTCTTTTTTAGAAAGTCCCTTTTTAGATATTGTAAGATGTAAACCAATAGCTCTATGTAACCCATCAACATCGTGAATAGAAACAGATTCCCCTCTTGAGGTCTCCATAAATTTAAAACCATTTGATAGATAAATATTATCTAATCCACATTCCGTGTAATAATAATGCATTTTTTCGTTAGTCCTATTTTTTATCTCAAATAACCGTTACAATTTCCACATGATCTTTCTTAACAACAGCCACTACCTGCACAGTCCGCCCTACCGAGTAACGTTTTAACTTAATTCTCCACTCTCCATACTTATCTAAAGTAGGGCCACTGATCCCTTTTCCTAGCCTTAAAACATCAAAAAATTGCCGGATTGTCACATTTCGTTCCTGCATTCGCACTTTAACATGAGGGCAGTCGATCCAAACTTTACTAGAATCTTTTGCTAATTGATGAGCTTTTTCAACCAAGTCTTCTAACGAGGCTGCGCAACTCTCTGGGCTCGGAAACTCTATTAACTCACTCATAACCCCTCATTTTACAAGTAGATATTCTATCAGTATGATAGGCTTACTCTATCAAGTCGTTGAGATTATTGTCAATAGAGGCTATCATTATGACGGGTCAATTTGATAGGCCGCCTTGATAGGGGGTCTATTCATTATAAACTTTACTTCGATAATATCGAACAACACGTTCCTACTCCAAGAGGTAGAATTTTAATTAGGCCCTGGCGAATGATAGTCTAGAAATTCCAATATTCTTTTTAATTTGAACTATTTCTCCATTCCTAATAATTGGATCTACATGCTTATGTTCATGACCGGTAACCCATAAATCATATGATTGCTGTAAATTAAGCCAAAGCTGAGGAGTTGTATCAAATGCTTCCGCTAGAGAAATGGCTATCTCCGGAGTAATGCTATATTCACCGGACCTAATCTTAAACAACGTATTTCTAGAAATTCCCAACCTATCTGCGAGCTTCTGTAAGTTCAGTTGAAGAGGTTTAATATAATCCTCATCAAGGATTTCTCCCGGATGTGTAGGCTTTCTTTTTCTTACCATAAATAAACTCCTAATTCTTAATGATAGTCTATTAAATCAACATTACTAACTTCGCCATTTTCAAAACAAAAGATAATCGTCCAATTACCATTAACATGGATCGAATAAAATCCTTTAAGGTCTCCTTTTAATGGATGAAAGTCATATCCTGGCGCATTCATATCCTTAATTTCTGTAGCTGAGTTAAGACGGTCTAACATGCGCGCGATCCTATTTGCATGAGCTGCTTGAATTCCAGATTTACTTCCGGATTCAAAAAAACTCCTCAATCCCTTGTGTCTAAAAGTCTTTATAGCCATTAAAACCTCATCTACAAACAAATGTAACAAAATTGATTACATGACGTCAACCACAACTTAACAATATCAACAAGCTCAAGGGGGACAGTTAAGGACCACGCACTTTTGCTTGAGAAGCTATTTCTTTCTACCGAGATTCAAATTCCCTTTCCGAGATCCTTTCTGATGGATAGTTTTGATCCCCCATACTACATAGGTAAAATAGCTGCCGCGATAAAAAAGTAATCTTCTGAATTCTAAGCCCCAGCATAATTTTGAAAAAAACTAAAAAGATTTCTCGCATCATTTCATTTAGCATAGCCAAAAAGATATTTTTCCAAACTCTACTCTTTCACGTTCGGGAAAACTTTATACGTTAAAATTGAAGCTTGAGTTAAGCTTTGCTTCCACTCCTGTTCGGTAAAACAAATACTCTGCATAATCCCATCAACTTTATTATTTTTTCTGAGCTACTACTTCAAAGACGTGTGAGTGAATAGCTTTACCCGTTCCGCTTTTACTGTCCTTTTCCATCTCTTGAAAAGACTCAATATCAAAATCTTTAAACAGATGCAAGATTTCTTCTTTTGTAAGAAAAGTCATTTGTTTTTTTTCTGTGTCTGTAAATCCCAAGTAATTTAGTCCAAAAAAATCCCCCGGAAACCGCCCAACTGAATTAAGGTTTAGTTTTACATGAATCCAAACCTTGTCAAAATTGCATCGATTGCAAAATGGTAATGCATAAGAAGCGCTAATAAAGTCAACTGAAGGTAAAGCATCCCAAGTCGAATCTTCTTCAAAGTTTGCTACCGCAGAAACCAATCTTGTTGAGTTTTTAACATCTTTTCGGGCATTAATTAACTATTTGAATTGCTTTAGGTTCTCTGTCTATTGCCCATACTTGCCAACCAAAGTTAAGCATTCCAATCGTTTCATTTCCTGCACCGCATCCTATGTCAATGGCTTTTCCTGATGTTTTAAACAGGTTAAGAGCCTCCATGACTACTTGAGAAGGTGGTTGGTTCAATTTATTTCTATAGTATCTATCCCATTTTCCTTGCTGTAATACTACAGTGACCGTCAATAACGGAATAATCAAGGAGGATATTAGCCATATTTTTTTAAATTTCATAATTCACCTTACGCAAGCACTGAATATTCCTATATTGTTTCCCCAGCATTAAACTTGGAACCCATCTTCTGACCTGTTTCATAACAAGGCTGAGGCATCTCCTGAGGATTTGCATAATGATACATTTATCTGATTAAGGATAGTCGTGATTTCATAAAGAGAAGTTGACTTTTAAAATGGTGGCCAGAACTGGAATCGAACCAGCGACACAAGGATTTTCAGTCCTCTGCTCTACCGACTGAGCTATCCGGCCACACTTAGGAATATATTATGTTCTAAACGATAGAGCTATGGAGGTTTTTTAACAAGTTATTTTCGCAAAGGGGCGCTTTTTTTTTCTTGTTTTTGCAAAAGAGACATGTCTTTGACAATATTCAACACTTCCTTCATTTGGATATCTTCTGTACCAAAATGCAATACTCCCCCTTCTTGCAATTCAGCCAGGGAAGGTTTACTTTGTAAAACCTCCAGAAAAGCTAAAAAATTCTTGTCATGACTTAACCGATACTCACTATTTTTTTTCAAAAGAGGTAACATCGCTGTCCAACAAGAAAGTTTTTTTTGTAAATTAGGCAAATAGTTCTTATGAAACCAAGAAAGATTACGCTCATCAATATCTGCACAAGAATCTAAAAAAGCAGAAGGAACTTGATCATTCTTTAGCGCATAAAGTAGATACTTCTCCCCTATATTAAAGGGCGCATACTTTGTAGGAATTACAACATCGGCCTGCACCCCTTCAATCTGAGTAGATCTCCCCGATACCGTATAATACTTACCTATCGTCACTTTAAAATAGTTAGAAGTTTTTTCATCTGTTACTGTCTGGTATTGAATAGATCCTTTTCCATAAGTTCTATGGTCTCCTACAACAAGAGCAATTCCATAATCTTGCAAGGCTTGCGCGACAATTTCCGTTGCAGAAGCAGACAACTTCGATGTTAAAAAAACAAGAGGTCCCTCATAAAATACCTGCCCGTTAATATCTCTTAAATACTGCATTTGGTCATGGGCATATTTTGAAATTACAACAACTCCACTAGACATGAAAAGACTAGCTACCTTAACAGCCTGACTTAAAAAGCCACCTGTATTGTTTCTAACATCTACGACAAGTCCTAAAAGTTTTCCTTGTTTTTTTAACTCTCTTAAAGCTAGCTTCATATCCTTTTCTGCGCTTATTCCATCTGAATTTTCATAAAAGGATGGCAGCTGCATTACTCCTATAATTCCATCTGCATAAGGAACCGACACATAGTGTAACCTTTCTTCATCTAATACAATTTTCTCTCTTGTAAGCTCTACAAAAACTGTCTTCCCATCTTTTTTTAAAAAAGTAAGAGATACTTTTCCTCCTTTACTTCCTTTCAAGCAAGACATAGCCTCCTGATAAGAAAGATCTCCGATAAGACGTCCATTCACAGCAATCAAAACATCTCCCACTTCAATCTTCTTGCTTTTCTCTGCAGGACCTTTTTGTACAATATTCTTTACTGCTATCCCTCGAATTCCTTCTCTAAAGACAATCCCCACACCTTCAAATTGCTTTTCTAAATTCATGCGCAGTTCTTGAGCCTCTTCTTTCGAAAAAAAACAAGTATGAGCATCTAAGCTTTTAGCAAACGCTTTCACTATGCGCGTCGATAAAAAATGTCCTTTATCACAAGCTAGGTACTCTTCTTCCGTTTTTCTAATTCTTTTTTCCAAAAGAATTAATATTTTCTTCCTATCTTCTAAAGAAACCTCTACTGAATTTTCTTGTTTTTTTTCTATTTCAATTAAGGAAGACATAAATTGTTTAATATTTTCCATCAGAGCTGTCTCTGTTTTAGAAAAAGAAGAACTTATTTGCTTAAGATCCATATCCAAGCTTCCCTTTTCCAAAAACTCTCTTGCCACCTCCTCTCTATAGCCTCTTGCGCGCAAAATAGCTGCGCCAATAGAAAGATCCATCTTTTCATATATGAGATATTCGCTCATTTGATGATCTAAAGCGGCGCTTTGTAATTGACTTTCACTCATCTCATTAAATTCAGCCACTTCAGATTGCAACAAATATACCTTATAAGGATCAAACTGATCAAAAAAAAGCTTTACACTCCTTTTAACCAAAAGAGGAGAAAATTGTTTATACTCGACATGATAGCTAAGCATTTCTTCAATAGAGTAATGTGTATTTTTTTTAAAAAAAGGAGATAAGTTATCTGAAAATACAAGATGAGAAGAACTTATAAAAAATACAAAAAAAATTGAAAATATAAATCGACAGCTCATTGCCATATTTGTACCTATCTAAGTATTCTTCCTTATCCAGTTAAAGATAATAAAACTCCAGAATTTTATACGAACTAATGTTTCCTCAAGAAAAACAGAGGAAAAGAAATGCAAAATACTTTTGCAAATAATTCTACAAGCCAGTTATAGTTTCTCCTATCGTATGAATTAAAAAAGATTTTGCAAGGAGAAAAGGTTACGATGCCTACAATCAATCAACTCGTTCGAAAGGGCCGCATCAATAAAATGCGCCAAAAGAAGTCCCCAGCTCTCCAGAGATGTCCTCAAAAGAGAGGGGTTTGCCTTCAAGTTAAAACAAAAACTCCAAAGAAACCTAACTCAGCTTTACGAAAAGTAGCTTGGGTTCGTCTTTCTAACGGGCAAGAAATTATTGCCTACATTGGAGGAGAAGGTCACAATTTACAAGAACATAGCATTGTATTAGTTCGTGGCGGAAGAGTAAAAGATCTTCCTGGTGTGAGATATCACATCGTTCGAGGAGCTCTTGACTGTGCCGCTGTAAAAGATAGAAAAAAATCCAGATCCAAATACGGGGCAAAACGTCCTAAGTAATATTAGGATACCTTCCTTATACGTAAGGCATCCTGATCCGCGATTGTTCCTGCAACGTTGCAGAAAGAATCACGGATCGGCTTATTTCATTTTAGTGAAACTAAGCCAAGTAAATAACTTTGGGTCACAAAGAAAGTAGAATTTTTAGGAGATTATATAAAATGTCTAGAAGAAGACGCGCTGTAAAGCGAGAAATAGATCCAGATCCAGTATACAACAGCCTTGTTTTATCCAAATTCATCAATAAAGTCATGTACAGCGGCAAAAAATCTACTGCCCGCAAAATCGTGTACGACGCTCTTGAGAAACTTGCTAAACGAGTAAAAGCAGAAAATCCATTAGTTGCCTTCGAGCAAGCTCTTGAAAACGCAAAGCCTTCCTTAGAAGTTAAATCCAGAAGAATTGGAGGAGCTACATACCAAGTCCCTATTGAAATCCCTACAGATCGAAGAATCTCTATGGCCATGAAATGGATCATTGATTTTTCTAGAGCAAAAGCAGGACGTTCCATGGAAGATGGACTTGCAGCAGAGCTTGCTGATTGTTTTCTAAGCCAAGGTTCCACCATTAAAAAGAAAGATGATACGCATAGAATGGCGGAAGCGAACCGAGCCTTTGCTCATTATAAATGGTAAAACAAGGAACTAAAATCGCATGAGCAAAAGAGCTGAAACTGATAAGTTAGAAGACGTGCGCAATATCGGCATCATGGCACATATCGATGCGGGTAAGACGACCACAACAGAGCGTATTTTATTTTACTCTGGGAAAGTTCACCGCATTGGAGAAGTTCATGAAGGCGCTGCCACTATGGACTTCATGGAACAAGAAAAAGAGCGAGGCATTACAATTACTTCTGCCTCTACTGTCGTCTATTGGGATGATCATAAATTTAACATCATCGACACTCCTGGGCACGTAGATTTCACTATTGAAGTAGAGCGTTCTTTACGCGTACTAGATGGAGCCGTTGCTGTATTTGATGCTGTCGCAGGTGTTCAACCCCAATCAGAGACAGTTTGGAGACAGGCTGATAAGTACAAAGTTCCTCGTATTGCTTTTGTCAATAAAATGGACAGGACGGGTGCAGACTTCTTTAATGCAATTGAAACGATGAAAGATAAATTGGGTGCAAACGCAATCCCAGTTCATTGCCCCATCGGAGCTGAATCTGACTTCAAAGGTATGGTAGATCTAATTAGCATGAAAGCATACTTATTCTTAGATGAGACTATGGGTGCTAAGTATGAAGTAGAAGAGGTTCCAGCGGACCTTTTAGAGCTTTGCCAGAAAATGAGAACGACATTACTAGAAGAAATCGCAACAGTTGATGAATCCAATGAAGACTTCATGATGAAAGTGCTTGAAAATCCAGCTTCTATCACAGAAGAAGAGATTCATAAAGCCATTCGTAAAGGGGTTATTTCCGGGAAAATAAATCCGGTTCTTTGCGGAACAGCGTTTAAAAATAAAGGGATTCAACCTTTACTAGAT
>ORMF012049718.1_pt1 | contig 12586 bp, 10 predicted proteins | sample 1779871 | NCBI WGS metagenome assembly ORMF01 (sample SAMEA104232316, study PRJEB22302) | groundwater metagenome | biome: forest; feature: aquifer; material: groundwater | place: USA | collected 2011-08-07 | depth 5.4 m | reverse complement strand
CTCGGTGCCGACGTAGATGCGCATGTGCTGGCGGACGTGGTCCTGCTCGTCCACGATGCGGCGGCGGATGCCGGGAAAGCGGCGGTCCAGATCGGCCAGCATCTCGGCGAGCGTGGCGCCTGTGCCCTCGACCTCGCCGCGCCCGCCCGTGTAGGAGTAGAGAGGCGAGGCGATGAAGACGCGCATCAGCCGAGCGAGGTCGCCTGGACGGAGTAGATTTCGGGCAGGTGGCGGCCCAGGATGCGCCACCGCTTCCCTTCGTCCGTGCTCATCCAGATCTCGCCGCCCGTGGTCCCGAAATAGAGTCCGAGCGGCTCGCCGCCCTCGGAGGGGAAAGCCTGGCGCCTGGTAGGAAAACAGGCATCGCCCGCGGGGGGGCGCGCGGCCGGGCGTCGTCCGCGGCCACCCCGTCGTCCCGTCCATGGGAATGACCCAGAGCGTGTCGGGATCGCGGGGATGCAGCACGAGCGGGAAGCCGATGTCGCCCACTGTCTTGGGCATGTTCGTCCCGATGCGCGTCCAGACGTCTCCGGGCCGGTCGAGGCGGTAGATGCCGCAGTGGTTCTGCTGGTAGAGCCGGTCTGGCTTGAGCGGGTGTAGGGCCATGATGTGCGGGTCCTGGCCGATCTCGGGGTCATTGTCTGGCAGGAAGGTAGCGACGACTCCGCTGTTCAGCGCGCGCCACGACGCCCCGCCGTCGAGGCTCTCGAAGGATCCGCCCCCTGAAAGGCCGACATAGAGATGTTTCGGGTCGCGCGGGTCCACCAGGATCGAGTGAGTCACGGCGCCGTCCGGCGTGTCCTGTCCGATCGTGCCGATGCGCGCCACCAGATCGCGGTTGAAACCCTCGATGCCACTCCACGTGACGCCTCCGTCATCGGAGCGGAAGAGCCCGTGCGGCGAGGTGCCCGCCCACCAGACTCCCGGCTGGGAGGAAAGCCCGGGCGAGAGCCAGAAGGTGTGATCCACGGCCCGCCCGCGTTGACCCTCGGGCGCCTTGGCGAAGGCCGGCGGCTGTTTGGCTTCCGTCCACGTGCGGCCGCGGTCGGTCGAGCGCATGACGATGGGCCCGAGATGGCCAGTGCGGGTTGCCATCAACATCGTGCGGTTGTCGCGCGGGTCGAGGACGAGGTGATGGACGATGCAGCCGAGGAAGTGCGGGCCGTCGAGGCGCCAGGTCCGGCGCGCCGGATCGCCGTGGAAGAGGAAGGCGCCCTTGCGGGTGCCGACCATCAGGAGCGTGCGCTTCGAACGACCCCTCTTGGCCATGACGCTTATTTGATATCGTAAAGTCCCATGTATGGCAAGGGGGATACCGGGTTTCCGCAGCGCGTCGTGTGTCTCTCTTCCGAGCACGTGGAGATCTGCTACGCGCTGGGTGCCGGGGAGCGCGTCGTCGGTGTGCCCGGTACGGCGCACAGGCCCCCTGAGGCGCGGGAGAAGCCGAAGATCGGCGGCTTCACGAGCTTCCGCACCGACAAGATCATGGAGCTCGAGCCCGACGTCGTGCTGGCCTTCTCGGATCTCCAGGCGGACATCAGCGCCGAGCTGATCCGCGCGGGGCTGCCCGTCTTCTGCTCCAACCCGCGCTCGATCGACGAGATCCTCGCCAGCATCATCATGGTGGGCGGGCTGCTGGGGCTCGAGAAGCCCGCGCGCGATCTCGTCCAGGACATGCGCGACGAGATCCGGCAGGTCCGGGAGTTCTCCGCCGTCTGGCCCGACAGGCCGCGCGTCTACTTCGAGGAGTGGCACGACCCGCTGACCGCGGGGATCCAGTGGGTGTCGGAGGTCATCGAGATCGCCGGCGGGCGCGATATCTTTTCCGAGCTGCGGGACAAGGCCTCGGCCAAGGACCGGGTGGTGGATCCCGGCGAAGTCGCCAGGCGGGACCCCCAGATCATCCTCGCCTCATGGTGCGGCAAGCCGGTGGACCTGGAGGCGATCCGGAAACGGCCCGGGTGGGAGGCCGTGAGCGCCGTCACGGAAGGCCGTATCCATGAGGTGGACGGGGCTGATATCCTATCTCCAGGGCCATCGGTGCTGGCGGGGCTCAGGTTTATCCACGAGATCATCCAGCAGGGGCTGGGGGCGTAGTGTAGAGCCTCAACCAAGACCTTCGCCCCCACGGTCTAAGCAGCTGGAACTGTAGCGCAGGTTCCCCTCCTGATAGTGAAATTGATGGCGTCGCAATGGTGTCATTAAAGATGGAAGGTCCCTCGGGGGCCGATGCTAGGATGAATATCCTTCGCGTCCCTCATGACAACTAATAAGCTCGCGCGGCCGGAGCGGTTCTTCGAGGACAGGTTCGGTCTCACGTCCTCGGCCCTCGAACGGCTTTTGGGATCCCACCTGGCCGGCCGCGTCGACCACGCGGACCTCTTCCTCGAGTACCGCGTCAGCGAGGAGCTGACCCTCGAAGAGGGCGCGGTCAAGAAAGCTTCCCGTCACGTCAGCCAGGGCGCCGGCATCCGCGCCCAGTCGGGCGAGCGCACCGGCTACGCCCACACCGACGACCTCGCGCTTCCCAATCTCGAAGAAGCCGCCCGGCAGGCACGCGCCATCGCTGATCAGAGTTCAGGATCCACGGCCGTGGCCGTCCGGTCCGGCCGCCCGCACGACCTCTACACGCTCGCCGAGCCTCCCGTCAACGCCGCGCTGGACCGGAAGGTCGCGCTGCTCCTCAAGATGGACGCGGCGGCACGCGCTTCCGATCCGCGCGTCAAGCAGGTCATCGCGAGCCTCGGCAGCGAGGACGTTGTGGTCCTGATCGCCACGCCGTCCGGCTGGACCGTGGGCGATGTGCGCCCGCTGACGCGGCTCAACGTGACGGTGATCGTCGAGGAGAACGGAAAGCGCGAGATCGGCACCTACGGCGGCGGCGGGCGCGTGCCGTTTGATTTCTTCCTTGAAGCGGACCGCGGGGAAGCGGACCGCGGGGAAGCGGACCGCTGGCGCCGGTACACCTCCGAGGCGGTCAGGCAGGCCACGATCAAGCTCCACGCCGTCGAGGCGCCGGCCGGCGAGATGACCGTGGTGCTCGGTCCGGGCTGGCCGGGGATTCTCCTCCACGAGGCCGTGGGGCATGGGCTCGAAGGCGACTTCAACCGCAAGCAGACCTCGGCCTTCTCGGGGCGCATGGGACAGAAGGTCGCCTCAGATCTCGTCACGGTGATCGACGACGGCACCATCGCCAACCGGCGCGGGTCGCTCAACGTGGACGACGAGGGCATCCCGACGCGGCGCAACGTCCTCATCGAGAAAGGCGTCCTCGTCGGCTACATGCAGGACCGGCTCAACGCCCGCCTCATGGGCGGGGAGCCCACGGGCAACGGCAGGCGCGAGTCCTACTCGCACCAGCCCATGCCGCGCATGACGAACACCTTCATGCTGGCAGGCCAGGACGACCCTGACGACATCATCCGCTCAGTGCCCCACGGCCTCTACGCCGTGAACTTCGGCGGGGGACAGGTGGACATCACCAATGGCAAGTTCGTTTTCTCTGCCAGCGAGGCTTACCTGATCGAGGACGGCAAGATCACGCGGCCGGTCAAGGGGGCGACCCTCATCGGCAGCGGGCCCGAGTCGCTCACGCGCGTGAGCCGCGTCGGCCACGATCTCAAGCTCGATGAGGGCGTCGGCACCTGCGGCAAGGACGGCCAGTCCGTGCCGGTCGGTGTCGGGTTGCCGACGATCAGGATCGACGGCATCACGGTGGGCGGGACCCAGGTCTAGGATGCTCGATCTCCTCGGCGATGTCCTGAAGCGGGCGCGGGAGCGGGGAGCGACGGCGGCCGACGCCTTCCTGGTGGAAGACCGGGCGTTTTCGGCCCAGGTCAGGCTCGGGCGGGTGGACACGGTCAAGCACGCCCGGGCGCAGCACCTCTCGCTTCGCGTCTTCTCGGGGAAATCCGCCGCCGCCGCTTCGACGTCGGACTTCTCGCGGACTTCCGTCGAGCGCCTGGTGGACGAAGCGGTGTCGCTCTCGCGGATCACGGCTCCCGACGAGCTGAGCGGCTTGCCCGAGGCGAGCGTGCTCGCGCGGGAGATCCCGTCCCTCGATCTCGACGACCCGACGGGTCACGATCTCTCGCCTGAGGAGAAGATCGATCTCGCCCGGCGCTGCGAGGCCGCGGCGCTCGGGGCCGATCCGCGCATCACGAACTCCGAGGGCGGTGATTTCGCCGATCGCCGCGCCCGCTACGCCTATGCGGCGTCCCACGGCTTCGCCGCCGAGTACGGGACGTCGTCCTTCAGCCTCTCGACCTCGCCCATCGCGTCGGAGAACGGCCACATGCAGCGCGACGGCTGGTACCACGTGACGCGCAAGCGCGCCCGCCTCGACTCGCCCGAGGAGATCGGCAAGACTGCCGCCGGCCGTGCGCTGCGTCGCTTGGGCGCCCGGCAGGTCAAGACAGCCCAGGTGCCCGTCGTCTTCGATCCGGAGATGGCGGCGAGCTTGGTTCGGCATGTCGCCGGCGCCGTCGCGGGCCCGTCGCTCTACCGCGGCGCCTCCTTCCTCCTCGACAAGCTCGGCCAGCAGATCGCTGCGCCCGGCGTCACGATCATCGATGACGGGACCATTTCCGGGGGCCTGGGCTCGCGGCCCTTCGACGGCGAGGGGCTGCCGATCCTGCGCACGGTGATCGTGGACAAGGGAGTGCTGACGTCCTACCTCCTCGACACCTACAGCGGCCGCAAGCTCGGCATGGCCTCGACGCATCACGCAGCGCGGGACGGCAGCGGCGTCACCGTCGGCACGACGAACCTCTATCTCGCCAAGGGCGCGCTCGATCCGAAGGACCTCATCGGGAGCGTCAAGCAGGGTCTCTACGTGACAGAGCTGATCGGCTTCGGCGTCAACGGTGTCACCGGCGACTACTCGCGCGGCGCCGTCGGCATGTGGATCGACAACGGCGAGCTGGCGTACCCGGTCGAGGAGATCACGATCGCGGGCAACTTGCTCGACATGTTCCGCGCCATCGAAGGCGTGGGCAACGACCTCGTCTTTCGCGACCGCACGGCTGCGCCCACCGTGCTGGTCGGGCGCATGACGGTGGCAGGAGCCTAGATGATCATCGACAGTCACTGCCACCTGTGCGATCCCGCGTTTGAAGACCTGCGCGGCGCGCTCGCCCGCGCGGCGGAGCATGGTGTCTGGGGCGCCGTCGCGGTCGGCTGCGACCAGCAGACGAACGCGCGCACTCTCGAGGCCGCGATCGGGAACGCCAAGAGCGTCCGGCCCGCGATGGGCTTCCACCCGGACTGGGTCCACCTGGGCGACGCGGACCTCGACCAGGTCGAGGCGCAGGTGGCGGCGCACCACTCGCGCCTGGTCGCGCTCGGCGAGATCGGGCTGCCGTGGTACTGCCTCGAGGGCGCGACGGACGCCGCGGGGTTCATGACGCGCGGTCGCCAGCGGCTCGACCGGCTCCTGGTACTTGCCGAGCGCTACGACCTGCCGGTCATCCTGCACGCTCCTCACGGCGCCGCAGTGGGCGCGCTCGCGGCGCTCAAGGCCCGGGGCATCGAGCGCGCCGTCTTCCACTGGCACAAGGCGCCGGCCGACGTGACGCGCGACATCGTGGATGCCGGGTACTTCGTGTCCGTGACGCCCGAGGTGGTCTATCGCGAGCGGGATCGCGCGCTGGTCGAGGCCGTGCCGCTCGAATCGCTCCTCGTCGAAAGCGACGGGCCGTGGCCCTACCAGGGCGAGTTCGCGGGGGTTCCGTCCGGGCCCTGGCTCGTCTCGCGGGTGGCCGAAGAGGTCGCCAAGATCAAAGGCCTGCCGGTCGACGAGGTCACCTACCAGATTTCGGCCAACTCCTGTCAGCTCTTCGACCTCGCATGCTCCTGACCGTCGAGCGCTTCAGCGTGAGAGTCGGCGGAGTCGACGTGGTCGGCACGCTGCACCTGCCGCCGTCCGGCCCGACTCCCTGCGTCGTCGCCTGTCACGGCATGGGCGCCTCCAAGGACAGCGACAAGTACCTCCTCCTCGGCCGCAACTTCCCGGAGGGCGGCCTGGCGCTCGCGCGCTTCGACTTCCGCGGCAGCGGCGAGTCGGGCAGGCTCTACCGCGACGCAACCATCGCTTCTCGCATCGCCGACATCGAGGCCGTGCTCGATCATCTGGCAGGGCACCCGTCCCTCGACGGGCGCTTCGGGCTGCTGGGCTCGAGCCTGGGCGGCTTCGTCGCGCTCTGGGTCGCGTCGCGCCATCGCCGCATCATGCCAGTCGTGACGTGGAATGCTCCCGCGAACCTCGCCTCCCTGGCCGTCTCCCGGGGCGCCGACGTCACGTCTCCGGGGGCGGCGCTTGTCGCAGAGGTCCGCGCGGGCCGTTACTTGGCCGCTCCCGCCGGGGTGGGTCATGTCCTCGTGGTGCAGGGCCAGGCCGACGACGTGGTGCCTCCCTGCCAGGCGCAGATCCTCTTCGAGCGCGCGGGAGAGCCGCGGGAGCTGTGCCTCCTTCCGGGCGCGGACCACCGCCTCTCGGATCCGTTCCACCGGCTCGAGGCCGTCAAGCGCAGCCGCGACTGGTTCATGCACCATCTCCATACGGAGCCGGCATGATCGACCCGGCCCGGATGAAGGACGAGTTCCTCGACCTGGCCGGGATCTCCAGCCTGTCCCGTCGCGAGGGCGCCATCGCCCGCCGGCTCGAGAGCATCTTGAAGGGCATGGGCGCCTCGGTCGAAGTGGACGACGCCGGCGAGAAGGTGGGCGGCGAGACGGGTAATCTCCTGGCGCGCTTCCACGGGACCATGGCCGGAGCGCCGCCCTTCCTCCTCTCGGCCCACATGGACACGGTTGGGCCCGCCGACAAGATCCACCTGGTGGTCGAGGGCGACATCGTACGCACCGACCGGAGCACGGTGCTCGGCGGCGACGACAAGGCCGGCATCGTCGCGATCTTCGAGGCCATCCGGGTCCTGCGCGAGCGCAACATCCCGCACGGCGACATCGAGGTGGTGCTGAGCATCTGCGAGGAGACGGGGTTGATGGGCGCCAAGCACTTTGACACGGGCCGGATCCGCGCAAAGCGCGGGCTGGTGCTCGACGTGGACGGCGTGTGCGAGCTGATCACGCGGGCGCCGGCGGCCAACCGGCTCTCGTTCACGGTCACGGGGCTCGAGGCGCACGCCGGCGTCTGCCCCGAGCGCGGCATGTCGGCCATCCAGATCGCGAGCGAGGCCATCGCCGGTATGAAGCTCGGGCGGGTGGACGAGGAGACGACGGCCAACCTGGGCGTGATCCAGGGCGGGCTCTCGACCAACATCGTCCCGACGCGGGTCGTCATCCACGGCGAGGCGCGGAGTCTCGATGCCGGGAAGCTCGAGGCCCAGACGCAGCACATGCGGGGGCGCTTCGAGGAGGCGGCCGCGCGCCACTCGGTCCGCCTGGAGCAGGGCGAGCGCCGGGCGAGCGTGGAGAGCAAGGTGGAGCGGCAGTACGAGCGGCTCGACATTGCGGATAGCGCGCCGGTGGTCATGCTCGTCGCGGGCGCGGCGCGTGGCCTCGGGCGGTCCTTCAAGACGCGTGCGACGGGCGGCGGGTCCGACGCGAACGTCTACGCGACGCGCGGGATCGAGGTCGCCAACCTCGGCTGCGGAATGCGGGACATCCACACCGTGAACGAATGGGTCGACCTCAAGGACCTCCACATCACCGCCTCCATCGTGATGGAGACGGTGCGCCTGAACGCCGTCGCGCCATAGAACAGATCGGCGACCTCCTCGTCGAGCACGCGACGGCCGCCGGGCCGCCGCGCCCGTGTCCGTTGCTGCTGGTCCACGGCATGCACGGGGGTAGCTGGTATCTCCGCTCCTGGCTCTACGCGGCCGCGCACGCGGGCTGGGACGCCTGGGCGGTCAATCTCCGCGGCCATCACGGCAGCCGGCCGGTCCCGGACCTCGGCCGCGTCTCCGTGCTCGACTACGTCGAAGATGTCCACGACTGCTTGCGGACGCTGCGCGAGGCCGTCGTCATCGGCCACTCCATGGGCGGTCTCGTGGCGCAGAAAACCGCCGAGGGTGGCAGGGTGCGCGCCGCGGTCTTCGCGACGAGCGCCGCGCCCAAGGGCATCCGTGCCGTGACCTGGCCCGTCCTCTGGCGCATGCCGCGCTACGCAGTGTCCATCCTCGGGAGCCGGCCATTCGCGATCGGCCCGGACGACGCCGCGGCGCTCATCGGCAACCGCATGACGCCGGAGAAGCAGGCGTGGGCGTACCCGCAGCTGGTGGCGGAGTCGGGGCGCGCCGCGCGCGAGATGGCGCTGGGCGACGTCGCGGTGGACCCGGCACAGATCCGCTGCCCAACTCTGGTGCTGGGCGCCGAGCACGACCGCATCACGCCGGTGTCCGTCGAGCGGAAGATCGCCGCGCGCTACCGGTCGGAGTACATCGAGGCGGCCGGACACGCCCACATGCTCATGCTGGAGGAAGGCTGGGAGCGGCCGTTCGGCGAGGTCCTGTCGTGGCTCCCCCGCGTCGTCTGAGCCCCCGTCACCCCGCGCCGCCCGCGCCCTGGGCCGCCGCGCCATCGCGTTGAGAGTGGACATCGGCCGAGCGGCCCACGCGCGGCACATGATCGCCGACACGGCGCGCCGACTTGGCGGCCTCGATATCCTCGTCAACAATGCCGGCATCGCCCACCGCGATTCTCTCGATGCCACGACCGAGAAGAAGGGGGACCGTGTCGTGGGGGTGATGCTGAAAGGGACCTGGCAGCTGTCGACCTAGAGCTGGCGGCCTACTGGGCCCCCGTCGCCGACGAGCACCAATGGGGCCCAGAGGGCCGGGGCGAGCCCGTCAGCCGCGGGCGCGCGAGCGGAGGGCGGTTGAAATTTGCCGCAGGAGCTCCGCCGCGGTCACGGGCTTGGCGACGACGAAGTTCACTCGGTAGCGTGCCAGCGCATCCCGGTCCAGCGTATCGCCCCAGCCCGTGATGAATCCGACCGGGATGGCCGGGGACCGCGGCATCAGCGCTGCCGCGACGTCCCATCCCGACATGGCGGGCATCGAGACGTCCGTCAGCACGAGGTCGAAAGGTTGAGCCTCACACAGGGCGAGCCCCTCGCTTCCGCTGGCGGCGTCCACAACGCTGTGCCCTCCACTCCGGAGGAGCTCTGCGAGGACGTCGCGCACAAGCGGATCGTCATCGATGACCAACACGCGCGCTCCCGAGCTGGACGTCGCCGCGCCGACGTCCGGGTTCTGCGGCACCGGCCGGACCGGAATGAGACGGACCGTGACGCGGGTGCCTTTGCCGGGAGCGCTCGCGAGGTCGATCGACCCGCCGAGGGCTTTCACAATGCCCCAGGCGCTCGGCAAGCCCATGCCGACGGCCCGCGGCCCCTTGGTGGTAAAGAACGGTTCGAACGCGCGGCGACGCGTTTCATCGGACATTCCCACTCCCGCGTCCTCGACGGTGACGACCACATGGTCGCCGTCGTCATGCAGACGAAGGAGGACTTCTCCCCCCGCAGGCATGGCCTCGAAAGCGTTGATCAGCACGTTCGTGAACACCTCGCGCAGATCTTCGGCACGACCGGCGGCGAACGGGGACAGGTCCCCTTCGAACCGCACCTCGTAGTCGACGCCGGGGTGTTTGGCCTCGCCCCCCCACGTCGGCCGCGCCAGGGCGACCACATCCTCCAGCACATCGCGTACGCTCACCGCGCCCGAGGCGCAGGTGCTGTCGGGATCAGCAAACCGTTGCAGTCGGCGGATCAGCTGCGCGCCGCGCCGGGCCGCCTCGGCGATGGCGTCGAGCCCACGTCCCAGCTCCGTCGCCTGCGGGTTGGCGCGTAGGAGCTCGGCCCGCCCCAGGATGATCATCAAGAGGTTGTTGAAGTTGTGCGCGAGCCCGAGTGAAATCTGAGCGACCGCGCGAGAGCGCTCGCTTGCGACGAGCTGCTCCTGGCTCTTGGCCAGACGCTCATGCGCGACGCCCAGCTGCTCGTACAGTCGCGCGTTCCGGATGGCGACGCCGGCCTGCGACACGAACGCCGCGAGCAGCTCCTGATCCTTCTCGTCGAGCCGCAGGCGGTCGGGGCCGAAGAGGGCCAGGACACCGAGCAGCGAGTCGTGAAAGAGGATGGGCACGGCGATGTAACTCTTGAGCCCGTGAGACTCGAACCAAGCGCGGGCGACGATGCGCTCATCCGAGAACACATCGGGCACCTCGACGAGGCGACGAGATTCGGCGACCCACCCGGCGACGCCCTCCCCATAGCGCAGCGTCCTCGCGGGATCGTCGCCGCCGGCGGCATCCGGCGAGAGCCCGCGGAGCTCGAGGAGGTGGTTGGCTTCGTCGGCGATCCAGATCGAGACCGTCGTCGCCGGCAACAGCTCGGTCGCGGCCTCCGCGATCGCCCCGAGAACCTCCTGCACGTCGAGCGACGAGGAGATAAGATGGGTGAGGCGCCCCAGGGTGCGGAAACGCACGGTGGGGATCGTGTCTTGAGATGCGGGTTTGGGCTCGGACGGGTCGGCCATCAGCACGAGCCGGACGGGCTTCTGGGAACCTTGGACCTCCTGCGCCCGCTCATGCCGTCACCCCCCTTCCTTCTATCACAGATGTCCGCACGCTTGCGCGACCGTTTTGTATCACGGGTGATCTGGTGCAAACGGCGGTGGGAAAGCATGCAAATGCATCAGAGCAAGGTCTTGGGAGCGTTCGAGCGCGTCCAAGCCTCCTCGAGCGGAGCGGTCACACGGATCGGCGTCTAGAGGGCCTTCGCGCCGAGGTCGACCGCCGCGGACTCTCCGGCCGCCTTGCCGAAGACCGAGCCCGCCATGAGCCCGGCCCCGCCCGGGTAGTTGTGGTAGAAGAGCCCGCCCACCAGCTCGCCCGCGGCGTAGAGCCCGGGGATCGGCCGGTCCTCGATGTCCTGCACCTGCCCGCGGAGGTCCACGCGCAGCCCGCCGAAGGTGAATGAAATCCCGCACGTGACGCTGAAGCCCACGTACGGCGGCGTGTCGAGCTTCTGCGCCCAGTTGCTCTTGGGCGGGGTGATGCCGCGCGCGCCCTTGCCGTCCAGGACGGCGGGATTGAACGGCGTATCTTCCACCGCGGCGTTGAACTCGGTGACCGTGCGGGCGAGCGCCCGCGGGTCTATCTCGAGCTTCCGGGCCAGCTCTTCAATAGTCGGGGCCTCCGCCTTGGTCATCTCGCGGATCCGGTATTCCTCGCGCAGGATGGGCACGGTCTTCTGGTCGAAGATCTGGAAGGCCGTCTGCTGGGGCTCCCTGATCACCGCCTGGCCATACTTGACGTACGTGAAGTTGCGGAAGTCCGCCCCTTCGTCCACGAACCGCTCGCCGCGCGTGTTGACCATGATGCCCAGCGGGTAGGAGTGCTTTTGGAACATGTCGCCGACCTTGCGGTCGCCGAAGGGCGGCGCGTTGAGGTCCCACTGGACGGCGTGGCAGGAGGACCAGTGCCCGTAGGCCTGGGCGCCGATGTCGAGCGCCATCCTGATGCCCTCGCCCGTGTTGTGGCGCGTGCCGCGCACGCGGGCCAGGTCCCAGTTGGGACCGAGGTAGCGCGTCCGCCACTCCGGGTTGGCCTCGAAGCCGCCGCAGCCGAGGATGACGGCGCGCGCGGGGATCTCGGCGATGCCCTTGGGCGAGCGGACGACCACGCCGGTGACGGCGCCCGTCGAGTCGGTGAGAAGGCTCCGCACCCCGTGTTCGTAGCGCACGTCGATGCCGACCTTGGCGGCACGCTCGAGGAGCATCTCCACGAGCCCCGCGCCGCCGCCCACCGCCTCCACGTTGAGCCCGCCCCAGAAGTGGTGCTTGCCCTCGACCTGGTAGGACTGCCGCGCGAACATGAGAATCCAGCGGATGCCCTGGCCGCGCATCCAGACGATGGTCGGGCGCGAGCGCCGGACCAGCAACTCCGCCATGTCGATGTTCGAGAGCCCCTCGGTCACGCGCATGAGGTCGTCGTAGAACTGGTTCTCGGTGTAGGGCGGTACGACGATGGCGCGTGCCTCTTCTTCTGAGACGTCGGGCAGGATGTCCCGCCGGAGGTCCTCGATCCCCTGGTGGGCGAAGCGGAAGCCGCCCGCGGTGAAGAAGGAGTTGCCGCCGCGCTGGGACTCGGGTGCCTTCTCGAGGACGAGGACCGAGGCGCCGCCTTCGCGCGCCGCGAGCGCCGCGCAGAGCGCGGCATTGCCGGTTCCGGCGACCACCACGTCATAGGTCATGTCTCTGGCTCCTTCAAACGAGTTGCGTCAACATCGCGAGGCCGAGGGCGATGCGGTACCAACCGAAGACGGCGAAGCTGTGGGTCTGGATCCAGCGTAACAGCCAGCGCACGACGAGAAAGGCGGTGACGGCCGACACGAGCGTGCCGAGCGCCAAGAGGGCCCAGTCGGGGGCTGCCGCGCCTGTGTGTCTCAGCGCCTGGTAGGTCTCGAGGCCGCCGGCGGCCAGCAGGGTGGGGACGCCGACCAGGAAGGAGAACTCCGTCGCGGCCGGGCGGCTCAGGCCCAGCGCCAGCGCAATCAGGATGGTGGCGGCGGAGCGGGACGTGCCGGGGAAGACGGCCGCCAGGAGCTGGGCGAGCCCCACCG
>ORMF011546227.1_pt1 | contig 12588 bp, 12 predicted proteins | sample 1779871 | NCBI WGS metagenome assembly ORMF01 (sample SAMEA104232316, study PRJEB22302) | groundwater metagenome | biome: forest; feature: aquifer; material: groundwater | place: USA | collected 2011-08-07 | depth 5.4 m | reverse complement strand
GTCATCGGCGATGCTTGCATTGCCGGCGCAATGCCGAAGTCGGGCTATTCGGCGAATTCGGAAGCCAAGATCTGCGCCACCAACGTCGTGGCGCTGATCAACAGCAAGGAGACCACGGACCTGTCAGGCATCAACGTCTGCTACAGCTACATAACCGACAAGGATGCCGTCAGCGTCGCAGGCGTTTATACCGTGAAGGAAGGCAAGATCGTTGGGGTGCCGAATTCCGGCGGCGTTTCGCCGGCGGACTTCTCGGCCGCCAAAATCGAGGCCGTATATGCCGAAAGTTGGCTGAAGAATATCCTGACTGAAATGTCGACCTGAGATTTAGCAACCGAAAAAGACAAACCCCGCCATCTGGCGGGGTTTGTCTTTTGTGGCCCACACTTTCTGCTCGGCGCTGCTCTATTTGTGCCCCGTGCTGCCAAAGCCGCCAGCGCCACGGTCGCTGGCAAGGAATTCGTCCACCACATTGAAGGCCACCTGCACCACCGGCACCACGACCAGTTGTGCCAGGCGATCCATCGGGTTGAGGGTAAAGGTATCGTGGCCCCGGTTCCAGGTGGATACGAAAATTTCGCCCTGATAGTCCGAATCGATCAATCCGACCAGATTGCCTAGCACGATGCCGTGCTTGTGACCCAGGCCGGAACGCGGCAAGATCATCGCCGCCAGACCCGGATCAGACAAATGAATGGCAATGCCGGTCGGGATCAGGATGGTCTCACCCGGATGAATCTTTATTGCCATTTCGATACAGGCGCGCAGGTCAATCCCGGCCGCGCCCGGTGTGGCATATTGCGGCGCGTAGCGATCCTCCTTCAGACGCGCATCGAGAATTTTCAGGTCAATGCTGGACACGCGGTCTCTCCATCAGGCCGGCGATATGCGCGACAATTCCACGCGCCACGTCGGACTTGTCGGCAGGCGGCAGGGCGTGCGCTCCGGCCGCATCAAACAGGGTCACCGCATTGGTGTCTCCCCCCAATCCGTCCTGCACCAGATTGCCAACCACCAGCGCGAGCTTTTTTGCCACACGCTTGCCTTCTGCATAGATTGCCAGATCCCGGCTCTCGGCAGCGAAACCGACACAGAACGGCGCATCAGGTCGCGCCGCCACTTCGGCGAGGATATCGGGATTGGCGTCGAGTTCAAGCGTCAAGCTGCCAGTATTTTTCTTCATCTTGTGCGCAGCCGCCTGGCGCGGCCGATAGTCGGCTACGGCCGCGACACCGATGAACACATCTTGTCCTGGCAAAGCCCGCAGCACCGCATCATGCATTTGCATCGCGCTCTGGACATCGATTCGCTGCACGCCGCGCGGAGTAGCGAGCGCAACCGGTCCGGCGACCAGCGTTACCTCGGCGCCTGCCGCGGCACAGGCTCGCGCGAGGGAAAACCCCATCTTCCCGGAACTGGAATTGGTAAGCCCGCGCACCGGATCGAGCGCCTCGAAGGTCGGACCGGCGGTTAATAGGACACGCTTGCCCGCCAAGGGTTTCACCTGCAGGGAGGCATACAGATCGTCGAACAGTTCGGCTGCTTCCAGCATGCGCCCGGCGCCGACTTCGCCGCAAGCCTGTTCGCCATGCGCGGGACCGAGAACACTCACCCCGTCGGCGTTCAGTTGGGCGACATTGCGCTGCGTCGCCGGGTTCTCCCACATCTGGCGGTTCATGGCCGGAGCGGCCAGCAAAGGACAATCCCGCGCCAGACAAAGCGTGGAAAGCAGGTCATCGGCAAAGCCATGCGCCAATTTGGCTAGGAAGTCCGCCGTCGCCGGAACCACCAGCAGGGCAGCGGCGCCGCGCGTAAGGTCGATATGCGCCATGCCGTTATCCAGACGCGGGTCCCACAGCGCCTGCCATACGCGGCGCCCAGTGAGTGCCTGGAAAGTGGCGGGACCGACGAATTGCGCACCGGCCTCGGTGAGGACGACGTCCACTGCAGCACCGGCCTTGGCCAGTAGCCGCGCCAGCTCCGCGGCCTTGTAGGCTGCGACGCCGCCAGTCACCCCCAACACAATGCGTTTGCCCTGAAATTCGTTCATGACATTAAAATCCAGTCGATCGGCAACCAAGCGGGGATTCTAAACCATGGCCATACGCGATTGGCCCGCGGCGGAACGTCCGCGCGAACGGCTTGCCCAGAAGGGTGCAGCCGCACTTTCGGATGCGGAGCTACTGGCGATTTTCTTGCGCGTCGGCATGCGCGGCAAGAGTGCGGTGGATCTGGCGCGCGAACTGCTGGCGAGCTTCGATGGCAGCCTGAGCCGGCTCGCTGCCGCCAGCACTCAAGATCTTGCCTGCCTACCCGGAATCGGCCCCGCCAAAGCCGCACAACTCGCGGCCGCACTTGAGCTGGCACGCCGCGCGCTCGTCGACCCACTGAAAGCCAGGGATGCACTGGCGTCGCCGCAGGCGGTTCGCGACTGGCTTCGGCTGTCTCTCGGCAGTCTGCAGCACGAGGTTTTCATCGCGCTGTGGCTGGATTCCCAGAACCGCCTGATCGCCAGCGAGGAACTGTTCAACGGTACGCTGACGCAAACCAGTGTTTATCCGCGCGAGGTCGTCAAGCGGGCTCTGGCTCACAATGCCGGTGCGGTGATCCTCGCTCACAACCACCCGTCCGGTCTCGCCGAGCCCTCGCGCGCCGACGAAGTACTCACTTCGTCGCTGAAGCAAGCCCTGGCGCTGGTAGATGTAAGGCTTCTGGATCATTTCATCGTGACCGGAAGCGCCAATCCCTTGTCCTTCGCCGAACGCGGTCTGATTTGACAAAAGGATTGAGTTTTTAGGCATTTGTTTGTAAACTAGCCTGCTTTGCGAAATCAGCATTCAGGAGCACTACACATGTCTCGCGTATGTCAAGTTACGGGCAAGGCCCCGATGGTCGGGAACAATGTATCCCACGCCAACAACAAGACCAAGCGTCGCTTTCTGCCTAACCTGCACAGCCGCCGCTTCTGGATTGAAACCGAAAACCGCTGGGTCAGCCTGCGCGTGTCAAACGCCGGTCTGCGCACCATCGACAAGAAGGGCATCGACGTTGTCCTCGCCGAGCTGCGTGAGCGCGGCGAGCGCGTCTAACAGGAGAAAGCATCATGGCCAAGGGCGGACGCGAAAAGATCAAGCTGGAATCCACAGCCGGTACGGGACACTTCTACACAACCACGAAGAACAAGAAGACCACCCCGGGAAAACTGGAGTTTTTGAAATATGACCCGAAGGCGCGCAAGCATGTCGCCTACAAGGAAGTGAAGCTGAAGTAATTCGGCGCTTCCAGATAAAAAACCCGCCGCCGGCGGGTTTTTTATTGCCCGGTTTTCGGCTTTTTAGATGGCGTAGGAACGCAGGCGTCGAGAGAAATCCTCCAGCTGACGGATGCCGCTTTGCTCGGCGCGTGCGACCCAGTCCTGCAACTGCTTCACCAACTGATCGTGCGAAGCCGAGGAACGGACCCACAGCGCCTCCAGATCGGCGCGCATGGCATACACCTTGGCCAAGCGCTCGCTACGATCAAGCAGCGCTGTCAGACGCTCTTTCTGCGGAGCCGGCAAGGCTGCACTGTCCTCGCCCAGCAGGCGCTTCATGTGGCGACCCTCGCGCGCATCGATCCGCAATTGCTCGAATTCCTCTGCAGCAAGCTGGCGCAGTGTCTTGAGATATCGCGCCAGAACGTCGTAGCGATGCGTCACCACGGCCTGTAGCAAGTCCAGATCGATGGCGGGACGCAAGGCGCCAAGGCGGGGAATCGGAGCCACTTTCTTCACGCGGGCCAGACCCAGTATTTCCATCAGACGGATGTACAGCCAGCCGATGTCAAACTCGTACCATTTGTTCGACAGTTTGGCCGAGGTGGCAAAGGCGTGATGGTTGTTGTGCAGTTCCTCGCCACCGATCAGGATGCCCAGCGGAAAGAAGTTGGTCGATGCGTCCGCGCAGGCGAAATTCCGGTAACCCCAGAAATGGCCAATGCCATTGACCACGCCTGCCGCCCAGAAGGGAATCCAGACCATTTGCACACCCCAGATCAGCAGCCCTGGCCAGACGCCAAACAGCGCGACATCGATGCCGAGCATGACAACAATTCCGAGCTTGTGCTGTGGCGAATAGACTTTTCGCTCCAGCCAGTCATCCGGTGTGCCATGCCCGTAGCGTGCGATGGTATCCGCATTGCGTGACTCCTTCACATAAAGGAACACGCCGGTCCACAGCACGCGATTGAGGCCGACCACCTGCGGGCTGTGCGGATCCTCCGAAGTCTCGCACTTGGCGTGGTGTTTGCGGTGTATTGCCGCCCACTCCCCGGTAACCATGCCGGTCGTCAGCCAGAGCCACAAGCGAAAAAAATGACTCGGTACGGGACCCAGTTCCAATGAGCGATGCGCCTGATGTCGGTGCAGGAAGATCGTGACTGCGGCGATCGTGACATGAGTCAGGCCCAGAGTCACCAGCACATAGCCCCACCAGGGGAGATCAATAAGTCCGGCGTACATGACGAAATTACCTGTAAGGGAAACCAGATCCAAATTTGAAGTATGGCTCCATATCAACGCTTTGTCTTGAGGCGCGACGGAGTCTCCTCGGCAAGCCGAAAATCGATCTTGTTCGCTTCCATGTCGACCCGGGTCAATTGCACGCGTACCCGATCGGACAGGCGAAAACGCCGACCGCTGCGCTCGCCGACCATGGCATGCGATTTCTCGTCGAAATGGAAATAGTCCTGGCCGAGTTCGGAAACATGCACCAGACCCTCGACAAACACGCCATCGAGTGCGACAAAGATGCCGAAAGGCACCACCGAGGAAATGCTGCCCTCGAAGATTTCGCCGACACGATCCTTCATGTAGAAGCACTTGAGCCACGCCTCGACATCGTGCGACGCCTCGTCAGCACGGCGCTCGGTCGTGGAGCAATGCAGGCCGATCTCCTCCCAGTTGCCCGGCTCATACCGCCGTGCTGCCAGCGCCGACTTTATGGCGCGATGCACAAGCAGGTCGGGATAACGGCGGATCGGCGAAGTGAAGTGCGTATAGCTCTCATAGGCCAGGCCGAAGTGACCGACATTGTCGGGGCTGTAGATGGCCTGGCGCAATGACCTGAGCATCACGGTCTGCAGCAGTTGTCGGTCGGGACGCTGGCCGATCTTTTCCAGCAGCTTGGCATAATCCTGCGCCTTGGGTGCGTCGCCGCCGCCCAGTTGAAAACCGAAGGTGCCGAGGAAATCGCGAAGCTTGACCAGGCGTTCCGGCGTCGGGCCCTCATGGATACGATAGAGCGAGGGATGCTCCCGTTCGCGCAGAAATTCCGAGGCGCAGACATTGGCCGCCAGCATGCACTCTTCGATCAGGCGATGCGCTTCGTTGCGCTCATAGGGCTCGATACGCTCGATCTTGCCGTGATCATCGAAAATCATTCGCGTTTCGGTGGTCTCAAAATCGATCGCACCGCGCTTGACGCGTTCCTTGGCAAGTTGCTTGTACAGTGTGTCCAGTGCCTCCAGATGCGGCAGCAAGGATGCCAGGCGCTCGCGGGTCGGGCCATCATTATCGTACAGGGCAGCGGCAACCTCGGTGTAAGTCAGCCGTGCATGCGAGAACATCACCGCCGGATAGAAGCGGTAGCGGCTGATTGCACCATTGGCGTTGATCGCCATGTCGCACACCATGCACAGTCGCTCCACCTGCGGATTGAGCGAACACAGGCCATTGGAAATCTTTTCCGGAAGCATCGGAATCACACGCCGCGGGAAGTACACCGAGTTGCCACGCGCATAGGCATCCTGGTCCAGCGCGCCGCCCGCCGTCACATAGTGCGAAACATCGGCTATCGCCACCACGAGCCGGAAACCCTTGCCCTGGCGTTCGCAGAACACCGCATCATCGAAGTCACGTGCCGTCTCGCTGTCGATGGTCACCAGCGGCAGGCCGGTCACGTCTTCGCGGCCCTTCCAGTCCGACTTGCGCACTGCCTCCGGCAGTTTCTTGGTTTCGGCCAGTGCTTCGCTCGAAAACTCGTAGGGCAGTTCGTGCTTGCGCAGCGCAATCTCGATTTCCATGCCGGGATCGGCATAGTTGCCGAGCACTTCGACCAGGCGGCCGATGGGCTGTCCATGTTTGCTCGGCTGCTCGATAAGTTCGATCATAACTACCTGGCCGGACTGGGCTTTGAGCACCTTTTTTGCGCCCTTTTCGGGCGGGGCCAGCAAAATGTCCTGACTGATGCGCTTGTTCTCGGCAACCACAAAGCGCACGCCGTGCTCCTCGATCACGCGACCGACCACAAACCGGTTGGCGCGCTCCGTCACTTCGACGATCTTGCCTTCCGGCCGTCCCTTGCGATCCAGGCCAATGACCCGGGCGATGGCCTTGTCACCATGCAGCACCTTGTCCATTTCCTTGGGTGACAGAAACAGATCAGGGCCCTCTTCGTCGGGAATCAGAAAGCCGAAGCCGTCCGCGTGACCGGCAACCCGTCCGCGCACCAGATCGGCCTTGTCCGGGATCAGCCAGTCCCCACGGCGGTTCTGCATCAGTTGCGCATCGCGCGCCATGGCCCCCAGCCGACGCTGAAACGTGTCAAGTTCGAACGGCTGGATATCGAGCAGATCGACGAGGCGTCCGAGTTCCAGCGGAGCACCCTGCGCCGCCAGCGTTTGTAGGATGTATTCACGACTCGGCAACGGATGCTCGTACTGCGTTTTTTCGCGTTCGAACTGCGGATCGGCACGACGAATTTTTGAAAGCTTGTGGGTGCTATGCGGCTTGTTTGACAATCTGATTTTTTCCTTTAGAATTCGCGCCTCGTTTCGCGCCTGCCCAGGTGGCGGAATTGGTAGACGCACTAGTTTCAGGTACTAGCGCTGCGAGGCGTGGGGGTTCGAGTCCCTTCCTGGGCACCAAGCATGGTACGCGAAAAAAGAAATGAGCAAAGGCCGCCAGGATGTTTCTAGCGGCCTTTTCTTTTTGTCTCCGCTGGAAGCGGAGACGGTATCCCAGAGTTGTGGCGATTCCTTTACTCGAAGGGATGCCGCAACACAATGGTTTCTTCGCGATCCGGGCCGGTGGAAATCATGTCCACGGGAACATCGCACAACTGCTCCATGCGCTTGATATAGGCACGGGCCTCGCCTGGCAGGCCGTCCAGCGTCTTGACACCGACCGTACTGCCCTTCCAGCCGGGTAGCGACTCATAGATCGGCTCACAAGAGGCCAGATCGTCAGCGCCCACCGGCAGAATATCGGAAACCCCACCATTGATGCGATAGCCAGTGCAGATCTTGAGTTCCTCGACACCGTCGAGTACATCCAGCTTGGTGATGCACAGGCCCGAAACGCCATTGATCTGGATCGCACGCTTCAAGGCGGCGGCATCGAACCAGCCGCAGCGCCGCGCGCGTCCGGTGGTGGCACCGAATTCATGGCCCTTGGTGGCCATGTGCTTGCCCACCGGGTCCTGCTTGTCCAGCGCATCGTACAACTCGGTAGGGAAAGGCCCGCCACCCACTCTTGTGGTGTAAGCCTTGGTAATGCCAAGGATGTAATGCAGCATGCCCGGCCCCACCCCGGCGCCCGCTGCTGCCGCACCGGCAACGCAGTTGGATGAGGTAACGAAGGGGTAGGTGCCATGGTCGATGTCGAGCAAGGTACCCTGCGCGCCCTCGAACAACAGATTGGCACCTCCCTTGTGGGCGTCGTAGAGCGCCCGCGGCACATCGGCGATCATCCTGATCAGGCGCGGCGCAATAGCCATGGCGCCGTCATAGACCTGCTGGAAATCAACGGGCTGGGCACCATGGAAATTCTTCAGGACGAAATTGTGATATTCGAGAATCTCGCCCAGACGTTCGGCAAAGCGCTTGGGCTTGGTCAGGTCCTGCAGGCGCAGCCCACGACGCGCGACCTTGTCCTCGTAGGCGGGGCCAATGCCGCGCCCGGTGGTACCGATCTTGTTGCTGCCGCGCGCCACTTCACGCGCGACGTCCATCGCCTGGTGGTAAGGCAGAATCAAGGGACAGGCTTCGGAAATCTTCAGTCGCGCTTCGGCGTCGATGCCGGCCTCTGTAAGTTCGTCGAGTTCCTTCATCAGGGCCTCGGGCGACAGCACGACGCCATTGCCGATGTAGCAGGTGACGCCGGCACGCAGAATACCGGAGGGCACCAGGTGCAGCACTGTCTTCTTGCCGCCGATGACCAGCGTATGGCCGGCGTTGTGTCCGCCCTGAAAGCGCACCACGCCCTGCGAATGATCGGTCAGCCAATCGACGATCTTGCCCTTGCCTTCGTCGCCCCACTGGGTGCCGACGACCACGACGTTCTTTGCCATTTCAGTCTTCCTTCAGGGATTCAATGATCCAGTCATTGCCGCTGCGCACCAGAATACGGTCGCAGCCGGCTTCGCGCCATGTGCCTGCATGCCCCGGCAGGGCCAGCACCACGCGTTCGCCCTGCGCGCGCAGGCGCACGGCCTCGGCGTGCAGGGCATCATCTTCGGGCCAGGGGGCGAGAATCGCGCCGCGCGCCGTGCCATTCGGCAACGACAGCCGCGCCAACTCGCGCAAGTCCATGGAAAAACCAGTCGCCGCCCGGGCCCTTCCATAGGTCCGGCCGAAATCGTCATAGCGACCGCCCAAGGCCACGGCACCTGCGCTGCCGGCGCAATAGGCGGCGAAAACCACACCACTGTGGTAATGGTAGCCGCGCAAATCGGCCAGGTCGAAGCTCAGTGGCAAGTCGGACAGGGCGTCGGCAATGCGGTGCAAGTCGGACAGCGCGGCCGTGACCTCCGGCAACGCCGGCAATACCTGTGCCGCGCGCTCCAGCACCCGCCGGTCGCCATACAGTTCAGGCAGGGCCAGCAGCGCCGCGCGTACCGGATCGGCAACTCCGGCCACCACTTCGCGCACGGTCGGCACGTCCTTGCCCTGCAGGGCGTCGAACAGTTCCTCCTCGGCCTCGGCCGACAGGCCAGCCTGTTGCGCGAGAGCGCGAAACACCGCGACGTGGCCCAGATCAAAGCGCAACGTGACGATGTTGCATGAGCCCAGCGAGGAAGCCAGCAGGCGAATCACCTCGATGTCCGCCTCCAGGCCCGCATGGCCATAAAGTTCGGCACCGATCTGCAGGGGCTCGCGTGTCGCATTGAATCCGGCCGGCAGCGTATGCAGTGTGCTGCCGCAATAGCAAAGGCGAGTCACCCCCTTGCGGTTCAGCAGGTGGGCGTCGATGCGTGCGACCTGCGGCGTGATGTCGGCGCGCACGCCCATGCTGCGCCCGGAGAGCTGATCGACCAGCTTGAAGGTGCGCAAATCGAGATCATGGCTGCTGCCGGTGAGCAGGGATTCGACATACTCCAGCAGCGGGGGAATGACGAAATCATAGCCATGCCGGGAAAATTCGTCGAGCAGGCTGCGCCGCAGGGATTCGATGCGCAGCGCGTCGTGCGGGAGAACGTCCTCGATCGCTTCGGGCAGAAGCCAGCGTTGATTAGCCATGATGCTCAGCGGAACACGGTCAGCAGGACCACGCCTACCAGCATCGACGACAGGCCGATGAAACGGATCTGGCCGTCGCTCAGTTCGGTCACGCGGCGAAAGGTCTCGCGCCATATCCGCGGTGCAAGAAATGGCATCAAGCCTTCAATGACCAGCATCAGAGCGAAGGCCAGCAGCAGTGTGGTCACCATCTCGAACCAGTACCGACCCGATCACTTTCCCTTGCCGCTGTTCTTCAAGTATTTGAAGAATTCGGAATTGGGTTCGATGACCATGAGGTCGCTCTTGTTCTTGAAGCTGCCGCGATAGGCTTCGAGGCTGCGATAGAAGGCATAGAACTCCGGGTTCTCGCCGAAAGCGCGTCCGTAGATCGCGGCTCCCTTGGCATCGCCCTCGCCCTTGATCTTCTGCGCATCGCGATAAGCCTCGGCCAGAATCACTTCGCGCTGACGGTCGGCATTGGCCTTGATCTTTTCGGCTTCGGCGGCACCCTCGGCGCGCAGTTCGCTGGCCACGCGCTTGCGTTCGGTTTCCATGCGCCGATAGACCGACTCGGACACCTCCGGCGGCAGATCGACCCGCTTCAGGCGCACATCGACGATTTCGACGCCGATCGCCCGCATGTCCGCATCGGCTTTTTTCTTCACCACGACCATGATGTCATCGCGCGCGCCGGAGACCACGTCATGCACCGTGCGCCGACCGAACTCTTCGCGCAACCCGGCATTGACCGTTTGCGAAAGGCGCGTCCGGGCAAGGGTTTCATCGCCACCGACCGAGATGTAATACTGCCTGACGTCATGGATACGCCATTTGACGAAGGAATCTACCAATACCGGCTTCTTCTCTGCTGTCAGGAAGCGCTCCGGCTCGGGGGGATCCATGGTCAGAATGCGCTTGTCGAATATGCGCACGTTCTGGGTCAGGGGCCACTTGAATGACAGGCCCGGTTCGGAAACGACTTCCTTGATCTCGCCGAGCTGGAAAATGATCGCGAACTGACGCTGATCCACGGTAAAGATCGTCATCGCGAACAGCGCCAGCAGGCCGAAGATGAATGAGGCAACGAAGGACATGTGGCGCTGCATTATCGTTCTCCCCGCTCGCGCGAGCCCAGGTTGCCGCGCACCCGCGCATCACCCGGTGCCGAACGCTCCGTCTGTGGCGGCGCATCCAGCGCGGCCGCAGCAGACCCGGATACCGGGCTACGCGGCACCAGTGCCGCTTCCGCTGCCGCCGGTGCGACCGTAGGTGCCCCGGCCGCCTGCATCAACTTGTCGAGCGGCAGGTAGAGCAGGTTGCCCGATCCCTTGGCGTCGAGCATCACCTTGCTGGTATTGGCATAGACCTGTTGCACGGTTTCAAGGTACATGCGACTGCGCGTCACTTCCGGCGCCTTGCTGTATTCGGTAAGAATCTGCTTGAAGCGCGAGGCATCGCCTTCGGCGGTGACGATGATGCGCTGCCGATAGCCAGTGGCCTCTTCCATCAGGCGCGAGGCCGCGCCGCGCGCCCGGGGAATCACGTCATTGGCGTAGGCCTGGCCTTCGTTCTTCTGCCGCTCGCGGTCCTGCCCTGCCTTGACGGCATCGTCGAAGGCGGCCTGCACCTGTTCCGGCGGCTGGGTGCTCTGCATATTGACCGAGCGCACCTGAATCCCCGTGTCGTAGCGATCGAGGATTTCCTGAATCAGCTTCTGCGTATTCGCGGCAATCTGGTCGCGTCCCTCGTAGAGCACGAAGTCCATCTTGTTCTTGCCGACCACCTCGCGAATCGCCGTCTCCGCCGCCTGCATGACTGCATCATCGGGATGACGGTTGTTGAACAGATAGGCCTTGGGATCTCTGAGCAGGTATTGCACCGCAAACTGCACCATGACAATGTTCTCGTCATCGGTCAGCATCAGTGCCTCTTTAAGAACCTTGTTCTTGTCCGCGCCGCGGTAGCCGACTTCGACCGTGCGCACCCCCGTCAGATTGACGATCTCGTGAGTCTGCACCGGCCACGGCAGGCGCCAGCGCAGTCCGGGCTCGGAAGTTTCCTTGAAGCGGCCGAACTGGAGCACCACACCGCGCTGGGACGCATCGACGATGTAGAAGCTGCTGCCCAGCCAAACCACGGCGATCAGCATCAGGATTATGCCGATGCCACCCCCGAACTGCCGCGGGCTGATCGAGGGCATGCGGCTCCCGCCATCGCCGCCACCGCTGTCACCGCCACCCTTCTTGCCGAACAGGCCGGACAGGCGGCGATTGAAATCGCGCCAGAGTTCTTCGAGATCGGGAGGGCCTTGATTGCCGCCACCGCGCTTGCCGCCACCGGGCTGATTGCCCCAGCCGTGGTCGTTGAGAGACATGAGGATTCCGGCTATCACGTGTTTATGGTTTGGGTAGTAGAAGAAGGAGAGACAATAAATAATTCTCAGGCGGCGGCAGCGGGAAGGTCATGATGCCGGCTTGCCACCTCGGCCAAGGCCTCACGCAGCATGGACAGCCCTGCCCCGCTGCGGGCGCTGAGTCGAACGGCGGAAATGTTACCACAGTCGTCACGCTCGATTGCCGGGCCGGCGGCCGTCAGGTCGATCTTGTTCCACACCAGAATCTGCGGCACCTCGTGTGCCCCGATCTCTTGCAAAACTGCGTCGACGGCCTGAATCTGCTGATCGCGGTCGGGACTCGCGGAATCGACCACGTGCAGCAGCAGGTCGGCTTGCGCGGTCTCCTCCAGTGTTGCCTGGAATGCCGCCACCAGCGCGTGCGGCAGATCGCGAATGAAGCCGACCGTATCGGAAATGACAATCGGGCCGGCAGCCTCGACAAACAGCCGGCGCGAGGTGGTATCGAGGGTGGCGAACAGCTGGTCGGCGGCATAGGCGCCTGCCTTGGTCAAGGCGTTGAACAGGGTACTCTTGCCGGCGTTGGTGTAGCCGACCAGGGAGATCGCCAGCACCTCGCGGCGCGTGCGGGCGCCCCTCCGCACTGCGCGCTGCCGTTCGAGCTGTTTCAGGCGGTCCTTGAGCAGGGAAACGCGCTTGCCGAGCAGGCGCCGGTCGGTCTCGAGCTGCTTTTCACCCGGGCCGCGCAGGCCGATGCC
>ORMF011202900.1_pt1 | contig 12590 bp, 11 predicted proteins | sample 1779871 | NCBI WGS metagenome assembly ORMF01 (sample SAMEA104232316, study PRJEB22302) | groundwater metagenome | biome: forest; feature: aquifer; material: groundwater | place: USA | collected 2011-08-07 | depth 5.4 m | reverse complement strand
ACCAGAATGGGTACTTGAAATTTCCGGAAAGGTGAACCCTCGACCAGAAAAAATGGTAAATAAAAATGAACTAAACGGCACACTTGAAATCGAAATTTTGGAAATCAAAGTTTTAAGTAAGGCACAGGAGCTTCCTTTTGAAATTGGAACGGATGTAAATATTGATACATATCTTGATAATCTTCCACTAACTCTGCGCTCACCAAGACAGCGAGCGATTTTTGCCGTGCAAGCGACGATTGTGAAAGTTTTCCGCGATTTCTTCACTTCGCAAGATTTTACAGAATTTCAAGCGCCAAAACTCATTGGTGATGACGCTGAAGGCGGGGCGAATTCTTTTAATGTTGAATATTTCAAACACACAGCACATTTGGCGCAAAGTCCACAACTCTACAAACAAATTTTGGTCGGAGTTTTTGAGCGTGTGTTTGCAGTCGGGAACGTTTATCGCGCCGAAAAGCACTCCACAACGAGACATTTGAATGAATACACGAGCCTTGACATTGAAATGGGTTTTGTGGAAAGCCATGAAGATATAATGAAAATTGAGACAGAATTTTTGCAAGTGCTAGAAAAAGAACTCCACGCGAAACATTCGGCAGATTTTGAGGTACTTAAGGCGGAAATTCCAAAGGTGCCAAATGAAATTCCAAAGATGAAACTTCGCGAAGCCCAAGCGCTTATTTCAAAAGAAACTGGCGTAGATTGCACCAAAGAACCGGATCTCGAGCCTGAACACGAACGATGGCTTTGCGATTATGCTAAGAAAAATTTTGATTCTGATTTCATTTTCATTACCCATTTTCCGACCGCGAAACGACCCTTCTATACCTATCGCGATGAGGACGACCCTACATACACAAAAGGTTTTGACCTGCTTTTCCGTGGAGTTGAGATCACAACTGGCGCGCAGAGAATTCATGATTATGACGCGCTTGTTTCTTCAATGAAAGAAAAAGGTTTGAACCCAGACAGATTTGCTTTTTACCTCAAAGCCTTCAAGTATGGACTTCCACCACATGGCGGATTTGGTATGGGACTTGAGAGACTGACTCAAAAATTCCTCGGCCTTGCCAACGTAAAGGAAGCCAACCTTTTTCCTCGTGATTTGAATCGCATTGATTTGTTGCTTTCGAAGTAACTTTCAAGGGATGTGGCAGGTTCTTCTTATAGTTTAACATTCTCTCATTCGCACGAATGAGAGAATGTTAAACTGCTTGTATTTATACTAATTTTGTGGTAGAAAAAGCTAGATATGAAAGAAAACCTTGTAGCTAGAACATTGAAAAAGATCGCCCCAAAACTTGGCGCAAAGATTTTACTTGAGCCAAAATGGGGAGTTGTTGGTCAAATTACATTTGCAAGCGGAAGAAAACGATATTTTCGTTATTCTACGCTCGACCTAAATCACGTCGGTGCATCAGACATTGCGCGGGATAAAGATTATTCCAAATTCTTCATGGGGAAAATGGGATACTCGATTATTCCCGGAAAAGTATTTTGCTCCAAAAAATGGGCAGAAATTCTTCATACTGATGAGAGCATGAACTCTGCATACAAGTTTGCTCAAAAACTGGCATGGCCTGTAGTCGTTAAGCCAAACAGTCAAAGTCAGGGGCGGAACGTGTTTAAGGTTCATACAAGGCGAGAATTTGAACAAGCATTTCGAAAAGCATCTGCGTGCGACAAAATGGTGCTTGTCGAAAAATTTGTCACTGGTCGCGACTACAGACTTGTCGTTCTTGATGACAAAGTCATTTCGGCATACGAAAGAATTCCGCTTTCAGTCGACGGTGACGGCAAATCGTCAATTAGAGTACTGCTTGAAAAGAAACAAGAGTATTTTAAAAAGATTGGAAGGGACACGGTTCTTCGACCAAATGACATCCGCATCAAAATGAAACTTTCAAGGCACGGGCTAACCCTTGATGATAAGATTTTCTCAGGTGAGAGAATGTTTCTACTCGACAACGCCAACCTTTCAAGTGGTGGAGATTCGCATGATGTGACCGATATAGTTCACAGGGACTATCGAGAGCTTGCTGTACGTCTCACAAAAGATATGGGACTTCGGCTTTGTGGAGTTGATTTGCTTGTCGCTGGAAGTATTACAGAGCCAATAAGTCACAATGGCTATTGGATTATTGAAATCAATGCCGCACCAGGACTTGATCATTATGCGACTATCGGCAAAAAACAGCAGAAAATTGTCGAAGATTTGTATACAAAAGTCTTGAAAGCGATGGATGTGGATTCATAAATTGTAATCGGTTTTTTTCACAAGAAGTTTCGAAAGAAGCTTCTTTTTTGTTTGGTTTAGGATATAGTGTTTGTTATGACCTTACCTCTGTCATTCCCGCATTCGCGGGAATGACAGAGGTATGGTCATGTAGCTCCGCCATTTTTATGAAAAAGGAAAATTTCAAAAAATACTATTCTGCTGTGAAGTATCTCGAAAATTTGGCAAATTCTGGGAAATCATATCAAAAAACCAATTTAACTGGCCATCCAAATCCACAAATTTTTATCGACCGAATGCGGGATTTTTTGGACAGACTTGGTAATCCAGAAAAGGGTTTTAAGGTTGTTCATATTACTGGTACAGCCGGAAAGGGAAGTGTATCTTCAATGGTACATGCGACTTTGGTAAAGCAGGGTAAAAAATCAGGACTGTTTACATCGCCATTTGTAGTTAGTACAACGGAGAAAATTCAAGTACAAGATAAATATATCGATCATAAATCTTTTGCAAGGTTTACCGATTATTTGAAACCACACATCGAGGAGATTACTCGAAAAGGGAAGTATGGCGTGCCGTCGTATTTTGAAATAATTCTTGCGATTGCATTTTTGTATTTCAAACAAAAAAAGTGCGAATATGTTGTGCTTGAAGTTGGGCTTGGGGGTCGCTTTGATGCGACAAATATAATCAAAAATTCGCTTGTTACTGCCATTACAAATATCGGACTTGATCATACGAATGTGCTCGGAAAAACCAAATCAAAGATTGCTTCGGATAAAGCTGGGATAATTAAAAAAGGAAGTAAATTTTTTACGACAGAAGAAGATAAGCGGTTGCTTTTAATTTTTAAAAAAGAATGTGAAAAAGTTGACGCACAGTTTTGTGGTTTAGATGTTCAAAATCTTGGTTATTCGGATCGGAACAAATTGCTTGCGGGGAGTATTTGTAAGTTTTTGGGTGTAATAAAAAATACTAAAGAAATTCTCGAAACTTTTTTGCCTGCAAGATTTGAAATTGTTGAAAAAAAGCCTTATGTGATTATTGATTGCGCGCACAATCCATTAAAACTTGCAAGCGTTTTGGTGAATCTCAAAAAAATAAATTATCAAAAACTTGTCACGGTAATCGCAATTTCTGCAGACAAAAATTGGAAGTCAGTGCTGAAAATCATTTTGCCAAAAATTAATGAACTTTTCGTAACTAAATTTTCCGCATCGGGTAGAAAGTGTGCTGATGAAAAAGAGCTTTTTGATTTTGCCAAAAAACACATTTATAAATCGGCCAAAATTTATTTAGAACCAAATCCTCTGCAGGCTTTTTCGGAAGCCCGAAAAAGCCTGACAAACAGAGACATTCTCCTCATAACTGGCTCCTTCTATCTTGCAGGTAACATCCGCTCTTTGTATTGTCCTGAATACAAAATCTTAAAACAAAAAAACTCAAGGATCTAATTTTTCTGAACTCAATAGTATTAGTTGAAAATTATTACTATTTTATTTTACATCAACCATTCTCTCATTCGCACGAATGAGAGAATGGCTGGGGCGGTATTTGACACGTACCGTTATTCGTGTAGTCTTCAAGGTAGATGAACACTAACATGATATTCAGACAAAACAGCAAGGTAATTCTGCGTCCCGTTGAACAAAGGGATTTGCCCAAATTGAGACGGTGGATAAATGATCCGGAAATAACACAATACATAAGACGGTATATGCCTCTTGATGAAAATCAGGAAGACGAGTGGTTTAAAGGCCTTGGCAAAAGACAACCAGAAGACATTGTGTTTGCAGTTGTTGCGAATACCAAACAAAGACCCCTCATCGGAAATCTTGGTATTCACCAAATTTCTTGGAAAGACCGCACAGCCCATCTTGGAATCTTTATCGGAGATAAACGTTTTCACGATAAAGGTTTTGGAAGTGCAACAATTTATCTTGCCTGCGATTATTTGGCAGGCACGCTTAATTTGAGAAAGTTTTGTCTCTCTGTTTACTCAAGTAATGCGCGGGCAATCAGGTGCTACGAAAAATGCGGATTTTACGAAGAGGGAAGACTTGTGAAACAGAGATTTGTCGGCGGAAAATACGTCGATGAAATACTCATGGCAAAATTCCTCGAAGAGTAAATTTTGAATAAAAAAGGAAGTCAGACTTCCTTTTTAGGAACAGGCTCTAACACACCGTCTTTCACTAGGCGGTTTTTTTCTATTTATTCTCTTATTCTCACGAATAAGCGAATAGACATCTTTAAATACCATAGGTTTAAATTTTCCAAAATTCTTTTGACAAAATCCTTAATTTATATTAGTATGTTGAATAGATATGGGTATGTAAATTACTCATAAAAATACAGAAAACCACAAAACGAAAGATTACCGAATGAATGTAAGTAAGAATAAGCCCTTTGACTATTTTGAATTTGAAACAGCTGATGTTGGTGGTATTAAATTGCACGTTAAGAATCTACCTTGGCTCACTGAAGCCGTGGGTATCGGTGTCATGATTCGTGCTGGGGGAAGACATGACGAAACTGGTAAGGAAGGGTTAGCTCATTTTTTTGAGCATCTTCCATTCAATGGTTGTGAAGGTTGGCCCACTAACGAACATATCAAGGAACAAGAAAAGACCATGTTTTTGGGAACGTTGAATGCAAATACAAACTTCGAGAGAACTTTGTATCATGGCAAGGTAAGAAGACGCGACTTAGTGAAAGCTTTACTTTTTCTTAAAAATTTTATTTTCAAACCAATTTTGGATGAAGATGAGATTCGTCGCGAAAAAGGAGTTATTTCTCAAGAAATTTGGAATGAATTCAATAATGAGAAAAATATTGAATTCTCAAAACGTATATCGCGAGCAATGTACTCAAACCCTCCTTTTTCGGCTGTGTCGAATATCTTGGGTTATGTAGATACGATTTCTGCTTTCGAGAAAGTCGATTTTCAGGAGTTTCATAGTAAATATTACGTGAGACAAAATACTGAAGTCGTAATGGTGGGAGCAATTACGATGGAGGACTCGATTAGTTTGGTTAGAGATCATTTTCTTGGATCGGTTCCTGACACAGCCTCTAAAAGTGTTCAATTCATGGAAGAATGGCCGAATCCTAACGAAAGTGTTATTCGTCTTAGCGCTAGAGATTATTTCGGCCTTTCTGAGTCAGCAACCCCGAAACATTCGAGAATTGCTTTGGAGTGGATAACTGCTGCAGTCTCGCCAAATCTATGCCACTTGAATCAAGATTTTTTGAGTGGTGTAATTTACGATAAAATTCGAAATGATTTTGGATGTACCTACTCTCCTAGTGTGCAGTATCATCAGCACGGTGATCATGATCACATGAAGATTTGTTTAACCGTTGAACCGTCAATGTGTGACAGGACGGTTGGAGCATTGCAAGTTATTCGACAGAATATTGAGTGTGGTGATTGTGAATATCTACCTAAATTCAATAGGGAAAAAGGCACCATTATTTCTAGTCTTACTGTTGCAGATCACAAAATTCAGGACATTTTGAGGATTTCAGTAAATGATTTGAGTATATTCGGCTCAATTCAATCTGTTGCTAAAGACATAAGTCAACTTGAACGAATCACTTATGAGCAAATCAGTGCATACTACACAGAAAGATTGACTCCTGAAAAATGCTTGCTTACAGTCATTGATCCTTAAAAAAATTAAGCAAAATAGACCACGTACCTAGTATATAGGTATGTGGTTTTTTATACCTAAAATGGTGGTAAAATAAATGTTAATACGTAGAATAAAGGTTAAACTTCATGATTAAAGCAGTAAACATTTCAAAAAACTACGGGACTTTAGCGGTGCTCTCAAAGGTTTCTTTTGTGTTGGAAAAAGGACAAAAGGTAGCGCTGGTTGGTAGCAATGGGACGGGTAAAACTACGTTGCTAAAAATTCTAGCCGGTTTGGAAGATTGTGATATCGGATCTACTGAACGCGTCGCCGGCATGCGGACTGGATATTTGCCTCAGGATACTGGCCTAATGAGGGAGCAGACGATTCGTCAATATTTTAAGTCCATGGCTGATTTACTTCTTGAACATAGTGTAATCGCGACGATGGCCGGTCTTGGTTTGAAAAATATTTCTTTGGACAGGGGATTATCGAGTTTAAGCAGTGGACAAAAAACAAAAGTTGGGCTCGCTCGGCTACTTCTCGAAGAACCAGATCTTCTCTTGCTCGATGAGCCAACAAACAATCTTGATATTCCGGCATTGATCTGGCTTGAAGAATATCTAAAAAAATCCTCGGTGGCGTGCGTTATCGTATCGCATGACAGGAAGTTTTTAGATCGCGTGACCGATAGAGTTTTTGAATTAAATAAAGAAACCCATTCTTTAAGGGTTGAGAATGGAAAATATACCGAATATTTGGAACGGAAACTGAAAGCAATCGAGAGGCAAAAAGAAATGTATGAAAATCAGCAGGAGGAAATGAAAAGATTGATGCTTGAAGCAAGGAAAAAAAGGGAAAAAGAGATAAAAGGGGGAAATAAAAAGCCAACTGATAATGATAAATTTCTGAAAGGCTTTAAAAGCGATCGGGCAGGCAAGAAACTGACAAGTACCGCCAAGATTCTTGAGGAAAAGGTGGAAAGGATGGAAAAAATAGAAAGAGTTGTCGAAGGGTCTCCATTACGTATTGATTTGGAGGCAGAATATGCCGGCGGGCAAGCTGATATTGTCTTAAAGGATGTCGAAATAAAATATAAAAATGGTTTTGCTCTTGGTCCTATTTCACTTCAAATAAATTACGGAAAGAGATTTGGTTTTATTGGACTGAACGGTTCCGGTAAGACGACTTTGCTTAAAATCATATCGGGCGAGTCTCAAGCGGATAGTGGTATCGTTGAAATTGGTTCAGCTGTTCGTGCGGGTAATCTGACACAAGAACACAGTGATTTACCAAGCGACGCGACCGTATTTGATTTTTTTTCAAGTAAAAGTGGGATTGATCAAAATTTTGTTTACAATGCGCTCATAAAGTTTGGTCTATCTGAAAAAAATATTCGTGGGAAAATAGGGGAATTGAGTCCCGGAACTAAGGCACGTTTTCTTTTGTCATTATTTGCCGTCCGTTCGGTAAACACTCTTATTTTGGATGAGCCCACAAATCACTTAGACATTGAGGCTGTCTCCGCTTTGGAGCAGGTTGTTGCAGATTACGGAGGAACAATAATTACTGTGTCCCACGACCGCTATTTTCTTGAAAAGTCTAAGTTGGATTTTGTATACCTTTTGGAAGATGGGAAGGCCAAGAGCATTCCTGATTTTAAGAAGTACGTTGAGTCTGTGGAAAAAAATACAGCAAAATTACTAAAGAGCTATAAATAATTTAGTATAAGAAAATGATTCTGACTGTATGCATTCTTTCTGCCACTACTCTTTTTAGACCCCCATCCAACGGCGCGTTTTTTTGTTTTTTTGAACACACCGTCTTTCATTAGACGGTTTTTTTATATCTATTCGCTTATTCTCACGAATAAGCGAATAGATCGCACCGAGAATTTTTTAGGGATGGATAATTAAAAGATCAAAAACTGACATTCTCTCATTCGTGCGCGACCTAAATCTCTTGGAGCAGAGCGATGTAGAGATTGGATGTACTCCTGTGGTGAATGAGAGAATGTGTATACACACCTGAATGCACAAAGGATTTTTAAATTTTCCAAAAGCGTTTTTCGGCTTTAACTAGAGCGGGTTGTTTTGATTTGGTTTTTGCTCCAATTTCTTTTTCTACGTCTTTGACTTTCCATGGCGATGAATTTTCCTTTGAAATAATGAACAGATTTCTTATTGCAGTTCCGAATTCACTGTTTTCAATTATATACGCAGATTTTTCAGCGCGTGAGATGAAAGCGACTTTATTGTTAAAGATGATTAAGTCTGAATCGAAAGAGTCTGTTGTTTTGATTAGCGATTGACTTGAATCTGTAGAATCGGAATTTATAAAAATATTTCTGTTTTCGGGAGTATTATCCGACAGTGCAGATACACTGAATTTGCCCTCTAAATTAGAATAAAATTCAATCAATTTAGTTACGAACGAATCAGAGGTAGGAAGCAATGGTTTGTTATAGACGAAAATATGTTTTGTCTTCGAATCAAGAATTTCCTCAAAAACATTTTTTATACTTTCAATACCATTGAATATTTGAATTTTCGGTTTTGATGCGATCTGCTCATCAGCGAGAGCAAGTTCAGTAATCAAAGTCTTTCCAAGTTCCGCCAGAGATTCATAGTGTTTAGCTTTATCTTCAGCAATTTGAACCAATTTCTCTGGAGTCGCAGGTGTGAAGACCTGTATTTTTCCGCGTTTGGAAATACTAACAAGCCCTTGTTTTGAGAGGGAATCTAATATGACATAAGTTGTACTTCGGTTTAGCTCGGCGCGTTTTGCGACGGAGCTAACCACCGATGTCCCAAGGGAAGTCAGACACGAGTAGACACAAGCCTCTTTTTCAGAAAGGCCAAATTTCTTCAGTTTTTCTATTATTGCAGACATGGGGTAAATATAAACTATTTGTCAAAGCTTGTCAACAAGCATTTACACACCACCCTTTTTGTATTCAAGTGTTGTCAAAGATTGACAACAGAAATAGGAAGAGTAAGATTTGTTCAGAAAGGTTTGATATGTACATTTTAACAGAGAAGCCCTTTATAAAGGACTCCAAGGCTATCGAGTTCTTTCACAAGCTATTTGGCTCTCCAATCAGTGAAGTGCTGAAGCTGGAAGCCAAAATAGACAATAACCCTCAACCCTAGAAAGGAGGATAATATGTCGAAAGAAAACGATTGTCGGTCTATGGATTGCACACCTAAAGAGTATTCGCGCGATGATTGCGTGAAGACTGAATCAAGTGTATCCCGCGAGGTTAAGGAAGTTGCTAGTACAGCAGCTAAAGAAGTGGCTAGTTTCGCTAAAGAAGCTATCAATTTTTTTAAGCCGTAAGGACATCACGGGACGACTGATTTATCAAATCGTCCCTTTTTAATTCATGAATACTATGGATTTTATAGATGGAACAATTTCAGTGATTTCTTTTTTAACGAGGTCGGTCGTACCGGTCATTGTTGTCCTGTTAAAAACTTTGGTCGTGGTGTTTTGTTTTCCGTTCATGTTGATTCTAAGCTTTTTTTATGATGGTGAGAAAAATCTCATTTTACTAAAAAAGAAACGATACTTGTTATTCGCCCTCTTAACTCCAATTATGGCGATTTGCTATGCGGTATGTATTCCTTTTAATTTTATTTTAAGTAAAGAAGTATGATTCACTTCCTAAAAATATTTATTATCGTGTTCACAAGCTACGGCCTGGGTATTTGGATGTATCACTCAAATCATAAATCAGAAAAACTACCGATTACAAAGCCACTTTTTATATTCCAAATAATTTTGTTTTGGATTTTGGTTGCGGTGTTTTATACTGTATTATAAGTTAATAAAATAAGTATTTTAAAGTGAAAAAATGAACCTGACTGAACAAAGTGATAATTATAAAAAGATTGCCGACAAACTTCTTTCTGAGTTCAATCTTTTGTCGTTTTTGAAAAAATATGGCAACCCTACTCTTGTGGGTGCGTATTCTGGAAATGTAATGTTGAGTGGGGATATTGATATCCATGTTTTGAGACCGAAATCATTTACCAAAATAGAGATTCTGGATATTTTTAATGATATTTTTTTGGCGACGAAATTTAATAGTTATTACATCGGTGATTGGAATGGTACAAATTTGCATCCAGAATTTCCTGAAGGTTATTACATCGGACTAAAAACCTTTTTTTCTGGCGAGAAGTGGAAAATCGATATTTGGTTTGTGAGTGAAGACGAACAAAAACAAAGAGATTCTGATAAAACATTACTAAATATTGCACATGCCACTCTGACACCAGAGCAGAGGTTATCTATTTTAGAGTTTAAAAAATATCGAAATGAACATCAAATTAAAATTTCTGGCCAAAAAATTTATGAATTGGTTTTAATAAATAAAATTTCACAGTTAGAGGATTTCATAAACCATATTAACCTTTAGGCATGAAAAAAGATAAAAAAATTGCGATCCGTGTTCGGGGTATAATTCTGCACGAAAATAAACTTTTAGTCGTTAAGCATCCACATGATTTAAGTTATTACGCATTACCAGGAGGAGTACTTGAATTTGGTGAGGACGTTAGAGGCTGTATGCGCAGAGAAATTCTCGAAGAGCTTGGTGTCGAGTCAAAAGTTGGCAAGTTACTTTACATCAATAATTTTGTGAATAAAGATAGTGTTCAATCTATCGAATTTTTTTTCGAAATTGTAAATTCAGTCGATTTTTTAGATGTGTCAAGACTAAAAGGTACACATACGTACGAAATTGCGGAAATCAAATGGATTTCAGTCGATGAAAAAACACCAATCTATCCAAAAATTCTTGGTGAAGATTTTAAAGTTGGGAAAGTGCTTTCTCAGGATGTTCGGTTTATCTATCAAGCGTAAACCAGAGGTTTTTTGAATAAGCCTTAATTATATAGCTAAAACTTTCAATGAAACAAATCCCAGAAATTAAAATAACTTTCTATGTATAGAAAAGGAGTTTCAGCACTTATAATAAATGAAAACAAAGAGTTTCTTTTAGTTAATCTCGAATCTTTTGAGGAAAAGTATTTTGCAATTCATGGAGGAGGTCTAAAAGAAGATGAGACACTAGAAGATGCTGTATATAGAGAGGTACAAGAAGAACTTGGATTAGAAAAAAGTTCCCTTGAATTTATTGATAAGAGTAGTACACCAGTATTTTTTAAATTTAAGGTAATTAAAATGAGTCGCGATGGTAAGGAATACACTGGTTCAGAGCGACACTTTTTCGGATTTCGTTTTATTGGTAGTGATGACGAAATTAAACTTCAAGAAAGTGATGTCCGAACATTTAGATGGGTTCCATTTGCTAAATTAAAGGATTACTTGCTTTTTGATAATCAATTGGAAGAAACTTCAGAGAAAATAATGGAAATATTTCCTTTTTTTAAACTTTGAGGGAGACCAGGCAAACGAAATTACCCTTAATTTAGGCGATAGGGTATAATTTTCTACATGTCCATAAAAATTCACGTTCTCACTGCTTCAAAAGATATAAAACTCCACGCAGGAGCATTAAAATTAGTCGCAAAATCTGCCACGACTTTGGTTAAAAAGTTACTTCCAATAAAGGATGTAGATATAGTTTTTTATTATAATCCCGGGGCAACGTTCAGTGAAGACGAGATTGGTGGCATTGGGGGTTTTACACCAAATGCCCACACTGTACTTATTTCACTAAATCCCAAACACGCTAACTTTAAAAATTCGCTTAAAAATCAACTGTTATTCACCCTTGTTCATGAATTACATCATACAATTCGTTGGCAAAAACCAGTCGAAGGCGACACTCTGCTTGAAGCAATGATTTTTGAAGGACTCGCAGATCATTTTGTTCAAGAAGTGACAGGCAGAAAGAGACCGTCCCCATGGTCACTTGCTTTGACCTCAGAGCAAAAGAAAGTTTTTTTAAAAAAAGCTCGAGAAGAATGGGACAAACCAACTTACGATAACAATCTTTGGTTTTTTGGATCACGACCAGATGTCATCCCACGTTGGACAGGGTATACACTCGGGTATGATCTTGTTGCTAGGTATTTAAATAAAAATCCAGATAAAAAAGCGTCTTCACTTGTATGTGAGGACGCTACTGTGTTTATTTAAAGATCATATTTTAATTTCCCCCTAATGTTTAATCCGTCTAAAAATTGATCAATGCATTCAACATCAAGAAAAGAAAAAATTGGTTTTTTTTGGATTATTTCACCTTTTATACTTCAAAATTTGATTTGGATTCCTACAAGAGTAATTTTGAGGTTTTTTGGACATTTTAAAATATATGGTCTTGAAAATTTGAAAGGGGTAAAAACGGGCGTCGTTTTTGCAACGAATCACTCGAGCGAACTTGACCCAATTTTAATTCCAGCTTCCTTCAATTTATTTTCACAACTTTCCCCAGTTTTTTATACATCACGTGAGAGAAGTTTCTATATTCATAGCGGATGGCGTCAGTATTTTTATGGAGGTTTGTTGTTCAAATTTTGGGGCTCCTATCCAGTACTTGCAGGAATTCATAACTATGAAAAATCACTCTCAAGTCACATTGAATTATTGAAATCCGGGCGTTCAGTGTGTATTTTTCCTGAAGGAAAGAAAACAAGGGACGGTAATTTAGGCGAAGCAAAGGGTGGGGTTGCGTATTTAGCATGGCGTGCTGATGCACCAATTGTTCCTGTTGCAATTACCGGTGATTTTGAAATGAACTT
>ORMF011057464.1_pt1 | contig 12590 bp, 9 predicted proteins | sample 1779871 | NCBI WGS metagenome assembly ORMF01 (sample SAMEA104232316, study PRJEB22302) | groundwater metagenome | biome: forest; feature: aquifer; material: groundwater | place: USA | collected 2011-08-07 | depth 5.4 m | reverse complement strand
TACGCTTCATCACCTGCGGCAGCGTGGACGACGGAAAGTCGTCGCTTATCGGCAGGTTGCTGTTCGAGTCCAAGTGCATCTTCGACGATCAACTCGAGTCGTTGGCGTCGGACTCGAAGAAGTACGGCACGCAGGGCGAGCGAGCCGACTACGCACTGTTGCTCGACGGACTGCAGGCCGAGCGCGAGCAGGGGATCACCATCGACGTTGCATACCGCTTTTTTGCGACGGACAGGCGGAAATACATCGTCGCCGACACGCCAGGACACGAGCAGTACACGCGAAACATGGCCACTGGAGCGTCAACGGCGCAGTTGGCCGTGCTTCTCGTCGATGCCCGGAAGGGAATACTTACGCAGACGCGCCGCCACTCGCGCATCGTGGCCATGATGGGCATCCGCCACGTCGTGTTGGCCGTCAACAAGATGGACCTTGTCGAGTACCGCAAAGGCGTGTTCGACCGGATCCTCTCCGAGTATCGGACGGCCTTCGCAGACCTAGGATTCACAACGTTGCAGGCAATCCCGCTCTCCGCGCTCCATGGCGACAACGTGAAACATGGAAGCCGGGACATGCCGTGGTACGACGGGCCACCGCTTGTGGCCTATCTAGACTCCGTGGAGGTCTCGTCGCGTGAGGAACGCGAGACGCTGCGGATGCCTGTGCAGTGGGTGAATCGTCCGAATCTCAACTTCCGCGGATTCTGTGGGCGGATCGCTGAGGGCCGGGTGCGGCCGGGGGATCGGGTGCGCGTGCTGCCGTCGGGTCTCGAGACGCGGGTGAGGGCCATCGTTGCTTGGCCGGGCGAGCTTCAGGAAGCGCGCACCGGCGATTCGATAACACTTACGCTGGCCGATGAAGTGGACGTGAGCCGCGGTGACGTGATCGTCGCAGCGAATGATTTGCCCGAGTGTGCGGACCAGTTTGAAGCGAAGTTGCTATGGATGTCGGAGGAACCCATGCTGCCTGGAAGGCCGTATCTGTTGAAGCTCCACAGCCAGGAGGTCTCTACAACAGTCACGGCGATCAAGTACCTACTCGACGTTAATTCTGGTGCACATCTGGCAGCGAAGACGCTGTCGCTCAATCAGATTGCGGTGGTCACGTTGTCCTTGAGCCGTCCGGTCGTGTTCGAGCCCTACTACATGAATCGGGTGCTCGGTGGGTTCATTCTCGTGGATAAGCTCGAGCACGGGACCGTGGGCGCCGGGATGATCGAGTTCGCGCTCCGGCGTGCCACGAATATTCATTGGCAGAAACTCGAGATCGACAAGCAGGCGCGGTCGCTCATCAAGATGCAGGAGCCAAGATGTCTGTGGTTCACCGGTCTGTCGGGTAGCGGCAAGTCGACAATTGCGAATCTGCTTGAGCGTCGACTACACGCCGAGGGGAGGCATACGTACCTGCTAGATGGTGACAACGTGCGACATGGTCTCAACCGCGATCTTGGATTCACCGTCGCCGACCGGGTGGAAAACATCCGACGCGTGGCGGAAGTCGCCCATCTCATGGTCGACGCCGGATTGCTTGTGTTGGTGTCGTTCATCTCGCCGTTCCGGTCGGAACGGCGAATGGCACGTGATCTGTTCGCCGACGGTGAGTTCCTCGAGGTCTTTGTGGATACGCCGATCGCAGTGTGCGAGTCGCGCGATTCGAAGGGTCTCTATGCGAAGGCCCGGCGCGGCGAGCTGAAGAACTTCACTGGCGTTGACAGTCCGTACGAGCCGCCCGAAGCTGCTGAGATCCATCTTGACGCCGCTGCCACGACGCCTGAGGAATTGGTCCAGCGTATCTTGGTGCGACTGCGCCAGCCACTAGGAGCGCACTGAAAGGTGAATCTCGGTCTCGTGGCGATCAGTGCCGTCGCTGGCCTGATGGTTGGGCTCACTGGCATAGGAAGCGGCTCGTTGACGGCGCCGCTTTTGCTCCGCGTCTTTGGCGTGGCGCCGCTCGCCGCCGTCGGCACGAATCTGTGGGCGGCTGCCATCACCAAGATCGTGGCGAGTCCGGTGCATCAACGTCTTCGACTGATCGATTGGGGTGTTGCGCGCCGCCTGTGGTGGGGAAGCCTCTCCACTTCGGCCCTGACGCTTCTTTGGGTGCGTTTTCGGCCTTTGAATTCCGAGACCGTTCGGTTTCTAACGGCCTCGATTGCTGTTGTGACCCTTTTCTCGGCGGTAGGGATGCTGGCGCAGAAACGCCTGCATCAGATGGGACGACGGTTCCGGCTTGACGATGCCGGTCGATTCAGCGCCCTTCAGGGACCGATGACCGTACTGGCCGGCGCCGTCCTAGGCATATTTGTCACCCTTACGTCGGTCGGAGCCGGAACCTTGGGTACGGTATTTCTCGCCTACCTGTACCCGCTGCGCCTGACGCCGCCAAGACTGATCGCGACCGACATCGTCCATGCGATTCCGCTTGCCGTGTTCGCCGGGAGCGGCCACTTGCTGCTCGGACATGTCGAAGGGAGGTTGCTCGCCAATCTATTGCTTGGATCCGTGCCCGGCGCGCTGATCGGTGCCACGCTCTCGGCGCGATTGCCGCACGTGCTGCTTCGCGGACTTCTTGCGATAGTGTTGATTTGGATCGGGATCAAGCTCTGGATCACGGCGATCTGATGTTACTCGGACAGGACGACATTGGACGACTTTCGACAATCGCGCGCCGCGCAGGGGAGGCGATCATGTCCGTCTACGAGTCTGCGTTTGTCTCGTGGGCCAAGGCAGACGACTCGCCGGTGACCGAGGCTGACCTGCGCGCTGACGAGATCATCGTCGGTGCGCTCCGGTGTGAGTTTGGCGGCGTACCCATCATCTCCGAGGAACGCCAGGACTTCGTTGCGGGGTCATCGACGTTCTTCCTGGTAGATCCGCTCGACGGCACAAAGGAGTTCGTGCTTCGAAACGGCGAATTCACGGTGAACATCGCGTTGATCGTCGACAGTGAGCCGGAGGCGGGAGTGGTGTTCGCTCCAGCACTGAATGAGCTCTTCTGGGGTGCGCGGGAGCTCGGGGCGTGGAAAGGGGACAGTCGCGGCGAGCGGCCGATTAGCAGTGGAAACTGGCGGAGCGGCGGGCCGCTACGCGTCGTGGGAAGTCGATCGCACGGCGGCGACGAGATGGAGCGCTGGCTCTCACTCCTTGCAGTCCCCTATGAATTCGCTGCCACCGGGAGTTCGCTGAAATTGTGTCGAGTGGCTGAGGGGCAGGCTGAGCTGTATCCGCGACTCGGCCCCACGATGTGGTGGGATACCGCAGCCGCTCACAGTGTGCTTCGAGAAGCAGGCGGATATATGCATGGAATTACGGGCGCGCCGTTCAGGTATGCTGGGTTCGCGCGGCGAAATCCGTCGTTCGTGGCGTACCGCCCCGGCGTCGATGTGGTGCTGCCGTCTGCCAGTAGAACCGAAGCGTACGCCGACGTAAGTCACCGCCGCCAACGAACTCGCGACTCATGATTTCGACGCGTCCCGTCTTCATCCTCGGATCTGGCCGGTCCGGCACGTTAGCGCTCGCGAAGAGTTTCATGGAGTCGAGCGACGTCGAGGCGCATCATGAGTACCTCTTCGAGAATATCCTGTCCGATGCCGTACTGTACGCGATGGGCTGGATGCCAGAAGCGGTCATGCTCGACCGACTACGCGAAACGCACGGGGCCGCGGTCCATTATTGTTCGAAGCCGGTGTGGATCGACTGTTCGAACGCGCTGCCGTGGATCGTTCAGCCGCTGCACCTGCTCTTTCCAAATGCGCGATTCGTGCACGTGGTTCGCAACGGTCGTCGCGTCGTCAGCTCGTTCTATCACAAGTTCGACGACATCATGTACGCCGATGATGCGGTGGTGACTCTTTGCAACTGGATCGAGGGACGGAGCGCGATCAAGCCACCGCCGGAGAAGCGATATTGGCGACCGATCCCGCTGCCGGGCGAGGCGCAGTACGCCGAGTTTCTTCGGATGAATCGGTTCGAACGGCTGTGCTACTACTGGGCCACCGTCAATGCGCGCGTGGGCGACACGCTTCGTGCGATTGACCCTGCAGAGTCGCTGACGGTGAAGTTCGAAGACTTGAAGAACGCCGACGCATATTCGGCGCTATGTGATTTTCTCGGATTCGTCCCTTCGGCCGAGATGTTCAAGATCCTGGAGCGGCCAATCAACGTGCACGTGCCGCGGACGTTTCCCCTGACACCAGACGAGGATGCTGCCTTCGCACGCCTCTGCGGAGACGTGATGCAGCGATTCGGTTATCGCACAGAGGAGGACTATCAGGTTGACTACCACCCTCGCGTGTGACTTCTGCGGCGCATTGCTGCCGTCGTCGTTCTACGAGCCGATCAACACGAAGCGCGGCATGCAGGTGTACCTGTGCCGCAGTTGCGGCTTGATCCAGAGCATCAGCACGCGCGCATACGCCTCTCGGCCGGAGGCTTCGATGTCGTGCGACGCTGACCGGGCGAGCATCAAGTATACCAAAGACCTGGTGCTGAAGCCCCACCTCGAGCACATGGCTGGCCGTGTCGCGCTGGACGGAATCGTCGCCCTGCTCGATGTGGGTTCGAATCGCGGCGCATTTCTGAACGCACTCATAAGAACGAATCCGTCGGTTCGAATCACCGCAATCGAATCGGATCCGGACCTGATAGGTGCTTACGCGAGCTACCCGCAGGTGACAGCGATCGCGTCCAGGTTCGAGGATCAGGCGGTCGAGAGTGCGACGTATGATCTCGTATACTGCGCTCATACGCTCGAGCATTTCACCTCTGCGGCGGGCATGCTCCGCAAGATGTTGGACGCGACAGTGCCGGGCGGCCTGCTTTTCTTTGCCGTGCCCAATGTGCTCTTTCTCTCCGAAAACACCTTTGAGGAGAGTTTTATCGACACACACACGTTTCACTTCCATGACGGCGTGTTGCGGGCGTTATACGAGGCGCTGGGGCTTGAAGTCGTGTTCGCCTCCGCACCAGACGCCTTCGAACTGGTCTATCTGTTGCGACGTCGTCTGCGGCCAACGCCGGCGGGCTTGGGAGTGCTTCGTTCCGAGGTGAACGTCGAGACGTCCACACGGTTCTTCGCCGCATACCGGTCTACGATGACGCACAATCGGGGGAAGCTCGGCGAAGCAGCTGCGCGAATCCTCGCCGCCGCGGCCGGCCAGCGAATGGTGTTTTGGGGCGCCGGGCGCATTTTCGACGGGCTAGTCAAGGTGGGAGGCATCGCGCCAGCAAACGTTGAGATGCTCGTCGATAAATACCTGCATCGCTACATGACTTCGGTTCACGATGTGGACGTGCGAGCGCCGGAGGCACTTCACGACGTGCCGAAGGGCACGCTGGTCGTCGTTGCCTCGCGGGAGTACGAGGAGGAGATCGTGAGCGAAGCGACCGTCATGGGGTTCTCGAACCTGATGACCTACTCACAGTGCATGGAAGACTAGAATGAAGACCTCGGCTCTCAAGTTCCTCGCGCAGGAGTTGTCCCCCGCTGTCGTCAAAGGAATCCCGGCTGCGCGCCTCCCGGAACTCGCCGCCGAGATCCGAGAGTTCCTGATCTCGTCGGTGTCTCGTACCGGAGGACACATTGGCGCGAATCTCTCGACCATAGAGCTCTCCATCGCGCTACACCGAGTATTCGCGTCGCCTCGGGACCGCATCGTGTTCGACACGGGTCATCAGGGGTACACGCACAAGATCCTCACGGGACGGCGGAGCGCGTTCGATACGCTAAACACACTGACGGGGATGAGCCGGTTTGTCACGCGTCGCGAATCGGAGCATGACGTCATTGATGCGTCGCACGCCGGAACGGCGATCTCGCTGTCAACCGGCATGGCGTTTGGCTTGGCCCGCGAGCCCGGCGGCGGCCATGTGGTCGCCGTCGTGGGCGATGGCTCCATGGTCGAAGGTATGTGTTTCGAGGGCCTCAATTATGCGGCGACCTCAAACTTGAGATTTGTGTTACTGCTCAACGATAACGAGATGGCGATCGCGAAGAGCATTGGTGGGATGCGACACTTGATGACCGGTGAGTCGTGGATCGAGCAGTCTCGTTCATTCTTCTCGGGGCTTGGCTTCGCGTACATTCCGGTTGCCGACGGCCATTCGATTCCTGATCTCCTAGACGCGCTGGAGCGGGCGAAGGCCCTCGGCATACCAGTCGTAGTTCACGCGAAGACCGAGAAGGGCCGCGGGCTCGCGTTCGCGGCGACGCACCCCTACAAAATGCACTTCTCGATGCCGTTCGATCCGGAATCGGGGTCAGGGGCATCGCCGACGGTCACGGGGCGCACCTTTGGCCTGGCAGCGGCAGATGAACTGGCGGACGTGCTATCTAAACGCGCGGATGTCGTGGTGATTACACCCGCAACACCCTACGCGTCGTATTTGCAGGCTCTCGCGGAGGCCTATCCCGATCGCGTGATAGACGTAGGCATGGCGGAGCAGCATGCGATAGGCATGGCATGCGGCGCGGCGCTACAGGGGATGAAACCCGTCGTGTGCATCCAGACGACGTTCATGCAGAGGGCATTCGACCAGCTGATTCACGACGTGGCCTACATGAACCTGCCGGTAACGGTGTTGGGAGTCCGATCGGGATTCTCCGGCTACGACTCACCAACGCATCACGGCATCTACGACATCCCTTACCTGCGCTCGATTCCGAATTTCACGATCCTCTATCCGTACTCGCCGGACCACATGCGTTCGGTCATCGCGCGCCGCATGGCGCAGCCGACTGGGCCGATGATGATCTTGCATCCGTATGAGGTGCTGTTGCCCGAAGAGGAAATCAGCGTTCCCGCTGGTGCGAACGACGATATTCTGTCGCTCGAAGCGGGCGGCGACGGCAACATCATCTGTCTCAGCAACACGCATCTAGCGGCCCGCGCCCTGCGTCTGCGCATCCACGCCGAGACAAGCCTCACGTTTGCCGTGCACTGTTTGGGCACCATCAAGCCGGCGCCCGTCGACCGTTTGGCGGCGATCTGCGCGTCCGCACCACGTGTGATCTCGATAGAGGAAAGCGCAATGAGCGGAGCCATCGGAGCATTGGTGGCCGAGGTGATGGCCGACCGAAAGGTAAAATCTGAATTGCTGCGCTGTGGCGTGCCGGACATGTTCGTGCCGGCTGGTAGTAAGGCAGAGTGCCGCGTGGCCGCCGGCATCGACGACGCCGGTCTCATGCGCGCCGTGCTCGAGTTCTGGCCGGAGTTGCCCGGGGCTGACAGAAACCGCAATGTCGCTCGCTGACGCGGTCAGCGGCCGACTGCGCGACAAAGTCGCAGTGGTGACTGGCGCCGGTCGCGGACTGGGCCGTGCGATCGCAATTGCGTTCGCGCGCGAGGGCGCCAATGTGGTCGTGAACTACCTACAAGACGAACGGAGTGCGAGCGAGGTCGCTGCAGCAATCTCTGCGCTTGGCCGACGTGCACTACTCGTGCGTGCTGACGTGTCGAAACGTGAATCGATTCGAAGGATGTTTAGCGAGACCATCGCTGCACTCGGCAGGGTGGACGTTTTGGTCAACAATGCAGGGATCAACAGGCGGACCGATCTACCCGACGTGACGGACGAGGAATGGGATGAGATCATGACGGTCAACCTCAAGGGCCCGTTCATCTGCTGTCAGGAAGTGTTGCCGCTGATGCAGAAAAATGGCGGCGGGCGCATTATCAATATGTCGTCGGCGGCCGGGCAGTACCACGGTCCACGCACCGTGCACTATGCAGTCGCCAAGGCCGGGCTGATTTCGCTCACGAAGGTGGTCGCGCGCTACGGTGCCCCCGCGGGCATCCTCGTCAACGCCATCGCACCGGGCATCATTCTCACGGACCAGACACGCGACGAAGTGAACTCGGCCGGCGGGCAACGCTACATTGGCATGACACTTCTTGGGCGTTTCGGCGAGATCCAGGACGTCGCGAGCACTGCCGTGTTCCTCGCCTCTGACGAACAGAACTACATCACGGGACAGGTCATCAGCGTGAGTGGAGGCGCCTACCTTGGGTGACTCCACGGTGATGCTGCTCGGGGCATCCGCGGATCAGCTCTTCAGCATCAGAACGGCCAAGACGATGGGCCTGCGCACGCTCGTGGTCGACATGAATGCCGAGTCACCAGGCTTTGCGCTGGCCGATGACTTCGGCATAGTCAGCACCCAGGACGTCCCCGCGCTGAAGCGGTTTATCGACGACTATTGTCGGTCGGGCAAGAGCATCGACGGCGTGTTCGTTCAGGGCAGCGATATCCCACACGTTGTCGCGGAACTGGCGGCACATGTCGGCGCGCCGCATATGCCGGTCGAGCTCGCCCGGACCGCGGTCGACAAGTTCGCGATGAAGGAGTGTTTCGCGCGTCGGGGCGTTCCGATTCCGTGGTTCTCAGCGGTGCATTCTCTGGTTGATTTGCAAGAACGCATTCGCGAACGAGGGTTCCCGCTTGTTCTAAAGCCCGTCGACCGTTCGGGATCCCGAGGCGTATTCTGCCTTCGCTCCGAGGCCGACCTGGCGACACTCTATGCGCGGAGCGTGGCGGCGTCGTACTCGGGCCGCGTGATGATCGAAGAGTACATTCCCGGCCCCCAGATCAGCACCGAGTCCCTCGTCTACGCCGGCGCAGTAATTACGCCGGGATTCGTCGACCGAAACTACGAGCATCTCGATCGATTCGCTCCGTACGTGATCGAGAATGGCGGCTGGACCCCGAGCCTCATGAGTGAGGAGGTGCGCACAACGGTTGACAGTGTGATCGCCATGGCGGCCCGGGCCTTGGGCATGACCGACGGAATCGTGAAGGGAGACGTCGTCGTGGGGCCCGATGGCCCAAAGATCATCGAAATTGCCGCGCGCGCCTCCGGTGGCGATTTCTCCGAGAGCCTCATCCTGCGCGGGATCGGCGTGAACATCGTGGAGGCCGGACTCAACGTGGCCGTCGGTCGTGCGCCGGATCTCAATGCGTTGCTTCCGAAGTTCAAGCGCGCGATCGCCAATCGTTACTTCTTCCCCGAACCGGGTAGGTTGCTCGCGGTTCGCGGAATGCAGGTCGTCGCCGCCCAACCGTGGGTCCAGAAGCTCGAGTTCTGGTACGAGCCCGGCGACGTGGTGCCGGCAGTCCGCAGCCACGCCGATCGTTTCGGCGTGTTCGTGGTCGAGGCGGACGAGCGGGACGAGCTAGAAAGGCGCATCACATGGGTGTACGAACAGATTCGAATCGAGACGGAGCCCGGTGTCCATGCCTGACGCGGGAGTGAAATTCATCGCGGAAGTGTCGAGCAATCACGGCCGCGATCTGGGCCGGTGCCTCGCGTTCATCGATGAGGCGGCGCGAGTCGGGTGCAATGCCGTGAAGTTCCAGCTCTTCAAAATCGACCAGTTATTTGCACCGGAGATCCTTTCCAAGTCGGAGAAACATCGGAAGCGGCGCGAGTGGGAGCTCCCGGTTGAGTTCCTTCCGACCCTCGCGCAGCGGTGTCGAGACGTGAACGTCGAGTTTTCGTGCACGCCGTTTTATCTGGAGGCGGTAGCGGAGCTCGATCCACACGTGAGCTTCTTCAAAGTCGCATCGTACGAGCTGCTCTGGGGCGACCTGCTGAGGGCGTGTGCTCGCACGGGGAAGCCGGTGGTGCTCTCGACCGGCATGGCAACGCTGGACGAGGTCACCGCTGCCGCCACGCTAATCCGCGATGCTGGAGGCAGTTGGCCCGTGCTGCTGCACTGTACGTCCGCCTATCCCACGCCTCCGGTGGAGGCGAATCTCGCGGCGATCGAAACGCTGCGTCGCGCGACGGGTTGCGAGGTCGGCTGGTCCGATCATACCAAAGATCCGGCCGTCATTCAGCGAGCGATTCATCGATGGGGGGCCCGCGTGATCGAATTTCATCTCGATCTCGATGGCACAGGTGAAGAATTTGGGGCCGGCCATTGCTGGCTTCCGCACGAAATCGCCCCCGTGATCCGGGACGCGACGGTGGCGCTGTGCGCCGACGGAAGTGGCGTGAAGGAGCCGGCGCCGTCTGAACTGTCAGACCGCTCGTGGCGCACCGATCCATCGGACGGGTTGCGTCCCTTAAAGGAGATCCGCGCGCAGTGGGCGTGAGTTGCCTCCTCGTGTGTCAGGCGGGCGGACCGATGGGGCTGGGCCACTTGGCGCGGTGTTTGGTGGCCGCCCGCGCGCTTCAGGAGATGCTCGGTGCCTCGGTTGCGTTCGTGGTTCAGGGCGAAGCGCTGCAACATCGCGATCTCGATGCGTTCGCACATCGGTTCGTCGGACTCGACGCCGATCTCGCCGGCGCAGTGACGGATTCGCTGCTCGATCACGCAGCGAACGTTGTCGTGTTCGACCTGGCGGCACCGCACGTTCCGCCGGACATCGGGGCGTTGCTCAATGGCCTTCGGCAACGAGGCTGCAAGCTGGTGAGCATCGACGGCTTGGTGACCATGCGCGATCGTCTTGATCTCCTGTTCATTCCCTCGTTTCGCAGCGGTGGAGCGGAAGCAGTGCCGGGCCGCGCCGTGTTGCGGTTCGGTTGGGATTGCTACCTCTTGGACACGCGTACCGTGCCGCGCGACTGGTCGCCGGGCCACCGGTTGCTCGTGCTCACAGGCGGGAGCGATGCGGCACAGCTGGGTGCGACCCTTCCGACGCTGCTGGATCGTGAGCTTCCTGCCGGCACCGAAGTGCATTGGGTCGCCGGCCCGTTCGCGACGGTACCGATTGTGCCCGAGTCGCCGAGGCTGCGGCTGATCACCCATCGCGCCCCTTCCGGTCTCGACCATTTGATTCTGAACTCGAATTACGCGCTTACTGTGTTTGGCGTGAGCTGCTTTGAGCTGCTGCGACTTGGAATTCCGACGGTGGTCATCTCGCCCTACGACACTCGCGACCGCGAGGATCTTTCGGGCTTGGTGGCGGCCGATGTCGCCGCCGTAGCCGACAGCTCCGCGGACGCTGTCGGCCGATTGCGCTCCCTTATGGCCGATCACGCCCTCGCGCGGCGCCTGTCGGCGAACGCTTCGCGCCGCGTGAACGGATCGGGCGGGCGCGTGTTCGCTTGTGAGGTTCTGGAGCTGCTTACCTGATGACGGCGCAGGGATTCCTGCTCTTTCACCTGAACCTCGCTTTCTCCTCCATCCGGACGGAGTCGCGAGCAGAGGTTATTCGCCGGTGCTACTGGCCGTTGCTGGAGTTCACCGAAGAGACTGGTGTGCCGGTCGGTGTCGAACTCAGCGGCTGGACGCTCGGCGAGATCGCCGCGCTGGACCGCACGTGGGTGGCGACGTTTCGGCAGTTGCTCGCGAGCGGCGGTTGCGAGCTGATCGGAAGTGGGTGGACGCAGATTATCGGACCACTTGTGCCGCGGGATGTGAATTGCTGGAATCAGCGACTCGGACTCGCGGCGTATGAGCAGCATCTTGGTGTACGGCCTCGTATTGCGCTCGTGAATGAGATGGCGTTTTCGACGGGGCTGGTCAACGTCTATGCCGAGGCGGGCTACGACGGACTGGTGATGGACCGTGACAACGTTCGTTTGGCGCTGCAGCTCGAGGATCACCCATTGTCGGACACGCCAACGCATGCGCGCGGCGAGGGCGATGTTGTGCTGCCGATTCTGTGGGCCGATTCCGTGCTGTTCCAGCGATTGCAGCGTGCCGTCCATGGAGACATTCCGTTGGCGGAGTACGTGAGCTTCGTGACGGACCGGGCCCGGCAGGATGGTGCGGTGCTTCCGATCTACTGCAACGACGCCGAAGTGTTCGACTATCGGCCAGGACGGTTCACGGCGGAGTCACGACAGCATCCCGAGGGAGAGTGGTGGCGCGTGCGGCGCGTCTGCCTCGCGTTGGAGGAGTCGATCGGAATGCAATGGTTGACGCCGCACGCGGCGCTCGCGAGTGAGCTCGCGACGCACGCAACTCGCATCTCCCGGCTGACGTCCATCAGTCACCCTATTCCGGTGAAGAAGCAGGCGAAGTACAATGTCAATCGATGGGCGATCACGGGACGCGACGATTTGTGGCTGAACACCTCATGTCATCAGATTCATCAGGCGATGATCGCACGCGGCGAATCGTCGATCGAGCAATGGCGCGATCTATGCGGGTTGTGGGCGAGCGATCTGCGCACGCACATCACTGACGCAAAGTGGGCGATCGCGATGGCTCAAGTGGCCACCGCGAAGGAACGGCTCGGCATCGATCAGCCGGTTGCCGCTAACGCGGTACAGACCGTGAAACCGTCGCCGACGTCGAAGCCGCGGGCGCGGATTGAGCACGATTCCGAAGGCATCCTCTGGACTGTGACGACACCTGACGCGCGTGTCGTGCTCAACGTGCGCCGGGGCATGACCATCGACTCGCTCGCCTGGCGATCGCATGCATTCGTGCCTATTCTCGGAACCCTACCACAGGGGTACTTCTCCTCTATCGCCTTGGCTGCCGATTTCTACTCTGGTGGCCTGCTGGTGGAGATCCCCGGCGAGCGGGCCCGCATGACGGACCTCGAGTGGGTCGAGCCAGTCGTGGAGTGGCAGGGCGATGAGTTGGTGCTGACCGCCCCGCTCCCATGGCGGGGGGAGAGGCGGCGGGAGAACCG
>ORMF011634580.1_pt1 | contig 12592 bp, 14 predicted proteins | sample 1779871 | NCBI WGS metagenome assembly ORMF01 (sample SAMEA104232316, study PRJEB22302) | groundwater metagenome | biome: forest; feature: aquifer; material: groundwater | place: USA | collected 2011-08-07 | depth 5.4 m | reverse complement strand
TTGCCATCTTAAAACCTGGAGTTCTCGTTTACGAAGTCGGCAAAATCATTGAAGACTACGCAAAAACTCAAAAGTGCTCTGTTGTGAATCAGTTTGTTGGCCACGGCGTAGGGGTAGGATTTCATGAACCCCCTCAAGTTCCCCATCACTATAATACAGTTAGAATCCCTTTTGCAGAAGGGATGACCTTCACCATTGAGCCTATGATCAATGCAGGAGTAAGATCTGGCTACATCGATTCTAAAGATCATTGGACAGCTAGAACTGATGATGGAAAGCCAAGTGCCCAATGGGAACACACGCTTTTAATCACAAAGACAGGCTGTGAAATCCTAACTCCCTGGGTAAGATGAGTGACTTAGCCAAAAAATATCTAAAAACCCATGGCATTTTAATTAAAACAAAAAACCAAATCGCAAGCATTCGACAAGCTTGCTATTTAGCAGCCTACATCTTAGATGAAACCTGCAAAAAAGCTGTAGCTGGAGTTACAACAGAAAAGCTTAATGACTTTGCTCATAAGTTACATCTGAAAGCAAATGCTGTTCCAGCTCCCCTAGGTTATGGAGACCATCCTTTCCCCAAAAGCATCTGCACTTCTTTAAATGAAGTTATTTGTCATGGAATTCCAGATGATAGACCTTTAAAAGAAGGGGATATCTTAAATATCGATGTCACCTGCATTTTAAATGGATTTTATGGAGACTGTAGCCGCATGGTTGTAATTGGCAAGGTAAGTAAAGAAAAGCAAAAAGTTGTCGACACTTCTTATGAGTGTCTTATGAGATCTATTGCCATCTTAAAGCCAGGCGTCCTCATTTCTGAAATTGGAAAAGTCATTGAAGACTATGCAAAAAGCCAAGGATGCTCCGTAGCAAACCAGTTTGTAGCTCACGGCGTGGGATTAGAGATGCACGAGCCACCAGAGATCCCCCACCACTATAACAAAGTAAACATCCCGCTCGTAGAAGGGATGACCTTTACAATAGAACCTATGATCAATGCCGGAGGACGAACAGGGTATATTGACCCGATAGATCAGTGGACAGCTAGAACAAATGATGGAAAACCAAGTGCTCAATGGGAGCACACACTTTTAATCACGAAAACAGGATGTGAAATTTTAACAATTCTTGAGACTTGATTTTTTAAATTACTCAGCTTTTCTTAAGTGTCTATCATCTTTAATAGCACAGCAGTCTTTTACAGAAAAGGCCCCTTCTAACCGACATAATCTACGATCCATATCCGTTACTTTCTCATCTAATTTGTCTATTTTAATCGTGAGAGTAGTTTCTAGGCGAGTCATATCATTTTCAATTTTTACTTGTAAAACATTGATTTTATCGTCAATTTTTTTATCCAATGCATCAAACTTAGACTCAAATTTCTTATCCATGTCAGAAAACTTAGATTCAATTTTTTTGTCCATATCAGAAAACTTGGACTCAAATTTTCCATCCATTGCGTCCATTTTTTGATTCAGACCATGCCACATAGTTAAAAACATCCCAAATAGGATAGCAAAGCCACCCCCCCATACTCCATAGCATAACATTGATTGTTTCCATAATAATCCTATATCCTGTTAATAGTTATTATCACCTATTGCGAGGTAGTTTGCAAAGAAACTATCTTTATAAACTTAAAAATCTTATATTAAATGACTTATCAAATTATTGGTCTTGCAAATTTTAAGCTCGTCTTTTTCCCTCTTCCGCAAGCTCCCAAAGCAGCCGTGCTATTGTCAAAAACCCCTTTTTAAAACATTCCCACCGAAAATGTTCATTAGGTGCATGGATATTATCTGTATCTAAGGCAAATCCGAATAAAGTCACATCGCCACCTGTTGCCTCAGCAAGATCTTTCACAATAGGGACAGATCCTCCGCATAAAGTATAGTGACAAGGCTTTTGAAATACATCTTCCATACTTTTAGAAACAGCAGCAACTAAAGGAGAGTCAAAGCTTGCTCGATACGCTTTAGCTCCATGATGCCACTTGATTCGGATTTCAGCTCCCTTAGGAGTATGCTTCAATAAAAACTCTGTAAGGTGCTTTTCTATTTTCTTTGGATCCTGACCCGGAACTAATCGACAAGAGATTTTAGCGCTAGCCTTAGCAGGAATTACTGTTTTAAAACCAGCTCCTGTATAGCCACCAAAAAGACCATTGACCTCTACCGTGGGCTTAAGCCAGTTAGCCTCTCTTAAAGAAACCCCTTTTTCTTGACAAAAAGCTCCCACCCCAAATTCTTCTCTATACTTTTCTTCATCAAAAGATAGATCTATTTTTTCCTTTTCTTCAGCAGATAACAAGTCTATATCATCATAAAAATGGGGGATAGCCACCTTTCCTGTTTCATCCCATAACTTAGCTAAAATATGCGTTAGAATATGAATAGGGTTAAGAGCTATTCCTCCATGAACCCCTGAGTGCATGTCCGTTTTTGCGTTGATGCATTCTAACTCAAAAGCCGCAAGCCCTCTATACCCCATTGCAATACTAGGCTTATCTGGAGCTATTAAGTCAAAGTCGACAACACATAAAGAATCTGCCTTTAATAAATCCCTTTTCTCTTTTAAGACTACATAGGTTCCAGCGCCTCCCGACTCCTCTTCTCCTTCAATAAAAAGCTTAATTTGCAAAGGCAGATCCTTTGTTAACTGCCCCATAGCTTTTAGTGCCGTTAAAGTTATAAAACATTGCCCCTTATTATCCGATGCGCCTCTTGCAAATATACGCTCCCCATCAAATCTTGGAGTAAAGGGATCACTTACCCAAAGATCTACTGGATCTACCGGCTGCACATCATAATGATGATACAATAAAACTGAGGGGATGGAAGTTCCCTTATTACCTGAATCTGCAAATACAACAGGAAGTCCAGGGCTATCTAATAACTGCGTCTTCATTCCTATATCACGTAAATAGGAGGCTAACCAATCCGCTGTCTTAAGACATTCTTTATGATGTAAAGGGTCTGTACTGATACTAGAAAAACGGAGGAAATGGAAAAAATCCTGTTTGATTTTTTCTTCATGCTCTTCAAACCAAGCTATATATTGCGCTAAAGGAAATGACATATAAGACTCTTGCGTTAAAAACTGATCAAGTGCCTACTATAGCATCTCATAAGTTTTTTAACACAATTAGAAAAGAGCCCACTTTTTTATAAAGTGGGCTCTTTAGGATTTTACTTACGTTGGTTAGCTTCTACTCCAAAGGTGATCGAAGGAATTTTTTCTTCAATGCTTAAAGCAATGTCTGCTCTACCTGTAAAAAAATCCAAAATAGATTTCCACTCTATAAGGTCTAAACTAAAAAGAAACTCTTCCCCCCTAAGAAGACGTACATAGAATGTACTTTCCGCTTTTAATTGCCCGAGTCTTTTTTCTTCTCCTATAAAAGTGATTAAATCACTCTTTAGAAAAAACTTCAAAGGAACGATTGTCCCGGCCGGAAATTCTATCACAATATTTTCATCTGCTTGATTTAAGACAACGTCTAAATCCACCTGTGAAAGAGTTGTGATGGTCATAACTTGAAGATCTCTACTTTCTTCCAAAGCAAAAAGAGAAAAAGAAGAGAAAACAAAAAATGAGAACATAAATTTTTTCATAAATATCACCTTTACTACAACTGTAGTATTTAAGGGTTAAAAAAAAGTGTTTTTTAGAAAATCCAAAACTTTCCTAAAAAAATCATGACAAAAGCCAATCCCATAGCCAATGCAGAAAAAACTACACGAAACTTCCTCTCAGCTACGGGATGTAAAAGCAGATGCACCCTTTGATAAAGAGCGCATCTTGTAAAATACGAAGCTAACGGCTGCTTAGCCACGCAAAAAGAATGCTTTGCCACGCTATGAAGAGCTGTGGCTAGATAAATAGGATCTATTCCCTGTTTAAGACAACCTCTATCCGAGCCAATTTCTTGCCCTTCTTCTATCTTTTTTTGTAACCATTTTGTAGGAATCCAAAAGAAGATCGCTTGGATACATTGTAAGATCCACTTAACAAGAGTATCTTTATGTCGAAAATGCTCTATTTCATGAGCTATAATAGCTTCTTGCTCTTCAAGAGAAAGAGTATAAAAATCGGATATGTATATAGTAGGAGACCTAATACCTATGATACAAGGGGAACCTAAAAAGCCCTTGGTAAGGATTACTTGTATGCGGTGCTTTTGTAAGTACAAAGCTAAAGCAGGATTTTCTATAGATAAAACTTCTCCCGGAAAAGAAACTCTTGCGTGAAAAATATTTTTCCCATGTTTATAAACGCAAAGCAACGACGTGAGACAAAGAAGACAAATAAAAGCATACAAATAAACCAAAGGGATCTTTGCACTTAAAATATCAGCTAAAGTGAAGGTATTCCCTCCTGAAATCGTCATTTCAATACCGGCAAAAACCCAAGAAAAGTGCTTAATTCCAAACCATACAGATAGCATCCGACTCCCCTCCTCACTCAGCAAAGGATCTATCCCAAAGATGTAGGCCCATCTTGTAAAATCGTAGAGAAATGGATCCAATACAAGTTTAAAAAATGGAATCATATGTAAAATAGCAGAGCACCTTCCTTGCCCGATCCTAAAAAGATAGATCACCCCCTCTATAAGAAGAACTGTTGTAAAAAAAACAAGAAAGCTATTGATAAAAATATTGAAAACAAAAAGAGCGAACTTATCCACTATTTTTCTCCTCCCTACGCTTTTGAATCAACTTTTCTATCGCTTTTAGATCCTGTTCTGAAAGCTCTGCATCCGTCTCTAATAGATAACTCACCATAGCTGTTTTACTTCCGTGAAAAAGTTTTTGCTGAATTCTTTGCAAAAGATTTTTAGAAGAATTTGTGTTTTTAGAGTTAATCCAATAGATATATTGCTTCCCCTCTTTTTCTCTACACAGTTCTTTTTTATCTGCAAGACGACTCATAACAGTCATGATCGTAGTATAACTACCGCTTCCAAGCTCTTCAAAAACATTACGAACGGTAGCCCTTCCAAGTTTTTGTATAATCTTCGTGATAGAGAATTCTAACTCTCCAAATTTAAGCTTTCCCATGGACAATCCTTATTTTAAAGGACCAACATACTACAGACGTAGTATTTTAGTCAAAAACTTAAAAATGTCTTGAATCAGAGTTAGCTATTCAGGCAAACTAGAAAGGTAACTTCAGGAAAAAATCTATGCCTTTTGATCCCAACCAGCTCACTAACTACCCACTAGACTCGGGGGTATACTTAATGAAAAATGACAAGGGAGAGGTCATTTACGTTGGAAAAGCTAATAGTTTGCAAGTAAGGTTGAAACAGTACTTCATCCCAGGTAGAGACACTAGAAAGACTATTCCCCTTCTTATCAGTGAACTTATGACAATTGATACCGTTGTCGTTTCTGGAGAAAAAGAGGCTCTACTCCTTGAAAATACGTTGATAAAAAAATATCGGCCTAAGTTCAACATTCTTTTAAGAGATGATAAAAACTACATCAGCCTCTCTCTTAACCTAAAGGATAAATGGCCTAAACTTACCTTTAGCCGCTTCACAAGCAAACCTAATGATGGCGCCCTATATTTTGGGCCTTATACAAGCTCTTCTTCTGCAAGACAAATCTTTGACTTAATGGCAAAGCTATTTCCCTTAAGACAGTGCTCTGATGAGGAATTTAAAAGAAGAGTAAGGCCCTGTCTTTTATACGACATCAAAAGATGCCTAGCTCCTTGCGTCTTAAAATGTGATGAAAGCACTTATAAAACTTATGTAGATGGAGCCATTGCCTTTTTACAAGGGAATAACAAAAAAGTTTTACAAGAACTAGAAGAAAAAATGCATATAGCTTCTGCAGAACTAGAATTTGAAAAGGCAGCTTCTCTTCTTCGAACCATTCGGCAAATTGAACATGTAACAGAAAGCGCCAATCTTTCTTCTCAAGCCGAAAGCAAAAATATCGATGTGTTAGGATTTTACTGTAAAGGGCATCAAGTGCTCATCACTCGCCTTCTTTTTAGACATGGATCTTTTATAGGGTCTGAGCCTTTCTTATTCCAAAATATTATAGAAGAAAACACAGAGGTTCTTACCTCTTTTATCCTACAACAATATGGAGAAAAAGGATCTATCCCCCAAGAAATCCTCCTCCCTTTTCCTATTGCTGAAGAAAAGCTTCTTTTTTCTATTTTAAAAGACATACACGGTATTTTTCCCAAACTCTTTCATCCTAAAAAAGGTGAAAAATTAGAATTACTAGCCCTAGCACAAAAAAATGCAGAAACCTCTTTCATTCAAAAAACAACCTTTCTAGAATCTTCCAAAGAACTTCTTTTAAAACTCCAAGAAACCCTTTCCTTAAGCCGTTATCCAAAAAGAATAGAATGCTTTGACACATCCAATTTATCCGGATCTCACTTAGTAGCTGCTGTAGTTTGCTTTATAGATGGAGTGCTTAACACACAAAAGACAAGGCTTTATCATATAAAAGGGATCGATAAACCCGATGACTACGCCGCCTTACATCAAGTGCTAACTCGTAGTCTCCTTAGAAATAAAGAAGAAGAAAGCTTTCCTGACCTTCTCATCATCGATGGAGGTAAAGGCCAGCTTAACATCGCCCTTACAGTGCTAAAAGAACTTGACATCATCAATGTGGATGTCATCTCACTTGTCAAAGATAAAGCACGTCATGATAAGGGCATTACTTTAGAACGAGTCTATACTCCTTATGAAGAAGGGCCCATCTCCTTCCCCTTTCACTCCCCTCTTCTTTTTCTTCTACAAAATATTCGTGATAAAGCACATGAAAAAGCCATCTCATTTCATAGAAAAACTAGGGCTAAAGAAATAACAAAAAGTGCTATAGATTCCATTCCAGGTATCGGCCCCATTAAGAAAAAAAATCTTCTTCGTCAATTTGGTAGCTTACAAAATATCCTCGCTCAATCAGAAGAGTCTTTACAACAAGTCCCAGGTCTCACAAAAAAAGATATTATCAACATAAAAAAATTTGCTTTTTAGTCTTTTCCTATTCATGATGAATTCTTTTATAAAAAAACTCAGAGGTTACTTATGATAAGAAAAACCATTTTTCCCCCCCTTTCCCTTTTTTGCATGACAGGGTTATAGCAGATAGCACCATGACACAGATTCCTGAAGGAAAAATCACAGACTACCATTGCATACATCCAGATATCACCCCTTCTGCGGGACCCCGTGTTATTGATGGGATTGATATGTTCTTCACAGGAGATTATCTTTACTGGACGGCTCGAGAAGACAACTTAGAATACGCCTCTACAGGGTATACAAATAATGATGAATTTTCTGTATCTTCAGGACGAGCTAAAAGTCCCAACTTTCATTATGAATCAGGATTTAAAGCAGGATTTGGGTTTAACTTTGGCCATGATTGTTGGGATACTTTACTTAACTACACATGGTTTCAAAGCAACAATAATAAAAGTTCTATTGAAGCAGATTACGACGGTGGTCTTACCCCTTCTTTCACCCCTCATATAGCGCTTGAACTCTCCGACTTCTTCAATTCAGCTAATTCTAATTTTAGCCTACACTTTAACAACATAGATTGGGAATTAGGACGTAACTGTTATATCAGTAAATATCTTTCTTTGCGCCCTTTTGTGGGTCTTAAAGGATCTTGGCAAAAACAAACTTTTAATAATCAATATCAAGGAGAAGCAGAACATCACTCCTTTACCTACGACAATAACAACAAAAGTTCTTTTTGGGGTGTTGGAATTCGTTCAGGACTTAATACATCTTGGCATCTTTCTGAAAGCTGGAGTCTATTTGGAGACCTAGCCTTATCTGCTCTTTGGAGTTCTTTTGACACTCATAGAAATGATAGCTATGAAGTTGCTCACGAATCTACCTACCCCGTTAAAGTCAAAGAAAGCACGAATACACTAAGTCCTGTACTAGAGCTGTCTATGGGACTACGTAAAGATGTTTGGTTCTTTCAAGATCGCCTCCATATCGGCGTACAAGCCGGATGGGAAGAGCAAGTTTGGTGGAATCAAAACCGTCTTTCTTCAGATCTAGGTCTTGCTAGAGGGGGAAATCTTTATCTTCAAGGTCTTACAGCTCGTATAAGAATTGATTTTTAAGTAATAAGGGCGCTTTACGGCGCCCTTTTCTTTTTCTATGTTAAAACTTTCTCTTCTTTTTCTACCAAGTTTACAACTTCATCTCCTACCTCTTCAGGCATTGACTGACTAACTATAATGGCTCCACACATGTTGCCAAAAATATTAACTACAGTGCGTAGTCGATCAATAATTCGATCTAATGGCAATAAAATAGAGATTGCTGAAAGAGGGATATTGACAATCCTAAAGACAACAACAAGACTTACCATACTTGTCTCTGGAATCCCCCCCTCTGCCATCCCACCTAAAATACAAGCAATTGCTAGTAAAATTTGTTCTGACAAAGAAAGATCTATTCCAAGCATCTGTGAAAAAAATAAAGCAGCTCCCATCTCATACATCATCATTCCCCCAACGTTAATTGAGGCGCATAAAGGCAACACAAATTTTGTAGCAAAGGGCTTGGATTTTAATTGATCTGCCGTATGCATGGCTATAGGAAGGGTTGCAACGGAACTAGATGTTCCAAAGGCTGTAGAAAAAACAGGTAGACTCTTCTGTAAAATATGGGAAATCTTTTGCTTAGATAAGAAAGCAACAGCTAAAAGCTGCCAAAATCCATGGATAAAAAGTCCTAACACCAGCACACTAACAAAAGCTAAAAGAGCTGAGAAATTTTCTTGTAAAGCCCCACTAAGGTGAGATTGAGCAACCCCTGCCCCAACCAATGTAAAAATACCAATAGGAGCTAAAAGCATTACCCCATGTAAACACTTAGAAGAAGCCTCCCGTACACTCACAGCTAGCCGAATTAAAGGTTTTGTGACCTCTCCTGCAAAAGAGCACCCAAGACCAAATAAAATAGAAAACACAACAACAGGAAGCAATTCAAAATTGGCAAGCGCATGAAATACGTTGTCAGGAAAAATAGACAAAAGGAAATTAGAAAGTCCAAAACCTTGATTTTGAGCAACCTCATAGGTTTGTCCATTCAAAATTAGATCAGGATTACCCCCGACTCCTGGCTTTAAAATAGTAAAAAGCCCCAAAGCAATAACCACAGCTATCACTTCACTAAGAATCATATAACAAGCAGATCTTTTAGCTAGCGATTTTAACGTAGAAAGATTACCCGATAAGTTTCCAAGAGCTGAAATCAACGCCGAACAAATAAGTGGCAAAGCAAAAAGCTTTAAAAGATTAATGAATAGATCCCCTAAAAATTTGATCTGGGAAAAAAGTAAAGGAACCCATACGCCTAGTAAAATAGCCGCAGCTACACTAAATAAAATAAAATATTTATTATTCTTATTAAGAAACTGTATCACATTTTCTCCTGCACTATCCGTTATATCTTGAAGACATAGCTAATTCTTCAGAGGCTGACTGACTATTTTTATGTGGAATTAAATTTTTAAAAATAACATGAACAGTCCCAACATGCAATCCAGTAAACTGACTAATCTCTTCAGCCACTTTTTCTTGAATTTCTTCTGCTTTTAAAGGAATCGATACTCCATAAGCAACCGTAATTTCTATTTTAACTTGAATAGAATGTTGTTTTGGATCTTGTTCTACATGAATTCCCTTCACTCCATCATTCACATCTCGTCCTAGCAAATTATCTATGAAACTCCCCTCTAGCAAAGCCACTCCATCGATCTTAGAAAGACACTGAATAATAATAGATTGAAAAACTTTGGTCTCAATATCTCTGATAAATATGGTATCTGGCAGATCCCTTTCTTTTTTATCTATCCTTTTTAGCTGGTCATGCATAAATCAAACCTCGTTTTTAATTGTTGAATCTGATAGAATTGTACCAGAAAAATTCCTTTGAGAAAAGGTTGATTTCCTAATTTTGAACAAGAGAATCTTATGTGGCCCTTTTTTTATACGTTAGCTTTTGGGTTAACAGGAGCTTATTGCGCTAAGAAAATGAAAAAAAACCCTTACATCTGGTTTGCTATAGGGTGTTTATGTAAAGGCTATACGCTAGTATTTATTTTTTTACTCCCCCTCCTTACAGGACTATCCCTATATTTACTAAGAAAGAAAATTTTCAAAGCATTAAAAAGCCCTACTTCATCAGAAGATAGCCTCACAACAATTGACATTCCACCTTCCATAGAACTGAATGTAGACCCTATTGCTGAAAAAAAACTTTGGTATTATCTTAACACAGATAGCCAAAGCATAGGACCTATGAGTTTCCAAGCTTTTTATAGAAGCTGGAAAGAAGGAAAAATATCGAAAGAAATGTATATTTGGAATGAAACCCTTACAGACTGGGTTCAATTTAAAGAAATATTTTCTGTCTAAAAAGAATTCGGGTGAAAAACACTTCACCCATTACTTTGATTTTTTAACTACTCTGCTTTTCGTAAATGTCTATCATCTTTAATAGCGCAGCAGTCTTTTGCTGAAAAAGCCCCTTCCAACCGACACAATCTACGATCTACATCTGTTACTTTTTCGTCTAACTTATCTATTTTAATCGTGAGGCGACTTTCTAATTGAGCCATATCGCTTTTGATTTCGACTTGTAAAGCATCGATTTTTTTATCCATGTCAAAAAATTTAGTCTCAAACTTTTTATCCATATCAGAAAACTTAGTCTCAAACTTTTTATCCATGTCAGAAAACTTAGTCTCAAACTTTTTATCCATGTCAGAAAACTTAGTCTCAAACTTTTCGTCCATAGATTTAAAATCCCTAGTCACGGACTCAAATTTCTGGTTCATCCCGTGCCACATAGTTAAAAACACACCAAATAAGACAGCAAAGCCACCGCCCATACTCCACAACATAACACTGATCGCTTCCATAATAATCCCTATACGCCTTTAACTGCTATTATCACCTATTGAAAGCTAGTTTGCAAATAAATTATCACAATGAATTCAAATGACTAATAATTAGATTGTTAAAAAATAAAGTTAACTAAAATTTTAACCATCTGGAGCAGTATCTAGATTTAGTTAGTTTAAATTTACAACTTTGATCAATGGATTTCCGTGATTTTATAAAAAAAACAGGAAAGATATAGAGGAAGCAGGCTGTTTTTCCACTCTAACGGCTGTTGATTAAAAAAGACTAAAGCTTCTCTTTAAAAGAGAAGCTTTACTCAAGAAAAACTACCAACTAGATTTCACTACACCGGGAATCAAACCATTATTTGCCATCTCACGAAAGCAAAGACGGGATAGTTTGAATTTCTTTAGACAGCCTCTAGATCTTCCTGTAATCTGGCAGCGGCTGCGCAGACGGATTGGGGAAGAATTCTTAGGTAGTTTATTAAGAGCGACAACAGCATCGTGACGCTCTTCTTCACTGATGGAGAGGTCTAAAATAGTTTTTTTCAATTGTTGCCTTTTGTCCCACTTCAGGGCAACCATTCTCTCTCTTTTCTTTTGCTTTGCAATCGAAGATGTTCTTGCCATATAACGTATAATCTCTTGTTACTTTTTGCGAGCTGGACCTTTTTGTCTTTGCTTGCGATTTGGATCAATTTTGTTGATAACGTAAATCCGACCTCTGCGTCTTACAATTTTGTCCCCTTTGGACGGATCTGCTTTAATAGAAGCTTTTACTTTCATAAAAAATTTAACAGCATCACCCCTACTTGCGTAGAAAAGAAGCCGCTCCTGCGGTTACTTGATTTAAAAATTCCTATACAACCTTAAACGAGCCTATAAAAAAACTCGAATACTGTAAAAGTTACCAATACTTATACCTTTCTACCGATTTCTTGGCAAGTATTGACTTTGCTCTTGATAGATAAGATGGATTCTATTAGGATAAGTGCAATTTTTTAAGAAATTTCAGGTATTACATCCTGACCTAGTGTTAACCAATATAAAGAGGAGCGCGCTTCCTCAAAGAAGGTAAAACTTCTTAGTTTGCGCGAATTTTTTCATGAAACGAACTTATCAACCCAGTAAAATTAAACGTCAAAAAGCATGTGGATTTCGCAAAAGGATGAAAACGGCCAAGGGGCGGATAATCATCAACCGCAGAAGAAGACAGGGCCGCAGAAAACTAACTACCGCGTAGGACTCTGTTTTCCTAAGGCTTTGCGTATTCTCTCTCGTAAATATTTTCAACAAATTTTTACGAGAGGTTTGCGATTTCCTAGTAAGGTGCTTTTTTTTCAATATTATAAAGGAAAAGCACCTTGTAGGCTAGGAATTACTGTATCTAAAAAATACGGGAAAGCTCATGACAGAAACCGCTTTAAACGTCTAGTTAGAGAAGTATTTCGAGAATTATACGATGAAGTCCCTGAGGGTTTACAGATAAATGTCTCCCCTCGCCTTCCTCGAATAAATATCCAAAAGGAACATATCCTTGCAGATTTTCTTGGATTCCTAGCAACTCTGCCTAAGGAGTAGCCCCGTGCTTACCACATTAAACCCAGAGCAAAAAAAAGCTGTACAGACAACCTCAGGAAAGGTTCTTGTACTTGCTGGCGCTGGGAGTGG
>ORMF010846585.1_pt1 | contig 12592 bp, 10 predicted proteins | sample 1779871 | NCBI WGS metagenome assembly ORMF01 (sample SAMEA104232316, study PRJEB22302) | groundwater metagenome | biome: forest; feature: aquifer; material: groundwater | place: USA | collected 2011-08-07 | depth 5.4 m | reverse complement strand
TCGCACGGCTGGCGGGTCGCATCTCCGAAGATGACATGCGCGCGATGAACGCCGCCGTCGATGTGGAGCACCGCGACGTGGCAGCGACCGTGCGCGACTTCCTGTCGCGCCTCCGCTGAAAATGGGGTCGGGAGTCGACTCCCGACCCCTTATTGCTGCGCCGAGACAAAAGTGCGGATGTCGGCCGCAGGACGCGCACCTGCTACCCGATTCACTTCCCGTCCACCCCGGAAGAGCGCAAGGGTTGGAATCGATCGAATCCGGAAGCGTTCTCCGAGCTCCGGTACGGCCTCGGTGTCGACCTTCACGACCAGCCACTGGCCGGCCGCCTCTTTGGCCACCTTCTCGAGCTCCGGCGCCATCATGCGGCAGGGACCGCACCATGGCGCCCAGAAATCGACGACCACCGGCAGCGACGCTGCGGAGATGAGCGCATCAAATACCGCAGCGTCAGGCACCTCGACCGGTTCGCCTGGCGGTGAAAGCGTCACGTGACAGTTAGCACATCGCGTATTCGCGCCCAGTACCGAGTACCGGACGCGGTTTGTCTTACCGCACGACGGGCACGGTATGAGAACGCCACGCTGATCGAGCTTCAGATTCGACACTTGTACCGCTATCGCCGGTCAGGCAATCGCCGTGCCTCGCGCTGACAGCAGGCAGCAGGCGGCGCTGTTACAGTTGGGGGATGTCGTCACCTCGTGCCTTCCTCCAGCAGATCGCGCGTCAGGCGATGCGCGACCGCGGTTTCGAACCCGATTTCTCGCCTGCCGCTCTTGCGCAAGTCGCCCAGCTCTCGTCCGCTCCGCCGAGCGATGAACGCCGCGATCTCCGGGATCTTCTCTGGTGTTCGATCGACAACGACGACTCGCGGGACCTGGATCAGCTCACCGTATCGCAGCCCGGGCCAACCGGGGGAGCCAGGATTCTCGTCGCGGTCGCCGACGTCGACGCCCTGGTGAAGCGCCGTTCGCCGGTCGATCAGCACGCCGCGCACAACACCACGTCGATCTATACGGGTGCGCAGATATTTCCAATGCTACCCGACCGGCTCTCAACGGACCTCACCTCGCTCAACGAACACGAGGATCGCCTCGCCATCGTCGTCCAGTACGTCGTTGGACCGGACGGATTCATCGGTGAGTCCGATGTCTACGCGGCGGTCGTGCACAATCACGCCAAGCTGGCGTATCCGAGCCTCGGCGCCTGGCTCGAAGGCAAGGGACCGATGCCGCCGAGGATCGCCGGGGTGGCGGGACTCGAGCAAAACCTCCGGCAGCAGGATTCGGCCGCCCAGGCGCTGAAACGCCGTCGCCACGAGCAAGGTGCGCTGACGCTGACAACGATCGAGGCGCGGCCGGTGTTCGAGGACGACACACTGCACGACCTCATGGAACAGCAATTCAACCGCGCGACCGAGCTGATCGAAGATTTCATGATCGCAGCCAATGGCGTCGTCGCCCGGTTCCTCTCCGCGAAGCGGTTGGCCTCATTGCGACGCATCGTCCGCACGCCGGCGAAATGGCCGCGCATCGTCGACCTCGCGGCGCAGACCGGCCACCGGCTGCCGGACGACCCCGATTCTGTCGCACTCGAGGAGTGGCTGCTCCGGCGGCGCGCGGAGGATCCGCAGCATTTCCCCGATCTGTCCCTGACGGTCGTGAAGCTGCTGGGGCGCGGCGAATACATCGTGGAGCGTCCCGGCGAGATCACGACGGGCCATTTCGGGCTGGCGGTGCAGGACTATACACATTCGACGGCGCCGAATCGTCGCTTTCCTGATCTGGTGGCGCAGCGCATCGTGAAAGCGGCGCTTGCGCGTGGCGAGGCGCCATATGACGATGACGGGGAACTCACCTCGATCGCATCGCGCTGCACCGAGCGCGAGGATGCCGCCAATAAAGTTGAGCGGCTCGTGCGAAAGGCGGCAGCGGCCCTGCTCCTGCAGTCTCACATCGGCGAGCGGTTCGACGGGATCGTGACCGGCGCGGCAGATAAAGGGACGTGGGTACGCGTGCGCCGTCCGCCGGTAGAGGGGCGGCTCATCCGTGGCCGCGAAGGACTGGACGTGGGTGACCACGTGCGAGTGAAACTGATCCACACCGACCCCGCGCGGGGATTCATCGATTTCGCCAGAGTCTGAAGACTATTTCTTCGAGTTTCTCCGTGACTCTCTGTGGCCCGGACCACGTCATTAAATGCCGGCACGATGTGCTATGCTCGCGGCGCTGCTGACAGCTACGCCGCCGGCCGTTCCGCCTCAGTATCCAGAGACCTGATGACCATTCACCTCGTCAATCCAAGCCACGTGTCGTTCGGAATCGGCGTCATCACGCCTCGCTGGCTCTACGTCCTCGCCGCCGCCACGCCGCGCTCCTACGGTCCGCCGTCCATCGCCGATGAAACGCTGGAAGAGATGGACCTCAGGACGATCAAGGCCGGGGACATCGTTGGTATTGGGATTCACACGGGCAACGCGCTTCGAGGTTACGAGGTCGGCACCGCCGCCCGCCGCGCGGGCGCAATCGTGATTTACGGCGGCATCCACGCGACGCTCTACCCGGACGAGGCGCGAGACCTGGGCGAGGCGCACGCGGTGGTGACCGGCGACGGCGACCATGTGTGGGCCGAAGTCCTGCGCGACGCCGCCGCGGGCACGCTGCGTCCATCGTATGCCGGCGGACAGGTCGAAGGTACCGACTTTCTCCCCGCGCGGTGGGAGCTGCTGCCCGAGGGACGGTATATGTGGGCGTCGGTGCAGACGATCCGCGGCTGCCCGAAGCACTGTTCGTTCTGCTCCGTCTGGCGCACCGACGGCCAGCGTCCACGGCAGCGCGGCTACGAGCAGGTCGTGGAAGAGATCCTCGATCTCCGCCGGCGCGGGTTCCGGTTCATCGCGCTTGCGGATGACAATTTCTATCCAGTCACGCTCGAAGATCTGCGGATGGCCGCGCGCCGCGAGGACAAGTCACATCTGCACCAGCTCGAGGCGGTCCGCGCCGAGCGCTTCGCGCTGATGGAACAGCTCGCACGGCTGCCCAAGGACACGGTCTTCTTCACGCAGATCACGATGGAAGCCGGCGAAGACAGCGAGTTCCTCGAGGCGATGAAGCGCGCGCACATCAAGGGCGCGCTCGTCGGCGTCGAGTCGGTGACCGAAGAGGGGCTGAAGTCGATCTACAAGAACTTCAACGAGAGCGGCGACTCGCTGGTCAAGCGCCTCCGCGCGTTCAAGGAGCACGACGTGCACGTGCTCGGCTCGTTCATCTTCGGATTGCCCGGCGATCGTCCCGATTCGTTCGACGCGACGCTCAAGGGCGCCAAGGAGGCGGGGATCACGTTCGCGCAGTTCGTGATGCTGACGCCCTTCCCAGGCACGCTGGATTTCGCAGCGTGGGAAAAGTCGCTGGGCGACAATCCCGAGCGCATCGGCGGCATCCCGATCAACCGGCACTGGCTGATCCCGCAGGCGCAGCGCCCGAAGGTCTACATGGACCACCCGGTGATGTCGGCCGAGGACATCCGAAGGCAGACGCAGGAAGTGTGGGACAGCTTTTACAGCTTCAGCAGCATCTGGGCCCGGGCGTCGGTCGTGAAGTCGCTCAAGGCCCGGCTGACGTTCGTCCTCATCTCCAAGATCTACCGGCAGATGTACGCCAACACCGGGATCGCCACCGACAGCGCGCGCGTCAACCGCTCAGCGCGCTGGGCGCGCTGGATGGCCCGGGCGTGCCGGCCGCTCTTTGCCGGGCGACCCATGCCCGAGCTTCAGCTGCACTGAGCTATCCGGGTTTCCGCTATACTGGCGCCGTTAAAAAGGAAGCAGACGCCCCGCCGCCTTGCGCGCGTCAGAATCGATACGAGAGCGATCCCCTCGCGTCCCTCCTGCGCAGTGAAGCTTGAGCATCCTGCTCCGAGCGCCGCGTTTCCAGTGAGCATCGATATGATGCACAGAGTGCAGAATGGGCAACAAACTCTACGTGGGTAATCTTCCCTACGACACCAACGAGGACGACCTCACCGCGTTGTTCGCGCAGGCGGGAACCGTGTCCACAGTGAACGTCATGCGGGACCGGGAAACGGGCCGCGCGCGCGGGTTCGCGTTCGTGGAAATGGCGACCGACCAGGACGCGCAGAATGCCATCAGCCAGCTACACGAGCATAGCTTCGGCGGACGGACGCTGACGGTCAACGAGGCGCGCCCGCAGCAGCCGCGCAGCGGCGGCGGCGGCTTCGGCGGTGGTGGCGGCGGTCGTGGTGGCGGTCGTGGCGGCGGTGGCGGTGGCGGGGGCGGCCGACGGCAAGAGCCGCGCTGGTAATTGATCAGTAAAAACCGACCTTAAGGTCGGCCGCTACGATTTGTTCAACCCAACTCCCAAGGTGTTCGAACCAGAGCATCTTGGGAGTTGGTGTTTTGGGTACGGGGGAGGCATTCATGGCGCTGACCGAATGGACCATGCAGGGAACCGAAGTGGTGAACTGCAGTTGTGAGTGTGGGTGCCCTTGTCAGTTCAGCCGGCTGCCGACGCATGGCTACTGCAAGACGGCCGCGCCAACGCTGCTTCTCTATGCCGGCGTCATGCGCAGGAGTGGCGACGGCGCACGCGCCGCGCTGCGCGTCTACCCTATGGCTGCCGGTTACGTGCTGGTCTGGTTCGGCTTCAGCATTGCCGCGACGCTGCTCCAGCGGGCGTTGAGCACGATGCTGCTGCTTTCGCCGATGATGACGCTGGCCAGCCCGCTGGCTGCCGGCCTCCTCCTCATGGCAGCGCTCTATCAACTCACCCCACTGAAGCGGTCGTGCCTCGAGTCATGCCAGTCGCCCATTACGTTCATCACGACGCACATGAAGCCCGGTGCATCCGGTGCCTTCCGCCTTGGCGTCGAGCACGGTCTGTATTGCCTCGGCTGCTGCTGGGTGCTGATGCTGCTGCTGTTCGCCGGCGGCGTGATGAATCTGCTCGTCATTGCGGCGCTGATGACGTTCGTCCTGTTCGAGAAGCTCGCGCCGTTCGGCGCATACAGCGCGCGCATTGGCGCGATCGCCCTGATCGCCGCGGCTGTGTGGATCCTGGCCCGTTGAAAACCCAAAAGCCCAAAGCCCAAACCCCAGCCCCTGATCCCCGATCCCCGATTCCCGGATTGCCATCGTCGTTCGACGATGGTAGCGTCGTCGTGGCATCTCGCTCGCAATTCTTCCCTGCGGAGGAACGCCGCATGGAAGGTGAGTCACTCGATCGACGCGTCGAAATTCTGGAGCAACACGTGGAGATGTTGAAAGATTTGCCAACTCGGATGACCCTTTTCGAAGCGCAGACGCTGCAGCTTCGCAGCGACATGAACAGCGGATTTTCTGCACTGTCATATGCCGTTAACGCCCTGCACGCAGACATGGTCGCGCGCTTCGAGGCGCACGATCGCCGGTTCGACGCGCAGGACGTCAAGTTCAAAGACCTCGAGCGTCACATGCACATGCTTCATGAGGACGTATTGGAACGCATTGCCCGCTTGAACGACCGGTGAGGAGGGCTGAGAGAACGGCTGATGCTAAGACCGGCGAAGAAATCGACCGACGGCCGTTGACGCTTCGGGAATCCGAAGCGCGAAGGTCATCGCGAAGAAGATCAGACCGTACGGTCCAATGATGAGCACAGCGGCCACGACCGGCGGCAGCGCGGGGATCGACAGCTTCACCGTCCACGCAACCGCGGCGCCAGAGATGGCCGCCGTCCATAACTTCCCTACATAGGTCGCCGGCAATCCCGTCTTGCCGATCCGCTCATTCATTCTTCTCCGCAACAGCAGCATCTCCACCCAGCCAGCAATTCCCGCGGACGACGTCAGTCCCGCCGCGCCCCACACCTGCGGGATACCGAGCATCCGCGGCAGCGGAATCGCGAAAAGATACCCAAGCACCGTCGTCAGCGCAACGCGGATGAGGGCGAAGCGTAGCGGCGTGCGCGTGTCCCGAAGAGCGTAGTAGGTGGACGAGTAGAGCCGGCCAAGCGTCGACGCCAGCAGGCCGACGGATGAACCCGCAAGAATCCCCCAGACATAGACCGAATCGGCATGACGGAAGCGCCCGCTCTCGAGCAGCGCGGCGACGAGCACGTCACCGAGGGCGAGAAACGCCATCGCCGATGGCACCACGAAGAAGGCAATGCGCCGAAGGCCGGCATCAAGCCGACGCCGCAGCATGTCGCGCCCGGCATCGTCCGCGCTCGCTTCACCTGACATGGAGGGAAGCTCCGCGGCCGCGACCGACATCCCGAAGAGACTGATTGGCAGGGTGTACAGCAGTTGCGCATTCGCGATGCCCGTGACCGCGCCGGTCGGAAGGAGGCTTGCGAGCAGGGTGTCGATGTACGCGCTCACCTGCACGACGCCGCGGCTGATGAAGACGGGGACGAAATTCCGCGTGACGATCGTCACGTGGTCCGACGCGATGTCGAGCGCAAAGCGCAGATCGGGCGCGACACGCAGGACGACCGGTACCTGCACCGCGAACTGCACGAAGCTCCCGATGACCGATCCCCAGGCCAGCAGCACGGCGAGACGCGGCAGCGGCGAGCTCGCGCCGAACGCGACGAGCGTCGCAATCATCGCGGCGTTCCACATGACGGGCGCCGCGTACGAGAGGAGGAATCGGTGGCGGCTGTTGAGCACGCCGAGGCACCACGCGGACAGCCCCAGCAGGCCGGCGGCAGGGAACAGGATCCGAACGAGCTGAATCGTCAGTTCCCGCTTGTCGCCCGTGAAACCTGGCGCAATCGCGGCAATCAGCACCGGCGTCGCCAGCACACCGGCGACGACCAGGACGGCGACGACGAGCGCGAGCAGCGCCCCGACCGCGCCAGCGACCCGATCAGCGTCCTTGCGCTCGCCGCGGGCGACGAGCGAGGCGTAGACGGGGATGAAAGACGCGGAAAGCGCGCCTTCGCCGAACAGATTCTGGAGGAAGTTGGGAATGCGAAACGCGGCGTTGAAGGCGTCGGCGGCGTCGGACTGAAGTCCGAAATAGTGCGCGAAGACCTGGAGCCTGACCAGCCCGGCGAGGCGACTGGCGAAAATGCCCGCGCCAACGAACAGCGCTCCGCGACGCGCGCGGCTCCGGGTTGTAATGGACGCTGGAACCATCAAGCGGTCTCAGCGTACCATGTGCGTCCGGCGTGGTTGAACGCGCCCGCCAGCACGCGCGCGCGTCATTGAGGTGAACATGACGAAGACGTTTGCGATCGCCGTTGCGGCGACGATTCTCCTGTCGCTCCAGGTCGCCGCCCAGAACCCGGTTCAGGATGCCCGGACCGTCATCGACGCGGCGGCCACAGCAATGGGCGCCTCGGGTCTGCAGTCGATTCAGTACTCAGGCACCGGATCGACCAATCCAACAGGTCAGGCGTACATCACGGGGGGGCCATGGCCACGGTACACGGTCACGAAGTACACGATGTTGCTGAACTTCACCGCACCCGCCATGCGCCAGGAGCTCGTGCGCATCGACGACCAGAAGCCGCCGCGTGGCGGCGGCGCGGGCGGATACAACCCGGTCACGTTTCAAGGCAGCATCAGACCCATCCCTGGAGACATCATCCAGAACCAGAACACCGACGGACGCACCGAGGTGGGCGCGCTCAACATCTGGTTGACGCCGCACGGTTTCCTCAAGGGTGCCACCGCCAATGCCGCCACCGCGAAGACGTCAACCGTTCGCGGAAAGAAGACCGTTTCATTTACCGCGTTCGGCAAATACACGGTGACGGGAACCCTCAACGATCAGAATCTTGTCGAGCGCGTCGAGACGCTGATGGACGTCGCGTTCACAGGCGACACGCTGTTCGAGGGGATCTATTCAGAGTACAGAGACTTTGGCGGCGTGAAATTTCCGACGCACCTCGTGATGCGGCAAGGCGGCTACCCGACGCTCGAGCTGACGGTGGCGAATGTGCAGCCGAACAGCCCCGCGGCATTGGCAGTGCCCGCAAATCCTCCACGGGGAGGCGGTGCGGGTGAAGGCCGTGGTGGAGCGCCGGCGGCGGGGCCGGCGGCCGCCCGAACCGAGCCGGAAAAGATCGCCAACGGTGTCTGGTTCATGACTCCAGGCGCTGAAGGGAGCACTCTCGTCGAGTTCAACGACTACGTCGTCATCGTCGAGGCGCCCGGCGGCGACGCGCAGTCGATGGCAGCCATGGCCGACGTGAAAAGGTTGCTGCCGAACAAGCCAATCAAGTACGTGGTCAACAGCCACCATCACGCCGATCATGCCGCGGGGCTTCGAGCCTACGTGGCCGAAGGTATTCCGATCATCACGCACGAATCGCACAAGAAGTATTACGAAGAGCAGATTTTCAAGAACCCGCACTCACTCAACCCCGATCGCCTCGCGCGCGCGCCGCGCGCGCCGATTCTTGAAACGATGAAGGACAAGCGCGTGCTGACCGACGGCAACATGACGCTCGAGCTCTACGTCATGCGAGACCAGCTCCACAGCGAAGGCCTGCTGATGGCGTACATACCGAAGGAGAAACTGCTGATTCAAGCGGACGCCTTCGCGCCGCGTCCGGGAGCGCCACCGCTGCCGGCCCCGAGTCCATTCACGACAAACCTCGTGGACAACGTGGCGCGGCTGAAACTGGATGTCGCGCGGGTCATGCACGTACACAGCGGCATGAGCCCGTACGGCGACGTGCTGAAGGCCGCTGGTCGATGAGGAACCGACCTTAACGGCCTTCCGGCGCGCCTGTGTATCCGAGCTTCAGCGTGCCGGTCTTCATGCCGTTGACGGTTCCATGTGTCAGCCACTCGAGCGACGCCTGGAAGAGCAGCAGGTGATTGCGCTCCCACATCGCGTTATGTGACGAGCACGCCAGATCGACGAACACTTTCTCTCGCGCACCGAGGTCCTCATGAAACTCCCGCACGCGCTGCGGCGGTACCTGCTTGTCGTGAACGCCGGTGATCATCAGTGTCGGCGCGCTGGCCTTGCCAACCATTGCCGGCGTCCAGCTCCCCGTCGATTCCGGCGCCCGTCGAACACCCAGGCCCCACGTCGCGCCGACCGGATCGGACTCGAGCATGTCCGACCAGACCGCGTCGGAGGCAGCGCGATCGTATTGTTCGGCGCAGCCAACCTGCCGATCCCAATTCGCCACGAATTCCTGGTGGGACTGTGTGTTCATCGGCACGCCGTCGGAAGGCACAACACTCGTCGCGCTTGCAGCGACGGTGCGGTTGTACGCGGGGGCCAGGAGCACGAGTCTCCCGATCTTGTCGGGATGCTGAGCCGCATAGCCGCCGGCGCGCGGACCGCCGCGCGACCATGACACAAGGCTTACGCGCTCGACGTGCCGCAGCGCTCGCACGTAGTCGACGGCCGCGCCCACGTCATCCCAATCCGACGCCATCGTCGTGAGTGTTTTGGGGTAACTGGGCGGGCACGTTGCGGTGACGTAGCCCGCCTGGCGATCCTTCGCGAGGTTGCGTGGGTCGTCCATCGGCGCTGGACGCGTCGATCGACCGTAACCCGTCATGTCGACGGAGAAGACATCGAAGCCGGCTCGCGCGAGGAACGCCATCCAGCTGTAGTCCTGGTAGGGCACATCGAACGCGACTTCCGCTGGCGTGCCAGCGCCATGGACGAAGAGCACGACACGATCGGCGAGCGACGGTGCGCGGAGCGCCGCCCCGGCCGCTACACGTTCGCGCACGTAGAGCTGTGCCGGCTGACCGGCGATTACGGGCACCGTCGACTTCACGCGCACGTAATGATCGATCGTCAGCAGCGTGTCGCTGTCGTCAGCGCCCGGCGTCGCGACGAATAACGGCGCGAGAAGCGCCAGGAAGCAAACGATCTTTTTCATCTCGTCACCTAGCGATAAAACTCGATCTTCGCCTCACGGAAGAAAACCGGATTGGGCGGCGCGAGCGAAATCGGTCCGTTGATGCCGAGGATCGCAATTTCGAATTTGTCGCCCGGTTTGACCTGTTCGCCAAGCATCACGCGATTGGGCATGTTGAAGCCTTGGATCGTCGCGGGACTCGGTCTTCCGGCCCGGCGCGGCATCTGGCCGTTGACCCAGGCTTCCGCGTAATCATCGATGGTAAAGGCCAGCACGGCCGTCGCCCCCGCCGTGTCGAAGTCCCCGATCTTCGCCGGAACCGTCAAGTTCGCGCGATACCACGTCATGAACAGGTGGCCGCCGCCGCGCCGTTCGAGCAAGCCTTTGGGCTCGATCGCCGGCCATGATGAATCATCGAAATTGGCGTCGCCGGCCTTGGGGGTGATGTCGTAGGAACTCTTCCACGCGGGTCCGGCGTTCGGCATCGCCGGCGCCTCCACGATCTTCACGTCCATGTTCTTCCACCGTGCGCTGAACGCCGCCATTCCTTCCGGCGTCGTCAGATTGACGACGTAAGTCGCCGGAAGCGACGGAGCGATCACAGGAAGAGGATTGGGAGCGGGTGCCGGAGGCGCCTGTGCGACCGAGACCGACGGGATCATCAAGGGAAGCGCGGCCAATGCGCCGCACGCAACCAAAATGCCGAGATCCTTCTTGCGCATCTGTTCTCCTCCTCCAGTTGCCGCCATCAACATTAGACCGGCGCTTGCTCGTGGCACAAGCGGGTAAGAGAGCTATAATCCGCGGGTCTTTCCAAGGACTCTTGTTCAACCTTCGATCACCACCGGAGGGCACAGCCATGGCGAGTAGGTTATTCCGATTCGGACCGGCGCTCGTGTTAATCATCGTCGGGCTCATGTTCGTGATGCCGAGTGTCTCGGGTCAGATCTTTGTCGGGGCGCCGACGCCGCAACAATTCTCCCGTCAGGGTCAGCCCACGACGGCCAGAGGGGATTGGCCGCACAACGCGGGCGACCTGAAAGGCACCAGGTACTCGCCGCTCGATCAGATCAACGCGTCCAATTTCAGCAAGCTGGAGGTCGCGTGGCGCTTCAAGACCGACAACTTCGGGCCGTTTCCCGAATTCAAGTTGGAGGGGACGCCGCTGATGGTCAAAGGCGTGCTTTACACAACCGCGGGCAGTCGGCGTTCGGTCGTCGCGATCGATGCGAAAACCGGTGAGCTGATCTGGTCGCACAGCCTGCGCGAAGGGAGACGGGCCGGAGTCGCACCGCGCCAGTTGTCTGGGCGCGGCGTTTCGTACTGGACCGACGGCAACGGCGACGAGCGCGTCATCTACATCACGACCGGCTATCGTCTGGTGGAGCTCAATGCCAGGACCGGTGCCATGATCACCTCGTTCGGCACGAATGGCATCGTCGACCTGAAGGCCGGCGTGGTGAAAGGTGTCAATCGGCAGATCGATTTGGAGACCGGGGAGATCGGCGTGCACTCGACGCCGGCCGTCGCCCGAGACATGGTCATCATCGGCTCGGCATTCAGGGAAGGCGCAACGGTTGAGAGTCACGACAACACCAAAGGCCTCGTGCGTGCCTTTGACGTACGCACTGGCAAGAAAGTGTGGCAGTTCAACACCATTCCCGGAGCCGGAGAATTTGGCAGCGACACCTGGCAGGAGGAATCCTGGGCGTACAACGGCAACGTGGGCGTGTGGAACCAGATCACGATCGATGAGGATCTCGGCTTGGTCTACCTGCCCGTGGAGACGCCGTCATCGGACTACTACGGCGGCCATCGGCCGGGGAACAACCTCTTCGCAGAGAGCCTGGTGTGCGTCGATCTGAGAACCGGCCAGCGGAAGTGGCATTACCAGTTCGTGCACCATCCGCTCTGGAACTTCGACATGGCCGCTGCGCCGATTCTCGCCGATATCACCGTCAACGGCCGCCAGATCAAAGCAGTGGCTCAGCCGACCAAGCAGGCATGGCTCTACGTCTTCGATCGCGTAACTGGCCAGCCGGTGTGGCCGATCGAAGAGCGGCCGGTGCCGCAATCCGATGTGCCGGGCGAAAAAACCTCGCCGACGCAGCCGCATCCGACCAAGCCCCCGGCGTATGCGCGGAACTATCTCAAAGTCCCCGACGACGTGATTGACTTCACGCCGGAGCTGCGAGCACAGGGGCTCGAGGCTCTCAAGCGGTACAAAACGGCAGCGACACCGTTCAACCCGCCCATCCTCGGTAACGTCAACGGCCTGCTTGGCGCGCTTGGCGGAGGCACCGCAACGAACTGGCCCGGAGGCGGATACGATCCCGAGACGCACATCGTGTACGCGCCGGCAGCAAACCTCGGCTTCTCCGTGCGCTCGCTCGTCGCGCCGCCGGCTGGCCTTTCGGATCTTCGGTACGTGACGGGGGGCGCCGGCCCGGCGTTCGCCGCACCGCTCGCCGAGCTGTCCTCCGCGACCGATCCCGACCCGCACACCGTCACGGCAAAATTCACCGTTCCGACGGGTGTCGTGGTTCGCTCCGGGCAATTTGCCCGCGTGGCGGTCCCCGGGGTGCCGGTTCGCGTCCTGCTCGCTCCGGCCTCCGCCGTGGTCGCCCGCGGCCAGATGGAATGCGTTTTTGTTGCCGGCGAGGGCAACCGGGCCGTGCTCCGGCTGGTGAAGACCGGCGCCGTGCGCGGCAACCGACTGGAAATTCTCTCCGGCCTCGACGACGGCGAACGCGTCG
>ORMF011889887.1_pt1 | contig 12593 bp, 12 predicted proteins | sample 1779871 | NCBI WGS metagenome assembly ORMF01 (sample SAMEA104232316, study PRJEB22302) | groundwater metagenome | biome: forest; feature: aquifer; material: groundwater | place: USA | collected 2011-08-07 | depth 5.4 m | reverse complement strand
GCTGACCTTGTTGTCGAAGAACGACCCCGGCGCATCGGGGGTGGTGTCGCCGGAGCGGTACGGAAGAACCGGGGCGAAGAAATTGTACAGCGCTCCGGCCGACGATCCGGCGTACGATCCGGCGCCCGCCATGATCAAATCCTTCGAGAGCGTGTCAACCCCCACGCGCATGCGCTGCTGCATGTCGGACACTTCGGGCTGCGCCTTGAACATCCCCTGCGCCGGATCGAGAATGCTGAAAATGGCGCCAGTGACCGTCATCATGATCGTCGTCGCAATCAGCATCTCGACGACGGTGAAGCCCCGCTCTGAGCGTTTAGTGGAATGTCCTTCCTGAATCATTACCGGGCGCTCCGCTCCACCCCACCGCGCACAAACCGCGCGGCGGGGGCGCCGGGTTGTCGCGCCCGGCAGATCGCGCTCGAAGGCCTGTTGTGAGTGGTACTGATTCAGTCCGAACGCTCCACGAGATGTCATTGGGCCTTCCTCGTCTTGACAGTGACGACGCGCGCTTCATCCGGGAGGCGCGTCACTGATCCCTGGTCTGCCTGGCCGCGGTTGCGATTTCGCGTGACGAGCACCTGAATGATGAGCGTGTTGTTCGGATTCGTCGGCAGTGGCTCAATCGACCACCGGCGTGTATACAACGCCCCGTCCGGAGGCGACGTCCCTCCAGTGCCGACCTTGAGGCCAAACTGATCGACGTGGTCGACATAGCCGGCGGTGTTCTCCTGCAACGCAGACGACGGCGAAGGCGTCAGGCCCGTGCCCCCCGTCGGCGTTTCCGGATACACGGCCGTATTCGTGGTCCCGTCTGAGCTCGGGAGTCCCACTGAGTCGAAGCCCCAGGTCAACGCCCGAAGCTCTTCGACCTTCTGCTCCGCCAGCACCGCTGCGAAGGTGGAATGCCGGGCACTCGTATTGGACCGGGTCGACAGCGCAAAGAGCTGGGCGAGAGACACCACGCCAATCGTGAGGATGCAGGTCGCGACCAGCACCTCGACGAGCGAGAAACCTTCGTCGGTCCTACTGCGTCTGCTGAAGTTGAATTTTTCCAAGACCATTCACCGTGATTGTCTTGACTTCCGTGCCCTTGGTCAGCGTCAGGGCGGCTCCAGCAACCGGCACCGTCAGCCAGGGGTTCTCCGCGCTGCTTTGCTTGTGTACGCTGCCGTCAGGCCAGAATTCCAGCGTCGACACGGACCCAAAACTCACGCCCTCTGGCAGCGTCCGGGTTGGGCCGTCGTGATTCGGAACGGTCAACGGATTGCGATCCGTTGGGGGGTACGGGTACTGACTGGTTTGGCACCGGTTGGCGTTTGAATCCGCGGCGTCGGGCACTGACGGCGTCCCGACCAGCTCGACCCGCCGGTAACTACCCGCTGTCGGACAATTGAATCTGACTCGGATTGGCCGGTTAGCGGTCACCGCCTTCAGGCGCGCTCCCTGTAGCTCGCGTTCGACGTCCCGAGCGCCCTGTCCCAAACGCATGCTCGAGCTCACGTTCGACAGTAACGGCATGGCGCCGGCCATCACAATTCCCATGACAAGCATGGCGACCATGATGTCGATCAGCGAAAAGCCGCTCTCTCTTGACGAACGATGCACGGTCACGGGGGATTGCCTGAGCAATGAATCTGCCACCTGAGAAATACCTCGGAGATCCAACCGACTATTCGTTTATCGGTCAGTTACTTACAGCCTGTAACTTGACAGGGATATCAGCGACTCAGGCCGGAGGGATTTGCAGAATTGTTACTCTTAGTAACAGAACTTGGATCGCCAGGCGCCAGGGGGAACGTCAGTTGGAAGCTTGCGCCACCCAGGGGAGAAGTACCAACGATGACGCGTCCATTGTGGGTGACCACCACCTTCTGGACGATGGCAAGACCAAGCCCCGTGCCTTGCGGCTTGGTGGTGAAGAAGGGGCGGAACACCCGTTCCCGGACGCCAGGGTCGACTCCGGGGCCATTGTCATGGACTGTGACGCGGCACAGACGCTCGGGCCCGTCGACATGCCCTTCCACGGTGACCGATGGGCTGACGCCAGCCTGCTGACACGCATCCACGGCGTTCCGAATCAGGTTGAACAGCGCCTGCCGCAGCAGCACATCGTCCCCCTGAATCGTTCCAAAGCTCCCGCGTACCGCGATTTGGCCTGCGCTCTCGTGTCGAAGCTCGTCGACGACGCGGGCCGCGAGAGAGCCGAGATCGACCGGCGCGAACGACACTTGATCGGGCTTCGCGAAGTTCAGGAAATTCGTCACGATCCGCCCGAGCGCCTCAGCCTCATCGCGAATTCCCGTCACATACGGGCGGTACACCTCGGGCATCGCCTGCAGGTCCATGAGGCGGCTGTACCCATGAATCGTTGCGAGCCCGTTTCGGACCTCGGGCGCGATCCCCGCCGTCAGCTCGCCCAGCCTCGCGAGCGCTTCCTTGAGCCGCAATTGATCTTCAAGCTCCATCACCGCCGTGAGGTCTGAAAACAGGCAGATTGCCCCGTGGTGCTCGCTGTGTCCGCCGAGCGGTGACACGGTCACGCCAAAGTGTGTGACCCCGGTGCCCTCAGGCATGCGCAGCGCACGCCTGACAATGGGCTGCCGTGTCGTCACGCATTCCTCGATGGCCTCGGCAAGGGGTGGGGCCCCCGCGAGTAGCGTTCGGTAGTGCGACAACGGGACGTCGCCAAGGCCTAGCAGACGGCGGCCGGCGGGATTCAGGATCCGCACCTGGCCACCATCACTCACGACCAGCAGTCCAGCTGTGAGGCTGGCCACGATCTCTTCACTCAGCCGCTCTGACGCCTCGGCACGGGCACTCATTGCCTGCTCCTGCGCGCGAAGCTTCGTCACTGCCTCCTGCAATGCGGCGGACAAGAGCGCCGTCTCGGCGCCGCCCTCCCGCAGGTGGGAGCGCGTATCGCGGGCGGCGGCGAAAATGCGCAGCGCCGCAAACGTGAGCGCGCCCACGAGCATCGCCACGATCGCCGTCAGACCAACCAGCGCGTAGACGTACTGCGTGCTCATCATCGGTAGAAGGATAGATACCAGGCGAGGAGCTGATCGCCGACCAGCGACGCGACCAGCGCGCCAACGGCGAGAAACGTGCCGAACGGGAGCGCAGCCTTCATCGTACCCCGCCCGGCAGCGATGACGCCGATGCCGATGGCCGATCCCGCGAACGACGCGAAGAGAAGGGTCATCAGCATCAGGGGCCAGCCAAGGAACGCGCCGATCATGGCGAGCATCTTGACGTCACCCATCCCAAGGCCTTCCTGCCGCCGAAGGAGATAGTAGCCTTCGGCGAGCGCCAGCAGGACTCCGCCGCCCACGAGCGCGCCGATCAGCGCCGACAGCCATCCTGGCGGCAAAAAGACACTCGCACCCAGGCCAGCGAGAATACCGGGCAGCGTGATGACGTTTGGCAGGATGCGATGCCGGAGATCAATCACGAAGAGCGCGATCATCGCGCAGCCAAACACGATGCGGACGGCCAGCAACGGCGTCCAGTCGTACCAAAGGTAGTAGCCCACGAACACGAGCGCCGTTATGACCTCAACCAGGGGGTACACGACGGAGATCGGCGCGTGACAAGTACGGCAGCGACCTCGAAGGACCAGCCAGCTCAGGAGAGGGATATTCTCGTACCACGAGAGCGATCGGCGGCAGGACGTGCAGCGGGAGGCCGGCCATGCCACAGATTCGCCGAGCGGCAACCGGTGGATGCAAACGTTCAGAAAGCTGCCGACACTGAGTCCGAGGATCGCGAGGGCGACGATCGGTATCATCCGCGAGGCGCCGGCTCGTCGGGCAGCGGCGCCAGCGACGACTCGGGCGAGAGCGTCACACGACCCGGCTCCAAGATGTACGGCACCCCAGTGGGATCGACCGGTATTCCCTGCAGATAATGGGCGCGCACGAGATCGGACCAGGCGCGCGGCATGCTGCCGTATCGCTCCGCAAACGCCCGCACCAGTGAGCCCAGCCGATCGAGATGATCCATGGCATCGAGCTGCTGGAGACGTCGCTCCGCTTCGCTCCGGAACCAGCCGTCGGTCGCCTCTTCTGCGATCTGCTGCCACAACATCCGCGACGACTCGCGCCTGCCTCCTTCGGCAAGGGTGGCCGCAGCCAGGGTCTCCAGCCACAGCGGCGCGTCCGGAAACTCGGCTGCGCGCCGGAACCACGCCGCGGCTTCCGTGTAATCCTCCCGCCACCAGTAGTGAATGAAGCCGATCAGCTGCGCAAACTGCCATCTGGCGGGCTGCGCCCGCAGGCCCTTCTCGAGCAGCGCGATCGCCAAGTCGTGACGGCCCGGACCACGCGGGGGCAGCTCGGACAGAAAAATCGCCCCGAACTGGTACGCGATGTTGAAGCGCGGGTCGAGCGATGTCGTCAGATCCAGCAGAGGATAGAGCAGGTTGTATTGCTTGTCTGGATTCGTCGAGAGCTTCGTGCTTCCGTAGTGCTGCACCGCGCGAATCCAATAGATGTCGGCAAGCAGCGAGTTGTACGACAGCGCCAGGCGGTTCATTGCCTCCGTCGAGCGCACGTACAGCAGTCCGGGATTCTCCACCTGTCGCAGGTCGCCGCTTCGCTCCCGCGCCGCCTGCAGGCCGATGACGGCCGCCATGAGCAGCGCGATCGTCAGCGTGGCGAATCCGGTCCGCTGTGCCATGCCTATTTGAAATCCCGCCTGGAGAAAATCACCATCGACGCCACCAGCAGCATCGTGACATACACCAGACCGTAAGCGGCCGTGGTCGCCATGTAACCGAGCGACACCGGAAGCGCGTGGACCACCTGCGCCTTCACGTCGAAGGCGCTGAAGTTCGGTAGGACGTAGTACAGCCCACGGGTCATGTACACCGCCGCCGGGGAGTCTACGACCGCCTGGAAGTTCCGAAGGTCGGCGTTGAAATGTCCGATGACCCACAGGCCGAGCGTGAGCACTGCCGACAGAAACGGGTTGGAGAAGGTCGAGAAGAACAGGGCGATTGCGGTGACAAGAAAGAGCTCGACGGCAATCAGGACGATCGCCTGAAGCATCCGCGGATCGGTAGCCGGCGCTGGCCACGCGTTGCGCACTGCCTCGGGAAACTGCGTATTCATGTACGCGAGGACCGCATAGAGAGCGAGCGTCATCACGGCGACATTGACGAGCAGCGTGAGAACGAGCCCGGCGTACTTCCCCAGAATGAATTCCGACCGCCGGATCGGCTTGGACAGCAGGCTATAGATGCTGCGCCGTTCGACTTCCTTCCAGACGAGGCCAATCCCGATGAAGACGGCGATCAGCAACCCGAATGTCGCGATCGCTGCCAGTCCCAGGTCTTTGATGATCTTGACGTCCTGCCCGGCCGTAAGCTGCCCGATCAGAAAGGACGTGCCCATCAGCATCACGGCAAAAAAGACGAGGTTGTACAGGATCTTGTCCCGCACTGACTCCCTGAAGACGTTGATCGCGACGTGAAGGATGACTCGCATGGCTATCGGATTTCCTCCAGCCCTCGATCGGCCGATACGCCGGATACCTTTTCGACGAACAAATCCTCGAGGGTGTCGCGAATCGGGTTGAGCGAGACGAGAGAGGCACCCTGCGCGACCAGCTCGCTGAGCACCCGATGGGGTTGCGCCGTGAGCGGCAGCTCGAGCGCCAGACGGTCTGGCCCGAGCTCGTGCGCCCGGGTGAAGACTCCCGCCATCTGGTCGAGGATGCCTCGGTTCAATCCCGCCACCACGAGCTCCCAGCCGCGCGCTCGGAAGGCGAGCATCTCTGAGAGCGGGCCAGAAGCCACCAGCCGGCCCTTCGCCAGGATCGCCACGCGGCTGCAGAGCGACTCCGCATCGGAGAGCACATGAGAGCTGAAAAACACCGTGCATCCACGATCGCGCAGACGGAGTACCAGCTGACGGATCTCGCGGCGACCTAACGGGTCCAGGCCCGACATCGGTTCGTCGAGGAACACGACCTCGGGCTCGTTGATCAGTGTCTGAGCGATGCCCACACGCTGCAGCATGCCCTTCGAGAACTTGCGCAGCTGAAGCCGTCGCTCAGCCCCGATGCCGACCTCGTCGAGCAGCGCTGTCGCACGGCGGCGGCCTTCGGCCCGGGGATAACCAAACACGCCGGCAAAGTAGACGAGCAGCTCCTCAGCCGTGAGGTGGTCGTAGAAGTACGGGTTCTCCGGAAGGTAGCCGATGCGGCGCTTGACCGACGTCTCTCCGACCGGACGCCCGAGAATCTCCGCGCGTCCTGATGTCGGATAGACGAGGCCCATCAGCAGCTTCAGTGTCGTCGTCTTGCCGGCGCCGTTTGGACCGAGGAAGCCGAAGACCTCACCCTGCTCGACGGACACGTTCAGCGCATCGAGCGCCACGTACGGGCGCGGGCGCCAGAATCCGACTGCGTAGTGCTTGGCGAGATCGTGGGTCTCGATGGCGACCATCGATCAGGTCTTGATCGCGCCGATCACGGCTGTGACGCGGTGCGGGCCAGCTCGTATGCGATCGCGGCCTCGAAATGCTGGGGCTCGATGCCTCCTTCCACTTTCCGGCCGTTGATGAAGAATGTTGGCGTTCGGGCCACGCCGATCGACTGGCCGTAGGAGGCGTCGGTGCGCACCTGTTGCAGCACGCGCGGATACTGCGCGTCGAAATCGTTGACGCCACCGACTTGACGCACGCCCATCCGCACGAGGTCAGGCGTCATGGCAGGCTGGTTGTCGAAGAGCCACGTTTCGAGGGCCTCGGCGCGGTTGTTGACGCGCGCCATGCGCACGGCCGCCGCGGCCTCGCAAGCCGCTAAGTGCCCACCCCCGCTGTTGCACTCGGGCTCGAGCGGAAAGTCCTTCGTCACGAAGCGCACTTGGCCGGGGTGGGTCCGCTCGAACTTGTCGAGGATCGGCTTGTACTGAAGGAACGTCTGACGGCACGGTGGACACAGGTAGTCGTTGAACTTCACGACCAGGACCTTCGCGCCGCCGCTGGCCACGTTGAGCGCGACGTACGGCTGCGCCTGGAACCACCGCTCGAAGTCTCTCCGTTGGCCGACCGTCAACGATCCCTCCGCGGACTCGGCCGTGGCCACGGGCGTTTCAGAAGGCGTCGTCACGGGAGCAGTTTCGGTCGACGCGTCGGCTACGGCCATCACCTCTTCGCGTGGGAACAGCACGATCACCGCGGCCGACGCCGCTACCCAGACAAGCGCCAGCATCACGGCGCTGGGGCTACCGGTCAGCGCCCGCAGGTCGCGGCCCAGCCGTGCCGGGAGGGTGCTGAACGGCATCGTGGTCGCGCCCGCGGCGACGAAGAACACCCCGAAGACGCCCACGTACGTAGCCACGCAGAGCACACAGATCGTGTCCAGCACGAATACCGACGCATAGCCCAGGTACAGCACCGCCGCCAGTCCGACGACCGAGAGCACGAAGACGTACTCGGCCACATGCGCCGCGGTTTCCGAACGCGGATTCCGCATCCCGCGCCAGGCCAGCAGAAGCACGAGCGCTGCCCAGATCGCTCCGCCCGCGGCGACCGGAACCCCCGCGATGGTGCCGTACTCGCTTTCGTACACCGCCTCGCAGCTGACGCTCTCGCTGATGTCGCAGAAGCTCGTGTACGACGTGTCGGTGATCAACCGGTAATGCACGTACAGGGAGGCCACGGACGCCAGGAATGCTATCGCGGAGAAAAAGAGAATCAGAGCGCGCGTCTTCTTCATGGAGGTGAGCCTGTGCCCGCGATACTACGGAGCCCCCGAAACCCTGTCAACCGAGGGCATGACACCGGGTGTCGCCCGGAGGACACCGCGAGATGACACCGGGTGTCGCGCGGACCACACTGCGACACCCGGTGTCATCTGTACAGCATAAAGGCCGGTCGTGACCTCGCCATGCGGCGAGCGTCACGACCGGCCCTGAGTTCGATGGGTAAGGAGCGACGAAATCCTACTGGAGGACCGTGGCGCCCGCCATGCCGGCCGGAACGGCAACGCCCGTGAAGTTCTGATAGATCGTGCCGCTGTTGTCGGTGGCAAACGCGCGCGTGCCGGTGCTGCCGACCGTCACCGGGGTCGCCGTCGCGTGGTAGGTGGAGGCCGACGCCGTGCCGTTGCACGTGGCCGCTGCCGCCAGCACTGCCACTACACCGACGCCAGGAGCGATCCCCACGGTATAGCCACTCTTAATAACACCGTTGAGGTTCAGATCGGGGCTGATGAATGCATCGCCGCCCGCGGCCGGGGCGGTCGCGAGGGAAGTGAGGCTTTGGGCGAAGCCACCGCCGCCGCAGCTTGCGGCATACGTCACCTGCGAGCTGTTGATCGCGCGCATCGTGCCGATGGCCGACGCCTCGTTGCCCGACTGCCGGGCGCGCAGGAGACCTGGAACCGCGATCGCCGCGATGATGCCGATGATCGCCACGACGATCAGCAGCTCAATCAGTGTGAACCCTTTGTTATCTCGAATTCTCATCATGTCGCTCCTCAGTATGTGCTTTCGGTGAAAGAGAAAACCGGTCCGCCAGCCTTGCCGCTGAGGGTTCGGCAGCGTGTCCGCAGCTCAGCTCTTGAGCAACGGAGATGCCATAGCTGACCTTGCGCGAATAAACTCAATAACAGTTTATTTTACAATCACTTACATGAACGGTCCGACCGAAGTCTCCCCGTCAGACCCCCGGATCCGGACCCGAAACTGACATTTATCGTCAGTCGTCGGTGCCAAAAATTGGCGTCACCGGTACAGTTCGGCGGGTGGTCCGAATGGCTCTGTCGGAGCCGTTTCGCCGGGCAATTGCCAGACGCCGCCGTTCTGATTCGTGGAAAAGGATCGGCTTCCGGTGGCGTTGATCGCCAGAGGGACTGCCGTCGCTCGATAGGCCGTCATGGTGCCGTTACCGTGACAGTCAACCTGTTGGCCAGGCGTCCCACCAGCGCCCATCTGAACCGTGATTCTGTAGCCGTTGTGCTCCACGACTTCGGCCGTGGACAACGGCGCATCGAGGTACCCTCCCGACGAATTTACGGCGTTGGGAGGCCGACCCAAAATCAGCAGCGACGAGGCGTAGGCGCCTCGGCCACACCCGACGTTGTAACGGGTCTGCGCCATGTTGATCGTTTTCAGGGAGGCAACTGCGGACGACTCGTTCGCCGACATACGGGCGCGGTTCAACGCCGCGACCCCCATCGTCGCCAATACGCCCAGGATCACAATAACCACGCAGAGCTCGACCAGAGTAAAGCCGGAGATCGCGTGCTGGAGAGCGGGTAGTTGTGCTGCTGGGGCTCGAGACGTCACCGCAATTGATACTTCTTAACGTAATAGCGGAAGGAACGGAAGCTCATCCCTAGAAGCTCCGCCGCCTTGACCTGCACCCCACCCGCCCGCTTCAGCGCCTGCACAATATGATCGCGGTAGATGTCCTCCACATGCCTTTCGAGGTCGATGCCCTCTGTGGGCAGGTCCGTGGCCTCCGCAGCCCGCGGGTCGGTGCCCCCCCGAACCACCAGCGGCAGCGATTCCGGCAGCACCGCCGGCGTCTGCTCGAGGGCCACGGCGCGCTCGATGACGTTCTCCAGCTCGCGCACGTTGCCCCGCCAGCCGTACGCCATGAGCAGCTCCATCGCCTCCCTCGAGATGCTCAGAACTGCCTTCTTCATCTCAGCCGAGAACTTCGCGAGAAAATGGTCCGCCAGCAGCGGGATGTCCTCGCGGCGATCGCGCAGGGGAGGCAGAGGAATCGAAATGACGTTGATCCGGTAATAGAGATCCTCGCGGAAGCGGCCGTCAGCCACCAGCTGCTCGAGATCCCGGTTCGTCGCCGTAATCACTCGTATGTCAGCGGGCACTTCCTCGGTGCCTCCGAGCCGCCGGAACGTGCGCTCCTGGAGCACCCGCAGCAGTTTCACCTGCATGGTCCCGTTCATCTCGCCGATCTCGTCGAGAAAGATTGTGCCCCGTTCGGCGGTCTCGACGAGTCCCTTCTTGTTCGTATCCGCACTCGTGAACGCGCCGCGGACGTGGCCGAACAGCTCGGATTCGAGCAGCGTCTCCGGCATCGCGCCACAGTTCAAGGCGACGAACGGACGATCGCGGCGGAGTGAATTAAAATGAATGGCGCGCGCGGCGAGCTCTTTCCCGGTTCCCGATTCACCGGTAAGGAGGACGGTGCTGTTGGTTCGCGCAATCGTCTCGATCATCTTGAAGACGGCGAGCATCGCCTCGCTGCGACCGATGATGTTGGAGAACTCGTGAGCAGTGCCAAGCGCTCGCTTGAGCAGCACGTTCTCCTGCTTGAGTCGATGTGTCTCGAGGTGCTGCCGCACCTTCAACCTGAGCTCGTCCATGCTGAACGGCTTGGTGAAGTAATCGACGGCGCCGAGGCGCATCGCTTCAACCGCCGAGTCTGTGGACGCGTAGGCCGTCATCATGAAGGCGACCACGTCGCGGTTCGCCGCCTTGGCGGAGCGAAGCACCTCGACGCCATTGATGTCCGGCATCCGAATGTCGGAGAGGAGAAGGTCGATCGGCTCCTTCTCGAGGAGATCGATGGCTTCCCTGCCGTTCTTCGCAACGATGACGTCGTACCCATCGCGGCGAAGCACGATCCGCAGCATCTCACGAAGAGATTGCTCGTCGTCCACGACGAGAATTCGCGGGCGCGGCCCGTCTGCGCGCGCCGTCTCGACCGTGGAGGCATTCGATGTCACGCGGCGCCTCCGGCTGTCGCGCGTGTCTGCGCCGGCAGTGACGCGGCGGGCCGGACCGGCAAATGGACCCGCATGGCTGTTCCCTGACCGGGCGCGGAAGACACCTGAATGGTCCCGCTGTAGTCGGTGACGATGCGGTGGACGATCGCCAGCCCGAGACCGGTCCCCTTCTCGAAGGAGCTCTTGAACGGCTGGAACAGCCCGTCTAGATCCTCTGACGAGATGCCGTGTCCTGTGTCCTGCACCGTGATCACAACTTCGCCATGGCCTGCAGATAGCAAGTTGCTCCTCACCCCGAGAAGGAGGCGGCCGCCCTCGGGCATCGCCCGAAGACCGTTGGTTGCCAGGTTCCAGACGATCTGCCTGACCTGGTTCTCATCCGCGTCGTACCAAACCGGATCGGTGGGAACGTCTACCTCGATCACATGCGGTTCGCGGACTTCCGAGCTGTTCCTCAGCAGCAGCGCTGCGTCCTGTACGACGCGTCTGACATCGAGGCGGGCGATCGCGAATCGCTGCGGCTTCGCGTACGCGAGAAACGATCGGATGGTATCGTTCAGCCGCTCCGATTCTTTCAGCACGATGTCCATGAGCTGGGCTTGCTCATCACTCAACGCGAGCTCCTGCCGCAGCACCTGAATGGATCCGGACATCGACGCCAAAGGATTGCGGATTTCGTGCGCGATTCCGGCGGCCATTTCGCCAACCGCTGCCAGCCGTTGCCCGAGCCGCGCGTTACGTTCGAGGCGCTTGACGTCGGTCACATCCTGGAAGGTAAACAGACATCCGCCTCGCCCATCCGGAAAGAACAGCGTGGTGGCCGTCAGCCCCAGCTCGATCACACCGCGATCGGCGGTCCGGTATTCCAGGTCCAGACGGACACTGCGCTTCTCGCCGAGCATCTGAAGGTCGGACCGGAAGTCGACGGGCAGCTGGAGTACCTCGCCGATGTCCCGGCCCACGGCCGCCTGCGGCGCCAGCCCCGTAATCAGGGACGCAGCGCGATTGAAGGTCCTCACACGACCGTTGACGTCGGTGGTGGCCAGCCCGCTCAGCAGGCTGTCGATGACGTACTCGTTGAACGCGCGGAGGTCCGCAATTTCGTGCGAGGCGTCCTCCAGGCGGGCGTCGGCGCTGCGCAGCCCCTCGGCCAGTGACCCGCTCAGGAGTGCGACGGCGATGAAACCGAACAGGTTGATCGCGAGCGTATACTGCGCGAACTGAATCGACGGCAGCTCGGCCGCAATCACCCAGCCATCGTCCATTGGCCCGAGCGGATCTACATACTGGACCGCGACGAGACCTAGATACAGCACTGCGCTCAAGACCGCTACTTGAATGGCTCCACGGCGGTAGCGGATGGTGCTAGATGCGATGATCGGGAGCAGAAACAGCGACGAATAGTAGCTCGTGATGCCGCCCGTCACGTAGATGAAGGCAGAGACAAGAAGCGCGTCGGCGGCGAGCTGCACGTCCACGAGCCGCGGGTGCCCCTCCGCGTATCTCAGCGTCGCGAAGAACAGCAGGCTCAAGGCATACGTCAGCCCAATGAGAAAGAAGAAGGGATCGACGGGCAACGTCCCCGGCCGGTTCAGCTGGATGATCACCGCCGCGCCGAGCATCAGAGTGCTGACGACCACGCGGACGGCGATCAGCGTCAGGAGACGTGCGCGCAGATTCATGACTCAGGGCTTCGACTAACCTCCCGTGAGGTTACTGATCAGGCTGAAGATCGGCATGTACATCGCAATCACGATGCCGCCGACGACGCCGCCCAGAAACGCAATCATGATCGGCTCCAGAAGAGTAAGCAGGCCCGCGACGGCGACGTCCACCTCTTCCTCGTAGAAGTCGGCAATTTTCGAAAAGATCGGAAGAGCGTC